>WNGH01021440.1_pt1 | contig 11585 bp, 18 predicted proteins | sample 5400631 | NCBI WGS metagenome assembly WNGH01 (sample SAMN13153373, study PRJNA577476) | soil metagenome | isolation source: 115 cm soil or saprolite under Garry oak tree replicate 1 | place: USA:California | collected 2016-06-15 | reverse complement strand
TGTCCCGAGAAAGTTGCTGATAAGGTCTCTAATGAACTCCGGAATGAACTCCGGCAGATCGTGGCTCCTGACAAGAGCGAAAAGTTAGCCAGGAACCTGAACGCGCAAGGCGAGGAGTAGGTGAGTAGGGCCGAGCAGGGGACTGTACGGCGTACCCGCCGGAGGCTGCGTCGGTGGTTATGCGACAGACACAAAGAGCCGCGACCGGCATACAAACGATTTCCGGAAGCGTCTCTGCACTCTGTGTATGGCTTGGTCCAGTTACCACACCGGACCGCGAATCTTCCGTGGGCGCAAGCGTGAGTCTTTTCCGAGAGCCGGATGCGGGAAATCTGCCAGTCCGGTTCGATGAGCGGGGACAGGAAACGGGACCAAGCCAAACCGGACTGCGGTGGGCGCGGCGAAAGCTACGTCTAACAACCACCGGGAGACTACAGTCACTGCGCCTGTTCTCGACTCTACTCCGCTTTGACAAAAGCCGGCATCATGAATGGAATACCTCAGGGCTACTAATGACCGTCAACCACATCCGTCCGCGCCCTCAGCAGCAGTTGAGCTTTCCAATTACCCGGCAGCGCACTTACGTTCGTCGCTCGCTGGACTAGTTCCGGATCCTGTGTTTGGCCAAGGTAGAGGCGCACGATGTCGACGACAGTGACTCGATCGGGATTTCGGCTCAAGATCTCAACCTTCGATCCCACAGTAACCTCCCCTGGCTCGATCACCGAGACATAAAATCCGCTTCGCCCACTCATCAAGAAGCGCTTGATCATGTCGTCCCGATCGAATCTGAGATTCAGTTTTTAACAGGGCATGCGGGGATGGGTAACCTTCAGAATGGCAGACCCGACCCTCAGGCGATCGCCGATGTACAGTGTGTTCTCCCGCAGCCCTTCAGTGGTAAGGTTCTCGCCGAACTTTCCCCAGGAGAATGGCACGTCGGGCAGTTCGTTCCGCCAGTATTCGTAGTGCTCGGCGGGATACCCGTAGATAGCTTTCTGTGCCCCGCCGTGGACGGTGAGGTCTGCCTGCTTGTCACCGGCGAGATTCAGTCCGCTGATCATCAGGACCATCCGATGCGTACTAGGCTGAAGGCGAGAGGAAGCACATCCGCGACGGAGCTGTGGTTCGAACCACGCCAACCCGAAGACTTGTTTGCCCCGCTGGCGCACAGCGCGGCGACATTGTTCGCCGATGTGGATCGCAACCGGGTCCGCAAGTGTGATCAGTGTGTGCTGCACTTTCATGACACAAGCAAAAAGGGGACGCGACGCTGGTGCAGCATGCAACTATGCGGGAACCGGCTGAAGGTCGCAGCCTACGCAGCTCGCCAACGCAGGCGCGCTCACGAATGACCGGATGATTGCCGGCTTCGGATTTCCTTTTTTGAGAATATTTTCGACAGTCGCAACTACTTTGTCAGACCGTGGTTTTGTTTAGAAGTCCTTAACCTAATCGTTGTTGTCTGGGCTGTAACGCCATGTCATATGCGGCCCGTTTTCCTTGCGACGAAGCAATTCTGCTCAAACTCTTGAGCATTGAACGGGCATCCGCCAACTTGAGACGTTCTTAGTTGCGTGATTGGACGTGACTCTTCTTCAGCGATTGCCTGCTCTGCCATCTGGACGAGCGTTGCCAGTTTGTCAGGATTCATTTCGAGCATCGCAGCCTCGTAGAGCTTTTGCCAATTCGTATCGAGCATGGCACCACTTCTGAATGGCCAAGCAAGCCGCGATGTGACGAGTTGAACCTTATGATTTTGTTCCAATGAGGCCCCCTCGCTGTAGGCAGTGTGCTCTCATGGCTTTGTATTCAGATTGCGTAATTTTATGCTCCTCGAACATCAGGGCAGCGAAGCCAAGACAACCTGATATGTGTCTATAACGCCGCGAAAGCAGCGTGTAAATAGCTGCCCCTGTGATGTATCCAATGAATGTGAGTTGGTACTGACCGACGAAGGAAAGGCCAGATGTCTGTAGCCAAGTACTGAGGGAATGACCGACAACAGCACATAAGGTTCCCCAAATCAGTCGAAACATTTTCCGGCGTCTTCGCGCTTCCATTCCTCGCGAGTGAGTCCAATCAGGTTGGAATTGTCGCCGGAACCTCTCGGATGGGGGTGTTTGCCCATCGTCCAGAACGGACCGCTTTTCGATTCTCTACTTCTTCCCAGAACTCACCTGAACACTCCTCCCGGTGATGAACGAAGAGCGTCCATAGGTCTTGATCGCTCATGACTCTCAGCTTCAGACGAAGACGGTCGGTTCCGAGCCCGATAATTTCCATTGCTGACGTCCCGAAAGGCACAGAGTTTACCATCCTGTGAGGGCAGAATCGAGGTCTGCGAAGGTGGCAGCAACCAATGATCGCTCCATCTGGTAGTGTCTCAGTTTGAAGTTTTCACCGGGCACTCTTGTGGCAGCACGCTTGGATCGACCCGCGCATGCCTGGTTTGGTGCCGTTGTCGGAGATCATACTCAAAGAGCCGTGTCTGGGGTCCGCCAAAGGCCGCAGGCATCCCACTTGCCTTGATGTACAAGCGCTCGCTGGTTGGATCGAAACGCACGTCGGCGGGGTAGATGTAGTCGCCTGCATCTGCTGCGACGGCCTCTTTTCCATCCGACAGATATCTAACGTCGATCCGTCCGCCGGGCATCTCTGCCCCGGATACGTGGACGGCGATGCCTTCGCGAGTCTTGAGGGTGTAATCCCACGCACGAGAAATCCCAGGGGCAAATCTCACAGGGATGCACTCCGCTCTGCTGTATTGGTCAATTAATGCTCCGGTTCGGATCGTTCGAGGACAGCCAGGCACCAAGGCCGTGACAGCGAGAAGTGCGATTGATGGGCCGCGTCTCATCGGTTTTTAGACTATCTCACCCTAACAGCACGATTTCCTCAAGCGACCAATCGTGATCGGATAGGCCAGCGGCCATCGCAGGCGTCACCCTAAGCACCAATTACGACAGGCTCAGATTTCAAAACAGCCCCTACCGAAAATCCAATCGGGATCATCGAACGGAGCGGCCCGCTTCAGCAGCGGCGATTGGCTGGAAATTGAGGTGCATGGGAAGATAATCAGAATAGCAAAATGTCTCGTTCTAAATCATCTCAACTCTGGTCTCATCCAGTGTTTCGGATAAGGTAAGCATCACAGAGATTCGTGCGCTCGGAAAGTTATCCGACACGACCAAATAATGCAACTCATAGTTGCCCGCCCCTTGAATTCTCGGCTGAAAGGCTGTCGAATCCGAGAAGATGGCATTAAATACAGCTACCGTTGGCCGAGCGTGAGCAATGAAAAAAGCATCGAAGTGGCGCATACTTTGCGGAACAATATGGGCATTTGGCAGCATGTAGCCTGCCCATTTCAGTTCCGCAGAGGGAAACTCAATTTCGGTCCGTGGATTGAGCTTGAGGCTTTTCTCTAAACCCGTGTGGATAGAGGGCATATTGAATCTCGTGGTTCACATGAGCACTCGCCTTACGCCACGACTCTCCAAAGTCGATGACCTGATTCTGAGTTTGAGAGATTAGGTCTTCCATGCCGGACCGTCTTGCCACCTAGGAGGGACTGGCACACAAGGCAGCCATAGCGCCTTGAAATCGTCGTGTGCTGCCCGTGTGCCGGCATCAGCGAATCGTGCGGCCAAATCTCGGATAGCAGATTCGTCCTCTAGTCGTTGTAGTTGTTGCTCTGCAGTAGCCATAATCAGTAACTCCTCACTCTGCATTCGCAAAATCTCACGCGGCAGAGTTTCCATGCTTCGTTCTATCTGCGATTCCGTTCAGATCGGCGAGCACGTCAGCAGGGAACTCCAGCGTTGCCGCTCTGAGGTTTTCCCGAAGGTGATCGACAGAGGATGTCCCCGGAATCAGAAGAATGTTTGGCGACCGCTGCAAAAGCCACGCAAGCGCGACTTGCATGCGCGTGGCCTGCAATGATTTCGTAGCAAGGTCGAGGGCAGACGACTGCAGCGGCGTAAAGCCACCAAGGGGGAAGAATGGAGTATAGGCAATGCCTTTCGCGGCGAGGTCGTCTATGAGATTCTCATCTTCTCGATGCGCCAAGTTGTACTCGTTCTGCACGCACACGATTTCGCCAATCGACTCGGCCTCGGCGAACTGGCGAGGCGTGATGTTGCTTAAACCGATGTTTCGGACAAGACCCTGTCTCTTGAGCTCGACAAGCACACCTAACGGCTCTTTGATTGGTCCTTCGACAGGTCGCTGCACGCCACCGACTCGCAAATTGACCAGGTCGAGCACGTCCAGTCCCAGATCTGTAAGGTTCTCGTGAACGGCGCGTTCGAGATCACCAGCCGATAATGCTTGATTCCAGGACCCGTCCTGTCCCCGGCTGTATCCAACTTTAGTGGCTATGACCAAACCTTTGGGATATGGATGCAGAGCTTGGCGGATGAGCTTGTTGGTGACGTGCGGACCGTAGAAGTCGGCTGTGTCGATGTGATTGATTCCGAGAGAGACGGCTTCACGAAGAACGGCAATCGCTCCATTGACATCACGCGGCAGACCCCATACATGTGGTCCGGCCAATTGCATGGCACCGTACCCGATTCGCTTTAATGCAATCGACGTACGGGGTAATTCGAATATGCCACCGAGATTCTGTTGTTCGTTCATACTGCCGTTTCCTTCGGGAATCAATTCGCACACAGCACGAGCATTTTTGTCGATCATTATAGATGAAGAATGATTCAGGTTCGAAGTTCGCATTTCGAGAGGTCGCCAATGTCACGACAAAACCCGCGAAAATCCCCGGTTCAAGCCCGTTCCACAGCGACAGTGGACGCGATCTACGAGGCCGCTATTATGGAAAAGGACCAGATCGCTCCGGTCCTTCCCGTCCGTCTCTAATTCTTGCTCGGGAGAATAATCGGATTCCAGTGCAGTCAATCCTGTGCGGCTGCCATTAAATGGTCATTCCTTTTGACAAAGGTAAGTAGCTGCCGGAGAATCTTGGCGGCGTGGGACGGCAAGGTTTTGTGGCCGTGACAAGTGATTGGCACTTCTTCACTGCCCTGTCCTCCCTCCGTCCCCGCCTTTATTACGCGAAGGCGTGGTCTAGTGTGCGCGTAGCGATCTCACAATAAACCATCCCAGATAGAGGAAGTCGCACTACTCCCACGAAAACCAGACGCCAGAACCATTCTTCGAGCGTAAATGTTTTCAATGCCACTCGGATGGGCAGGAGTCTCATAGAGACCGGGGAGGGGAGGCTAGCATAGCTCAAACTTGACTCCCTGGAAAGCCAGAAGTGGCGGGCATTTTCGGCGTCCACACGTTTGGGGGAGACAAATGGAGCAGGAGTGTTAGTTATCGAACGGAAGCAAAGCCCCGGCAACCCCGATAATCCCACTCTACGCGCTGAGTGTGTTTTTGTACTATGTACAGAAGAATCCGACTCATCTTTTTCTCAGTCGGACTGAGCAAACGGTATCCCTCCTGAGCGGGAAGTGGTAGCCATCTGGCTATTAGTTCAGACAATTGGTATTTGCTCCTCAAATTCAGAGTCGCACGCCCGAGTCAGGATAGTGTGTGCATCTCTGTAGTCCTGCCAACTCGGTCCGACTGCATAACAATAACGTCGAGCGGGATAAGTCACCACTCGACAGATTTGTCTACGAACCTCACCACATTCGAAGTAGGCAACGGATTCGACCATCGGAATGGAAGTCATCTTTTCAGTACCAGAACCGACCCGGCGATCTTGTCAGCGGCTGCGTCGTCGAGGTCGCAGGGGACTGTGTATTGGCAGAACTGGGCGAAGGCATCCGGGCAACGTGCAGGATTGCGAAACCCGCAAGGCAAGAACACCCCGAATCAGAACAACGTGGCGCGGATAAGCCGGATGTAAAATCCCTAAGCTCGATGCTTGCGGCGCGATGGAAAGCTGGCTCTGTCGCGGAATCGTCCAAGGCACAGGAAGTCCGTGCGGGCCAGGTCCGCGGGGTTCGAATCACGACTCTCGACCCGGCAGCCAGGAAGATTGAAGTCGAGTTAGTCTAAATTGCGGATTCAATGCTCACAGACACTCCACCACGCAAGACCAGCAGTGCGAGGTTTTTGCAAAGCGATAGGATGAGGACGCTCGACCTCCCTCAGGATCGAACCTTGCTCGCAATTGCGAAATCGATAGAGTCGGGGATGAAAGCCGGGTCGAGCGCGGATGTTCGCCGATCCTGCGCAGAGTTTCTGGATTTTGCTTCTCTTTTTACGAAGTCCCGAGCTGCGGTCTTCGGGTGCTTGCAGCGCGGCCACTGCGGGTACGAGAAAACTGGGCGAGCGAGCTTTTCGGCGACTACCACCCTGAAACCATGCTGATCCGGATATGGATGCGGACGGCAGTGCGGAAGGAGATCACCTCTTTCGGCACATTCCTCAGCACTCTCTGCCACGAGTTCTGCCACCACCTCGACTTTCAAAGATTCAGATTTCCTGATTCCTGGCACACTCGTGGCTTTTACGAGCGGGCTGCCACTCTGTACCACTATGCGCGGGAAACTCCTCCCAAGAAATTATTCTGGGCACCGATATCGGGTGGCCGCTGGCGGATTGACTGGCCGCGCACCAATCGTGGCGTGTGATAATGTGCGTGCGCGCTTTCCACAATTGTTTGCTCATCTGCCCGCTGCGGATTGCAGCTTCGGCGTGCTCCGCGATCGACGAGCTCCGTCAAACAATTCGGCAGTTGACCCGTTGAGCGCCTGGTTTTTTCACCAGGTGATCGCCTATGGACAATCTGTCATAAAAACATCGCCCTCTGACTGTCGCTCAGCGTTTGCCCAGTTCATGCACAATGCGTAGATCGGAGGTATGATGCCTTCGGCATCGCCATCACTAACCCCGAGAAAATCGTGGAGGTGCCGCTGCTGTACCAGCTATGACTTTGGAGCTGTTCTTCATAACGAGATGACGTTGTACATGGCACAAGCAATTTCTCCAATTGCCTGGGTATACCAACTCTACGTCTTGGAGACCTTGCCGAGAAGCAAGTCTTGAAAGCGTCAGCCAGCTGAGAACGATGTTGCAAGCATCGAGAGACTCACATCAGAAGAAACCGTTTGACGAATACATTGCGTAAATTGATACAGCCGTCCTTGCTGATGTGGTGCCGACGGGTCACTCAAATTCGCGCGGTCACGGCTCTCCTTTCCACCTTTGTTGCAGTTCAGGCAGTTGGCCAGGCAGCTAGCGGTACTCTGCGCGGCAGAGTGTCCGATACGCGCGGCCATACGGTCGGCGGCGCTCAGCTGCTGCTCTATATCGGAAATCGCGCCGAGGTGAGGGCAACTGCGGTGAGCGATCACCTCGGGCAGTTCGAATTCATCCACCTTGCACCTGCAAGCGATTATCGCTTGCGTGTTACGCACAGTGGGTATGTCAGCATTGAAGCTGCAGGCATTTCGCTACGGGCAGGGAAGACGAGGCAACTGCAGATCACGCTGGACTCGCGGCGAGCACTGTCAAACGCAGTGACCGACGTCAATACCGTGGGTGTGCGACAGCAGGTGCGCACACCGGTACGCGGACAGGCATCGGGCAATCTCGAGACGCTCATCCCCGGAGCCGGCGCAACGGCGGGCACGTTTGGATCGTTTCCGGTCAACGGCAGCCGTGCGCAGTTCAACACTTATATCGTCAGCGGCACGAATAACCTCGACCCGTTCCGGAATGCAGAAGCCATCGGGCAGGGCGGCGCCTTCGCTGCTCCAGCGGTCCTACTGCCGCTCGATACCATCCAGGAGATCGAAGTGCAGACCAACACTGGCGCCGAGTATGGCCCGTCAGGCGCGGCGGTGCTAACCACGATCAAGAGCGGCGGGCCGCAGCTGCACGGGTCACTGTTTGAATTCTTCGATAACGAAAAGCTAGCCGCTAACAATTTCTATAACAACGCCTTTGGGCGCCCGCGCCCTGAATTTCGGAACAACCAATTCGGATTCACCGCTGGCGGCCCGCTGCCGTATCGCAGCTATTTCTTCAGTTCGTATGAAGGGCAGCACGAGCGAGTTGGTGTTACCGCCGCATCTCGATTTCCCACAGAGGAGGAAATCGCCGCAGCAACATCGCTCGTTCAGGCAGCTGGCCGTTCGGTGAACGCGCTGGCCTCGCCCATTCTCGCGCTCTACCCCGCCTCGCTCGGCCAGGGTCCGCTCAGTTTTTCTGTTATCGGGCGTAGCGACGGCAACACGCTGGCGCTTAAGGCGGATCATGGCGAGAGGGGTCAGGATAGTATCTCCGCCTCATATGCTGTCGGCGTAAACCGCCAGCGTTTTCCTCAGGGGCAGTTCGGGTTGGGAGGAGGATCGCGGCTGCCGGGTTACGCTTCGCAATCCCACACAATCGTGCAGTTGTTTGCAACCGAGTGGGAACGAGCGCTGTCATCGCGGTTGCTCAACTCTGCCCGCTTCGGTTATTCGCGTTACCACGAAACAACGTTTCCTGGAGACATGGGCTTCAATGTAACAGCAATCGGCCTGAACACCGGAGTCAACTCGGCCCGCGATTCCGGTTTGCCGGAAATCGATATCGCGCCCGGCGAATACGAAAATCTCGGCGCTCCTCTTTCGCTGCCGCGCGGCCGCGCTAGCAACGTATTCGATTTCTCGGATCGTATCAGTTGGAACCGCGGTGCGCACCAATGGAAGTTCGGCGGCAGCATAACACTACTCCAGGAGAACGCCTTTACGGACACCGGCATGCGCGGGCGGCTGGTGTTCGATGGCTCGCAGCTCGGCGATCAACTCTCGGGCGACTTCGCGATTGCCAGCCTCGTGGACCTGCTTGCGGGCTTGCCTGCGCCCGGCGTCACCACCATTGCGCGTGGCGACTCACAACGCTACCTGCGCCAGCATCGCTGGGCGGCGTACATCGAAGATGGCTGGCAGCTTCGGCCAGCTCTGAAGGTCACCCTTGGATTACGCCACGATCAATTCTCTGTGCCTAGCGAGAAGCAGGGAAGGCTGAGTAACTTCGTTCCGGGCGCCGGGCTGGTACAGGTCGGCGCTGTTGGACTTGAGCACGAATATCAGCCGAACTTGGGCAATTTTGCGCCACGCGCCGCGTTTTCGCTCGGATTAGGTGGCTTTCGCACGCTAAGCGGCGGCTGGGGCATGTATTTCAACGCCCGGCCGTTTGACGAATTGATGGATAACAGCAATAACGCGAATTCGATACTTGCAGGGCCGGTATTCAATCCGATCGGTTCCAGTGCAATCTTCACGATTACGCCGCCGGCGCCCGTGCCGTTTGGCCCGGGTATCCAGATCTTTGGCGCAGCACCGCAGCCGCCGTTCGATGTTTTTGCGATGCGCACCGATTTCCCCGATCCCCGCTACCAAAACTTTGATCTCGCATTTGAACAACGGCTAGGCGCACAACAATCTTTGCGCATCGCGTATTACGGTACCCGCGGCAGTGATTTGCCCGTGGTGATCGACATGAATCAGCCAACACCCGGGAGTTCCGACCCGGTGAGCGAGCAGGCACGCCGGCCGTTTGCGGCTGCCTTTCCCCAGTTTCGGGTAATCAACACGCTTTCCGATATTGCGCATTCGAACTACAACAGCCTGCAGGTCTCAGCCCAGCGCTCGGCCGCCAATTTGACATTTCGCGCGAGCTATACGTTTTCCAAATCGCTGGATGAAGCATCAGGTGCTGGCGGATTTTATCGCGGGCCGGTGGAAGACAGCCGCAATCTGCGCCGCGACTATGGCCGCTCGGATTTCGATATTCGCCATCGCTTTACCGTTACTTATGCCTGGCGAGTACCGGCGCCGACCCGTCTGCCCGGTTGGCTGCACGCGCTCGCCTCTAACTGGCAGCTGAATGGAATTACGACTCTGCAATCTGGCGGGCCACTCAACATAACTTTGCCTTTCGATAATTCTGGGACAGGCGAATTTCGCGACCGACCGAATTTGGTTGGTGACGCTCACGTGACCTTCAATCCGCTGGGGCCATATCTGAATCCGGCAGCTTTCGCGCAGCCTCTGCCTGGGACTTACGGCAATCTGAGAAGAAACACGTTCAGCGGACCGGGGCTGAATGACTTTGATATGTCATTTGTCAAATCTCAGCAGATCTCCCGCGACTGGTGGTTGCGCCTGCGAGCTGAATTTTTCAACATATGGAACCATCCGAACTTTGCCAGCCCGTCGACGACTTTCGGTTCCGGCTTCCGTTTGACCAGCACGCCGGATTCGTTTAATCCTTATTTCGGCAACGGCAGCCCCAGGAATGTGCAGCTCGTCGCCGAGCTGGAGTTCTGAGCTGTGACAACAGTTCATGTCCATCAAGATTCACGATTTGCGGGAGTGTGCCGATGTTCTAGAGATGCGGGCACCGAAATGGTTGGCCGAGTTAAGGACGCAGTACCAAACCCTTTTCAGTGTTTTGGCGCGCTGCCTTTGCAGATTAGTAGCTAATGCAGGGAAAAAGCGTTAGTAATTGGAGCCCAAGGAGTACCACACAACCGGCGGCGACGAGGCTCGCTGGCATAGGCGCGCGCCGCACTCCGGTGACATATACGAATAGTAGTGCAAGCAGCACGAAAAGTTGCAGCCACCAGTCGTTGACAGCGCCCAACCAACCTGGCCGCGAACCCCAGGCGAGGAAGTCCCACCCGAGGTAGATGTCGGTCATTGGTGCGAGAGCAAGTCTCTTTGGATGGACCGGAAAATCCAGCACGAAATGGGAGAACACCGCGAGCCAAATGGCGGAACATACGAGCCTGCCTTTGGGCCAGAAGAGCACCGCATACAGAGTGGCCCAAACGCCGACAGAAATCAGGGAGTGCGACCAATCGTCGAAGAAATTCGACGTTTGCGCCGGCTCAATGCCGATCCGCGCAAGCGTAATCCACAGCAGGTCGGGAACAAAAGCTCCGATGAGCAGCGCCCATAGCGGCGCCTCAGGAGTCCTGCCCTTTATAGCGAGAGCGGCGGCGAAGTGCGGCGCATACATCAGTCTGACTCTTCGCTCCGCGCGGGAGAATGGATCAAGAGCAGCAAAAGCGCGGGGACCGCGAACAGGAGAAGCTCAACGATCGCTTCGCTGGTACTCATGACAGATTTCCCTTGCGCGACCCTTACTGCTATCCGGCGCGTCGCTTCATGTGATGATCTTCTTCGAGCACCCAGCTCTTTCCGCCATCATGCGATTTCTCGCCCTGCCAATGGAAAGACTGCGGTGTGATGTCACGGAACGTCCAGCGTATCGGAAGCCCGTCGGAGTCCAAGCCGCGCAGGACAATGCGATCACCCTCGCGACCGCCTTGCGTCGTGACCACATAGTTGTACTGTGGGTTGATGAAGACGATGCGCCACTGTTTCAATTTTGTGTCGAAGAAGCGAAAGGTCGTTCCAATCGTGCGTTCCTTTTGCTCCTCGGTCGGATAACCGATCCACAGATCCTGTATGGCATGGCCGTCCATGACCCAACCGAAATGCAACTCGCCCTTCTTGTGGCGGACGGTGCCGTCCACTTGTGGAAAGCCGAAATCGGCGTCCCAACTGCCGATGAGTCGATCAAATGTTTGCGCTTCTTCGCCAAGCGACGGA
>WNGH01005972.1_pt1 | contig 11586 bp, 17 predicted proteins | sample 5400631 | NCBI WGS metagenome assembly WNGH01 (sample SAMN13153373, study PRJNA577476) | soil metagenome | isolation source: 115 cm soil or saprolite under Garry oak tree replicate 1 | place: USA:California | collected 2016-06-15 | reverse complement strand
TCTTACGGCAGTGAAGGTAGTGACCGACGACGCCGGGGACGGCCTGGCATCGAGGGTGCGGTGAGCATCCCGCATGAAGCCAGCGCCAGGAGTGGGTTGGGCCGGGCGGTGTGGTCATCATTAATTAGTAATGGGCTCCGGCGTGGTTTCAGGGGCAGCTCAAGGTTGACTTTCTAACTACCGGCTGAAGCTGACGGCGCGCGGGAGGTCGTGTCGGAATCGCTGCGGCGCGCGCGCGCCGCAGCTTAGCCGGGGCGTTAGGCGCACAGCAGCCTGTGCTTGACGCCAGCCTACGACGTAGTTACAATGTACGCATGTCCGATCTGCGGTTCGCACAGGATCAGCGGAAGGAAACCCAGAACCGGCGCAAACATGGCGTCTCCTTCACTGAGGCAGAGACGGTATTCTCGGACGAGCACGCGTTGTTGGTCGACGACCCGGAGCACTCGGCCCAAGAGAATCGATTCGCTCTGCTCGGACTCAGCGCAAGGTTGCGAACCCTGGTGGTCGCTCACTGCTATCGTGAAGAAGAGGCGGTCATCCGCATCATCTCAGCCCGAAAGGCGACGCGTCGTGAACGGGACGTCTATAACCGAAGGTGGAGAGCATGAAGAAGGAATATGACTTCTCAAAGGGTCGTCGCAACCCATATGCGAAGCGGCTCAAGCGTCAGGTAACGATTCGACTTGATGACCAAACCATCAAGTACTTCAAGGTCATCTCGCAGGAATGCGGTATCCCGTATCAGACGTTGATCAACCTCTATCTGCGTGACTGTGCGGCAACCGGCAAGCGGTTAGCTCTTGATTGGAAATCCGTGGCATAGGGAACGATGGCGCCTAACAACCGGCTGAAGCTGGCGGCGCGCGGGAGGTCGGGGGCAGAATCGCTGCGGCGCACGCGCGCCGCAGCTTAGCCGGGGCGTTAGCCCGTCCGGGGGCCGACGGCCAGTAGCAGGGTGGTATGCTTGGCGCTGATGACGACGCAATTTACGTGGGACCCTACGAAGGCGGCGTCGAACCTTCGAAAACATGGTGTGTCGTTCGAGGAAGCCCTCACCATGTTCGGCGACCCGTTGGCTCGCATCCACGACGACCCGCACCACTCGGCACGGGAGAGCCGAGAGATCATCGTCGGTCATTCGACCGGTGGCCGCCTTCTCCTGGTCTCCTTCACCGAGCGCTCTGGGGTCATCCGCCTCATCAGCGCGCGACGTGCAACTCGACACGAGCGTAAGGACTATGAACAAGCGACGCGGTTCTAGAAATCGTCACGAGGGCGGGCTGGCGCGCGAGTATCGATTTGACTATAGCAAGTCGCGGCCAAATCGGTTCGCACGACAGGTTGCGAAGAATGCAGTCGTGGTCGTTCTCGATCCCGATGTGGCAGCAGTATTTCGCGACCCCAAGAAGGTGAATTCACTCCTTCGTGCCACGATTGCCGCCCTCAAGAAGCCAGGTTCGCGACGGGCGGGCTAACAACCGGCTGAAGCTGACGGCGCGCGGGAGGTCGTGTCGGAATCGCTGCGGCGCGCGCGCGCCGCAGCTTAGCCGGGGCGTTAGTCACAATGGAACGACCGGCTCCGATTCGCAGCGCCGTAGGTTACGCTGCGGGTCGCGAGACCTAACGTAGCGCAGAGCTACATGCGAAAGGAGCCGGTCTATGAGGAATGATATCCGATTCGTGGGGCTGGATGTGCACGCGGAGACGATCGCCGCGGCGGTGGTGGAGCCGGACGGTGAGCTGCGGTTCCTGGGGACGATCCCCAACCGTCCGGAGGCGATACGACGGCTGATGAAGCGGCTGGGGCCGGCAGCGCGACTGAGGGCGTGCTACGAAGCGGGGCCGACGGGGTACGTGCTGTACTGGCAGCTGACCGAGCTGGGGGTGCACTGCGATGTGGGGGCTCCCTCGCTGGTGCCAGTGAGGTCGGGCGATCGAGTCAAGATAGATCGTCGCGATGCGGAGAAGCTGGCGCGCTGCTATCGCAGCGGAGATCTCACGCCGGTGTGGATGCCGGATGCGGCGCACGAGGCACTCAGGGACCCGCTGAGGGCGCGCGAAGCCGCCAAGTCGCGGGCGCGCCACCGCCTGGGTAAGTTCCTGCTGCGCCACGGCCGGAGACTGGACCCGGGGATCGGACCCTGGACGTGCAAGCACATGGAGTGGATCAAGCGGCAGGTGCACTTCGAGGTCGCGGCACAGGAAGCCACGCTGACCGACTACATCACGGAGGTGGAGCACGTCGCGCTACGCATCGAGCGTCTCGAGCGCGCCATCGATGAGGCGGTGTCGGCGGTCCCCAACAGGATGCGGGCCGTGATTGATGCCCTGCAGGCCTTGCGAGGCATTCGGCAGATCTCGGCGGCGACCATCGTGGCTGAAGTCGGTGAGTTGAGCCGCTTCGCCAGACCGCGGCAGTTGATGGGGTACAGCGGCGCCGTGCCGCGCGAACATTCCAGCGGCGAGAGGACGCGGCGTGGTGGCATCACCAAGACGGGCAACGCACACCTCAGGCGCATCGTCGGGGAGGCGAGCTGGGCGTACAGGCATCGACCCAACCTCAGCCGGGGGCTGCGCCAGCGTCAGGAAGGGCTCAGCGAACAGGTCAAGGAGATCGCCTGGAAGGCGCAGCACCGGTTGCATCAACGGTTCCGGAAGCTGACGGCCAGGGGCAAGGCCAAACAACAGGTGGTCACGGCTGTGGGCAGAGAGCTGCTCGGGTTCATCTGGGCGATCGGGACAACCGTTGAGCGAGGTCTCACCGAACCGGCGGACCAGCGGCGAGTGGCGTAGAGACTCAGCAGACAGACACCGGGCAAACGCGATGAGTGCAGGACAGATCAGGGGGCGGTCGAGAGGCACACGGAGAGGAGGACCATCGTGCCTGTTATGCGACAGGCCTCTGGCCGGACCCGCGATGTTAGTGCGAGGCAGCTCCCGACGGATGACGACCATGACGGCGAGCCCAAAGGGCTCGATCCGCGAATATCAGCTTGATCAACCATCGATAAAGCCGGCTCGACCGTCGCCTGGCCTGCCCAGTACTCACGCATCACGCCCGGGGTGAGTTGACAGGTCGTTCCATATCAGCAGGACAGGCGGCAACTTTTCGATAGCCACTGGGACCTCCCTGACGTAGAATTCTTGTAACAACCGATAGTTCGAGGCATCTATGGTTCTCACGGTCGAGCTGGAACAAGAAGACGACGGGCGTTGGATCGCGGAAGTTCTTGAGTTGCCGGGCGTTATGGCGTATGGCCCGTCGGCGCAGGAGGCAGTCGCGAAAGCCAAAGCCCTGGCCCTTCGTGTGGTGGCCGATCGCCTTGAACACGGGGAAGCGGGTCCGGAGCTTCGGGACATCTCGTTCAAGGCCGCATGAGCGAGTGGCCCAGCACCAGGGCACGCAGGGTGCTGGCTGCTCTACTCAAAATTGGCTGGCAGCTCAAGAGACAGACCGGATCCCACCGCACATTGTCCCGAGAAGGTTGGCCCGATGTTGTCTTCGCCTTCCACGATCGCGAAGAAATCGGCCCCCGCATGCTGGCGAGAATCGCGAAGCGCACCGGCCTACGTTCCGAAGAATCTCTAGAGTCGCGAGGCCTGCTAACAACCGGCTGAAGCAGACGGCGCGCGGGAGGTCGGTGTCGGAGTCGCTGCGGCGCACGCGCGCCGCAGCTTAGCCGGGGCGTTAGGCGTACAAATCGATCATGAGCCACGACCAACGAATTGTTCTACGTACTCTTGGGGTCACAGCACTTGTAATCGGCGTCTGCTATTTCGCTCTTCTCGGCTGGTTGATGCACTTGGGGAGTAATGCGAAGAACTATCTGGACGCTACGGTACCAGTCATAGTGTCCAAGTGGGAGCCAGGCGACTTTCTGAAGGAGACCGACGGCAGATACCGTGGTGCGGACGACCAAGCTACCTTGCAGAAGATGTATCGTGTGTTTCGCGCTCTCGGCCAGCTACATTCGTATGGTGGCTCAACCGGTACGGTCGAATTAACCTACCATCCACCGTTCGGGGTGTTATTGCACGGAACCTTCGTATCCCAAAGCCAGTTTGACAAAGGACCAGCAACGATTACCGTCAGCATCCACAAGGCGGATGGTCGATGGTACATCGACAATTTGCAGATGAAGTCAAAGGCACTATTCTCAGACGACGCCTAACAACCGGTTGCAGGCGACGGTGGGCAGGTTGGGAGTTGATATGCCGGCGCGATGGGCGTTCGCCCACCGCGCCGGAACCGGGGCGTTAGGCCGATCCGACGTATTGCGGGAACGAACTATGGATGACTGGGCAAAGGTCTACTCAACGTTGACCGATCAGCAACTCCTCGCGCTGATACGCGCACCCGAAACACTGAGGCACGAGGCGCGAGATGCGCTCGAGGCTGAGATTCGGAAGCGTGAGCTCGACGTCGGCGATGAAGTGTCTTCTTCCCAAGAGGAAGAATCAGCACCGCCTGAGAGTAGTCCCAGCAGTGCCCGTTTTGGCATTTCAGTCATGTTGCGGGCAGGCCTCAGCCTCATTGCTGGACCGTTTCTTGCGACTGGGCCTCTAACGTTCGCGTATTTCACCAAGAGCTATACCCCGTCGTTCGTAACGCTTGTCGTGTCATTTCTGTTCGCTGGTGCAGCCGCTGGCTACGGGGCATCGGTGATTGCTGGCAGACTTGAACTGTTATGGGCCTTCGTTGTCGGCCTTCTGATGAGCTGGATGACGTTCGATGATGCGCCGGGCATGATCGGTGTCACCGCTGGCCAGCTATCGCGATCGTTTGTCCTCGCGTTGGCCATCCTGTTGTTTCTCGCGAGTCTGGTCGGCGGATATCTCCGATCTCTCCAACTAGGAACCCGGCGCCGCCTGCAACCTGGCGAGAAATCTGAAACCGACTACTGGACCGCTTGGATAGGCGGCGTGGTGTGCCTACTGGCTCTGCCTGCGGGCAGCATCATGGGAGCAGCGACTGGCAACACGTTTGCTGGCCTCGCCATCTTCCCGCTCCTCGGGCTAGGCCTGCTGCTTTATTTCGGAGCGCGAAGCACTGCGAAGATTCCACTTGACCAGGTCCTGGGGGGCGAGAACGTGCCAGCAGGGCGTACCAGGTGCGATGCCTGCGGCGTTGAGTATCCATCGCATGAGTACTTAAAACCAGCGGGCTCACGAGGGTTCATTTGCAAGCGATGCGGCGAAAGTCGCTGAGCGCGAGCCAGGCCATGAGCAGGCAAACACGCGTGATCGAGCGATTGGTCCCGCCGGTGGGCGACTCCAATCTCCGAGGGCTCTGTCAGCGTCAGAATGTCTTGTCTCGTAGTCACGGTCCGGCCTAAGAACCGGCTGAAGCTGGCGGCGCGTGGGAGGTCGGGGGCGGAGGCGCTGCGGCGCACGCGCGCCGCAGTTTAGCCGGAGCGTTAGACCGATTACTTTATGCGACCACAAGTGGATGACGAGTATCTAGTTCCACCCAAGACCAGCCGGTCGCTCTCACGAGTGCTGTCTATAAGTATCTGCATCGCATATATCATCGGCGCCTACTCTCATGCCGACATAAAAACCACGATTGAAGTGATGATGTTTTGTGTACTTCCCATGGGTTGCATCTGGTTTCCCGAACCGCTGGGTGATTACGTTGGGTTTGTCAGCTCCGGCCGGTTCATCACAGAAGCATCACCAGCCGGGGCGGTAGCCTTCATGGGTTGGGTACTGCTTCTTCTTCCCGTTGCCGCGTACGTGGTCGTACGCTTGATGGGTGTGAAGGTCGATGTGTTCTGACGGTCACCAACGGTCTAACAACAGGTTGCAGGCGGCGGTGGGCGGGTTGGGAGGTAGTTGGCCGGCGCGTTGGGCGTTCGCCCACCGCTGAACCGGGGCGTTAGCGGGACAGTGTCATGTCTGACGAGATGACGAGGTCACGCGGGAAGCAGAGCCTTCCCCAAGGCTGGAGCTATCCTTTGTCTGCGCGCGATGTTGAATGCCAACTGCAAGGCGTGCGAATCCCGCCAGAACTCACCTTGTCGTTCCATTGGCGTTCCTTCGGGCTACGCGCGTCTGAGCATCTCGCTTTGGTTCGGGCTGGCAGCGCGCTACCCGTGCTCGAGGCCTCTTATCTCAACGTGCGCTCGAGAACGCCACCAATGGCCCTCGGGCGCGAACTCAAGTCATACCTTCGACCTTATTGGTCGATCTGCGTTTATGCTGTTCCGCGGTCAGCGCGAGAAGCGTGCCGCGAAGCACTCTTGGCGACTGGCCTTCCGGTCCTGTGTAAATGGTTGTCCGCTGATCGCCCCGACACTTGGTATGAGGGACATCGGACATTCTCCGTGCTCTTCGTCCTCGCAACAGGTGCACTAACGGTCAGAGAGGCGGCATGAATCGCGAGGTGCCCGCTAACAACCGGTTGCAGGTGCCGGTGGGCGGGTTGGGAGGTGTTGGGCCGGCGCGTTGGGCGTGCGCCCACCGCGCCTGAACCGGGGCGTTAGCCAAATGAAGACGCAATCATGCCGCAGACATCTAGGCCAGGTGCTTGTCGCATCCGCCATCGCCGTCCAGACGACAAGCACCGTCGCTGCGCCGCCTTGGGACTTGCCACCCGCCGTGACTAAGGTGTCGGACACGATCAGTTCCACCTATCTCGGTCGTGATGTGACGACCCATCCGTTAGCTTGGTTGATCCAATATGACAGGCGTGAGCTAATAATCGAGGGCATGCTCTTCTGGACAACCTATCAGACCTCGGCCGGCAAGCGCTGGGCCCTCGTGGCGATTTACAGACATCCAGAAAAATCATCGCCGTGGACGGTTGAAGATGTCTGCCATTACACGCACCACTCGCGTGAACAGTATGACCACGCCCCTTCGAGCAGCGAGATCGGGGAGTTTGCGAGTAGGTGGTTTAGTGTGTACTCGGACTTCAGGTTCTTTGGTGGCGGTGTGAATGAGCTCGACTGGCGGAACCTAGTGGGCGATGATCCGCCCGAGATTAGAGAGTTCACAGCGCAGGATCGGCCCGGGCGCACTGGCTAACAACCGGCTGAAGCAGACGGCGCGCGGGAGGTCGGAGTCGCTGCGGCGCATGCGCGCCGCAGCTTAGCCGGGGCGTTAGGCGGCTGGCGGTCAATTGCCATGTGCGACACCTCTGTGACAGTCTTAGACGCAGTCTCTCACTCAGGCTGCTGGGTGTGCTTGAACGAGTCGGTGAGGATCATGGTCTTCTGGACATGAATCTCCACATTGGTATCGTAGCCCACAGCGCGGAGGGCGCGACACTGTGCTACCGGACGATGTGGCTGGAGGGCATTCGCCGCCTTGGTCCCCACAATCATCCTGAGATCACGCTAACAGGCATCGCCATGCATCACTCGCTCGCAGCCTGGGAGAGCGGCGACCTTCACTTCCTGCGGAGCGTATTCATGAAGGACGTGACCAAGCTGGCCGCCGTTGGGGCCGACTTCTTCGTTCTTCCGGACAACACTGCGCACATTGCGTTGGAGGCGCCCGGCGTTCCGTTTCCGCTCCCTTGCCTCCACATTGCCGAGGTATTGGCGGACCAAGCGGAGCGCGATTGTCGCAGCCGCATTGGCATTCTCGGTACTGAGTGGACAACGATGGGACCGGTGTATCGAGGTGCATTCGGCCGACGTGGTCTCGAGTTCGAAGTCCCGGACGAGACTGACCGTCGGATGGTTCACAAGATCATTTTTGAGGAGCTATGTCTCGGCATCTTCCGCGACGAATCCCGAGCCACCTGCGTTCGCATCATTCAGAAACTTGGCGCCCGTGGCTGTGATGCTGTAGCACTTGTGTGTACTGAGATCCCGTTGCTGGTCACGGCGGGAGTCTCTCCCCTCCCGACGCTTGATTCCACACGCTTACTTGCTGTTGCTGCGATTGAAGTGGCGTTGAGGGAGCGGGCGTTGCCAAAATGGCGCGGCGGACCCATGGTGCCGCATGAACAACCGCGTTGACCTAGTTGCAGCGACTGGCCAGGAACCGCTGGGAGGGCGTTGAAGGAGGGCCGCCTATCAACCGGCTGAAGCAGGCGGCGCGCGGGAGGTCGGGGGCGGAAGCGCTGCGGCGCACGCGCGCCGCAGCTTAGCCGGAGCGTTGGGCCGACTAACGGAAGCGATGCCCATGGAAATAATGACTCATCTTCGGATGACGGTTCGTCATCTCCTGAAACACCCCGGCTACGCATCGGCGGTCGTCCTCATCCTTGCGCTCGCGATCGGAGCCAATGGCGGGATCTTTAGTGCGGTCTACGCCATTCTGCTTCGGCCGCTGCCACTTGGCGCTCCGGACCGTCTCGTCGTCTGCTGGGGGAGGGATCTTGCCCGTAGTGCCGAAGTCGTCGAGCTCTCGTACCAGGACTTTCGCGATGTACAGGCCGGAAGCCGCAGCTTTGACGGTATGGCTGCAATGGGATCGGCGATCTGGACCATGGTCATGGACGGGCGCGACGAGCCGGTCCGGCTGCCGTTTGCGGCCGTTTCGGCGTCGTTCTTCGACGTGCTTGACGCCAGGCCGATGCTTGGGCGCGCCTTCCGTGCGGACGATGACGTGGCGAATGCGGCCGGTGTGGTCGTGCTGAACTATGGCACATGGACCAGGCGGTTTGGGGCGGATCCGAACATCGTGGGGAACACGGTGACCCTGGATCGAAAGCTGTACACCATCATCGGGGTCATGCCACGTTCTTTCGATTTTCCGCGCGGCGCCGAGTTCTGGACGCCGGTCGTCCCGGTCCTCATCGGATCCTCGGCTCAGTTGGGTCCGGACGTTCTGACGAACGTCGGCGTGCTGTTCGTCGTCGGACGATTGCGCGATGGCGTGACGCATCTGGCCGCGAACGAAGACCTGGATCGAGTCCTCAGCAGATTGCGGAAGGGCACGTCGGGATTTGGATCGGCCGTCAAGGTCACGCCATTGTTGGAGTATCTGTTCGGTCCCGTGCGGCCTGTGCTCTGGTTGCTTTTCGCGGCGGTCGCAGTGCTCCTCCTCATCGCTTGCGCCAACATCTCGGGACTCATGTTGACGCAAGCCTCCCTGAGGCGTAAAGAGCACGCGATTCGAATGGCGCTCGGAGCCACCACGCTGAGCCTCGGCAGGCTCTGGTTCTTCGAGACGTTCACGCTCTCGCTCATCGGCGGCGCGCTCGGTCTGATGACGTGCTGGGCCATGACCGCGGCCATCGTCGCGCTGGCTCCCGACGACATCCCGCGCATTGCCGACGTTTCGGTCAGCCTGCCGGTCGCCGCATTCACGGCAGGCGTGGTGTTCCTCACCGCTCTGATCTGTGGCATCCCGGCGATCCGGCAGACGAACGCGGCCAACATGCTCGAGGCTCTCAACGATGCTGCCCACAGTACGCCCGGAAGACACTCGCGTCGCACACGCTCGGCGCTTCTCGTGCTCCAGATGGCCCTGGCGGTCGTCCTGCTCATAGATGCCGGTCTCGTCGTCAGAAGCTTTGCCAGCCTTCGCGCGCTCGACCTTGGGTTTTCGCCCCACGGGGTGCTCACGATGCTCGTCATTCCCCGGTCCCCGAAGCCTCCGGCAGATGAGTGGTTTCGCGACTTGATTGCGCGAGTCGAGGCGCTTCCGGGGGTGACGGCCGCAGCCGCGATATTTCCTCCACCGCTTGCGATCGGCACCGTCGGAGAAGCGACCTGGTTCATGGCTGAGGGACAGTCCGACACGCCCGAAGTGCTGGCGTCCAACCCAAGACTGAATTATGAAGTGGCGACTCCGGGCTACTTCAGGGCGATGGGCATTCCGCTGCGACGCGGTCGTCTGTTCGACGCGACGGATGACAGGCGTGCGCCCAGGGTCGTGATTGTCGGAGATACCACGGCGCGCCGGTTGTGGCCCGGTCAGGATCCTATAGGAAAGCGTCTATGGATGCCGTCCTTCGCGCTGGGCTCGCAGGAAGGCGTGTGGCGGACCGTCGTCGGTGTGGTCGGCGACGTCTGCTACCAGGGGATTGACGACGGGTCGCTTGACGTCTACGACCCCGCGCGGCAGTCCGGGTTGTCAGCGGATTATCTGGTGGTACGGACAGAGGACGATCCCCCGGCGATGACCACCGCCGTACGGACGATCGCCAAGTCGCTCGATCCTCGCGTCGTCATCGATCGCGTCACGACATACGAGACCCTGGTCGCGCGCATCGTTGCCCCGTGGCGCCTGAGCGCCTGGATGTTCACGCTGTTTGCCGCGCTCGCCTCACTTCTGGCCGCGGTTGGCTTGTTCAGCCTGGTTAGCCTCGACGTGGCAAGCCGTCAGCACGAATTCGCGATTCGGATGGTCTTGGGGGCGCTGCCACGCGACATTCTCCGACTCGCGGCGGGCTCCGCTCTATGGCAGGTTGCACTGGGCGTGTCCTTGGGTCTGCTTGTCGCGCTCGCGGCTACACGCACGCTGCAAGCCCTGCTATTTGGCGTTGAAGCCCTCGACGGGCTCACCTATGTCGGCGTGGTCGCCCTCGTGCTCAGCATGGTCTCGATCGCGGTCTATTGGCCGGCTCGGCGAGCAGCCAATGTCCAAGCGTCGATGCTATTGCGCAGGGAATAGATGTTTGGACAGAGAAGGAACGTCCGCTGATGCTCTATCCGAGCAGAGATATCACATCAGTCACATGGATTGCTGCCATTGTCACCGGAGTCTTGGGTTGCGCGCATGCGCCTTTTTGCAAGGGCGAGTCCGAGGCTTATCCAGAGAAGCCCTTCACGCTCGATGTCAAGCTGGCTGCGGGGCGGGCCGAAATCGGCCGCACGCTCTCGGTCCAGTACGTTCTGACGAATACTGCCGGCATTGCCGTGGGAGCGTGCCTGGACGGTTGGGACAACTTTCACTTGATCGGTAGCCATGGTAACAAGGGTTCCATACAGATAAGTACCGCGGTTGCTCTCGACGACGTCATCAGGCTGGCTCCCGTCACCAGCCTCGTTTGGGAGCGGCAGGTGCAAGTCCCAGACGTAGGCGTGGGGAAGGCCCAGTTTATCGGCATCGTCGAATCGCGCTGCTGGCTATGGGCTGGTAGCGTCAAGTCAACTCCAGTCGAGATCGAAATCGTAGCCGCGCAATGACCAGACGAGGAGGTTTGGTGGACACATACCACATCCGGCCAGCGACCCCGCAAGACCTTGAGGTCGTGCTCACCCACCGGCGACGCATGTTCGAGGACATGGGGTTCACCGAGCGACAGGCGCTTGATATCATGATCGCAGTGTCGACTCCTCTGATCCGGCGCGGTCTGATGGACGGAACGTACCGGGGTTGGCTGGTCGAGACCACAGGGGACGCAATCGTCGCTGGCGGAGGAGTCATCATGCTGCAGTTTCAGCCCCACCCCCTTGACGCGCGGCCGCAGCGTGCTTGGGTTGTGAATATGTTTACTGACCCGGAGCATCGACGTCGGGGGCTAGCGCGGCGCCTCGTGCAGACAATCGTCGAGTGGTGCCGTAAGGAAGGCATGCGCTTTCTCTATCTGCACGCAAGCGATGATGGTCGTCCTTTGTATGAGAGCATGGGGTTCAAGTCGACCAACGAGATGCGCCTTGCCTTGTAGGACTCCGCCGC
>WNGH01023227.1_pt1 | contig 11587 bp, 13 predicted proteins | sample 5400631 | NCBI WGS metagenome assembly WNGH01 (sample SAMN13153373, study PRJNA577476) | soil metagenome | isolation source: 115 cm soil or saprolite under Garry oak tree replicate 1 | place: USA:California | collected 2016-06-15 | reverse complement strand
ATGGAAGTCCGCGAATCTGGCCTTGACAGTCTTGAACGCCGCTTCAGGAAAGAAGCCAATTCCAAAGTCTACAATGTGGAAAACGAAGATTGGACCTTGAAGAAAATCCTAAGACGGTTCGTTTGGCATGACCGGATTCACGGTAAGGCCATCACAAGAATATTGGAAAAACAGCAACATATAGGACTTATTGACAGATACGAGGATCCGTTCCAGTTCAAGATACATCATGCTTCGTGACATTTGAAAGTGCTGTGATCTGTTCTCCCACAGGGACTCCGAATACTCTTCAAACAAACCAGTCTGGGCGCTGGTGGATGTAGATGGCTTTCTTCGCTCCTCTACCGATCTTCTCGGCTTGAGACTTTGTCATATGTCCCTGCTCGTCTGCTTTCTGCGAATCTTGGTCGCGTGCCGAGGCCTCGATCACTGCAATGTCAGCACCACGCGCTTCCTTTTCAAGCGCCTCACATGGCCGTGTGTCACCACTCAACACCACCCTGAAGCCTTCCTCGTCCGTAATTGAATAGCCCAAGTTTCCACCGATAGCACTTGCTCGCCCCCGCTTCTGGTGGTCTACTGCAAAAGTCCTGATCGTGAACCCGTCTATCGACAAGGTTTCCCCGAGAGCGGCCTCGTGAAGTTTCAGAGGAAACCCAGGGTCGGCGTACATTAAGGGTGGCTGTGTCATCAGATGGACGTGGTGTGCGGGATTCGGGACTACAATGATAAGCTGCTCTAGCCTTATCTTCCTATGACGGTAAAAGTTTCGAAGAAAGCTCACGAGGGCGTAGAGGCCTGAGATGTGATCAAAATCCTCATGCGTCAGTAGGATTCCTTTGAGGCGATAGAAGTCATAACGTGCTTGGAGTAGATCGCGGGTAACGCCGTCGCCAGCGTCGACCAGCAAGTCTTCCGATTCCTTCGACAGAAGAATCTGAGTTCCCACTCCCATGACCGAGTACAACACGTCTACCTTGATCATTTCTGAGCCAGCCTTACCTACAGGTCAGCAGGATAATCGCAGAGGAATGAACTGAGACGGGAGACTGTGCCCGCAACCGCATGGGACTCTGGAAGGGTCTCCTAACGAGAACGCTCCTTTAAGATCAATTGCTACTGGTAGACTAAGTCGGATCTGGATTTGGTGGCGAAACGGAACTCGAGGAAGCTTTGCTTGGAGTTTACAAGAAAGGAAGCTGATCTAATCGGTTCCAAGGACATCCTGGCCCTGTCAACGGTCAGCCAAAATGGATGGCCTCACTGTGTTCCAGTAAGCTACGTCTACCTCGACGGTAAGTTCTACGTTCCAGCGAGCTCAAAATCGAAGAAGATCCGAAACCTAAGGCAAAACCACCGGGCTACGATACTCGTCGACGATGATGAAACCGAGAGTGGTTTGATGGTGGAGTGCGAGCCGAAAATCCTCTCCGGGGCGAACTCCAAGAACTTCAGAGATTACATGAGAAGAGTCAAAGGATGGCAGAATGACGAGACAACGTTCATGATCGTTCTCACGCCGATGAGAAAAGCAAATTGGTTCTTCAAAGACATATGATGTGATGAAGCAGAGGGATAGCCCGGGATCGCAGAAGCGACCTGAACATCTACGCTCGGGAGGATGCTGATGCTGAAAGGCAAGGAGTATTCGATCTCCCAGACCATCAGCCACCTTCTAGCGAAGCATCATCTGAAACGCGACGGGAAAGACGTATGCGCTATAGCAGATGATCTCCTGGGCCTCCATGCCACGTCTAACGTCACACCTTACATTTCCTTGTTCAACAGGATAGAGAAGTTCTCGACTGAAGATTTGACACGCGCGATCTATGACCAAGGGGGCCTTGTACGAATTAGGGCTATGCGAGGGACTTTCTTTCTCGTTACTCAACTCCTTCTCTCGACGATGACGACGGCGACCCAGTTCTCGAAGGACCGGCTCAACAAGAGCCTCGCAAGGGCGGGAGTATCCTTGGCCGAATTTCAAACGGTCTCGAAGCTGATACTTGACAGTGTTTCTGAAAGGCCCAAGTCACTTCCCGAAATCAAACGAGAACTGTCCTCTGTTTATGCGAGGACCCTTGATTGGAGGCGGGGACGTAGAATTACGAGGCGCACCAACCTGGGTGTTGTGCTTCACGTGCTTCTTCTCCAACGGAGAGTTCAGTCCTTGCCTGAGAAGATAGAGTGGGGGAGCATCAACTGGGATGGCTACGGCACAAGGACCTTCACCAGGATCAAGAAGGTAACATACGCTCTAGGTTCCATACCGATTTCGGACTCGGTCGGTCTCGAAGAGGCGAAAGCAAAATTGGCCGAACTCTATGTTAAGAGATACGGCCCAGTTACAATTGACGATATTGCGTGGTGGATGGATGAACCGAAACCCGCAGTATTAAGATTCCTGAATCGCCTGTCGGACAAGATAGCTAGAATCCGGATCGCAGGCTCTCCTGGAGACTTCTTGTTGTGCAATGATGACGCCGCGTGTCTGCAGAAAGCTGACGTGCATGACGGGGAGGTGCGTTTTCTCCCCTATGAGGATCCTTATGCTAAAGGCTGGAAGGTGAAAGCAAGGATTATTCCCAAAACTGTGGAGAAACTGGTCTACCCGTTTGGAAACGCTCTACCCACCGTTATTGTCGACGGTAGGATTACAGCTACATGGAGCGTGGTTGCGGTTGAAAAGAGTGCAAAATTGAATGTGACACGAGTCGTGCCGACAGATAGAAAAATGGATGCTAGCATCGTTGAAGAAGGCCAGAGGCTTGGAGAGTTCCTGATGGGGGAGAGACCAGTTATGGTAGTCTTGCGAGGACCGTGAAAAGTGATACCTGATGGTATAAGATGACAGGCTGGGAATACGAAGACAGAGAATACTGGGAAAGAGTTTACGCTCTGCCAGAAAATTACATGGTAGAGTCTGCTGTGACCGAGGGCAATGATGGAGAAGACGAGTTTGATGACAGGATGCTGAATGCATGTGTCGGCAGAGTAGTTCTTGACGTCGGATGCGGAGACGGCCTATTCACAATTAGAATGGCTGAGCGTGCTGAGGAGGTTATCGGAGTGGATTTCTCAAGGATCGCGATCTCCCAAGCGGGAAAGAATCTGGCAAACAGCGGCAGGAAGAACCTGAGGTTTGAAATAGCGAATGCTGAGAGCTTGAATTTTCAGAAAGAAGCTTTCGACCTGGTTACCTGCAGGCGCGGACCCGTAACAGACACCAAGGATTCCCTGCGTGAAGCTCACAGAGTCTTGAAGAGAGGCGGAACTCTAATGGAGATTACTATCGGCGAGCGCGACAAAGAAAACCTGACTAAAGCTTTCGGCAGAGGCCAGATGCTTGGATCAGAAAGAGTTATCGCACTGAAGAAAAGATTGCTCAGGGCAGCGGGTTTCAAGAAACTCGAGATCAAAGAGTACATTGCCACCGAGATCTTTCCAACCATTAGAGATCTAATCATCAGGTTGAAAGACTCGCCCATAATCCCCGACTTCGACACAGAAAAAGACAAACAATACTTGGAAAAGATCGAGAAGGACTACAAATCGACGAGAGGAATAGAAACGCCAACTCATCGAGTAACAATTATCGCTCAAACGTGACCGGCCCGACTAACAACACTCTTCACAGTCACTGTATCATTTCTCTCCCGCGAAATCGTCAGGTTTTTAGGAAGCCTGGAAAGCGCGCCTGCTGACAATGCAAAGTGATGCACCGCCTCATCATATGCAGTGGTTGTGGATTGGCCTAGCCATAATGTTCGTACTCATAAGCGTCTCCGTCTTCGTATCAGTAGTATTTCTCAACGGTTCAACAGCACTATCCAATCCGGGAGCCGTTTGGGGATTTGTTGGACCCGCGATCGGATTCTTCTTTCTAATCTTCTTCATCTTCGGCTGGGCATGGTTTCCGTACGGTCGCAGATCCTGGAGACGGAGATACCGGGGATACTACGGACCTGATGACGACGATGCTGTTCAACTGTTGAGACAGAGGTACGCGCGCGGCGAGATCACTAAGGAACAGCTAGAACAGATGACAAGAGATCTGGAACAGCATTCGACTAGATACTAGCCACGAACACGTGAGTATGTCCCTCAGGGCTGTGGGCGCAGTTTCTGGAGATTGGCCTTCGCCCCGAGTTCTGTGAAGACAATCTTCGCCTTCTCGAAATGCATCGCGGATTCCTTTTGATCTCCTACGCGGAGCTTGCGATTGTCGCGCAGTCCTAGCCCGGCTTGTGTATTCTGCCAGCCATCAAGGGTAAGGCTGCGTACTCGTCTCGATGTTGCTGGACGTTAGTGGATGCAAGACGTGATGGGAAGTTTGGGCTATTCTTCGAAGCTGAAAGTGACGGAGTTGGGTGCTACAGTCTCAAAGCGAACGGTCCTGGGCACGGTTCCCTGAATCATTGATGAGACGAACTCCTTGAGGAAGGCGGAGAAGTTGAGAGAAACATCGTGATGGATGGTGAAGAAGTGTGTCCTACCTTCAATGCGATGCTCGTAAGTGTCGAACTGGCCACTCCAAATGTCTAGGAACTGAAGGACCGTATCAAGGCTTACTTGCTGGTACAGGTACAGGACGTGTTCCCGCCCCGACGTCTCTGCGAATTTCTTTCCAATCTCCTCAACCTCGGACTTGTCGAGTTTCTGGAATACATCCCTTAGAAGGTCCTTACTCATCGGTATCAGTTTCAACTTCTCCACGTAACTCCACCACTCTACATAGAGTGCAAGGATCTGAGAAACAAGCGTATTCAAGCTTGTCCGGTTTTTCTTGGCCTCTCTCTCAAGAGTAGCGCGAAGGCTGCGATCTATACGAAACGAAACGGTTTCGGTGGATAGCTTGGACTTAGGACTCAGAAGTCGGCTTATTACGTTATCCCCGGTAACTGCTCGTCTCCTTTTTGACACCCAAAGTCTTTCGCGGCTTTACGCAACTATTTTTGGTTTGCCTGCCCTAATTTCTAGAAAAGAGTTGAAAAGCTGCCTCAGTCCATGTCATTTTCGCTCATCCTTCCGCGATTCGATACTTCAGCGCGTACAAGAACAAGACGAGAGGAGCTGTTAACCATAGTAACCCAGCGACAATCAGCGCGATCAGGGGTTGTTGTTCTGCCGACCCTCCGAGGCTCCCGATGAATCCGATGGCGTTGAGTCCTTGTATCGATTGAGACAGGAGCTGCTGGTAGACCCCTGTTGGGCTCGAGAGGGACATAGTCGTGGCTATCTGAAACCATGCCACGGATCCTACGGGAGCGAAGAGCCCGGCTATCAGAAAATAGCTTCAACCAGGAAGCTGGCGATGAACCCGCTGGTGGGGGCCTGGAGAGTTGTGGCCCATATCAGAGCAACAGCAGCAAGCAAGACAGCGACGACTGGGAACACCATTGACCCGAATGCTCCGGCTAGCTTGCCAAAGGCCACGCCTGTCCTGGTTACTGGTTTTGAAAGAAGCATGTCCAGCGACCCCTCAGTCTTCTCCCTTGCTATCGCATCATAGGAGAGGATCAGCGCCATCAGGGGCAGAATCAGAGGAATGAAGAACAGTCCAGAAAAAGCTAAGACGCTATCTGGTCCAGAGTTCAGCGAACTAGTACTGGAATAGACGGTAGTGACTGTGATGTAGTTGAAGGCCCCTTTACTGGCTCTAATAATGTACTGCCCCGGACCCAATGGGTCTGAGTGAATGAAATACCCGCTTGCATCTGTTGCGCCTACTCTGTGCTGGTTCCATCCATCAGGCGGGGCCGCTGCGTCAAGAGGACTTGGGAGCTGTGCCCCCAGGTCTAGTCTCCAATAATAAACATCCGCACCGCTTTGGGGTTGACCTGCCTGGTCTGCGAATCCGAGTGATATTATGGTCCCACCGCTCGCACCACTCAGCTGTACGGTACCGATGGCGAGGACGCCGCCGTCGGTTACCAACGACCCCGGCTGGTTTCGAGAACCTGTCAAGACGCTTGCGATTATTCCTTGCCGGCTGGCCAGAATGACGCCGAGTCGAGAATCCGGGTAGAGGTTTTGCAAGTCACCAAACTGGGCCCAGCCAGACGAATCTGTAAGGTGGGTTTCGAGAACAGGGTAGTTTCCTTCTCCGGTCAAAATGGGGCCCGTGATATTCACGAGCCTCACCTCTACTCCTTGCAGGTGATTACCGGTGGGAGAGGCGACGAGGATAGCTAGCCCCGGTTTGCTACTGTTCAGCCCCCCGTAGTAGTTGAACCCGTAAGGAATTTGGGCAGGCGGTCCGCTGAATCCTCCGGAACTCGGCAGGAGAGCGTAGGTTCCAGCCAGCACGGCCAGCGCAAGGAGCCCCGCGATTATCAGGAGGCGCGGACTACCCATGTTTGCTCGCAGTTCCTTCCCTGCTACCGGGAACCACCCTCTAAGCAGCTTCAAGTCTTAGCCTCTGTAAGGGCGAGGAACGCCGCTTCAAGATCAGGTTCAACACGTCGGGAACTCAAGATTGAGACGCCTTTTGCAACAAGCTTCCTGTTCACCTCAATCACTGTGTCATCGTCTAGGGCCCCGAAGACCCGCAGCGTGTTGTCTTTGACTTCAACTTGTGCGACCCCCTGTAACGCTCTTAGCTCGTCTAACACGGCGGGAACCATGTTTCTAGTTTCCACCTCTAACACGGCTTGTCTTCCCCCGAACGCCTTGGAAATCTCTCGGGGTGCATCCACTCGCAGAAGCTTTCCCCGGTGAAGAATTCCGACTCTGGTGCAAACCTTCTCGATTTCTCCCAAGAGATGGGAAGAGAGAAACACGGTCCTGCCATCCTGCTGAAGCTCTTTGAGAAGGGACCTGACAAAAGCCATACCTTCGGGGTCCAGTCCTAGGGAGGGCTCGTCGAGGATTAGTAGCTCGGGGTCACTGAGCAGCGCCCCGGCTAGGGCCAGCCGCCGTTTCATGCCTAAGCTGTAGGTCTTCACCTTCCTGATGCCCGCGTCAGCTAGTCCAACCCGTTGGAGAACCTCGTTGAGATGGCCATCGAATCTTGATCGGTCGAGTCCGTACAGGCTGGCGTAGTAGCGAAGGTGTTGTTTGCCGCTCAGACCGGAGTAGAAGCCCGGATTTTCTGGCATGAAACCTACATGGCGCATTGCCTCCATTGGGTTCTTGAGAACATCAAGACCTGCAACCCGGGCTGAGCCGGTCGTGGGCCTCAGCAGTGTCATCAAGATCCGAATTGTGGTGGTTTTTCCGGCCCCGTTGGGTCCCAAGAAACCGAAGATTTCTCCTCGAGGAACAGATAGAGTAAGGTCGATTAGTGCTGGGGTCTTCTTGCCCCGGTAAACCTTTGTCAGCTTCTCGGTTTCGATCTCGTTCATTAGAAGACCCACGAGAGGCGCGAGTATCCCAAGTCTTGTAACGTTTGTAACGCTGGTTTCGTTGTCCTAGAGTACCTCATATCGCTTCTACCGGATTTGATTGTGCGACACGATTCTCGCGTTGGGGAGCCCCCTCGCATCGCTTCCCCGGGCCGCGCTTCTAGCACGGGTTTGATATATAGAGAAAAAAAGGGGAGTTTGGATCGTTGTGCTTGTTTCTTACTAGACTGTGAAGGAGGCTGTTAGAAGTTGGTTTCTGCCGACGTCCCCTTCAGCCGTGAGGGCACCGTTGATGTAGATCTTTGCATGCCATGCATAGCTCGGCACGGAACCGGAGGCCGCGTATTTCACGTAGTGACTACCTGGCGAGAATAGCACATGCGTTGTATAGGGTGGAATACAGCCACCACCGTACGGGCTCACGTAGAATTCGTAGCCGGATTGGTATGGGGGCCACCATGGGACTGGAAGTGGTCTGTCGATTGCTATGCCATGAGATCTGCCATAGTAGTCGGTTGTGGGGCACGAGTTGATTGTTATCGTTGTCCCGAACATTGACGGAAGTGTTCCTGGACTGAATGATTGGTCGAAGTTTGTGTATGTTCGCGTTACGAGAAGGGTGGGCCAGGGGAAGCTGGGGATTGGAAGTAGGACATCATTCTCGATGTTCCAATTGGTGTGCAAAGTTGTTGGACTAAAGCCGTTTGTGACCGGTGTACGCATGATCACACTGTCAATCGTCCGATATGAGTTGTACGAGTTTGGTGTCGCATCAGTTATGGGCCAACCCCAAAGGGGTCCGTACGAGGCGCCGCGGAATGTTTCAGTAGTCGTCATCTTTGAGTTTATCTGATCTGCTTGTACATCGTATCTCACACCCGGGTTAGTCCACGACTGCGTGTACTGAACGCCGACGTTTACGCCGTTAGAGTCTACACCAAAACTGATGGTGTAGCTCACGCCTACGTCCATGGACGTAGTGTTAGGGCCGTAGAGGTAGATTCCAAGATTATTGGAACCTGCACCTGGTATGTTTGCCTGCACGGTGACTGTTCTCGTGTTCATGTAGGGGCCACAGATCGCGCTGAGGTAGCTGCACTGGTGGTCTTTTATCAGGTGGTCTACAGCAGTATCAGTTCTCCAATACTCCCTGTAGGTGAGACCATCCCAGTAGTTGAGCTGGGCGATTTCATATCTCGTGTAGAGTTGGTCGCCATTTGAGCCATAGAGGAGGGTATTGTCCATGGAGAACTTGAGTGTCCATGGGCCTGTAATGTCGTTTGAAGCTACGTTCGGAGAGCTTGCTAACGCCGAGCTTGTCAATGCCAACGGAGAGGTCGTGAGTAGTGATGATACAGCAAGGGACGCTTCCTGAGCCAAGTCCTGGTATTGAGCCGTGGAGTCTTTCAGTATAGTGAAGTCTCTCAGGACTACTGCCTGCCCGATGATGCGAGCTACAGAGATGAGGTGTGATGGCGTAACGGATTGGGTAGTAGGCTTGGTTGTTGTGCTCGAAACTATGGCGCCGGATTTGTCCACTTGCTGAGTTACACTGTACTGAGTTACGTCGAAGCTGGGAGTGGGAAGAAAAGTGTTACCGATCGTCACGACTGTTGCTCCACTATAGAATGCGTTGATGACCTGGGCTTCGTCGTTAGACACTCGACTGTCGTTAGACACTTGACTGCCAGAAGCCGGCAAACCCGAAGCGACTACAACCTTCGCCAGACTAATATCAGCGATCTGAGCTGAAGGGCCTTCGCCCAATTGATGCCCAATCAGCGCGGCTAGGTCTCGAGCCTCTTGTCCTCCCAATGCGGCGATTCGGACACTCGCTGTAGAGTTGTTGACTGCGGCGGCTGGCCGAATGTTCGTAATTGTGGATAGCATTAGAGACATCATTATTCCCGCTATCGCTATTTTTGCGAGTCTATTTGTTGTTGTAATTTTTTTCATGAAATTTTCGAAGATCTCGTTAGTTAGCGGACATCACTTAACTGCGAGCAATCATGTGCATTCGATTCGTCTGTTTGCAGGACGATGCAAGCGAAAACGACGGATCAGCTCTCAGAATCAGGAACTCATAGAGTCTGTGGATCTGGCTCTCCAAGAAAGCACTCTAGGAACACTCCTTTGCAAAATGACTGATGTGAACCCTTTGACAAGGATAGAAAGGCGCTGTTCACGACATGATGGACATGACGCATATGCGCTTTATCAAAAATGCTGTCTGTAAGGGTTCGAATTGACTTCTTCCGCCCCAGAAGAGACGATCTCTTTCTGACCGTATAAGAAATCTTAAGTGCGCTTCGCTGGGGTTTTTCGAACTGAGCTGCGAGACGAGCAATATTGACCGATTGTAATCTTGCACCACAGTTTGTCCCATGCGTTCAGCTTGACACTCTCATCGCGCTGGTGTCTGTTGTAATCGCTCTCTTACTCGTTCTGATTGGGATTTTGATCTGGCTCGGGAGTCAAAGCGGTTTCAGGAAGAGCCCCAGGAGAACCACGCTAACCTACAGCTTCTCGGGCTATCTTCTTACTTCAGTCACGTCTGTGAGCAGACAGGTTCGAATCACTACGCCTGGTTAGACAACGCAAGAGAATTGAAGACTTGGTCGTGGACATCAACCAACGCTCTTTCGTATGATCAGAAGCATCGTCTCCTGATTTTTCTCTGGAAGTTCTAGGGGCATTCTCAGATCTCTTATTGAACCTCCCTTGAAGCTTGAGCATGGTTTCCACCCTGTTGGCTATTGGAAAGAGTCCCCAAGTGTGCCTATGAGCTCTTGAACGATTCAGACTTCATACTGACGAAGGCGTTGCGGTTACCCACGTTCGAGTTCCAGTCTAGGCTATTCATCAAGAGACTGGCGCTTGTTGCCAGAGAGGGTGGAATTGAAAAAGTATTCTACCCCGTCTTCCCGCCCGACAAGAATGCCGAGAGAGTCCTCGAATACCTGCAAGGAAAAGGAAAGTAGGGCGGAGTCGCCGAGGCTCCCGACTAGTTCATCCTACGATACACGCACGAATCCGTGATTAGGTAGTTTCGCCGGGCGAAGATTTGGCTGAAGCCAGCACTGGTAAGATAGCTTCGAATCCGGTTCTTGTTGAACAGTTCTGTATAACAGAAACTACCGCCAGGTCTCAGAACTCTACGGACCTCGTCCAAAGCCTTTGGGATATTCTGAAACTGCCAATCGTGTTTCTCTACGTGGTGTAGAATCACCATTCCAAATACAGCGTCAAACATTTCGTTCTCAAACGGCAGACTAAGGGCATCAGCACTTCTGAATTCAATGTTCGAGGGAATCGCGCCGAGCTTACTCGCGAACAAAGATTTGGCTGCTTCCACCTGAGAAGGGTCGTAGTCCGTCACCACGAGCCTCTTTGGCCGGTAGTGCTTGAAGGCTTCATAGGACAGGGAACCCTTGCCGCTGCCAATCTCAAGACAATTGGAAGTCTCGTCGAGGGTCAGATAGTCGCGGATAGTGTTGAAGAAACGCCTACCATTCCTCTCATTGGAACGGTTGACGAAGAATTTGCCGATACTTGATAGCTTCGCCATTCCAATCGACTTGTGTTGCAACAGGCTATGAAGCTTCCTCGAAAAGCTCACCCGCGATGTCAGATGTGTCTGTTGCTCGTTTCCTGAGTCCGGTTCTTGATACGGGTACTGAAATCCGCTCCTGAAACCGGTTACTGAAACGGTTATTGCAACAGGCTACTGAAACGGGCATTGAAATCGCATACCGGTGATTTCTCGGGCCCCCCGGGGGCCTACTCAAGTCGCGCGGCCCAAAGAAACCGCTCGAAAGCTCCATAAAATGGACCAATTACGGCTCCCCGGGATCGCAAGCCTACCTGAGGAGGGGCCAGATGTACTCCCAGGCCAAGTACAGTATCGCCAAGACCCCTGTCGCCATAATGAAGCGCCTACCCCATCTGCTCCGATGTGGTTTCGGCTGAATTGCTAGTTTCTCCTCGATCGCTGACCTCTTGCTAGGCTCACTAAGCTCTGACTTCTTGCCTGGCTCAACCAGCTCAACAGCGGTTTCTTCGGTTGTCTCAATAGATCCCACGTTTCGCAACAGCCATTTCTTAGAGACTGCCGGTCGTGGAACCCGGAAGACTCCGGAGCCTGTTTTTGCTACATATGCTGTCCATGCGAGTTCTTTCCTATCTCGTAGAGCGTCAACTTCGTGCTGGCGCATGGCGTAGTAGACGACTGGGCCAAGCAT
>WNGH01005971.1_pt1 | contig 11587 bp, 9 predicted proteins | sample 5400631 | NCBI WGS metagenome assembly WNGH01 (sample SAMN13153373, study PRJNA577476) | soil metagenome | isolation source: 115 cm soil or saprolite under Garry oak tree replicate 1 | place: USA:California | collected 2016-06-15 | reverse complement strand
TGTTGAATGTCTTCCCGCTCGAGGTCGGGATAGCCCTTCCGAATTTCGTCCACCGTCGCGCCGTGGGCGATCTGGCGCACGATGACCGACACCGGAATGCGCATTCCGCGGATGCAGGCGCGCCCGCCCATTATTTTCGCGTCGAAGGTGATTCGATCGAATCTCATCGTCAGCTCCGGAATTGCGCCTGGCACAAGCCTTCGGCCAGGAGGATTCTACCGCACGGTCAGGGGCAGCTCGCGCTCTCTGACCGCCTCGGCGCCGTATTGCAGGGCTTCATTGATATCGGCGGCCTCCAGGTCCGGATAGGCCTTGAGGATCTGCGCCTGGGTCATGCCATCCGCTATCAACCCGACCACCGTGGCGACGGGAATGCGCAGTCCGCGGATGCACGGCACACCGTCCATCTGCTTGGGATTGACCGTAATGCGGGTGAACTTCATGGCACAGTCCTCGACGGATTCCGCCTCGAAGGCTCGTTTGGAGTCGCATTCTACCTTGACGGCGGCCCGCAGCATCCCCGCATCGCGGTGCGCAACCTCGCCGGAATACTCCTCGGCTTCCGCATCCCCAAAGGCACCCGCACCTCGAACTGGGCCGCGCCGCAGCTCTCCGCCGCGCTAGAATCGCCTACGCCGCCACCGACGCCTGGGCCTGCCGCGAGCTGTACCTGCGCTTCCGGAGCCTGGGACTGCTATAGCTGCTGCGGCATCGGCTTCTCCGCGGAAAGCGTCATCCAGCCGCGCGCGATGCGGTAAAGCACCCACAGGCCCGTCAGAATCCAGACCACCAGCGCGACCGGAATCCCGACCAGCGTGAAGAACGCCACCCCGCCCGCGAGCAACCACACGAGCGCGTACCAGAACGTGCGGATCTGCCAGCCGAAATGCGAATCGAGCCACGTCCCGCGCACCTCCTCGCGCTTCGCGTAATTCAGAATCACCGCGATGATCGACGGCCAGCCGGTGAGGAAGGCCGTGAGAATAAACGCCGAGCTCAGCAAACCGGTGAAGGCGCTGAACGCGTGCAGCGCGTAGATCACGTGCGTCAGCGTGATCAGGCCCTCGCTGGGATGGGGGACGGTGGTTTCGGTGGAGGGGGATGGGGTGGTCATGTGTTTATTGCGTCAATGAATGGATTACAAAGGAGGTTTCAAGCCCGAGCATATAGCGAGGCATGAGACTTCCTTTCATGTCGCAGTGGGCTGAACCCTGAAGAGTCGAATTACAAGTTCAATTGTATCGTCGAGCAAGCCAACAACTTGCCCTGGCATAAATATCATCTGTTGCCCAGGATGCGATACCAAGTTCCGCAGATCCCGTCCTACGTCCCAACGTAGTAGATCGTCAGAACGTATTGCCCCTGTTTGATGCAGCTGGCGCACTAAACGTGCAAACGTTTCTGGGATAGGGCCTCTCTTAGGATCGATACGCTCGGTTGGAATTCCGAGTTGTTTGGCCCGTATCCTAGCTGCAGTCTCAAGACACCGAAAACATTGCTCCACACCAAGCGTCAGTAGCGGATAGTAAAACCAGCCATAGATCATTGCCCCACGAGCTACTTCTAAAAGGTCGGCGATGTCTGTGGGGACTTCGGGGGTCAGAGTAGCGAACTGACACCGTTTTACCCAATATTCGACTGACTTTGCAAAGTATTGGATCCGTGGATCAACCTCGGAGAGATTCTCGGTGGTAATGTTTTTCTGACCATCCATTTTGATCGCCTAATACTAAACCTCGCGGAGGCAGAGATGAATTTGGTCGGATTAGAAATATTTCGTCTCCAACCCGCAGGTCGATGGGATGCTTACTCCTTGTAATCCATAATGCGCACCCAATCGCCGTTTGAATCTCGGATGTACCAGAAGTGCCAGCCATTCACCGCTCGTCTGCTTTTCAGAACGGCCCCCGCAGCACCTGATGGGGACGTATATCTCTTACCTTTGAATCTAATCACTCCCTTGTGGGTTAGCGTCGCGAAGTATTCGCGCCCCTTATATTGTTTGTATAGCTTAGTGCGCTTGGAAACCAGGCCGACCAATGTCACAGGGTGTCTAGATTTGCCTGAACGACGGGACCGCTTGCCGCGTGGTTTAGAGCCAAGCAGTTCTGCCAACTCTTCCGACTGTCGCTGCCGGATCAGGCGATGCAACCCCTTCATTAACGCGCCTCTGGACTTTCCCTTCGGAACGACGCGATTCCCCTTCGGGTTCGCGATACGGACAAGCAGCGATTCCATCTCGTGTATGTGTTCTTCACGGCGAACGAGATACAGACTGAAGTGCGTAGCTCGCCAAATGCCGATCGCGTAAATGGTGACGCACGCGCTTACGTAGCTCTCCGGACTTCCCCACATAGTAAAGCTCCTCCCCGTCGTAGAGAGCGTAAATGCCCGGCGAGTTGCCGATGAGTTGGGTAATTAGAGGATAGTGCCTCTTGAAGATATCCTTCGACACTTTCTCCAGTCGATTACTAAGCAAATCACGCGGCTTGCGAGTCTTATGAATTTTAGAGATCGTCATCTAACAGCTCCCTCTATACCAACCGATTCGGTACGGGGTTCAACTCCAATCTGTCGTTACGAAACAGCAAACTGTTTCGCTAATCCAGTTAGCGTCATGTTTTCTGCGATTGCATCGTGGGGAATAAGTAGATACGTCCAAGGCTTCCCAGCATACGTTGCGGAATGGGTCGTGGCGTGGTTACACCACCTCACCGCAACGTCTCGCTTGGCCAGCACGTCCGCAGCATCAAGTTCGCTTCGCATTTTGGGCTCGAGCATGTAAATCGCATCCTTCGTCTCGGCTACGAAGTCAGGCTGGTATTCCGGGTGGTCAGCGCCGGATTTGTAGAAGATCTGAAACTGTCCCTTGGCAGGCCTGAACCACTTCTGCGCCTCCCGCTCGAGAATAACCGCAAGTTTGCGCTCCGCTTCGGAATCGAATTTCTGCACCGCGTACAGGCAATGCTCAAAGCCACCAAATAAATACTTTGCCATGTTGCTGCGATCTGAGGGCGCCACTCGGTAGTTCGCGACAGGTTGTTCAGCATTCAGCGTGTAGGCACTGGGCTTCAGTTCCGTCCAACCCTTGCTGATCTTAACTTCATAGCCGGTCGCGTTCTCCCAGTAATGGTCCTGCATCTGCGCGTGGATAAAGCGCGCGATGTCGCGCTGGTAGCAGCGGAGAACCTTGCGCGTATCCTCCTGCGAAAGATAGGTTTGAAAGTGCTTCACCGTTTGCTCTGCAAGATCGTAGAGCAGCTCGGCGTGATCGTCGTAGGAAACGTCATTGAAGTCGACGAGTCCGCTCACTACATAGTCCTCCAGCCGCGCTTCCTCCATGCCGCCACGCCCGAGCGCTAGCACTTCGAGCTTGTTCGTACGCAGGTGCTGAATCCAGAGCTCGTCGGAAACGGCCGGGTATTTCAGCGTATCCAGTTTCAACATAAACGGCTTGAAACCCCCTTTCACCTCGCCTATGGGCACCACGAGAATGCGCGGGATATTGATCGTCTGCTGCGTGACCAGGTCCACGGTCTTCGCTACCACCGCCGCGATATTCGGCTTCTCTACAACGCCTTCCAGCTCCAACTGCGCAGGACGGCGTTGCTCCTCGACCGCCTTAACGATGGCAGCCTGGACTTCCGGCTTCTTGAGGTGTTCTACAGTAGGCAGGGCCTGCGGTTGATTCTCCAGATTGCGGATCACCTGATAGGCAATCTGCGCGACCTGTTGTTCTTCCGGCTTGGTGAAGGCGAGCTTCTCATCTTTTGCAGCAAGGGTCGTGCTGCTCGTCACTTGCGCTGGCTCCAAGCCAAGCTTGGTGGCGAGCTGCGACTGTGACACCACTGTGACCGTCTTCTTGCTTAGCTGGTCCGGATCGATCACGACCGCCTGCATCCGGATGGCTGAATCCGGCTTGCTCGCTTCGTCGATAATTTCCTGGAACTTGTCGTGGGCAACGATGTTCAGTCGATCTACCGCCGTAACACCCGTGCGCTTGCCGTAGGGCAGACGCAAGCCGCGGCCAATCGACTGTTCGATCAGGATGCGTGCGTTCGCCGCGCGTAACGGAACGATTGTGTAGAGATTGGTCACGTCCCAACCTTCCTTCAGCATATTGACGTGAATGACAATCTCGGTGGGTTCGTCCGGGCGCTCAACCTTGAGCAGGCGCTCGATCATCTCTTCTTCCTCGGCACCAGTCCTGCTCGAGTCCACCTGGATGACCTTGTCCTTGTAGCGGCCCTCAAAGAAGCCGTCGGACTGGATCAACTGAAGCAACTGCCCGGCGTGCGTGGTGTCGCGCGCAATCACCAGTAGGAAGGGTTTCACAATGGAGTTGCCGCTTTCGCGCGCGTAGGTTTCCAGTTCGACCTTGACGCTCTCGTGCAGGCGGACGCCGTCCTCCAGCTTCAGGCGCTCGATTTCCTCGGGTGACATGCCCTTCGGATTGAAATTCTTGCGCGTGACCACAGCCGGCTCCTTGACGAAGCCGTCCTCCATCGCGCGTCCCAAGGGGTAGTCGAGAATCACGTTCTTGAACGATACGGGGCCTCTGGACGTCTCCACGAATGGCGTCGCCGTCAGCTCCAACCCTAAGATCGGCTTCAACTCGTTGATCGCCCGCACGCCCGCGCTCGCGCGATAGCGGTGTGATTCATCCATCAGCAGCACCAAGTCAGGCAGCCCCGCCAGGTAGTCGAAATAGCTCTCGCCGATGTACTCCGACAAGCGTTTGATGCGGGGCGACTTGCCGCCGCGCACCTCCGAGTTGATCTTGGAGATATTGAAGATGTTGACCTTGCAGCGAATCAGCTCGTCGAATAGAGTCCCGGCCTTGGCCTCGTAGGTATCGCCCGTGATGATCTCCGGTGCGTCGGTTGCGAACTCCGCGATGCCCTTGAACACGTACTTCGGCGTGTTCGGCGTGAAGTCGGTGATCAGCTTGTTGTAGATCGTCAGATTCGGCGCCAGTACGAAGAAATTGTTGAACCCGTGCGCGAGATGCAAGTAGCTGATGAACGCGCCCATCAGCCGTGTCTTGCCAACGCCGGTCGCGAGCGCGAAACAGACCGATGGAAATTCGCGCTCGAAATCTGTTACCGATGGAAATTCGCTGCGGATGGCCTCCAAAGCCGCTGCCGTATCTACCCCTTTTTTCGGTGGGGCGATCTCGGTGATGCGGTCGAGCAGCTCGAGCGACCGCCGCTGTGGCGGGCGCAAGGAGAGGCGTCCGGCGATTGCGTTGACGTGGCGGTTCACTCGTCCACCTCTTCACCAAAGAGGCCTTGCTGTCCCGGTTCCGGCGGCGCCTTGGGCAGATTTTCGACCCGCAAGCTGTAGTCATCGTGACCCCATTCGCAGCGCGAGAGTACCTGCTTGGGTATCTTCTTCACCGTGAGGTTCTGGTGCACGCCGCGACCGCGGAATGCTGTGCACAGCACCAGCAGCGTTCGTTCCGGCCCCACCTCATCGCTTAACTGCTGGAGCTGCTCATGGCTGAGGTTGGCAGTAGTGACGTAGATGAAATCCCGCTCGGTCGAGTAGCCATGCTGCCAGTACATCGAATCGCTCGGCGCGTACGTGAAGCCCTCCAGCTTGCACAGCGCTTCGGCGAGCATCACGGCGTTGTAATCCTTGTTGATGACCCAGTTGCCCCACTTGTCCTTTTCGAGAAGTGACGGCGCAAGCCGGTAGTAACGAAACCCGCCACCGCCCTTCCATTCAACGGCCTCTGTAACACCACCGAGGTCCTCGCCGTCGATTACTTTTCGCAGGCGCGGAATGATGTGCGTATGACAATGCTCCCCCAGCTCAACCATGATCCAGCGCCGGCCCATCTTGTGAGCAACAGCTCCGGTTGTGCCGGAGCCGGCAAAAGAGTCCAGAACCAAGTCTCCCGAAGATGTCGCCAATTCAATTATTCGTTTCATTAAAGCTTCTGGCTTCGGAGTGTCGAATTGCCCGACTTGGTCAACAAGCGCCTTTACCTCCGCTTTCGAGGTTCTATTGCTGCCTACCTCAGAATGCGGCCAAATAGTTTCCGCCGGTCGGTGCTGGCCTTCTTCTGCGTAGATCTTGTAGTACAAACTCCAGCCATTCCTGGTTTTCACCCACTCCAGTTTGTCTGGCTCACGCTCGACACGCTCCCGACTCCATCTCCACCTTCCATCGGCGCCGTCCTGACGTTTCGGGTACACCAACGTGCCGTCGGGAGCAGCTATGGAGAAGTACAGGGTAGGTCGCGCTTCCCGTGTGTCTTCACCACTCCCCATAGCACGAAGCGGCTTAAGGTAATACCTTCGCCCATCTGTATCGATCTTGTTGTAATGCTTCGTCGCGTCGCCGCTGTTGTCGGTAAGACGCGCTAGCTTCATGGCTTCAATTGACTTCGCGTATACCAGAACGAAATCATGACGCGACGAGAAGAATTGAGAGTCCATCTTCGGACTGTCTGACTTTTCCCAGATAACCGTTGAGATAAAGTTCGCGCGACCGAAAATTTCGTCGCAAAGAACCTTCAGATAATGAGCCTCGTTATCGTCGATGGTGATCCATAAAGACCCATCTTCAGATAATAACCGCCGAATTATTTCTAGTCGGTCGCGCAGAAGCGCAAGCCATAGGGAATGCTCTACTCCATCGTCATAGTGCTCGAACGCGCTGCCGGTGTTGTATGGTGGGTCAATAAATACGCATTTCACCTTGCCAGTAAATTCCTGCTCCAGCGCTTTCAGTGCAAGCAGGTTATCGCCGAAGATGAGCCAGTTATCGAACAGATCGTGATTCTTGATCCGATGTTTGGCGTGGTATGACTTCGCCGGGTCTTCCAGCAGGATGCGCGGCTCCAGCTTCGGCCGGTTATCCTTGCCGATCCAAGTAAGTTCGAGTTTTTGTTTCATGTAAGGCCGGCGATTTGTGGTGCCTTCGAAATCAAATAGTCGAAGAGCTCTATAGGATACGGTTGTCCGGCCTTTTGCTGCTTTCGCTTGTGCTCGATTACGGGATCAGTCGCAAGTCCATAGTCCCCTATGAGAACGACCTCCAAGAGCGGAACTACATCTGTCTGATTCCTGAACAGCGCGAGCGGGCCTTTGATGGCAGTTACCTTCTTTGTTTCCGTCCAGAGTACCTGCCGAAGCTGATCGATCGGCGCGCTGAGAGCAGCCTTCAACTTCTCATCATCCAGTAATTTCGCACCTTGCTGCTCGGATCGAATGCGTTTGGCGAGCACCCACCCCAAGGCATGGTTGCCGTGTTTATAGGCAAGCCGTTCCTGCCCAGTCGCAGCGTACGCCTCGGTCGTCATACGTTCCTGCACGTATCTGAGAAACCGCACCGCGTTGGCGAGGGCCAGCGCAGTTAGTGAGACAGGAAACAGCGCCTTGTACGGGTCCGAACTAGTGTCGAGGAGTCGCGCCGGCTCTTTCTTGAGCCAAACCACGAACCGGGGATCGGACTGAAACAGGGCGAGCGCCTGGGCTGCTTCATCGACCTGAATGCGAAGCGGATCACCCTCATTGTCCGCGACTTCCGGCTTGTAGGCGTAGTGAATACCTAGGTGGGAGAGTTCTCGCCTTAAGCGCTCCTGTTCATCATCGAGCGCGACGAAGTGCGCCAAGAACACAGGGTTCTGATGGTTGCGAGCGCGGGTAACCGATTTGCCGAAGTTTCCTTCTGCGGATGCCTTGATAAGCGTGAGCGACACCCTCGCGTCGGAAATATCGGCGCCCTTGTTGTCCTCAAGGAAGCGCGCAGCGGACGCGATAGTTTGCGCGCCATTGATGACTGAAAACCCTCGAATGCGAAGCTTCTTTTTCCCCTTCAGTCCCTTTGTACTCTTGGGCTGGATCTCCTGGCAAAGTGCAGCAACTCCGTTGTTGAGGTAGAGAAACTCCTTTGGGCGGTCTACGAGGGTCTGTCGAATAGCCACGTTCACATCGGTCTTATGCCCTAGGAAAGTGCGAATATTTTTTTCGTACAAGGCTTTGCCATATTTCTGATGTAGCTTCACCAAGTCTTCAAGTTGTGCCAACCCGAAATATGTAGTTCTCGGCTCCCTGACAGACGTGCACTTATGAAGCGAGATATCTGCATCGATACGTTCGTACGCCTTTGCTGCCTGAAGGTCGGCCACTACACGGGCTGCGTCATAGTCAATGGCGGGATTGATAAGTCTTTCCTCGCCATGATCTTCGTCCTCGAGTAACTCCTGCACGGCTGTCTTCGCGTGATTGCTAATGCCCGAACCAGTGTGCGCGACGACAAGCTGGATGTAACTGCAATTGTCTAGCGCATCTTCAATTTCGACCAATCGATTTTGGACGTTCGTGTTGAATCCGCCAAAGTCCTGTCTAATGAGCTTTCGAATTCCCTGGCAGAAAGCCAGGGCCTCTTCTTGGCTGAATTGTTCGGACGCTTTGAGCTTTGACTGAACCAAATAGACAGTTTCAGTGCTCGCGTGGTAATAGATGGCGTCTACGCCATAGTCGTCGAAGTCATCTATAACTGCCTTGGCAGCATCAATTGGAGGAATTTCACAAATCCGATGGAGGGCAAAAGCGCTGAATGCGCGGGAGAGGTTTTTTCGACGTTGCTCTTCAGCGGGACGCGTTTGATCCAATAGCGGCGGGAGATGCGCGACAAAGCCGTCAGCGAGAGCGTGCTCCAAGAGGGTGAGATTGTGGGGCTGAAGACCGTTCATACGATTTTCGAATCTCGGTTAACCATGACGCGTGATGATCGTAGATTTATCGCGCTTTAGCGACATATCACGCAGGTTGTTGCAGGGGATGGAGACGCCGAGATTCCCCTGCGGTAGCCCAATAGCTACCTGACTTGGAATTCCTGGGCCAGCCTGTATCGGGGCAAGTGAGTGCATCCATTAAAAGAAGCACCTGCTGCCCGAATCCAATTGCATCCGCGTCTAATAATGCGAATGACAGGGTATTGAAATGTGCACCGAACACGTTTCGTACCTGTGCAATGCGCGTGAGTTCTTGAAGAATCGGCGCAAGGCTGACCGTGTTGTATACGGGTACGCCGCCCGTACCGCTGCCGCTAAGCACTTCCACCTTGAGCGAGTCCCGAAGTTTCTTGTTCAACGCGGGGAGCAGATCGCCCAAGGTGTACCGGCCATCTAACCGACGGGGCACACGACACTCGTACAAGAATGTCAAGAAATCCAGAGCAGCCTCAAGTATTACACCCGCCTTCGAACAGACCAGCTGCGGGTCCGGGGGCGTTTCAGCAAGAAGCTGACGGAGTCGCTCGACGTCAGGGATGCTCCGTATGAGTTGCAGACCGTCAACTGTCGTCCACTTGGTCAACTCGACGAAGTGGCACTGACCGTTCTGGAGCCAACCCCAGCGCAGTTTCTCCTTCCACGGGCGGTAGTGAGTAGTAATGACGCAATGGCGAAATTTTATAGCCTCTGAGTGGAGCATCTCTATAAGCCGTTCAACATGCGGCTCGTCTACGCTGGCAAGGACATCGTCGAGGACTAAAGTTGTCTCCTCTGGCTTATCCAGCGACGCCAGAGCCAGAAAAATGCAGAGGCCCAGCGTGTCAAGGTGCGATTGGCTGAAATACGCCTGCGGTGGCGTGCCGGACTGCCCGCCGAAGCTTGCTCCTATGTCGAGGGACGCCCGTCTATTTGGATCGAGCTCGAGACTGATTTTGTTGAGCCCCTCCCCAGGATGGACAGCCTCGTAAAGGTCCCCTACGTTCGCAGCGATCGCTTGAAGGACACCATCGGTAAACTTGCGCCGCTCATCTACGGCAATTTCAAGGGCGCGAACGAGGCGCGGGATGAGTCGATCGAGGTCCTTCTGAGCCTGGACGTTGGCTTTGTATGTCTTGAGGGCTTGCTTAAGCGTGCTGACGAACTGACTCTGCGATTGGAGTGCGGCCTCGGCCTTTTGCCACTCAGTTGATAGTTGCGAGGTTGACTTGGTCCAGTCAGCCAACGCGGTAAGGTCAATGGGACATGATTGCTTTGGCAACGGTACGCTCGGCTGCCATTGGTGTACAGTTTTCGCTGCCTCAAACGCCTTACTGTCTCGGGTGAGATCGCTCTTGAGATCTTCTAGCTTGCGTTCGGCCGCCTGCACAACCTGATCTGCAACTTGTTTGTCGCGCTTTGCCTTCTGGACAGACGCAAACTGTACAACTCGAGAGCTTACCCGTTCGCGAAGCCCGGCGACCTTCTCAGCGCTCTCGCACAACGGGCAGTGCGCCGGATTCGGGTGCTTCTCAAGATATGGCTTTGCGGCCTCAAGAATGCTGACCAGCTCTCCGACGCCTTCAGCGGCATTCGCCAGTACGCCTTCCAAGTGCTTCACGTTAGCGGCCGCAGCTACGCGTGCTGCGTCCAAGGCTTGGTTGGCATTTACAATTTTTTGTGGATAATCCGCGACGCGCTGATAAGCAGCGCGCAGCTTTCCGAGCGCCTGCTGCTCAACCTGAAACGCTGAGACATCCCGAGCGGACTCTTGCTCCGCCCACTTGATTTGGTCCGTTCCTAGCTTGCCCGCCGATTCCCAGAATTGGCGGATCGCTTCTTCATTCTGTTGAACTATGGCCACTGCGGTATCGCGATTGCTATTGAGATCTCGGATTAATTCCCTAAGAGTTGCCTCGGAAGTCTCGACTCCCGAAACGTCGATGAATCGAGCGATCTCCGCGTAACGATCTCCCGGCCTGGCGTCGATTAAGCGCAGTATGTGGCTACGGCGAAGCACTTCGACCCGCGGCCGAGCGCCGGCCGGCACAGTAACTACTTCGCCCCTATTGACCCTCGCCGTACAACTCAAAGCGGTGGTCTCCAACGTGACGGCGACATCGGACGCGGATTTGCCCACGGAATGCCAGTATCTATTTGTCTTGCCGAGACCCCGATCCTCTAGCGACCCAACCCTTCCATGGGCCAGAAACTCAAAGGCATCACAGATGGTTGTCTTTCCAGTGGCATTTTCGCCGTAGATGACGGTTAGCTTTTTACCCTTCTCGAACGACAGGGTGAACGGAATTACCGAGCCGCGAAGGTGTCCGATGACCAATTTCTTGAGCGGAGAGGTGCTCATGCCTTCTTCTCCTTGCCCTGAGCCAGCTCGATCGCAAGGCGCCAGTCTTCCGATTTCAGTTTTCCCTCTGCAAGTTTTGAAAGGAGCTTGGCTTCATCACCGGGCCTAAGAAGCTTCTCCTCCATTAATCGCTTGAGGATTCTTGATGCGAGTTTTCCGGACGGCGTATCCATGCGGCACCCCTAATCCCACTCTGTTCTCCGCCAATTGTTGCAACTCTGAAGCTGCGGGCTCGATTGCCTCAAAGTCACTACACAGGTATTTTCCAACGAACCGAGAAGAGCTGCGTACTTTCGACGCGCTGCGCGAGCTTCCCTTCGATCGTCGAAATCAGCTCTTGACGTTGCCGGTCCACCTGGTCCTGCGCATCAAACAGTGTGCGCCTCTTGTCATTACGTTGGGCTTCAAGGCCCTTTATTTTTTTCTGACCCACAAGCTTATCCTCTAAGGTGAGCGCAGCGGTCGCAGCGCGGCGCGCTTCCTTTATCTGGCGGTCCATT
>WNGH01006914.1_pt1 | contig 11588 bp, 10 predicted proteins | sample 5400631 | NCBI WGS metagenome assembly WNGH01 (sample SAMN13153373, study PRJNA577476) | soil metagenome | isolation source: 115 cm soil or saprolite under Garry oak tree replicate 1 | place: USA:California | collected 2016-06-15 | reverse complement strand
ATCTCGCCACCAACTGTGGCGCCAAAAGAGGTGTCTGAGATATACTTAATTGAAGATTAGGGCTGTAGTATAGTAGTGGCACCCCTTGCGGGTGCCATGCTTCCGACGGGTGCCATGCTCCCGACGGGTGCCATGCTCCCCGTCATTTTCTAACGTGTGCAAAGGGGGAAACCACCATGCCTATCATCCGCGTCAATGGTGCCGGGTTATACTACGAGGAACATGGCACCGGCCCCGAAACCATCGTCTTCGCCCATGGCTTGCTATGGAGTTGCCGCATGTTCGACGACCAGGTTGCCGCCTTCAAAGACCGCTACCGTTGCATCGCCTTCGACTTTCGCGGCCAGGGCCAGAGCGAAGTGACGCGCGATGGCTACGACATGGAAACCCTCTACGAGGACGCGGCGGCCCTCATCGAAGCCCTGGACTGCGCGCCCTGCCATTTCATCGGCCTCTCCATGGGCGGCTTCATCGCCATGCGCCTCGCCGCCCGCAGGCCCGACCTCGTCAAATCGCTCGTCCTCTTAGAAACCTCCCCCGACCCGGAACCCGCCGAGAACATGCCGAAGTACAGGCAGCTCGCTTTCATCGCCCGCTGGCTCGGCATCGGCCTCGTTGCCGACCGCGTCATGCCCATCATGTTCGGCCAGAAATTCCTCAACGACCCGGCACGTGCAGTACAGCGCAGCGAGTGGCGGCAGCGCATGAGCAAAAACCATCGAGTAGGTGTCACCCGTGCCACTATGGGCGTCATCACTCGCAGGGGCATATACGACGAAACCGTCCCGGCCAAAGCAGAACGCGTCCGCGAGCGCATCCAGGGTTCGCGCCTGGTAACCATCCCCGGCGCGGGCCACACCTCGACTGTCGAGGAACCGGCAGCCGTCAACGCCGCCATCAACGAATTTCTCATCGGCTTGTGACGCGTTCTATAGGGAGCGAACACCTTTCCTACCATGAATTTTTCGCGAGAGACATTCAGAGACGTCGACCCTCTTTGCCGCGCATGTGTGCAGAAGGAAGATTTGATCTCATTCGCACAGGACGCGCTCGCGTTGGTAGGAGGAAGACTCTTCGAGGGTTATTCAACATTACATTAATAGCACCACCCGCTTTGCCCGCATCACCCCTCGCTTACTCTTCTTCCCTTCAACCACAATCCCATCCCCTTCTCGCAATCCCTCCACAGCCTCCAGGTCAACGTTCTCGCCTGTAGCCTTGAGAATGCTGGTTTTACCATCCACGCGCACCGCCACAAGCCTGCTCTCGCCCGTGCTCCGCTTGAGCGTCATGCCCGCAATAATATAAGCGTCCTTCTTTTCCAGGTTTGCTACCACTCCCACCACCTTCACCTCGCGCCCGCCCGCCACGAGCGCCGCCTCAGCATCTTGAAGTCCTTCCCGTACCTTCGGGAAATCCTCCTGCTTGCGCCCATTCCCTGTATCCTCCTGCTGTCCCGCCCCGGCGCCCGCCTGCTCTGTCACATGTTGATCGCGCTTCTTTCGCGCCGATTCCTCGAACAACGCCATATCGTATGTGCGTGGGATCGCCACGCGCATGGCGCAGCGCAAAGTATCAAACCGGTAGTTGACCATCACGTGCTCATCGTCGCCCGCCTGCTGCAGCGCTTCCCAATCTGGCGTTCGCAGGTAATCCTTGAGTCTCACAGCGCTGCCGTCCAGCTGCATCTGCACGGAAGCGGGAATGCGCAGGAAGAGCTGAATCCCACGGAATAATCTGGCCGTACTATCATCGGGCTTGTGCAGTACCGCCAGCGAGGTAATCTGCTGCAGCGTTGCGAGCGGACTGCCCGCCGTGATCACACACACGTCCAGCATCCCATCATCAATATAGGCATTGGGAGTAATATCCACCCTGTCGGCATAGCGGCGCGTATTCGACACTACCACTTCTAAAGCCTCGCCCTGCCACGATGCGCCAGGATGACCGCTATCGCTAATCATATGTATCTCTGCCGGAAAGGCATGCTGGTCTTGCAACTTCTGCGCCGCCGCAACCCCGAACGCCAGCCGGCCAACCTGGTATTTGAGAGGCCTGGGAGTGCTGCCTATTACCGAGGCGTCGAACCCCAGCCCGCTCGTCAACAAAAAGTGATGTTTGGCCCACGGTGTCGCCTGCACCTTCCTGTTGCGACCATTCTTGCCATTTGCCTGCTGCCCTCCATTCTGTGCCGCGTCGGGGAACGTCAGCCCTTCAACCTCCACGCGCCCGATATCGACCTTGTGCATCTCACTATCGATGAGCGCCAGCGCAGCCTTCACCGGATCGGTTGGCACGCAAATCTCGCTTGCCCATTGATTGGCCGTCCCTCCGGGAATAACGCCTACAATACTTCGCTGCCCATTCGCGTTCATCACTCCGTTGATCACCTGGCACAGCGTCCCATCGCCCCCGTAGGCTATCACTACATCGTAACCCTTCTCGGCCGCCCTGGCCGCCAGCTCCATCGCATGCCTGCCGTACTCTTTAACGCCCAGCGTCGTCTTCCAACCTGCCGCTGCCAGCACAGCAATGACATCCGTAATCTTTGCCAGATTCTGCCCGGCTCTGGGATTCACCACCAGGTAAGCCTTTTTGCAACGCATAACCCTGCTCCTGTCTACTTGATCTATTCTCAATATACATAAATACACAACAGGCAGGAAAAACGTTTCAATCTCCCCTGTTTCCATATTTTTCCCACCGGATGAGAATATCAGAGTGTGCTACGCTATCGAAAGGTATTTTGTCACGATCAACCAGGAGGATAGACTACATGGCTCAAACAGCCCCGGACACCACAACCGAGCAGGCCTGGCATAAGAAATACGCCGTCGAACTGAACCACTTAGTATGGACCCTGCTCGGAAAAGCAAATAGAACCCTCGAAGAAAATGCCACTATGCTGCACACGGCCCATGCATCGCATGTGCACTGGGAAGCAACCGGCACAGCAGTCAGCACCAGGGGAGAATGGTTGATTTCCCACGTCTACGCCGTCCTCAATCGGCCGGAAGCGGCGCTTTACCATGCCCAACGCTGCCTGGACCTTTGCCAGGAGTCCAACGTCAAAGATTTCGACATTGCTTATGGCTACGAGGCCATGGCGCGGGCCTACGCGCTCCTGGGACAGCGGGAGGATTATGAAAGGCATCTCGCGCTGTCCCAGGAGGCAGGCGAGCGCATTCAAGACCCAGAAGATCGAGAGATCTTCTTCAGTGATTTTACCGGTGGTCCCTGGTACAGCTTGCACTAGCAGCGATACAAACCTGTAATCTCACAAAAAACTTCGCCACCTGGTTCTTTAGAGATAAAAACGTTCGCGAAAATCCTTGGGACCTCAGGTTGTTGGTGCTGATTCTTCGCCCAGAGCTTGCTCGTCTCCCAACTTTAACATGGTGAGGGCGGCGGGCACACTGCCAACGAAAACCAGCACATAGCCGAGGACCTGTAGCAGACCCAGACCTGTCCCGTAGGCGAGAGGTCCCATCAAGAGAGGGCTCACGATGAGGAGCCAGGCGGCCCACAGGGGAATCACTCGTGCTCGTGCCAACGCGATTCCCAGCAGCACATAGCCGAGCAGATGGCCGATCACCCAGCCGCCATGCATGACGAAAACACCCCAGTTTGCGACATATGCTTTCCCCAGCATTGGGAGCTGCGTGTCAAAACCTAACTGCGCCAGGCTGTTGATCCAGAAGGTCTCGCCTGCGAAGAGGCTCCAGACGACACTTCCTACGAACCCACAAGCGATCCCGATGGTGGCAAGCCAGGGAGAGCGCTTCATCGCCAGGCGACCCAGATAAATGTAACTCAAAGGATAGATATATGCCGCGAGGACGGTTACGACAAAGAAGAGCTGAAGCAGCAGAGGATTGGCCGCCCGAAAAGCAACTAACGTTGCACTGGTACCCACCGGACAAGCCGGGTTCCCATATTCGGGACAGAGGCCGAACCACAAGGAGACGGTCAGCGGTGCCAGGAGCATACACACAGCGAAGAATATGCGCTGCAAGCGATAGACCAGGGGCACTGCTTGTCCTTGCTGTGACGTATTCTTCGATAAGCTCATGTTAATAGACCTCCTTCCAACTTGGAGGATGAAACATTCTTGTTCATGCCCCCAGGTGTTGCCGCATAAATTTCACACTATGCTTCATAGCTAGCCGCGATTCAGGGATAAAATCGGAGCCGGCGGAAAAGGCATGAAACATCCCAGGCCAGATCTCCAGCTTCACCTCTACTCCAGCGGCTTTTAGTCGATCCGCCATGCGCGTCGAATCGCTGAGCAAGACTTCCTGGGTCCCCACCTGCAGCAGAGTCGGTGGCATCCCGTGCACATCGGCATAGAGCGGGGAGACCAGCGGGTTGCGTGGGTCCGTTGCCCCATGATTGGTATAGAGCGCGTATGCATCCTGTGGCAAGCCCGCTCCCAGAATGGGGTCTACGAAGGCTTTCGTCTGGAACGTCTCACCCGTCATGGCCATGTCTGTCGCTGGCGAGATCGCTACCAGTACAGCCGGTAATGCATCACCACTCTCTCGTACCGAAAGTGTCGTCGCCAGCGCCAGATTCCCCCCAGCAGATTCTCCCGCAATCGCGATCTGTGATGCCGCAACGCCCTGACTGAGCAGCCAGCGATACGCCGTCACACAATCATTGAGGCCAGCGGGGAAGGGATGTTCGGGGGTCAAACGGTAGTCTGGTAAGAGTCCGCTCGCGCCGAGCGCCTGCGAAAGCTTGGCGACAAAGTAGCGATGGCTATCAGTGATTCCTTGTGACCAGCCTCCCCCATGTGTATAGAAGATCCATCGGCGGCTTCCAGCCCCAGGCGCGACAATGCGTTCTGCAGGGACCCCTCCCGCATCCACTTTCTCCAGCGTCACGCCCGGCGGCAGCGGCATTGGCGATGATGGCAGGTTACTCTTCTGCTGCGCTATCGTATGGATGGGATTCAAGATCCTGAGGTAGACCCATGCAATTAGATAAAACACCGTCCCCAAGAAACTCGGCTCCGCAGGAATGTCATCACCCGCGAGATCTGGTTGATTGGCAATCGTCAGTGCGGTACGCGCCCCCACAAAAGCAGCACCAGCGAGACCTACACCCAGGCCCGCGGCAACTTTCAAAAAGCGGCGGCGCATCACCCGTACCCGATTTTCCTTTGCATTCCCTGCCTGTGGTGTTGACGGCGCTGCCATCGTGGGCTGAATAAGCAAACGGAAACCGAAGAGCAGGAGCCAGAACAGCCAGAGGGACTCGCCAAGCACTGCGAGGATATTCACGATCCCAGCAGTCCCGTAGAAGCCAGACGCAATCGGCAAGATCGCATTGAGTCCCCAGACCAGCGACCGCAGCAAAACCAGAAGAAGACCAGGCACACCAAGTACCCCGAGCGCTCGGAACTGCCTGGCCAGAGTCATTGTCCAGAACAGTAACAGGAGTGGCGTGGCGACCTCAGCGAGCACAAAGAGGATTGTAGCAAGAACTTGCGCCACATTCGTAAGAGCGCTGGCCCAGAGTGGCACCAGTGTGAGTCCCATCAGGGCACCGACTGCCCAGCATATTCCAGAGGCGCCTCCAGTGATGATCATAGACCGGCGCCGTTTTTCCTCCAGGTACGGCACCAGAGCGAGTGAAATGACGAAGAGCAGGATCCCACACAGCAGCAGCCCCATAAAGCCTAGCAAGGCGGCGGTCTCCCCTTGCGCAAGAAGTGATTTTGCAAAAGATGCCTTGTCGAGAAGGATTTCTGGATAGTTCAGCATCGCGTGTAAGGTATAGCTTACGATGGTGAACAGGAGAGCCAGGATCAGCACCATGATCCCGACTCTGCGCAGAGAGATTGAGCGCATCCAGCCAGGAACGCCACGTCCTTGAAGACTCCTGGATGAGCGAGAGGTGGATAAAGTCGTCATGATATGTTCCTCCCTAACAGATTGGTCCGGTTCTCATCAGTGCGAATCGGGAGCTTCTCTTCTTGTCATGGATACGTCTCCCTATGCTGCTTCAAGCGGGAGAGAATACGTTCACGCAGGGCCTGCCCCCATGCCAGTTCAAGCTGCCATTGCTCGGTCTTGAGCCGCATAAGCGCCATGGCCCCTTCCCGTAAAGCAGCACTCATATGTTTTTGTTTGAGGGGATTGCCGGCCACGTCCTGTGCATCCGTTTGCTTGGAGCGCAGAATCTGCCTGCAGTGGGCCAGGTAGTGCTCCACCAGGAAGAGCTGGCTCTCAAGCGCTAAAAACTCCAGGTGCAGCGCCTTGATATGAAAGAGCCTGCGATACGTGCCTGGATGAGACGAGGTATCCAGCATGAGCTCCAGGAAGCGCTCGCGTCCGGCCGTGGTAATCGCAAAGACGCGCGAAGGGCGGTCCCCAGGAAAGGGTGCCGTTCCCGGGTCGGCAGGGCTAATCAGGCCGGCTCGCTCTAACTTAGCCAGCAGTGACGAGAGCGTACCTGTGCTGATCTGCTCCTCTGGCCCGATAATCTCATTGGCGATTTTAGCAACCCGGTAGGCATGCAGCGGCCAGTGCATCAGCAGAGCCAGCACCAGCAATTCATACATAGTACGCGTCCTTTCACCTGCTTCTCAAAGAAGATAAATCACTTTATTAAAGCGGCTTTTTTAAAGCTATTCCTTGGAGAAATATACCCGAGAGGACGACGCTTGTCAAGAGACTTATCCGGTGGAGTGCATTTTATCCACCCTGAATAAGATTGTGTTATACTCAATCCTGTATGGTTAAGTAGTGTGGCTTCTTCATCTACCATACCTTTGGAGATACCCTGACTGTTACATGATCCTTACCTCGTCCTCGTAAACAGCAAGGAGGCCGACATGTCAGAAGAGAACCAACCCTCGCAGTATCCCGCATGGCAGGACCCCTATTTAGAAACAGCATATTCGCTGCCATATGTTGATGCTCATGCGCAGCCATCCCATGACTCCCCACCACCGCAGCCGTCACCGCAGCCCGCACAGCAACCGGCTGCTCGCACAGAGATCGATCAACTTGTGACTCTACATCGACTAGGGAAAGTGCAAAGAGAGTATAAAAACGAGGTTTCGAACACCCTGGCCGCGGGGCTCGGCTCCTGTATGCTGGGCGTGCTTTGCTCTCTTCCCCTCATTCTTGTCTTGATTACTGGCGCGGGCTATTTTAGGGGTTTGCGGTGGACGATCATTATAGGTATCGGTTTTCTTGGCTACGGGATCAATCGCATTACCGTGGCCATAAACAACATTGTCACAAACATGCACTATCAGAACCCGCGAGGCTACATCTGTTCTCATGGGGTGATGTTCATCAAGGGAAAGCAGGTACAGGCCATCCGTTGGGACCAGATTAGAACAGTGCAGAAAATCTACCTTACAGACACTTCCACCATCCCACAGCAGTATATACTCTACCCACCAGGTGATGAAGAACCGGTGGTGCTCGAGAGGGTATTTGTCGGGTTCAAGCTACTTGGCGAACACATCGAGCGAGAGGTGAGCCGGCATCTCCTCCCTGAGGCCATTGCAGCCTATAGAGCTGGTCAGACGCTCAACTTTGGCGCGCTCAACGTGACGCCTCAAGGGCTCAGCCTGGAAGAAGTGCGGAAGGACCTTCCCTGGACAAATCTCGGAGGTATTTATGAGGCCAGGGGCTATCTCGTCATTCAAAAGAAAGGAACCTTAGCAGCGTGGAAGAACATCGAAATATCGACGATGCTCAACCTCTGCGTCCTCCTACGACTCATAAGGCAGATCAAGATCGAGCACCACAGCAGAGGAAACGAACAGAGGTCCTTGAGCTATCAACCACCGGCGAGCGAACTCTTACAGCCGTCCGAATGGCAGGAGTATGAATAGGACAGCACCGCCCAGACTCGACTCCGGCAACAGAACATGGTAGATTTCCTCTCAGGAAACGCGATGCTTCCGCGAGTGGGAGACGGACACCGATGAACATGCCACATCATATATGCGTGATTGGAGATATCCACAGACAAGCGGCATGTGTATCAATGTGGATGGGGGGATGTATCTTGGAGGCTCAGGCTTTGTTTATGAACTGAGCTTTCCACATCTTGAAGGAGGGCCCGAGCAAACAAACCAACCGCAATGAAGCCCGACGAAGAACTGGTAGCCAGGCGAGTCAAGCGGTGTAAGAGGCAGGTCGTAGACATTGGGAGAATATCGAGAACATCATGAGTTATCTAGAACGATATACGAACGGCGAATACGAACTGGTGTGGGATGAACTGCAGGCGTTGGAGTCTGCCGTGCGCCAGGAACCTGTGTACTCTGATGCCTTGGCCGTGGCGCGGGAAACGATGCGCCGTGCGCGCAGCGTCATCGAGGAACTCATTCAAAGGCTGCTCGGCATTGGTTTTGTCTTTGGCTATGACCGGCACCTCATGCACTTCGTCCAGAGCATCCAGGCAGGGACTATGGACTGGACCGACTATCTGGAGTCGTTGGCCTGGGTTCAGCAACAACCCCCGCTCTTCTTGCCTGCTACCTTGATGGAGGACCAACTCGCCAAAATGCTGCGCTATAAGCTTGCACATGATGCAGATCTCTTTCGACGAGAGTGGCGTGCTGATCCTACCAACCCGCCGGTCATGGGCGACTACCTGGAGGAACTGGAACAGGAGTACGGACCGATTCCCCTGTCGATCCAGGCATGGTACGAGGAAGTGGGTGCTGTCAATTTCTTCGGTTACCATCCTCGCTGGCCTGCAATGTCTATCTGTGACCCGGTCCAGGTCTGTGCCCTGGACAAACAGTGGCACACCCACGTGGAGTCGACTTCTGATGGAAGTCTGATATTTTATTTTGCTGAAGAAAGACTTCTCAAAGCAGAGGTGAGTGGAGCAGGTGCGCCCTATGCGTTCACCATTCCAGATGCCAACGCAGACGGGTACCTATCTCCCTGGATCCTTTCGCCTAAAGGCGGCCCGCTTACCTTTGTGGAGTATTTGCGATGGAGTTTGCTCAAGTGGGCTGGCTTCCCTGGTTTGACAGGACGGGGAACAATCCTTGCTTGGCCGGGCGATGCGAAGATGCCCCTGGATGATCTCGCGGTACTGACCAAAGACCTGCCGTTGTTTTAGCGGGTGTCGACCAATGAACCGTGCGACTGAGGATGTGCTGTTTCGTGAGCGAGAGAACAGGAAGCAGCGCATGTTTGGTTCTGCCTCTGGGAATGCCGTACTTCCCATCGCATTGATGATGGCGTACCATTCCCTCATCGTAACGATGGTAGTGTCTTTCAGAATCGTGAAGGGCTGCTTCCAGCGCAGTCGCCTGGTTACTATAGGGAGTACGTGGTGCCAACTCCAGGGGTGAGAGGACCAGGTCCTCAGCGTCTTATTTTAGGACAAGGCGGTGAGATATACTACACCCTAGATCATTATCTCACTTTCATAGACTTAACATCTTGATACCGGAGTAACAATGATACCAGATGTATCGGGACTGACATTTGTGTCACGCCCTGACGAATTCATCGCCAGGGATGATGACTTTATCGCCAGAGTTCCCGTCGGCCTTGCAGATCGACAAGCATTGTTTCGTGCCCTGGCCAAAGAACTCAAGTTCCCGGCATACTTTGGACGGAATTGGGATGCTTTGGATGAGCTCCTTCGTGATTTTTCATGGATACCTTCTCAGCGGATCGTCATTATTCACGATGAGCTTCCGGTACAAATGGGGGAAGACAATCTGAAAGTCTATCTCGCCATTCTGATAGATAGTGTGAAAGACTGGAAGCCAGGAGAAGAACACGAACTCGTTATGGTATTTCCAACAACTTATCGCGAGCAGATTCAACAGATATTACACGACTAGAGGCTCCAGAATAGGAAACGCGGGAAGGGTGAGCTTGGCAAACCAGCGACCAGAACGAGCGAAGTGATCCATACCAACCAGAAGCACCCCTTCTACACTATGGAGCATGGCTTCTTGCCGGTCGGTTAGATCAAATTGGGCATGCACATCTTGCGAGCCGATGGCCGTGTCGGTGTCGTCACCCCGAGCCGTGTTATACGGACGTTCTATGATATTTCGGGGAGAGTGGATGCTTTAGCGAATTTTCTTAGGCAATATCGATAGGAGGTAGGAATGCACAATGGATTGACTGTGCGACAAGCAAAGATTATACATCAGCTTCTTATGGAACGTGGTATCACCGACTACGAGATTATTGGGGCAACACCAGAAGGGAAAGACTTACCTGGAAGTACTTATGAAGGGGAGATCGAGTCAGTATCCGGTACAGTCGTGACAGCAACCACAGCCTACGACTTTTGGCTTGATTGGTTTGAAGGAAATTATACATTAGGCGAACATAGAGGTTTCTGGGAAGAAGTTAATCTCGACAAGACCCTAGATAAGGATGAGATTGTCGCATCGCAACAGCGACTGCGGCACGGGCACGCTCACCAATAGCCTGATAGGAGCAGGCTACAGTGCTGGCTACCTCTACACCCACCTGGGGCAGATGTGGCAGGGACCCCAGGGTACCAGCAGCACCAACTCGCAATATCTCTGCTGTGACAGCAGCCATCCGCACCAGCTGACCGGGCTCTACAGCCTGGGTGCGACCTGCAGCACCAAGACCGGGCAGACCTACACCAGCAGTTACGATGCCTGGGGCAACGTCACCAGCCGCAATGTCAATGGGACCACAGCAACGCTTTCCTACGATGGCCTCGACAACCTGACCATGTATAATGCGGGCTCCAACAGCCAGGAACAATACGTCTACGATGCGTCAGGCAATCGCATACTGCGGCGCTCGACCAGCAGTGGCACGACCATGACGGTGTATGCCTTCGGCCTCGAAGAGCACCTCTACAGTGGCTCGGGCGTCCTCCAGAGCAATGGCAATACCTACTACTACAGCCTGGGCGGCATGCTGGTTGGTGAGTCCACCGGCACCAACACCAACATGTTCCTCACCGACGCTCTGGGCAGCGTGCTGGAGACCATCAGCGCGGCGGCCAACACTGCTTCGGTACAGGGCAACCAGGTCTACAGCCCCTATGGCTCCTCGCGCTACCAGCAGGGCACGATGGGCACGGCCAAAGGCTTCACCGGCCAGTATAACGACAGCGTCTCGGGACTGGACTACTATGGCTCACGGTACTACGATCCGGTGGTGGGCCGCTTCATCTCAGCAGACGCGCTGGACGGCAACATCGCAGGGATGGATCCCTACGCCTACGTGGGCGGCAACCCCGAGACCTTCAGCGATCCCAGCGGGCAGCGCTATGCTCCGCCTCCTGGAGGAGGAGGCAGCGGGGATAAGTCGACGCCGCCACCAGATAATCCCACTGCCGGTTTTAACCTGGCGGGTCAGGTTCCCTCTGGCAGTTTTAACCTGGCGCGTCACGTTCCCTCTGGCAGCTCAGGGTCGTCGGGCAATCCACAGAATCCCTGTCCGGATCCTACGGAGGACCAAACAGTCACCAACTGTATGCCGATGAATGCAGCCGTCCACAGCCTTTCCGTTCTAGATGTAGAGCATTCCTCACCCATCGATGCGCTCCTGCAAGGGATGCTCTGCACGAGCACAGGGATTGGAGGCTGTAGC
>WNGH01005967.1_pt1 | contig 11588 bp, 10 predicted proteins | sample 5400631 | NCBI WGS metagenome assembly WNGH01 (sample SAMN13153373, study PRJNA577476) | soil metagenome | isolation source: 115 cm soil or saprolite under Garry oak tree replicate 1 | place: USA:California | collected 2016-06-15 | reverse complement strand
GTTCGCCCACTCGGCGTAGAGGCGACTCGAGATCCTGGAGTGGACGAGCGGGTCCGTGCGGTAAGCCTCGACGACCTCGGGGATGCGCGAGACGGTCGCGGCATCGACCTCGTTGTTCATCGCCAGGCCGGGCGTGAGCTTCGAGGCAATGCCCGCGAGGCTCGACTTCCACGCTGGCACCTCGTCCTTGAGCCGTAACGCTGGGCTCGAGACGACAAAGCGCTTCGCCCGCGCGAGCTTGCCCGAACGAACCGTGCTGAGCATCGCGACCCCGCCGAAGGAATGGCCGAGTGGAACGACCTCTCCGTTCGACTGCGATTCGACGAACGCGACGAAGGCGGCAGCGTCATCGATCCACCGCGACCACGAGTCGAGATGTCCCCTGGCTCCCTCGCTCTTGCCGTGTCCGCGGAGATCGACGGCGTAGGTCGCCATGCCGAAGGGCGACATTCCGCGCGCGAACCGCTCGTAGCGACCGCTGTGCTCGCCGAGGCCGTGTACCACGGCGAACGTGATCCGCGAGCCTGTCGCGGGCCAGCCTCGGTAGGCGAGCCGGGTGCCGTCGGGCGATTTGAGAAATCCCTCGGTGACCACCGCGCCCTCAGGCGCCAAGGTGGCCGAAACCTCTAAGGATCTTGAGCGCCTCCTGCTCCGCCTCGAGCAGCGTGGGCGCGTAGGCGCGAATTCCGCAGAGGGCGTATGCCCACTCGGGGCTGGGCGGGCTCATCGAGTGCAGGCGGAAGGCGGGGGGATAGAAGAAGATGCGCTCGCCCTCGACCTTCTTGATCACGGGGCGCTTGGCGAGCACGTCCTCCAGGGACTGGCCGCTGGGCAGCCTGCCAAACCGAAAGTCGAGGCGTCGCAGCTTGGCGAGTGGATGGTCCTCGTCGAGGATCGAGGCGCTGATTCCGTACTCGGCGCTGAGGTCCCGCATGAAGATGGTCACGATCAGCGCGTCGGTCTCGTCGCCGGCCATCTTCACGAAGCCGGCCGCGCCAAGCCTCGGACCTATGTCGTTCCTGAGGTGGCGGAAGTACTCCATCTCGAACAGCCCGCGCGACTGCGAGCTGGCGATCCAGGGCCGCCCGCAGCGCCACGCCCGGACGCCCGCAAGCCCGTCGAACTGCTCGTGCACGCGTTCCAGGTGATGCTCGGGTAGGCCGTAAAGACGGTAGTGGAGCACCCGGGCCATTTGCGGGTAAGCCTACGCGTCACGGCGGCGGGCGCGCCGTGGAACGCGCATCGCGCATCAGCTCCTCCTGCCACGGCGGCGCCTTCACCTCGAGGGCAAGCCGGTCGGCGCCGGCCGCGAGGAGGAAGTCGCCACGATGCGCGGTCTCGAGGAAGGTCCGCTGCCGAGGGCTCAGGCGAAATGCGTGCTCGAGCTTGGCCGCCTCGCTTGGCCGCAGGGCGCCGAAGAAGACCAGCGCCGGGTTGGTGGCCACGACGGCGCCTTGCTCAGAGCTCAAGAGGTCGCCGGGATTCTGGGTCGCGAACACCAGCGAGCCGTGGTACTTGCGGATCCGCCTCGCGAGGCTCACGACGAAGCGGCGGATGGTCGCGTCCTCGAACAGCAGTCCGAGCTCGTCGATGATGAGCATCCGCCTTCGGTCCTTGCGTTTGATCCGGGTCCACAGCGCCTCGGCGAGCAGGAAGTGGACCGGCGCCACCATCTCGTCGCGCAGCTCGCGCATGCCGAAGACGACGATCGGGGCTTCGAGGTCGACGTTGGTGGGCGCGCTGAACATCTTGCCCAGGCTGCCGTTGACCCAGCGGTGAAGGATGACCGCGACCCGCGAGGCACGGGGCATGCGCTCGGCCACGTCGCGAAGCACGGGCTCGGCGACCTCGTCGTATGCCTGGCGGGCGGCGCCTTCGACCAGAGCTCGCTCCGCCTCGTCGAGCCCGCCGCACACGCACGCGCAGAGGTCCACCGCGTCGGCGGCGGCTGGTCCCAGCCAGGTTTCGTCGTGCCGGTGCTCGGGGCTGAGGTCGAGCACGTTCAGGGCGGGGCCGGAGCCGAGGGCGAGCTCGACGTCGACGCCTCCCAGCCGTCGAGCCAGGCCGCCGTACTCGTGCTCGGGGTCGACGATGAAGACCTGGGTACCGGAACCGAGGGCGCCCATGGCGAGGGTCGAAAGCAGGTATGTCTTGCCGGCGCCCGAATGGCCGAAGACCGCGATGTTGGCGTTGGCGTGCCGGCGCTGGTCGAAGGGATCGACAAGAACCGGGGCGCCGGTCGCGGAGTTGCGGCCGACGAATAGCCCGCCGCTTTGCTGCAGGTCGGGTTGGTGCCACGGAAAGAATGTGACCAGCGCCGTCGAGTCGAGGACGCGCTTGCGCTGGAGGCGGTCGGGCCCGCCGGGTTGGGTGGCGACAACGCCGTCCCGCATGCGAAAGGTGCATCGCTGGATCTCGCACAGGACTGCACGGGCGGCTGACTCGACCTGACGCGAGCCGGCTTCTAGATCCTTACGTGTCGGACTCGTCAACGTGATGTAGACCGCGACGTGGAACGCCTTGTCCTGGCTCGAGGCCAGGCGGCGCTGGAGGTCTTCCGCGTTCGGCAAGGCTCCGGCAAGAGCGGGATCCGACGCTGCGGACGCCGCATCCACGAGGCGGCTCGCCCGCATGTTGATGAGCTGACGCTGGAGGTAGCCAACGATCCAGTCCGCGGGAAGGGGAATGACGTGCCATGCAAGCTGGAGCGAGAGACCGGGCGGCAGGAGGCGGAAGAGCCAGCCCGGGTCGAGCTCGGTGCCCGGCAGGCGATCGACGCACCACGTGCGGCTGAAACCTCGAATGTGAAGAAACTCGCCGGCGAGCTCCCGCCCGAAGACGTTCGCTTGCTCCGAGTGGGCGATGCGCGCATGAATACCCATGACGGTGAGCGCCGCCCGCAGGCGCTCCGCCTGGCCGGACGCAATCACCAGCGAGGTCTTGATATCGTGCGCGGCCCGCGATCGCCGGATCGAGCTCGCGAAGGCGAGATCGGCCCCGCGCATCTCATCGAATCCCGTTGGGCGGGGCGGCTGTCGGTCGAGCTCGCGGTCGGGGCCGGGCGTGACGTCGATGACGACCTGCAGCGGAGAGTCGAGACCGTCGAGGAGCCGACGGAATCCGTTCAACCAGTTGTGCCGCTCGTCCTCGGCGGCGTCGGCGAATCCGATCGGGTCGGTCTCGATGACCGCGATTGCTGACAAGCTGGACCGCGGGCACTGGGCGGGCTCAGCTCGTTCGATACGGATCATCGCCGCCGCCAGCGAACCCGATAGGTCGCAAGCACAAACAGGGTGAGGTCGGTGAGCCATCGATCGAGTGGGCGCCCGCGCCATCTTCCCCACGCCGCCACCGCGCCGACGGCGGCCAACGCGGCGGCGGCCACTCCTCGAATCGGCGCGATCGACCAGTGGCCGGACCACATGGCGAATGCCCCCAACAACGCGATAACCAGATAGACGAGGCGGGTCGGCGTCAGGCCGTAGAGGAGTTTGTCCTCGAGGTCGACGTCGAGAGGGACGCGAGCTGACATCGCGCACACGCTAGTTGCGGATCGAGCGCGTGGGAACCCAGGCTGTTAACGCCCTCGCTTAGAATCGACAAGCGACCCCAATTAACGCGCTCGCGTAGCTCAACTGGCAGAGCAGGGGCCTCTTAAGCCCAAGGTTCAGGGTTCGACTCCCTGCGCGAGCACCACCACGTTCTGGTATTGGCGCATACACATGGACCAAAGCGAAGCGACTGAATACCTCTTCAGTCTCCCGGCCAGAACTACCGGGCCGCCGATGCCGCAGGCTCGCGACACCGCCTAGGAGGGCCAGCTGGCGGGACGGGCGTTGAGATCCTCGTGAGCCTGTCGAGGTTCAGTGGGCTGGGAATTGCAACTACTCGCCAACCAACCATATCGAGAGCTCGTCTACGGTTTTGAACCCCAGCTTCTCGTACAGCGGTTTGCCAGCGGCTGTCGCGATCAGGTAGAAGGTTTCCGCTCCACGCATCACATGCTCCTGCATAGCCGCCAGAAGGACGGCCCGACCGGCCCCCTGACGCTGCTTATCGGGCGGCGTGCTCATCGTCCAGATTCCGACAGTGGAGCCGGCCCCGGAGCTGCAGACGGCGCTCATTGGGATATCTCTTCGATACGCGACATGGAAAGCCAGCGCGGGTGCGTCAAGCAGTGATGCTGCCGCGAATGTGCGATCAACCCATTGCCGGTCCATTGCGAAGGCCGATGCCACAAGGTCGCCGAAAATTGACATTCCGCGCGGTTCAGTAACTCCTTGAATCACGAATTCTGAAACGGGCGTGTCCGGCAAAGCCCCAGACCTGGCCATCAGGGGCGCCGTGCCCGCCTCGACTAATCCTTTAGCCCTTGCCACCGAACCGAGGCGTCGGCTGACCGTTCCCGACATCATCGCGAGCGCGGATACACCAATGGCATTCACTCTGGACACGAAGGCATCGAAAACGGCGAAGTCGTCAGGGTCTTCGTCAAACAGGGCCATATTGAAGTCCGCAGCGGGACCGCCGGTGAGCCCAATGATTGCGTTTCCGCGGAGCACCACCTCAGCTCCATCGATGTAGCTGAAGAACATCGCGAGATCACGCCGCACCGCTGTCCAAAGGCTGGCCGCAGTGGCTGTCACGACCGATATTCTCCCTCGCACTCACCTTTCACGCGGCCAAGGCGGTCGGCATCATGGCGCGTCAGATTATGGCGATAGCCTCAGGGCACTGCCCTTTGACACCCTGACTGACACCTTCACGCAGACACTCTCTGCTACTCCCTGACACTCGGTGTCCGCAGCCTCTTGATCCCAGGGTTCAGGGTTCGACTCCCTGCGCGAGCACCATCATGTTTGAGCACCACAACGAATGCGCGAGTTCGGCTGCGAGGCGACCATATCGCCTTCGTGGCGATTCAGAGCGCAAGTGGCTTGATTCGGGTCCCGATCCACATGGCACCGCCGCCGGTCGTGAAGCTCGAGCCTCCGGGCGGTTGCACGTCGAACTTGGCCTGGGCACGCAGTTCATCGCCGGATTGGCTGATGGTCGGGATCGCACGAATCCGCAGGCTCCCACCATCCACACCGGCGGCCACAACCAGAGCTTCAAACGTGATTAGGTATTGACTGCCCGATAGCGTCCAGACGCCGAACCCATTCGCAAACGAGTCCGACGTAAGAGTCGCTGAAACACCGACGCTGCCGCCTTTAGCGCAAAGGATCAGTGCGTGATGCCTTGTGCCGTCGTCGAGAGTGACGTCGATGCGCCAGGTCCCCTCCAATGCGGTTGACGCGCTGGCGGCGCTTTGCGCGGAGCCAGTTCCGCAGCCGGCCATCAGAACTGACAGTGCGCCGGCCCCTACGAGGCCTGATCCAATCAACGCCTCCCGCCGATTAACCCGACGCTCTGCGATGCCCATATCAGTTTCTCCTCCTGCTCGCTCATACAGGACGCCGGCGGGATCAGCGTTTTGGCTGGCCAAGACCGTCCGTTGGCGCGAGTCTGACGCCTTAGTTGACACCTTCCCGCAGACACTCTCTGACACTCTGTGACACTGCTGCGTCAAAGACTTGGGCTCGTTTGGCACTCGCTGACGCTGCCACGGCCTGCCCGCAGCCCCTTAATCCCAATGTTCAGGGTTCGACTCCGTGCGCGAGCACCAAAATGTTGTAGAAGTTCGGCTGACGGACCGCAAAAGGCCTTCGGCTGATGGCTGTCACTACTTCAGTGCATAAGCGACCGCGCGTTCCCGAGACATTGCGCGGCCTTCCGCCCTGTAGGTTGCCGACCGCCGCTGACCTAGCTCCATACGGCTCTTGTCCAGCCACAGTTCCACCAGCGGCCTCGTCAGCCGCGTGGCCACTGCGCCTGCTGATGCAGCGAGCGCGTCCGCCGCACCAGAGAGGCGCAGAGCTCGACTCGGATGACCCTGGGCCGCCGCCAGCGCAGCGAAGTACATGAGAGGAGTCGCCAGGCCGATCGTGAAGTCGAGAACACGAGCGATCGCCAAGGCTTCTTCAAGATGGGTGCGAGCTGCGGCGAAGTCCCCAATGTCTATCGCGTTCAGGCCCAGGTAGCCGAGCGTGACGTTGATGAACCGGTGGTCGCCGATTTTCTGGTAAAACGCGAGGCTCTCCTGCAAGCATCCACGCGCCTTTTCGTGGTCCCCTTCCCTCATCGTCAATCGTCCCAGTTGCCTGAGGATGTCCGCGATCAACATCTCATCCCCTGATGCCCGAGCTATTTCCAGGCTGCCGTCGAAGCAATTTCGCGCGGCTGCAAAATCGCCTTGCCACTCTGTCAGCTCCCCGACCCACCTCAACCCCTGCGCAACTCCAGCTCGATCATCCAGCTCACGGTAGATCTCGAGGCACTCATGCCAGCGTGCGGACGCACTTTCGACGTCGTCGCGCCAGTAGGAGACCAGACCACCCCGCGCAAGCGCGCCGGCCCTGAGCCTGTTTCGGGTGGGATAGCTGCCAAGCGCCCGCCTGAGCCAGCCGTCGCCCTCTTCCACGAGGCCGTCGACATACCAGAAGTCGGACAGCGCGATGATCAGCCGCATGCTTGCGTCAGGCTCATGGGCGCCGGTCCACTCGAGCGCCAGCCGCAGGTTGCTGACGTCGTACGCCAGGCGCTGGTGCCAGACCTGTTGCTCACGGCCCCTGAGCTGGGGCGACGCCTGCTGAGCGACTGACAGGAAGAACTCGGAGTGGCTTCGGTTGAGTCGATCCACCTCCCCGTGTTCAGCCAGTCGTTGCTGCCCGTACTGCTGCAGGGTTTCCAGCATCCGGAAGCGGATCTGTGCCGACCCATCGACGGATGCGATCACAAGCGATTTGTCGACCAGGCCGCCGAGCAAGCCTGCGATCGCGTCCAGCTCAAGTTCGCGGTCTGAGCAGACCTGCTCGACCGCGTCGAGGCTGAAACTTCCGGCAAAAACCGACAGACGCCGGAACAGCCTCCGCTCGTCTTCACTCAGCAGGTCGTGGCTCCAGTCGAGCGCGGACTGGAGGGTCCGATGCCGGGCTGGTCCGGCGCGGCTGCCGCCGGTCAGGAGCCCGAATCGATGTTGCAGCCGATTCAAGATCTGCTCGGGGGACATCAAGCCGGCGTATGCCGCAGCCAGCTCGATCGCCAGCGGGATTCCGTCCAGCTGGCGGCAGAGTTGCGCGATGGCGGAGGCGTTGTCCGCAGTGAGCTCAAAGCCAGGCGCAGCCAGTTGGGCACGATCCAGAAACAGGCCGACGGCCTCGTACTGGGCAAGGTCCCGCAGGTCGATCAGGGCCCCTGGATCGGGGACCGCTAGCGAGGCAACCCGCCAGACCGTTTCGCCGTTGACGTGGAGTGGTTCGCGGCTGGTGGCAAGAACCGTGACGGCAGAACAAGAACGAAGGATCGCGTCTACGAGACCGGCGCAGTCTGCAATCACGTGCTCGCAGTTGTCAACCACAAGCAGTACATGGCGGCCGCGCAGGTGCTTCAGGACCGTCTCAGCAATCGGTTGCCGCGGACTCTCGTGGACCCCCAGCGTCGAGCCAAACACCCTGGCGACCGGATAGCCGTCTTTGATCTGGCTAAGGTCCACCAACCAGGCCCCGTCGGGATATGCATGCAGCGCCCGGTCAGCCACTTCGAGCGCCAGGCGGGTCTTGCCCGCGCCTCCGACCGCCGTGAGGGTCACCAAGCGCTTGACAGCGATGAGGCGCTGCAGCTCGGCTAGCTCATTCCCGCGACCCACAAACGTTGTCAGCTGGAGAGGAAGATTGTGTCGATGCCCGTTGGGCGAGGCCGCAACCGACCCGACTGCCTCGTCGTACGCCACCCACGCGGCGACCTGCGAGCGAGAGTTGAAACCAAGCTTGTTGAGGATCTGTTTGACGTGCCACTCTGCCGTCCGACGGGTGATGAAGAGCCTACCGGCAATCTCGCGATCGGTCAGCCCAGTCCTCACGAGGCGGGCGACCTGTAACTCGCGCGGTGTAAGCCCGAGCTCGAGCTTCCTACTCAATCCGCTGAACCCGAGGCCAGTCTAGACTCCAGCGAACCAGTACTCATCCCCGTAGTCCTCGGGGTGACACCGCCCCCAAGCAGCCTTAGGGTGCCAGTGGATTCAGCGTTCACTTTGCGTTCGATCCGATTGGTCGTGGCGGTCGCTATCGCGGTCGCTTTGCTCGCGGTCAACCTATAAGGAGTCAGCAATGAGCACGCTTACGAGAAGGGTCATCCGGCTGGTAGCCATGACGGTGGGGGCGGCAGGGCTGCTGATAGCCGTCAATGCAGTTCCTGGCGCAGCGACACCACCTTCGCCTGTTGGGTTCACAAACCAGCTCCTGGGCCGGGGGACCTATGCGTCCGACGGAACCCTTCCCATCAAGCAGGGGATGGACATTGTCGTCGCGAAGATCACGGTCGCCCCGGGTGGCTTCTCAGGCTGGCACTCGCATCCTGGGGGCGCGATCGTCGTCGTGCAGCAAGGCACCGTCACCCTCTACAAGTCGGTTGGTAGCCAGTGCGAGATCACCATCTACACGAAGGGGCAGGCATTCGTCGAGCGCCCCGGTGAGTTGGACGACGCTGTGAATAACGGCTCGACCGACTACATCATCTTTGTGACGTTTCCTGGCGTGCCCGTGGGCGGAGCAGCGAGGATCGACCTGCCCAATCCCGGTACCTGTCCCGTCTGACCGCTGACCCAGCGGGCGGCGAGCTCCTGGACGGAGACGCCGCCCGTCCTTGAATTCGGCGATCGAGGTTCAGCCGGGGCGAGATGATGGCCCACCTGATTCTTGACAACTCCCTCGCATGAAGGGAGTTAAGAGCGACGGGACAGAGGTACAAGGCAGTGGGCAAAGTCGCGCAGAGCGTTGCGAAAAACCGCCGTCTCCATAACCATTATCACCCTGGCGAGGGGCTTGCCACAAGCCCAGGCCGCCGTGCGAGACTGCGCTTCCACAGCCCGGTTCAGCGTGTGAGACGAAGGAGGTGCGCCCTCGCCCGACGACCGTCGACCCTTAGCCGACTACTATTTCGTGCTCGGCGTCCCCCCTGACGCCACGGAGACGGAGTTGCACGCCGCCTGGCGGCGGCAGCTCAAGTACTGGCACCCTGACCGCGGCAACCATCCGGACGCGCTCGAGCACGCGAAGTTGATCAACCTGGCGCACGACGTCCTGGCCAACAGCACCAAGCGTGCGGCATACGACCGCCAGCGGGCAGCCGTTGGCTGGCGTCCCTCCGCGTCGGCCCCGTCATACAGCCGCCCGGTCCAATGGAAGACTGTGAGCCGCGAGGGCCCGCCCCGCGCGCCGGCAGGATTCGACCGGCATGGTTTCGTGGCACGCTTGGAGGAGATGATGAACCGGGGCCGGCTGATGATTGAGAAGCGCAAGGACCTCGCGTCGGCGTCGAAATGGGAGGCGCAGACTCAAGCCTTGCTGCGAGACGAGCTGGGCGATCATGCATACACGAAGCGTTTCGAAGAGGCACTGAGCCAGCCCCGGCCCGAAGGTCTTGTGGCGGCTTACGGGGTGTTGTGGGCCGCGTATGAGGATGCGCTGAAGGGCGATCTGAAGCCGGTGGCGAAGGAAAGGCGCCCGTCCTGATCTTGGTCAAACTGGCGGCTCGATGGTCTACGTCGCGTTTCTGAGGGGCATCAACGTGGGAGGAAAGGCCATCGTCTCGATGGCGGCCATCAAGGAGGCCCTCGTCGACCTCGGCCTGTCAGACGTCTGGACTTATATCAACTCAGGCAACGTCATCTTCTCGACAGGGGCGTCGGACGCCCAGAAGCTCGGAGCCAGGATCGAGACGGCGCTCGAGGAGCGCACCGGCATGCCGATCAAGGTGCTGGTCATGGATCACAAGGCCCTGAAGAAGCTGGTCGACGCCATCCCGCGCAACTGGGTCGACGACAAGACCATGCGCACCTACGTCCTTCTGTTGTGGAAGGAGCTGGACGACCGCAAGATCCTCGAGCGGCTGCCGGTCAGGCCGGGGGTCGACAACGTCCTGTACAAGCCCGGGGCTGTGATCTGGCAGGTCGACCGCAAGGACATAGCGAAGAGCCACATGAGCAGGATCATCGGCACGCCCGACTACAAGCAGATCACCATCCGCAGCGCGAACACGATGCGCAAGCTCAACGAGCTAACCGCGGGACAAGCTTGAGCGTCGTTGACGGAATGTGGCCAGTGCCTAGCGGAGGTTGGCCGCCAGGTCCTGATAGGGAGGGATGAGCTCGTCCCACCGCGCCTCGCTGTCGCCGCGCTCACGACCGGCGAGGTAGGCGGCGAGATTTTCGGCGTGGAACTGCCACCCGGCCCCGTAGAAGGCGATCTTGTCCAGTGGCAAGCCCTGGACCTCAATGACCAGGACCGCCTGGTCGCCGTCAGCGGTCAGCGTGGCCTCAATGGTCTCGTCGAACGGCTGCGCGCCGCGACCCTTCCGCCACGACTCGTCCGACTCTCTGGTCGTCACCAGCAGCCGCCGTGGAGCCTCGCACGCTTCCACGCGCCCGTTGCCGTCCCAGCCATCGGATTCGAGGTATAGGTGGAACTCTCCGCCGGGGCGGAGGTCGCCTTGTACCTGGCCGTACCAGCGGGCCAGTCGGCCTGGATCGGTGAGCGCCGACCACAGGTCGTCGATATCGGTGTGATAGCGGTCTTCGATGCGCACGACGCCATTGCCGTCTGCCGATCGCAGGCTGCCCAGGATGCTGGTGCGCGAACGTTCATGGCTGGTCATGTGGTGCTCCTTCGTTCGGTTTTTCGAAGTGGCCCGGGGCCTTCGCCGCTGTGATCAGCATGGCGAGATGGTGATGATCACATTGCCCTTCTTGTGACCCAGGTCGACGTATCGATGCGCCTCCACGATCTCATCCAGCGTGTAGCGGCGGTCGATCACCGGCCGAAACGCGCCGCTCTCGGCGAGCTCCTTAAGCGCCAACAGGTCCGTCTTCTTGGTCCTCGGGAACGCGTCATCGACGGACATCGACGCGCCGCCCGATGCGAGTGCCGCGGCGGCGTTGAGCATCGCCTTCGCGCTCTTCCGTTTGCCAACGGCGTCGAAGATCACGTCGTAGCGCCTGCCGCTCTGTGTGAAGTCGTCCTTCATGTAGTCGATCACGTCGGAGGCACCCAGCGAATGCACCAGGTCGATGTTCGTGCGGCCGCGGACGCCGGTGACATCGGCGCCCAGATGCCTGGCCAGCTGTACCGCGGAGGTGCCGATGGCGCCCGAGGCTCCATAGACCAGCACGCGCAATCCCTTCCGAATCTTCAGCCGGCGCACGAAGAACGAGGCGATCAGCCCGCCGTAGGGCAGCGAGGCGGATTCCTCGTACGTGAGGTTGGCGGGTCGAAGCGCGAGCTCCGAGCTGGCCGGCCAGCACACCTTCTCGGCGTACGTGCCGGCGCGGAATCCATTCATGCCGAACACCTGGTCACCTGGCTTGAAGGAGGTGACGTCGCGGCCGACCGACTCGATCTCGCCGGCCGCGATCATGCCGATGATCCCCTTCCGCGGCGCCCTGAAGCCGAACGCCGCTCGCATGAAGAGCCGGTAGACGCCGCGCAGCTTGA
>WNGH01021649.1_pt1 | contig 11591 bp, 9 predicted proteins | sample 5400631 | NCBI WGS metagenome assembly WNGH01 (sample SAMN13153373, study PRJNA577476) | soil metagenome | isolation source: 115 cm soil or saprolite under Garry oak tree replicate 1 | place: USA:California | collected 2016-06-15 | reverse complement strand
GTAGGCATCAGCACCATCATGATAATAGTGCGTTGCAACTCTAGAGGTATCAAATCCCATGTTCTTGTAGAGTCTTACCGCGTCTTCGTTGGCGGTTCGAACCTCGAGGAAGCACTCTTCCGCTCCGTGTAGCTCCAGTGCCTTCATTGCGGCAAGAACCAGTTCTTTTCCTATTCCTTGTCGTCTGAAATCAGGCATCACGGCAACCGAGACTACGTGTCCTTTTCGGACCATTCTGAATCTGCGGACATCTGAGAAGCCGAACTCGAGTCTGCACATGATGTATCCTGCGACCTTGCGCTCCTTCTCTGCGACTATGAATGCTTCGGGACAGCTCTTGTAGACCTCCATGAAAAAGTACGGGCTATAGTTTTCGGGGAGACATACCCTGTTGATCTCGATAACTGATGAGAGATCGTCCGGGTGGAACGGACGCAACAGGTATGGCGCTTCGAGCATCTCTCTTTCTAAGATAGTTGGGAATCTTGATGTATAATATCTTGTCGTCGAGTTCGATAATTTCTCGCGTTTTGACAACATGTTTAAATCGCTCAGAACGGAGCGAGCCGCGAAAGACAGGCGACTCTTGAGTGAGTGATGCGCCCCCAACGCCGACTCCTTTACCGGCGAGTCAAACTAGCTTCGCAGTCTATGCTGGGCCTCCGCTGGACTCCATCAAGACCATGGTCGCATCAGAATTCCAGGTCAAAGACGCCTTCTTGGATCCTTATGGGATCCCAACCGTTCAAGTAACGCAGGAACCGGCTAAGGAGAAATTTCAGAGGCTGCTGGAACGGCTCCGCCAGCAGGGGCTAATCGCGGCAATAAGAGGAACTGCGGACGGTCTTACTATCAAAGTCTTCCAGAAGCCTCAGGTCAAACCCTCCAACAAGAACATCAATCTCGGCCTCTTTCTCGCGACCGTCGCAACAGTCTTCCTCGCAGGCTACTATCTCTGGACTACGGGTCTCTTCGGTAGCCAGGTTCTCCAGCAACAACTTATCGCGATTATTGATCCTACGGCAAACCCGTATCTGAAGGCCGGCCTCTTCGCGGGCGGTCTACTCTCCATCATCGGTCTGCACGAGTTCGGCCACAAAGCGGCCGCCCGACATCACAAAATGGACGCAACGCTTCCCTATTTCGTTCCCGGACCTCCGCCAATCGGGACGTTTGGTGCTTTGATATCGCTAAAGTCGCCGCCTGCCAATCGGGATCAGCTCTTCGACCTTGGTTTGAGCGGTCCTGTAGTTGGGTTTGCCGTGACGATTGCTGTCGCGGCTCTGAGTGTGCTGATAGGAATACTGCCGAGTGCGAACCAAGCGACCCAACTGACACAGTGGAGTTCGACTTGTGGGGCCCAGCTCGGAGTCTCGGGTTGTCTCTCTAGTATCGACCTGAGTGTCTGGCCCGGTCAACCGCTCATTCTGATATTCATCTCTCAGCTTACCAGCATGGTGAGACCTGGTGTTCTCTTGGACGGGCAGCTTTTCTTCGCGGCCCAGATCGGTGCTCTCTTGACCTTCCTCAACATTGTACCGGCCTGGCAGCTTGACGGAGGTCACATTTCCAGGGCGGTGTTTGGTGCGCACGGACACAGAGTTGCTAGCGTGATTGGACTGTTGCTGCTTTTCTTTTCTGGATATTGGACCTTCGGCATTCTGATTCTCGCCTTCATGTTCTTCTCGCGCCGAGGGTTTGCTGGTGTTGAACCTCTTGACGACATCAGTCCAGTCAGCAACTCGAGGAAACTGCTGTACATTCTGGGCCTTGGAATGCTGGTACTGACTTTCGCATTCTCCCCGTTTTAGAAGAACCCATCATGGCTTCCGATGTGACAGAAGGACGAGTCAGGGTCCTAATCGAAACTCTCAGACTCAGCAAGATCACCGAGCCCGTGGAGTTGGAGAATATTGCATCGAATGCGAAGACCACGGAACCGTTTGCAAGAAACGTCTTGACGCACATACTTGGAGAAATAGCCGATACGCGGGTGTCGATAAGCCCACGGCTCAGAGTCAGTCTCGCCCTGGAGACTGCGCGAGGAGGACGCTTGAGAGAAGCCGCTCAATTCCTCACATGGCAGGAATTCGAGAAATTCGGAGAGGAATGTCTGGAGGAGGCTGGGTTTCGAACCGAGAGGAATGTGCGGGTGAAGGGAGAAGGGCGGGCGTGGCAGATCGATCTTGTTGGATTCCGAGGAAGGCTAATCATCTCGATCGATTGTAAACACTGGAACACGCCTAGCTACATCTCGAGGTTCAAACTCGCGGCAGAACATCAACGACACGCCACCTTGCATCTTCTTGCAACGGTGAAGGAAGGGCGACAGGGGCTCGCTGTCATTCTAACACTTCGCGACCCACCTGCTCAACTGTCTGAGAACACAGTTCTTGTCTCTGTTGAGAAGTTTCCTAGCTTTCTGAGCGGTGTGACTCCTTACGCTGAGAATCTTCCCTTCATGACTTCGCCTCTCGCTGTCATGGAAAACCCTATCAGCCAATCCAGCTAGAATCGGTCAAGACACATGAACATCGTCGTTGTCGGAGCGGGGACAATGGGTTCAGGCATAGCTTACTCCTCCGCTGCTTCGGGACATACTGTGACGGTTATTGAGAAGGATCAGAAGCTCCTCGACCAGGGAATGAAGCGGGTCGACGACTATGTTCAGAGAAACCTTAGTCGTGGGCACATCAACAAGGAACAAGCGTCTCAGATCCACGCCAAGGTGAAGGGAAACACAGATTTTGCGAAGGCTTGCAGCAACGCGGATTTGGTCGTGGAAGCTGTGTTTGAGGATCCTGGGATCAAGGAGAAGGTCTTCTCGACCCTCGACAAGGTTTGTCCCAGGAATACGATTCTGGCATCGAACACTTCGTCGATAAGTATCAGTAAGATTGCATCTGCGACAAAACGGCCGGAGAAGGTCCTGGGATTACACTTTTTCAATCCGGTGCCGACAATGAAGCTGGTGGAACTGATCAAGGGCGAACGCACATCTCCAGACTCGGTCAAGGCCGCGACCTCTTTCGTGGAGACGCTGGGAAAGACTGTTGTCCAGTCGGCTGATCGGACGGGGTTCATTGTGAACAGGGCTCTGATGCCGTTCGTCAACGAAAGCGTTAAGCTCCTGGAAGAGAACGTTGCCACGCGCGATGATATCGACAAGGCATTCCTTCTCGGCACGAATCATCCGATGGGACCGCTTCAACTCGCTGATTTTATCGGATTAGATGTGGTCTTGTCAACGTTGAAGGTTCTGGAGACCGAGTTCGGCGGGATGTTCGCGCCGACACCGTTGTTAGAGAAAATGGTCAAGGAAGGAAGATTGGGAAGAAAGACGAAGAGAGGGTTCTATGACTACTGAGGAGCAGGCTCAGATCCCCGATGACGGGTCGAAGACGCTTACTGACATGATCCTGAAAGGTGATCACGAGAATGCTGCTAGGGTCGCGGTTGAGATTGTGGCGAAGAGCGGGAGTGCGAACGATGTTGTTGACACGATTGCGGATGCGATGAACATTGTCTCCGATCTTCATGGAATGGAACGCTATTCTGTGGCTGAGGTGGAGAAGTGTGAGGATGCTGCCGAGAAAGCGCTTGTCGCTGTCAGGCCCAGGATCAAGATTGAGCACAAGAAGATCAAGGGACGCGTGATGGTCGGCTCTCTACAAGGCGATCCTCATGGTTTCGACAAGACCCTTTTGCTGACTATGCTGGAAATCGGCGGTTTCACCGCCATTGATGGAGGAACGGATCTTTCGCCTGAGCAGGTTGCGAGCAAGGTCAAGCAGAACAAGCCGGATATCCTCGCGGTTCCGCTGCTTACGGAGTCGGCGGCCAAGAAGCTCATTGATGCGAACACGCACATTCAGGACACAGGCGGGAAACTCCGGATCATAGCCTATGGAAGAGGCGCTCACGGTCTCACGGGCCAAAAATTCACGATGCTGGAGGATGACTATTTCAGCGCCTTCAGCAAGATCGCCGAGATCCTGATCTCGAAAGCATAGAATCCTCTTCGACGATCATCGGGTCAGGAGCGTAACTTCCTGGCGCTCGTCCCGCGCGAAGCCAAGGTAGTTTCGGCGTCCTCCGGACTGTCCACTTATGCGGCGCAAAACCGCCAACGAATACCCCCCTTTTTCTAGAAACGATTTCTTGTCCAGCATGGATAACAGGCGAGTCAGGTGGTTCAGGGCACAATTCTGGTTTAGATGGCAGGGCGAAACTTGCCATTATTTCAGCAAAACCCGAACAAATCACGGCGAGCGATCAAGCGGCATCCCAGAATCGTGATCGGGGCTGATAATAGGCGATTTTACGCCATAGTGGTTCGGGAAAACTTCTCATGCGTCGCGAGAGGGTTGACACATACCCCCCTTTTCTGGCGAGAGACTTTTCTGTCTGGCATAGAATCCCAGCGAGAAAGGCGAATCAGGGTACAATCTGGGCTTAAATGGGATGGCAGAAAGCCGGTAAATCTTAACCCGATCATGAAGGATTTTTTGGGCAATCTTAAACCGGGCTCCCAGATTCCAGAACAGGGCTAATTCTGGGCTGATTTCGCGATAGGCGAAATAAGGAATAAATTACCGTAACCGGTTCTTGCCAAGATGGGCGAACGGTTGTCGGTGGCGGTCCAAGGCTTCCACCCGTCAAGCTTTCTCTCCGAAGAAACCGTAAGACTCCGCGAACTTACCCAGGGTAAGAAGGTAATCTCCGCCGTATCGGGTGGAGTTGACAGCACCGTCGCAACTTTGGTTGCGAGGGAAGCGCTAGGCGATAATCTTCTGCCGATCATGATCGACACCGGCCTACTCCGAGCCGGCGAGCCCGAACAAGTCAAAGAAAGACTCTCGCGATCCCCAACAGTCCTGAAGATCCGACTCGTCCACGCAAGTGGAAAATTTCTCGCCTCGGTCAAAGGAGAAACGACCGCCGAGGAAAAACGGAAAAAATTCAGAGAGACATTCTACCAAGTTCTCAAAGAAGAGGCCGGGAAGGAGGGATGTGAGTATATCCTTCAAGGGACGATTGCCCCGGACTGGATTGAGACGCAGGGCGGGATCAAGACTCAGCATAACATTCTGGAGCAGGTGGGAATAGATCCCGCGACAACCTACGGATTCAAAATCATCGAACCTCTAGCCGACCTCTACAAGGATCAAGTTCGATCCCTCGGACGCCACCTCAACCTTCCAAAGGAGCTGTCAGAGAGACAACCTTTCCCGGGACCTGGGCTCCTTGTGCGATGTATCGGGAATGTGACTAAAGAGAAGGTTCGTGTGCTCAAAGAGGCAACGAAGATAGTCGAGGCGGGCCTTTCGCCTTTCAACTACGAGCAGTATTTTGCAGCTGTTATCGAGAACAGGTTCGCTAAGGATCCGTCCCCAAAGACGACCTCAGAGACCGCTGGCGAGGCGCTTGGACTTCCAAAGTCCGAAGTCCACGCGGAGGTCTTCGAAGACAGGGTAACAGGGGTGAAAGGTGATCAGAGATGTTATGGGCTGCTTGCTGGGGTCAAGCTGTCCGAGGAGTCCAGCGAGACATATGGCTGGCTCCAAGATCCTCGTCAGGGCGGTTTCAACCAGGGATTTCATGACCGCCGCAGTCTCCCCTGTACCATGGAAGATCCTGAAAGATATCAGCAAACAGATCTTGAAGGAAGAGAGCGTGAGCCGGGTCTACTATGACATTACTCCGAAGCCGCCTGGAACCATCGAGTTCGAATAAGACATGACCTCGATACCGGTCGTATATGTCAAGGGCCAGTACAATCACCTGATTGTCCGAAACCTCAAGGAGCTCGGAGTGGACTCGAAACTACTCCCGCCCTCTGTTCCGCTCGAACAACTTGAATCAATGAAGCCGGATGCACTGGTTATGGGTGGAGGGCCTCAAAGCGTCAGGTCTCCCGACAAACTGACAGGTGAACTTGCAGATGCAGCTCGATTGATCAGGCAAGTCAAACTGCCCATGCTCTGTATCTGCGTTACTCACCAGTTACTTGCAACTGCTTTCGGTGGAGTCACTGAAGCGGCCCGAAAACCTGAGTTTGGCCCGGTAGAAATTTCTGTCATTGACGAGGGACGAATTCTTGCGGGACTAGGACCAAGTTTTACCGCCTGGGAATCTCACAACGATGAAGTCGTGAAGATTCCGCATGGCTTCCAGGGTATTGCAAGGTCAAGCAATTGTTCTGTTGAAGCGATGAGGCATGAGACCAGAGATATTTTCGGAGTCCAGTTCCACCCGGAAGTATCTCACACGCAGAAAGGAGTGGACCTATTCAAGAACTTCCTACGCATCGTCGAGGAACACAAGCGAACCTAGAGTACTAATCGCGCTGCTTACTTAGCCAGACAGTTCTACCAGGTTTCTTAGTAGTCGTAGTTGGGTGTCTATTGGGATTGCGGCTGGATAGTTCATATCATAGAATATGTGGTCGATCCCAAGCTTTTCTAGTCCTAGTAGGTCGTCTGCTGCCTGTTTAGGCGTCCCTGACAAAAGTGGACGGGGTTCCGAAACTTTCTCGTCACTCAGAGCGTTGTGAACGTTCAGGATCGCCATCATCCTCTCAGGATCGCGACCCGCTCTTCGGGCCATGTCCCGGAAACCGTTGAGATCTTGACCCAGTTTTTCTATCGTCGTGTTTCTTCCCGCCGCCGGCATTATCCCGTCGGCAATCCTCGCAGCCCTCTCCAGCGCTTTAGGTTCGAAAGCGCCTAGCAACAATGGAATCCCGCCAGACTGTGCCGGTTTGGGTCCGATCCGCGATTCCGGAATCGTATAGAATTTGCCAGAGAAGCTTACAGGGTCCGGTCCCCAAACGGCATGTAGTGCCAGGACAAACTCCTCGAAGCCCTTGCCACGCCTCTTCAACGGAATGTTTGCAGCCTGGAACTCGTCTCGGAAGTCACCTTGGCCGATACCGGCGATTGCTCTTCCACCACTGAGCCGGTCCAAAGTTGCAAAACGGCGGGCTAGGGTGACGGGATTCTGGAAAAGTGCACTCAATACGCTGTCCCTTGGTTTGGTTGGAAGAAGCATTCGGTCACTGACCCAGAGAGACGCCAGTCCCATCTTCTCGGCTTCCAAGGCCACATGGAGGATTGTTTCGGGAGAGACGATTGATCCGTATTGCGGGAGAGCTATCCCTATCGAAACCTTGGGCTTAGCTGATCGATTTGGCGGAGCTGATCACTGTGTGAGCAGGAGCTCCGGCCCGGATTTAAGATTAGTACCAGCGTAGAACGTGGTCGCGCCAGTAGGGGAGCTTTTGGAACCCTGATCGGATGAAGGCGGGCCGTTTTCGGGTTACGTCGGGGGCTTTGTCCCGAGATTTTTGGGACCCTACCCGGGGTCGCTGAGTTCCTGTTGGTTTTTGTTGGGGAAACGTATGGATTTGTCGTTGTCGGACGTTTAACGTCTTTCCGATCTTTTTAGCGTTCGAGGGTAGGACGTTTTCTACACTGGACCGAATTTTGTTGGATCGGATATGCTCGTTAAAACGGGTTAACTGTTGCATGCGCCGGTGCCTATTGCCGTTGTAGACGTTGTTGTGTTTTCGTTAAGGTCGGTGTATTTTTTCGTCCTTGTCCGACGATTAACGTCGCTGTCGCCAAACGAGCCTCTCGGACGACATCGCTTAAGTGAGTCGAGCCATGACAATGTGCTGTAGAGAAAATCGTCAACGAGGCCTTGTCGATCCCAGGGTCTCCTGAGATAGAGTTCTTCCACCTCTCAACATCGTTGCCGGGCAGCGGGGCTGATTCTTGGGAAGTGTTCAGGGCCACGGCCCCGCGGATGAGTGCCTTGAACGCAGATAGGTCGACCTTGTCATCTTGAGGAGGTCGAATGCACGCCTTGCGCTGCCTTCGAGACTCGAGTTGATGAGCCTCTTCTGCGCACGATGGTGCATGTTCTCGTCACGCGGGAACCTGATAGGCCCAACCAACGCTCTTGCCTAGGTCTGGATCCAGTGGCGAGTCAGTCCTCAGCTCACCGCTTTCTTCACGAGCGCGGCAATCCGTGCCTCTTCTGCAGCAGTCAACTTCATCAGCGCGAAGGCGTTCGGCCACATGTTGCCTTCGTCGAGGTTCGCTTTGTCGCTGAAGCCGAACGTCGAGTATCTTGTTTTGAACTTCTGCGCTGTTTGGAAGAAGCAGACGACCTTACCGTCCTTGCCGGCCTGGGCATAGGCGGGCATCCCATACCAGAGTCTCGGCGAGAGGGCTGGCGCGCTCTCTTTGATGACAGCATGGAGCCGCTTGGCCATGGTGCGATCCGGTTCCCGCATCTCGGCGATCTTCGCGAGCACGGCGCTTTCCCCTTCCCCCTTGCCAGCTTTCATCTCTTGGACGCGGTCCCTTATCGCGCCTCGTTCCTCGTCCGTGAATCCCTTGGATTTCTTGCTGATCGCGGTAGTGCTTTTGGCGGACTTCATGGCGAGTCGCAATGTCGCCATGGCTTCCCTAATTAAAGGTCCTAGTCACCGCAATTTCATCAAAGGCCGAATTCCGGTATCTTTCGAAGTTGCCAACTGACTTCGCCTTTTACTGTATCGATCCAGATTAGGAATGCCTTGCTTGTTGGCCCCTGTGATCGGTAGAAGTTTAGGTCTTCGACTAGCTTGGGATCGACGACAGCCTCAGCGGATGCTCCCTCACCACTGTTCGGGTCCACGAGTTCGAAGCTCAACCGAGTCATTCCCTCCTCCGGTATGGCCGAGTATCGTAATACGTGGAATCCTCTACCGTCCAGACTCAGAAGAATTGGCTTCTCGACGGTTTCAATGTTAGGCGTAGTTTGATCCTTCTCGCAGACCCTATTCTTGTGTTAGAATTACGCTCCCGAGCTTCCAATGGGTCGCGACGAACTTGGTCCCATATCCACTACAGACTCTCTCTCGATAAGAGATTGCCGAATCCTCTTCGCGAGGTCTTCGGCGTTCGTCGAGAAGAGTATCGGCCAACCGTCAGGAGCGTTCGCGATAGGATGAACGATGATTCCCTCATCCTGAATCATCTTCATCTCGTCGGAAGCATTCTTGAAGTTAGACTCTGGCACCAATAGATCAGTGACCTTGATCTTCTCAGCCTTCAAAATACCCACCAGCTTCCCCGCCTCTCTTCCTCTCCCTCCGAGGCCCCCGACGGGTCCAACATCCATCTTCAGTCCTATCGTTCCCGTCATCACTCTGGACTGTGGTATCGGGATTCCTGACAATTCTGACACTAGCGCGTTCAGCAACGCGTAACCGGCGCTTGGACCTGATACTCCCTGACCGGGGGCTCCTTCGAGAATGGATCGGATCTGGAACGCGACGTGGAACCTGGTTAGGTTCACTCGAGCTTTCAGCCACAGCCAGGACCTTACTGCCTCGACCGCGTTGGTAGCGCTTTGAATAACGGAATCATCAGGCACGAAGCTCTGTCCCATCATCATCGAGCTTGCTTGGCCAGTAACTGACACGTGTCTCTCTCCAGGATTGATGGGTCTTACCGTGCACTGGATAGTTAGGATTCCACCGCTTCCTCTATCACTCGTGTAAAGACCATACGTTACTCCGGGTATCACTTGCGATAGAATCAATGCCTCAGCGATTTCTCGGTGTTCCTTGTCCTCTAGGGACTCAAGGCTTGAGATGGCTCGTTGGAAGTGGAAGAGTCGTATCTTGTAGTTGTCCTGCGTGACCTGGTCGGGGGTGAGTGTGCTTCCCTCGTTCTTGTAAATCGCTAGCAACTGGTCTAGGCGATCGAGATCATCTTGGTACTTGAGCGTCACCGCTTGAAGCGATGTCTCCTTGCCCTTGGCCTGAGTGACCTCCCGGGCTGCGGCGACTTCTGATGCCCACATGCGGTGGGCTTCGGACACTGTCTCGGCGGCGCCTCTTGGGCTGAGAATTCGCTGTCGCCGGAACATTTTCGTGATCTTGCCCGCGTCGACTTCTGGGTGTAGGTATGTGCCGAATTTTCTTAGATGTATTCCGACGACTTCGTTCCATTCGGTATCGTTTTGCGGCGGGTGAACGTAGTAGATGTTAGGCTCGAATCTGTCCCTTGTTGCCTGGTCGATCAATTGTTCTTTGTTCGAGGTTGCGATGACAACTACTTTGTCCTCAGGCCTCAGCTCACTCAGCTCCGCTTTTACTTGGGCGAGGATCTTGTTGCTTGAGGGATCTCCTCCCCAGAAGATCGCGTCCGCCTCGTCCAGTAGCAATATGCAGGGACTCTTTTGTCGGACTAGCGAGAATAGGTCCTTTACCCTTTTTTCAGGGTCTCCCATGTAATTCGCTCCGCTCATGAGTTCGCCGCCTCTGACTTTGATGAATCCCACGTTGTTCTCTGCGGCAGCTACCATGGCGAGGAGAGTCTTGCCGGTGCCTGGCGGACCCATAAGGAAGAATCGGGGGTTGGACTGGTGTCCCAGCTCCGCCATTGAGGGATTGAAAGCAAGTGCGATGTGGTTCAGGATCTTGTTCTTAACATCGTGCAAACCTCCTACATCTTCCCGGTTCACTTTGGGCTTGCTCACATAGACTGCGTCTGTCACTTCCTGGGATTTCTCTTGTTCCGAGTAGAGCTTGATGTTCCTCGCCGCGACCACAAAGTCGTCTATCTTGACGGATATTTTGGGCCTCTCGATGCTCGTGGGGAGATTGCGACTGTCTCGGAATTTTTCTCTTAGCGGTGCTTCTTTGGATTTTCTGACTTCGCGGAAGATTTCTTGGATATCACTGGGCGTGAGGGAGGCTCTGCGTCTCATGGTGACCTCTCGCTCCATCAAGTCGAGAAGATCTTCCGCTTTCAAGCCTAGCCAGGCCTCTCGTTTTATCGAGTCTTCGACAACAGCGAGAAGCATTTCACGTGTCACTCCGTCGTTTAGGCTGACCTTTGTCAATCGTCGACGTATGTCCTCTCTGATCTTCTCGTAAGCATTAGTTGCGACGACTACGAGCGTCCGGGTCTTTCCGCTTACAATCTTGTCCAGCCAACGGTTCAGCTCGTCCTGCAGCCTTGTATCCTCTATCTCAGCACCTGTTTCCCCCCTCACTTTTCTCCCGAAACTTTGGAACTCGTCGACATAGACGACTGATGGGACAGAGCTTGCGTAGTCTAGGAATCTACCGAGTTGCCGGGTACTTTTCCCGTAGAATTCCGAGTAGACATCCGATCCTTTCAAAATGACAGGTGTAACTAGTACACCGCTACGATATCCTTCCATGAGCATCTGTCTCAGCGAGACCATGGTCAGAAACGTCTTCCCAGTTCCGCTGTCGCCGGCAAGACAGATCGCCTTTGGAAGCTCGTCACGCCCGAAGTATTTTGCAAGCATGGGATGTCGTAGCACATGGAGTCTGAAGGAATCCATGAGAATATTGAATTCCTTATCTCGACCGATCAGATTTGCCGGCGAGAACTTCTCCGGCGGATATTCTCTATCCAAGCGTTCTTGGATCTTCCGGAACCTTCTGGGAGAGACTCTGGCCTTGCTCCATCTGGTGTAGGACTTGTCGACCGATTTGAGTGGAATTAGGAATAGTCGTCTGAACCATGGTTGCTTGTCCCACCACGGTCTTACGGATC
>WNGH01013623.1_pt1 | contig 11591 bp, 6 predicted proteins | sample 5400631 | NCBI WGS metagenome assembly WNGH01 (sample SAMN13153373, study PRJNA577476) | soil metagenome | isolation source: 115 cm soil or saprolite under Garry oak tree replicate 1 | place: USA:California | collected 2016-06-15 | reverse complement strand
GTAACTTTCGCGGTCGCAGGCATCAACTCTCAGACTGGCTACGCCACCACGAACGACATTGGCGTGGCGACGTTCACTTACACAAGTTTGAAATCGGGCTCGGACCTGATCACCATTACGGCGGGCGCGCCTAGTGATACTGCTGGTGTCACTTGGGTTTCCAACGGGCCGAATCAGCCGCCAGTAGTCAGTGCCGGCCCCAATCAGACGATCTCCCTGCCAACGAATAGTGTTTTCCTGAACGGCAGTGTCGTCGACGATGGCTTGCCCAGCGGTGGAACGCTCACGTCTACCTGGACGCAATTGGGCGGGCCTGCGCCAGTTAGTTTCGGATCGCCGAACCAGCCGCAAACCGGGGTGACATTCTCGCAAGCGGGAACGTACGTCCTGCGATTGACTGGAAACGACTCACAGCTGAGTGCGTCTGCTGTGGTTACCGTCACGGTTTATCCGCCCAACCAGCCTCCGGTAGTGAATCCGGGGCCGGATCAGACCATCGTTTTCCCCAACAATATTATTACGTTCAACGGAACCGTGACGGATGATGGATTGCCTGCGGGCAGTTCGCTCGCCATCGCTTGGTCGGTATTAAGCGGCCCGGATATCGTCACCTTCTCGAGCCCCAACGCCGCGACAACTACAGTAGCCTTCTCGCAACCGGGCACCTATGTTTTGCAGCTCAGCGCCAGCGACGGGCAATTCACCGCCACCAAGTCCGTCAATGCTTTCCTGCTTGGGCCTCCGGTTGTGACGACTACTCCAACTACCGCTTCTGGACTGATCAACACGCCCATCCAACTGCAGGGCACGGTGACTGTCAACGGACAGCCTGCAGGAAGCCTCGTGACTCCCGTCTGGGAACTGTTTAGCGCGCCAACGGGCGTGTATTACAACATTAGCTTCTCGAACCAGCTTTCGACTTCCACGTCGTTCCAAGCCGATACGCCGGGTATCTACAAAGTTGGGCTTTGCGCTGTGGACAGCGCTCATTGTGGTTTCGTCACGATAGCCGTGCTTACTGCCAACCCGACCACGCCGTCGGTTTCCCTCGCTGTGCCGTTGGATGGTGCACAACTTACCGCGCCAACTCCTGTGACGGGCAGCGTGGACAGCGGAACCTGGACGCTCGATTACGCGCTCCAGGACGATCTCAGTCCGATGAACTTCACGACACTGGCGACTGGCACCAGCCCGGTTTCCAATGGCGCGCTCGGCACATTCGATCCGACAATTCTCCTCAATGGCACCTATGTGATCCGCCTGACCTCGGTCAACGCCGCTGGCCAGTTTGCCAGGACTTCCATAGCGGTCAGCGTCGCACGCAACATGAAGGTGGGAGTCTTTTCTCTGTCCTTCAATGACCTTACCGTGCCGGTTTCCGGCATTCCCATCCAGGTGATTCGCAGTTACGACAGCCGCGACAAGCGTCCAGGCGATTTCGGTGTGGGATGGCGGCTGAGCCTCGCGAATATTCGCGTGCAGAAGAGCCGCAGCCTCAGCCCGAACTGGCAGGAGACGCAGACCTTCAGCGGTTACTTGCCGACTTACTGCGTGTTCGCGACGGACAACAAGATCGTAACCGTCACTTTCCCCGATGGCCGGGTGTTCACCTTCCAGACCGGCGGCGCGCAGATGTGCCAGCAAGTCGGGCAAATCGTGGCGGGGACGCTCACGTTCATCGAACAGCCGGGAGCGGCGAACACCGCGGGAGCGACGCTCACGCTAGCCGATGGCGGGCAGTTCCTTGTGGATGGCAACGCGCCGGGCGCCGTCAGCCTCGTGGGGTATGACGGGAATCCGTACAACCCGACGACATTCATTCTCCAAACGGCGGACGGCACGAAATTCACCGTGGACCAGAAGCTCGGCCTCACGGCGGTAACCGACATCAACGGCAATACGCTCACCATCACGCCCAACGGCATCACCAGTTCGGCGGCCAAGTCCGTGCCGTTCGTGCGCGACGAACAAGGCCGCATCACACGCATCACCGACCCCGACGGGAAGAATCTGTTCTACACCTACAATTCAGCTGGCGACCTCTCCGGCTTCACGGACCGCGCGGTCAACCCAATGGCTTATGCCTACGACAACAGCCACAACCTGACCGGCATTACGACCGCCGATAGCAAACAGGTGCTCACGAACACGTTTGATGCGAGCGGGCGGCTCAGTGCCACCAAGGACGGCAACGGGTTCACCGTTTCCTTCTCGAACAACGTGCCCGGGCAGACCGAGACGGTCACCGACCGCAATGGTAATCCGACGACGTATCTGTACGACACGGATGGCAATGTCACCCAAGTCACGGATGCGCTCGGCCACATCACAACCTCGACCTACGACGCCAGCGACAACAAGTTGAGCGAGACCAATGCGCTCGGCAAAACCAGCAACTATACATACGACCTCAACGGCAATCGCCTGACGGAATCGGATCCGCTCGGCAATAAGACCACCTACACCTACAGCGCTTTGAACAAGCCGCTGACCATTGCCGATGCAAACGGTCACACCACCACCAACACCTACGACACGAACGGCAACCTTTTGACCACCACCGATCCAAATGGAAAGGTCACCACGAATACGTATTCGAATACGGGCTTGCTGCTCACAACCAAGGACCCCAGCGGGAAGATCACGTCATTCGGCTACGACGGCACGGGGAATCTCCTGACGCAGACCGATGCGATCGGCACGGTCTCCACGTATGCCTACGACGGTAACGGCAACCGCACTTCGCAAAGCGTCAAGCGCACGCTCCCGGGCGGAGCGCAGCAGACGCTCACGACCGCTTACAATTACGACGGCAACGGGCGGCTGCTGAAGACCACGAATCCCGATAACTCGACGACCCAGACGGTTTACAACAGCATTGGCCAGCAGGTGACCAGCATCGACGCTCTCGGCCGCCAGACCGCCTATCAATACGATGCCGATGGCCACGTCACGCAAACGACCTATCCGGATAACACCACGGAATCAACCCAGTATGACCGCAATGGGAACCGCACGGTCTTCTACGACCGCACGAACGTCCCGACCACCTACACCTACGACGCCCTGAATCGTCTGACGCAATCGCAGCGCGGCAGCAATCCTTCGAGCGCGACTTTCAATAAGACCAGCTACGACGCCGCCGGCCAGGTGCTGACGAGCACGGACCCGAACAACAATGTCACGCAATATGCTTACGACGATGCCGGGCGGCGTTCGCAGGTCACCAACGCGCTGAGCCAGATCACCACGTTTGTCTACGACGCGGCGGGCAACCAACTCTCGTTCAAAGACGCCAACAACAACACGACCACCTACACCTACGACAATGCCAATCGCCGCACCCAGGTGACCTATCCCGACGGCAAGTTCGAAACCACCGCGTACGATCCCCTGGGCCGCGTCTCGGCACGCACTGACGCCAACGGCAAGACCGCCCAGTACGGTTATGACGCCATTGGACGATTGACCAGCGTCACGGACGCGCTGGGGCAGGTCACCAGCTACGCCTACGACGAAGTGGGCAACCGCATCTCGCAAACGGATGCGAACACGCACACGACTGGCTACAACTACGACCAGCGGGGCCGGCGCTTACAGCGCAAGCTGCCGCTGGGGCAGACGGAGAACTACAGCTACGATGCCGCAGGGAATCTGGCGACGCGCACGGACTTCAACGGGCGAATCACGACGTATGCTTACGACACCGGGAACCGGCTGCTGTCAAAGACCGCCGATCCCTACTTTGCGCAGAACCACATCGGGGCCGCCGTGGTCACCTACACCTACGACAGCTTCGGGCGGCGGAACGGCATGACCGACGCGAGCGGCACGACGGGTTACGCAGGCTACGACGACAACGGGCACGCCGGCCAGGTGTACAAGCCGGCTGGGATCCTGTACTACGGCTATGACCCCGCGGGGAACCTGAAATACATCGGAGCGCAGAACAACACTTACTATTACTACGACGCGCTGGAGCGCATGTCGGCGGTCACATTCTCGGACATTTCCGGGACGCAGCACACGGCGAGCTACAGCTACGACAACGTGGGGAACCTGCAGACGGTGACCTATCCGAACGGGGTGGTGCACAACTACACGTACGACACGCGCAACCGACTGACGAATCTGGGAGTCACTACGGGTGCAGCCAATCTCTTCGGTTATAACTACACGCTGGACGCCGCAGGGCACCGCACGGGCGTGACGGAACTTTCCGGACGAACGGTGAGCTACGGCTACGACAGCATCTACCGGCTGACGAATGAGACGATTGCGAATGACCCGAGCGGAATCAACGGGGCGGTGAGCTACACATACGACCCGGTTGGCAACCGCACGCAGAAGGTTTCGACGCTGCCGGGGTATCCGGGCGGGCTGTCGAATTACAACCCCAACGATCAGCTGGCCACGGACACCTACGACAACGCCGGGAATACGACTACCTCGAACGGCATGGGCTACGTCTACGACTTCGAGAATCGCCTGGTGCAGGCGGGCGGTGGGATCACGATTGTTTACGACGGCGACGGCAACCGCGTTTCGAAGGCGGTAGCGGGCGTAACGACGAATTACGTGGTGGACACGTTCAATCCCACGGGCTACGCGCAAGTGGTCACCGAGACGCTGAGTGGGACAGGTCCGCAGTCCTACGTGTACGGACTGGAGCGCATCAACCGCAGCCGGGATTATCGTGATTCGGGGGGGCTGCTGGTCCACGAGACCGTGTACTACGTCTACGACGGCCACGGCTCGGTACGTGAGCTGACCGACGCCAGCGGCACGGTCACGGATACCTACGACTACGACGCCTTCGGCAATTTGATCCATTCCACCGGCACCACGCCGAACAACTACCTCTTCTCCGGCGAACAGTTCGACCCCGACCTAAACCTCTACTACAACCGCGCCAGATACCTGAACGTCTCGACAGGCCGGTTCTGGTCAATGGATACACATGAGGGTGATGACGAGGACCCTATGACCCTGCACAAGTACTTGTACACAGGTGCCAACCCAGTGGACCTGACTGACCGCAGTGGAAATGACTTTGACCTTGGTTCGCTAGTAGTGGCGGCTGGGGTAGCAGTTACGCTGCAAGCTATACCGACGCCCCTAGCTCAAGAATATCGGCAAGGAGGCAGCGTAGAGCCGAGAGTAGCAACGGCGCAGAGCGAGCGCGGTGAGGATTTCTTGAAATGTCATGAGGGAGACGCGAACTGTGACCCCTTGCTGAAGGTCTATGATCACGACGGATCGAAAGCTGGTAACTGCACAATCGGTTGGGGTCATAAGATTCGTGACGGATCTTGTACAGACCAGGACCGTGCTGCTTATTCAAGCTTTACCGAGAGTGCTGCAGAGCAGATGCTTTTTGTGGACGTGCAATTGAAGGCGATGACCCCAATCAAGCGCCACGTTCATGTTGGATTGGCACAGCGTGAGTTGGATGCATTGATCGATTTCACTTTCAATGTTGGAGGAGGAAGTAAGACCAACCACCAGCATCCAGGTCTCGCAGGTTCTCAGCTTCTAGTTTGGCTCAACGCTGGCAATTACAAGCAGGCAGGTGTCGGTTTCCTGGGATTCATGGCCGGTGGAACGGGAATCGTTCGCAGACGCAACGACGAGAAAAGGCTCTGGGACACAGGGGAGTATAAATCGTATGACCATATCATCCCGTAAGATGAAAACATTCCTGGTGGTGGTGCTGACTACCAATACCGTAGTGCTGGGCTGTCAAACAAAACATCCGTCCGACAAGAGTTTGCGGGCGAACTCAGGGCAAGATTTTGTCTTATGGCTGCAGGATGCTCTCAGGAATGGGGACCGCAGTCAGATAATCGCTGCTACGAGATTTCCTGTCCAAATAGAAGACACGATGATGGATGAATCGACCTTCACCAACAACTACGATAAGGTCTGGAATCCAGAATCGGTCAAGGTGGCGATGAATGAGGTCCCCGGCCAATTCATTACTGGCAACAAGTTCATAATCGGATGCGGAGAGGTCTGGTTCGAGAGAACGAAGGATCAGCAGTTCAAGGTCACCGCCTTTGGCCGCTCCGCGTACGCAAACGCGGGCATGTCCATGGCAGATTGCTATCGCGTAAGAGATTTCGTCAAACAATTGCAGGCTGCGATTGCGAGTGACCATCGCGAACAAGTGGCCGGGATGCTCAAGTATCCCCTATATTTTCACGGGCAGAGTAAAACCACCACGCTCCACAACGCCAGCGAGACTTTGCGGAACTACGACCTAATGTTCTCGGCGACGCTTCGTCGTGTCGTCGCGGAGCAACAGATCCACAAGCTTATGTCCCAAGCTGATGGCGTGGCTATCGGGGATGGGTTCATCTGGATATCTGAACCATCCGTTGGCGGTCCCCTCAATGTGACCAGTATCTTTGAGCCTCCGCTCCATTACTAATTGACTGGCCCACCACGTCCCGCTCCACAGTTCTTGAGTGCCCAGCACGTTGGGTCTACCTGCGGAACACAAAGGAACACAACCTGTTCCGGCGGCTGGCCGAATCAACTCAACGTACCCGTCCGGCGCCGCGGGTCCTTCCGCCTGCACCATCGACATGGAAAATGTGCAAGGTGGAGGGTGGAGCGGATATCCGGTTCATCCAGCAGATGCTGGGGCACACTGATCTGAGCAGTACGGAAATTTACACGCACGTGGCCATCCGCAAGCTGCAACAAATCCACACGGCGACGCATCCCGGAGCGGCGCTGGAAAAGAAAAAGCCCGCCGTTGGCAGGGCCACGCAGGAAGAAGAGCAGCGCAAGGCAGCGCTGCCGGAAGCACTGGGAAGCGAAGCGGACGAAGAAAAAGAATCCGAAGAGTAAAGACCGTGGGGCGCGCAGGCGGCAGAAGGCAGCTTCTGTCGAGCGGAGTGCGGGAAGGCTCGCGGGGTTGGAGGCCGCGTCGGATAACGAGCTCGTTATCGGATGCGCCGTGCGCAGCGTCCTGCGCGTCTCCACGATCCTCCAGCAAGGGGTTCTTCCTTTAGCTGCTGAAATCCGCAGCTAAAGGAAAATCTTCGAGTAGTTCACCGATGCTGTTGAAGACAACGGCATGAGATCGCTGTGGTTGGTCAGCAGCGGCTCACGTAAAATCCTGTCATGCGAGCGTCGGGCGTGCTTCGGCAACTTCTGGCGGCAACACTCTGCGCTGTGCTTGCACTGCCCGCCTGTTCGAGCGCCGCTTCTCTCAGCAGCTCCACACCAAGCCACATCTACTACGCGGAAACGTTGTCCGAAACTCGCGTCTGGGGTTCAAACGAAAAAATCCTGCTGCATTTTAGGGCAGTGCTGCTGCTAAGTGAAAAGCAGCACTGGGGTTACGAGAAGTGTAGATGGGAAAACGTGGTGGGGTCAGGAGTTACCTACGACTACGACGCCTTCGGTAACTTGATTCATTCGACCGGCACGACGCCCAACAACTATCTCTTTGCCGGCGAACAGTTCGACCCCGACCTCCACCTCTACTACAACCGCGCTCGGTACTTAAACACAAGTACGGGGAGATTCTGGACGATGGATCCGTTTGAGGGAGATTTCCAAGATCCTATGTCGCTCCACAAATATCTCTACGGCTTGTCGGAGTGGCCGTTGCTCTTGTCGTATTTTCACTGACAGGTTGCCAAAAGCCTGGGATACTTAAACCGCCGCAAAAACCTACGTTTCTCGCGGACGGGCCGCGCCTTGTCCAAGACCCTCAAACTGGCCTTCAAGAAGTCATTAGGGTGGACGCGGCTGGTCCAGACGCTCAAGATAACTACTTGGTGGTGCAGTGGGTAAAGGGCTCCCAAAAAGTAAACGGGGTCGCAGGCCTGACAGTCAATCAAGACCAAGAGGTACCTAATGACTTTTCAAGTTACCGGATTGATGTCCCGAGCTCTGCAAAAGCGGAATATCCAACGCTTGTCAAAACCTCAACAGAGGTGTCTCTGTTTGACACTCCTGGCATCACTAGCCATGGGCACTTCCCGTCGGGAATGGCATTGGCGGTAGACCAAGACTTCAAAATAACTGTTTATGATTTACATAAATACCCCGCTAACACACCAGTTTCTGCCTTTAGCGATCCTTGGAGTCCCGCTCCCTTGGATACCTTTGATTGGAGTTTTCATGCCAGCTATACAGTTCCGTAAGATATTTTCTTCTCATTTCATGGCAATGTGTATGTTATCGTTTGCAGTCGCAACTGGTGGCTCCCAGTCAACTGCCGGGCGGACACATTCCACCTGTCAGGGACAGTCAAACGTGAAAGAATTTCACTGTGATCCGCAGACTAGGCTTGCGCACGGGCCACTAACTTCCCGCGCGGAAAGGCAATTTAGCGGACAACCCGTTCGTGAGTTTACCGAACAACTGGTTTGGCCAGCCCACCCTGGTGCGAGCGCCATCCCTCCACCCGAATATTTGGCTGTTGTGGGTGCAGGGAAACAGGCCATCCCGTTTTTGATTTCTCTATTGTCGTCAGAAGACGTGATCATTAATGCGGCAGCTAGCGCTGCCCTTGGCGACATAACCAACAAAACCTTTGCGGCATACTCGAACGATTTCGGTCCACATCGAGATCCACAGAGGTGGCAGAACGTGATTTCGAAATACCAGGATTGGTGGAACGAGCATAAAGCTGAATCACAAGTGAAGTGGCTGATTGAAGATTTGACAGAGCCCCGACTGAACTTCCGACGTGCTGCGATTCAGCGACTCGGCACCTTAGGTGATCCGTCGGCAATTCCTGCCTTGCGGAAGTTACTGGATGATCGGAGTGTGCGGTTAGAGGTGGCAGTGGCGCTAGCGGAATTAAGTGATCACGCGGCAATTCCGGCACTGATCAGCGATTTTCTTACAGACGATTCCATATCTGGACGCCATCAGGGAATATGCTTGTTACAGCGCCTGACAGGGCAAACAATGGGGTTCGATCCTGAGGCCGACCAAGCTTCCAGAACAGCCGCAATCGAAAGATGGAAAGAATGGCGGAGCAAGCACGAAAGCCCTTAGCCGAGCATTAAGAGGTGGTCAATCACTGCACCCAGGTGACGTATCCGGACAGCAAGCTTGAAAACCACCACCTACGACGCGCCTGGGCCGGCAGGTGGCACAGACGATAAATTCGACGACGATTCTAGGTGCCGCATACGCCGGTTTTGCGTGTGCGGGTTTTGAGTTTTCTCGTTAATAGCAGCGCGAAATGATTGGACGCCTCCGCCAACTCGTCGGCGCACTCCTTCGTTACCAATCGCTTTTCCGCTTTTCCCGTATGTGCCATTGCCAGCGATCCGAACAATGTGAATGGGGCGGTCACTTATACCTACGACCCGGTGGGCAACCGCACGCAGAAAGTGTCGACGCTGCCAAGCGGGCCGTCGAACTACAACGCGAACGATCAGCTGGCGACAGACACGTACGACAGTAACGGGAACACCACGGTGTCGAACGGCTTGGGCTACGTGTACGACTTCGAGAATCACCTGCTGCAGGCCAGCGGCATCACCTACGTGTACGATGGCGACGGCAACCGCTTTTTGAAGACGGTAGCCGGTGTGCCCACGCAGTACGTTGTGGATGAGGAGAACCCCACGGGGTACACGCAGGTGGTGTCGGAGATGACCATCACCACGGCGGGCTACGCGTATGTGAACAACGTGTACGGGTTGGAGCGGATCAACCAGTGGCGGGTGCCGCTGGGTCAGGCGAAGCAGGTGAGCTGGTACGTGTACGACGGGCACGGCAGCGTGCGCGCGCTGACGGATCAAACTGGTGCCGTCACCGACACCTACGACTACGACGCCTTCGGCAACTTGCTCCACTCCACCGGCACCACGCCGAACAACTACCTCTTCGCCGGCGAACAGTTCGACCCGGATCTGCACCTCTACTACAACCGCGCCAGATACCTCAGCGTCTCCACTGGCAGATTCTGGTCTATGGACACATTCGAAGGTGACGAGGGTTCTCCACTTTCACTAAATACGTACCTCTTCGTGAATGGCGAGCCCGTTGATGGAAAGGAGCCATCCGGTCACGTGACTTTGGCAGGTGAACTAGTCGAAGTAAGCGTAGAGAATATTTTGCAAGGGCTGGCAACTACAGCTTTGTTAGCCCGAAGTTTAGGTCTCTTGAGCGATTCGGACCGGGAACCGTGGCTCTCGCGCCGCGACCGGGAGGAGAATCCAGGAAGGCTGTATGCATTTGGGAATTCACAGGGTCCCTCAGGCCCGCGAATAGGGGGCTACAACAATAAACCAGGCCAAACACCAGACATAACGATCGATGATCACACCGGATTGGTGGGCCCCGAAGTTCCACCATTGGTCCACGGAGCCTCGACCTGGTCGAACCCCGAGACTACCACGCTAACGGGATGGGTCTACAAAGTGGAAAAAGAACTCATTAGGGCAACCATCCTGCTGGGAGTTTGGGCTGACGGCACAGATGCAGTTCCGCCTGGCCCAAATCCTGTCGGACATCACACTGTCTACCCCGCGGTCGGTATGAAGCCTGAGGTGTTTATCCAAACCTTCGGGCAACTACCCTGGCGCTATGTCTACAAGAAAAAGCACGCCTTTCCCATTAATATATCCTGAGGAGAAACTGCGTGAATGCGATGAGTTCGTTCAAAGAAGGCCTCGAGGACTGGAACCTTTACGTGGCAGACCGCGATCGCGCGGAAATCTGCCGGCACAAGTTGTTCGCCGATCACCTCCGACACCTACCTGAAATAATTCGGGAAGCTCTAAACAATCCGAAACAGCGGCTCTATGCTCTGGAGATTGCCGTGCCACTTCTGGAAAGCGGAAACGAGGAGGAGTATCGCAGAATTCTGGAATTATATGTTCGTTTGGACGGAAGCCTAGCCTTGGGACTTGCAAAGCGCGCTGCCTCACATTTGGATGCAGAAGTTCGGGCCGTGGGCAGGGAATTTTTGGATCAGCATCGTCTATGACTATGACGCGCATTTTGCGTCCCGGATGATTTTGCGGGACGGCGAGGGCAACCGGGTGAGCAAGACCGTCGCTGGCGTGACGACGGCCTACCGAGTGGACGACCAGAATCCCACGGGCTACGCGCAGGTAGTTTCCGAAGCGTTCTCGGGAGGCACGGGAGCGCGAGAACTCTCGCACGCCTACGTGTACGGGTTCGAGCGCATCAGCGAGCAGCGCAGCTACTTCACGGGGACGCAGTCGCTCACACAGTTCATTTATTACGCGTATGACGGCCACGGTTCGGTGCGCTTACTGACAGATACCAGTGGCAACGTTACTGACACCTACGACTACGACGCCTTCGGCAACTTGATCCATTCGACCGGCACGACGCCCAACAACTATCTCTTTGCCGGCGAACAATTCGATCCCGACCTCAACCTCTACTACAACCGCGCTCGGTACCTGAACACTTCGACCGGCAGGTTCTGGAGCATGGACAGCTATGAAGGAACTCGCTTCGATCCGACCAGCTTACACAAATACCTATATACGGGCGGCAACCCAGTTGATCGCACAGATCCATCGGGAAACGGCCCTCTTGACGAACTGCTTTTCGCGGTTGCGGTTTCGGCTGTG
>WNGH01020776.1_pt1 | contig 11592 bp, 10 predicted proteins | sample 5400631 | NCBI WGS metagenome assembly WNGH01 (sample SAMN13153373, study PRJNA577476) | soil metagenome | isolation source: 115 cm soil or saprolite under Garry oak tree replicate 1 | place: USA:California | collected 2016-06-15 | reverse complement strand
GTGTGTGGACGAGACAGCGCATGAGAACTGCGCTTCGTGCACTCTGTACTCGCGTGCCTTTACAGCAGTGCCCGATAAACGCTACCCGGCACGACGCTCGTACATTTCAAGCATAGTGGGAGAGCGTGAAGAAAAGCGTAGGGAGAAACGTAAAACTTTCATACGGCCCTCGACCATTGCCAGGAACGGCTTTGTTTACATCCTCTGCAAGTCTTTCAGGAATCACAATGGCCTCCTATTACAGGGCTGTTGCAAGGTCAATGCACTGGCTTGCCGTTGATCGTTACGTGAGTGTAGTTTACCTTCATCACGTTCGAAATGGTGCTCGTCGGATTCGCAATGTGCGTGAAGGTACAGTTGGACAAATTGAAGGTCCCCGCCTTGTCGTCGGGCAGTCCTTGCAGGTTCAGAGCAATCGGAGCCGTGTCGACGACGAAATTGGCAAGGTTGAAAGGACCGCTGAAGTCCGGAAGTACGTTGCCTGTCTGGCCAAAGTAGCTCATGGTGGCGAGGACGGCTGCACCGTGGAGGCCGGAACCGTGAAACGTGTCGACGTGCACATTCCTGACGAACCCTCCGCGCCTGGTATTTGACTTCACGTGGAGGGCGTATTTGGTACTACTCCCGATTGTCGAGTTATTGTAGGCGTAGACGTTGCGGATACCACCAGTCAGCTCGCTGCCCAGTGAAATCGCACCCCAGGGGCCCTCGAACTGATTGTTCCAGATGACGATGTTCTGGGTAGGCACGTTGATCCGGCGGCCATCGACGTCCCGGCCCGACTTAAGCGCGATGTTGTCGTCACCGGCCAGGAGGGTACTGTTCTTGATCACCACGTGGTCGCAACATTCGGGATCACAGCCATCGGTGTTCGAACCTGAATAGTGGGTCGTCACGCCGTCGATGGTCACATTTCTGCACAAGGTCGGATGCAACTGCCAGAAGCGGGAGTTGCGCAGGGTCACACCCTGGATGAGCACGGTATCGCATCGATACGGCTGGACGAACGACGAACGGAGACTGCCGACGACGTAGCGCTGCTGGGGCAGCAGGCCGTCTGCCACCAGTGGTTCCAGGACCATCGCTCGGTCGCCACCCTGGTTCCAGGATGCGGTGCCGGAAGCATCCAGGGTACCACTGCCTGTGAGCGCGATGTTCTTCTCGCCGTAGGCATAGATCATCGGCGAGTGGTTCATGCACTCGATGCCTTCATAGCGGGTGAGCACGAGCGGATACTTGGAGGCGTCGCCGCTAAACATCAGCGTGGCGCCTGGATCGAGGTGCAGGTCCACATTGCTCTTGAGGTAGATGGCGCCGGTCACGAACGTCCCGGTTGGCACCACGACGTGGCCACCGCCTGATGCGCTGCAGGCCGAGACCGCCTTCTGGAAGGCGGCCGTGTTATCGCTATTGCCGTCTCCCCTGGCCCCGTAGGCCGGATGTGTGACGACGAAATTCGTATTCGGAAAGCTCGGCAGCGCAGTGCTGACCAGGATGCCGTTGGCCTCTGACCAGGGCAGGGGTCCGGCAATCGCTGCCTGTGACGCGGAGAGTGGCAGCAATTGTATTCCCTTGAAGGCCAGCGGTGCGACAGCGGCCCCACCCACTATAATTGCTCCCGTTTTTAGAGCCTGCCGGCGAGAAATCCTGTGTGTCATAGGTTTTCTCTCATTCCTCATTGTCGATTTGCGGTACTGCTATTGGAGCAGCCGCATAAAAGTTGTGGGGAAGAACCGGTTACCACCAACGCTACATCGCTTCTATGTCCCTTAGAGCCTTCGCCTTACTGCTAACTAAAGCATATAAACCTTTTTTGGGATTGTCAAGCCCACGAGAGTAACTTCTCGTCTTCTGTTCCATCTCAACTTCCCAGAATATTTACTGCGCGGGCAGCAAGCACTGTAACGACGGTGAGAGAAAGGATTGCCTCTATCATCATGAGTGCTTTAGCAAGTCTTGACAGGGGAAATGTATCGGCAGGGCTGAGAGCGGTTGCTCCGGTAAAGGCCAGGAAAAGGTAATCAAGAAAATGTGGTACCCAGCTATTCCCACTCACTTGCTGCGGAAATAGGAAATCGGCAGCCTGGTGCCCGGAGAGGTGGCGTTTCCATGGACCCCCTCCGTCGAGTTCCCAATACCACAAGGCAAATACGAGGATATTGAAAAACCAGAGAAGGGCCGCGGAGCGCAATAAATTGGTGGCATGTTTATCAGTCGGCAGCGTGATAATTAAGAGCGTGATGCCTAAAACGAGTGCCAACGTAATAATGCCAAGTGGTAGCAGCACAAGAAGACGCTTCGTATCATGTGAAAGCCCTCCTTTCGTCGCTATAGATATGAGGAGCGGAACAATAAATACTGCTTCAAGGACCAGAAGGAGCCAGTTAGGGCCTATGATCAAATTCTGCGGGAGGGCCGCGTAGAGGAGACCGATAACAATCATACCGGCGAGTGCTGCAATATTCGGGGCCGTGTCTTCTTCAGTCTCATTTGAAGCTGATTGTTGCTTCATCGTATCTATCCTGCTATGCCTCATTAATTTACCCTGTGTACCGGAGAGTGCTTGGCCTGGTGATCACACATGGAACAGAGTCCACTCTGCTATGCAGCGCTCAAGTACATTCACAGCCTAATCGGAGAGCGTGAAGAAAAGCGTTGGAAGAAGAGTGAAGGAAATTATTTTTCAGATTTTTCTCACCACTTTCCTGTTTGCACGCTGCTGTTTCCGTCGGAGCAATTGGAGAACCTGGATTCCCCGCTCGCGATCCGACCTCATGCGGTGTGGATCGCGAGCAGGAAGTACCTTAGTGGTTGCTGTTCAGGCCAGCCCTGCTGTCAGGGAGCGTGATTGGAAGTACACCACGATGTACATGACCCCAAACACGAACGCGTAGACACCAATCAACCAGACTACGGCGAGCAGCCCGGATGAAGGTTGGGAGGCAATAAGGATGCCGAAGATGATCGATACCACTCCGGTCAGCACCGTCAACACAGCGCGCCCACCACTCATTGGGAAGGAGAGCGGGGCTGCGACCTCCAAAATGCCGGTCAGGATCGCCCAGGCCGCCAGAAGGTAGAGGAAAGCGAGAGCTGTGATGCCCGGCCATGCCAGGGAAACCGTCCCCGCCAGGATACTCAGGATGCCCTCGAAGAGGAGAAATCCCCACCCCTGCTCTCCAGTGTTCCGCAGGGCAGCCGCCACGGCTGTGATTCCGCTGATGACGGCAAACACGCCAAACACGAACACCAGGATGGACAGCGTCATATGCGGCCAGACAAGCGCTATGATGCCGAACAGGACGGCGGCGATGCCGCGAAACAAAAACATCGTACGATAGTTACTAATAAGTTGTTGCATGTTGTTCCTCTTTCTTGTTGAATGACAACGAAAAAACGAGCGATTCACCCCTTTCAGTTGGGGAAACTTTTTTTGCTCTCTCCCTGCATGATAGGCGCGCCCTGTGAAAGGAAGCGTTTGCTGGTGCATAAAAAAGTCTATCAGCCCGTATCAAAAAAAGCTCTGGCAGGGCAGCCTGGAGGTGTTCTCGGAAAGGCTGAAGCAGCTTGTCTTGTGGCACCCCTCTCCCACTCTGCCAGCAGGGTCTTCTCGCTCAGGCCTGTGCCTGCATGTCTCCTGGTCACGCCCGAAGAATCATTTGCAACAGTCCACCGCTTGCCTCTCATGCCCCTACTGACTGCTTCTGCCACAACCTGCCTTCCCTTCCCATTCCTGGTCTCCGCAGGTGCATGCCCGTCGATGGGAGCGGGATAAGGGAGATTGTCCTCCTCGCCCTGATCGTTCCCGACCTGTTCTTGCATGACGAGCGACACACGTCGCTGCACCAGCCGTTGGCGGGTCGCCCCTGCCTCTTGATACACTCCCTCGCGGATCATTTCGCGAGGAAAGGCATATCCATCGAACGCCCGCGATTCTTCAGCCAGATTCTCCTCACACAACAATCCATTGCGCAGTAGCTCCTCCAGGGCATACAAACCCGCCAGCTCATCAAGCTGGGCCACCTGACAGAGTCGCTCGAAGGTAAGTCCCTTTCCCAGAACTGCTCCGGCTACCAGTAATGCCCAGGCCGAGGGGGTGAGCTGCCCGAGTTGGGAGCGGATTAGCTCACGCACACTCGCCGGGATCAGATCGCCGACCGATGTCTGCGCCAACAGCCCGGCCCTCAGCACCAACCCCCAGGAGCCATTCTCCTGAAGCGAAGGGAGAATGATCTCGCGCGCGAGCAGCCCTTTGAGGGTCTCGACCAGGTAAAGCGGCTGCCCCCGAGTCTGAAAATAGAGCCAGTCGGCGAAGGGCACCAGAGCATCTCGAAAGGTGGAGGCTTCCCCGTTATCGGGGCATCCATCGGTTGAGCTATTGTTCCCCAACTCGAGTGGCTGCTCCGTCCATGCAAGTTTCTGCACGAAGCGCTGCGTCTCTTCTTTGGTGAAAGCAGTGAGTACGAGTGTAGTCAGCGGAATGCGCGTCCGTTTGAGAGCCATCACCCAGGAGGACTGCAGGTCGGGAAAAGTATCGGCTCCCGTGCGCAGGTTGAGCAGCAGCAGTACCGGCGCGGGCTGTTCGGCGAGACTCCGTGCGAGATAGAGCACCAGGTCGAGTGTCGCTGTATCAGCCCATTGCATGTCATCGAGCAAGAGCACCAGGGGACGATGTGCGGCCCATAGCTGGACGAGACGAGCCATGGCCTCGAACAGGCGATTGTGTCCGAGCGCCTCATCCGTCGCAGGAATGGGTAGATCGGGATAGCGATCGCTAAACTCGGGCAGCAAGCGGGAGAGTTCAGCCAGCCAGACATCGCTGAAGAGATCCTCGGGGGCATGTCCCTGCTCCAGTCGGCATCGCAGGACATCAATGAAAGGCTGATACGGGAGCTGCCTTCTGGTTTGAAGAGCTCGCCCCACCAGCACTTCTGCCCCTTGCGCCTGTGCCCAGCCTATAAATTCGGCGGTCAGGCGCGTCTTTCCGATCCCGGTCTCCCCCTCAAGCAGGACGAGCTGTGGCTGTCCCGCATGCACGTGCTGGTAGCACTCGATCAAGGTGCCGAACTCGGCTGATCTTCCCAGGAACGGGCCATCCAGGAGGTTTGCGGGAGGCTGTCCGGGCGAGGTATGGGGCGGCTGAGACTGCGGCGAACGTACAGGAGCGGTGTGTCGAATACGTTTGGCTAGAGCCACGGTCTCAGGTTCCGGTTCGACCTGCAGTTCGTCGGCCAGCACGGCACGGCAGTTTGCGTACGCGCGTAAGGCCCCTACACGATCTCCCTGAGAGAAACGCAGCCGCATCAGGCGTCGGTAGCCTTCTTCACAGAGTGGATCGAAGCCAAGCCAGCGGCTCACGGTATCGATAGCGCGCTCCCCATCTCCCGCTCGTTCGTACAGCATCGACAAGGCATCAAAGAGTTGGTGTACACGCAGGTGCCAGTACTCCCGGTGTTGGCGAGTCCAATCGTCGAAGAATTGCGAGTCGCGCAGCGTGAATCCTGCCAGGAACGGACCGCGGGCCAGGCGCATGGCCTGCTCGAGCTGCGCCAGTAACTCTCCCCCTGCCTGGTCCTTGAATGGTTCTACTAGGCGCCCTGCTTGCTTGCTGACAGATTCGACGAGCCGAAGATCCAGGACGAGCTGGCTGCTCTGCTCAATTCCAAGCGTATCGCGCTCAACCAGCAGGTGGGCCTGCTCGCCTGGTTCGTGACAGTGCACGAGGGACTTGCGCAACTCAAGCAGGGTAGCCCGTAAGGCTGCGCGTCCGTGCTCGGCATCCAGCTCCGGCCAGAAAGATTCGGACAGTGTTTTGCGCGTGTGAGTTCCACCTTCCACAGCCAGGTAGACAAGCAGGGCCAGTGCCTTACGTGTGGAGAAAGTGAGAATATATTCGCCGTGCTTCACTACCGGTGTACCAAGCAACGACAATTGTAACTGGCTCATAGTCTGCTCCTGTTGTTCACTGAAATTTTTTTAGCTCGCTATAATTGACAGGCTGGTAGCCGATTCATGGAACGAATCATACCCTTTCGCGAGGATCAGCAATTTGAAGAAGAGGGTGAGCAGCAACCAATACCGAACCCGCTTACTTTAGTCAATGCACTCTTATGAGCAGTTTACGCGGCAGGTGCATGTAGGTGATGTCCTCACGGGGACATTTCGGGCGGAACGCCTCTAATTGTCTCTCACTCACAGAGAGAACGCTAGGTATAGTGAGCGACAATCTCCAGGGTGTCCATGCCCGGATCAAGCTGTTTGGTGATGCCATCGAGCAGACCGAGCGTGCGTCCGACCAGCAGCAAATCTGTGGGAATAGTGCCGATGCTCTTCCCGATTTGCATTCCGACGTCGACCGCATCAACATCTTCCCCGCTCTCACCGGGCTGGTCTTTGCCAAGTAGCACCCCGACCAGGTTCAGCAGGGTAGTAATGTCCACCTCTCCATCGAGTCGAAGTCCAGCTTCGGCCAGCGCCCCACTGACTCCGCCGAAATCGCCACTCGTGAGCGCTTGCACCAATTGACGCAGTGAATCGACGAGCGAGGGCGCCAGAGAAACGGTCAGCCCGTGGTCGAGCAGCACCAGGCGGGGACCCGGTTGCACGAGCAGATTGCCAGGATGCGGGTCCGCGTGCAAGATGCCCAGATGCAGCATCTGGTCGGCGTAGAGATCATTCAGCAGCCACGCAACCTCGTGCGGAGAAATGCCCGCCTGCTCCAGGGCCTCGCGGTCAGTAATCTTAATGCCGTGGATGTATTCCATCACGATCAGATGTTCGGTACTCAGGTCTGGCATGACCGCTGGAACGAGCGCATCGGCACGGTGTGCAAGCGCCGTGCGGAGGCTCGTCATCGACTCGGCCTCGTGCGTAAAGTCGAGTTCGAGCGGCAGCGTCTCATTCAGGTAATCAACAATCGGCTGGAGCTGGATCGCGGGCGCCAGCCGCGCGATCGCCTTGACGATCTGCTCCAGGACTGCCAGGTCCGTCGCCACCAGGTTCTCGATGTCCGGGTACTGCACCTTGACCGCCACCTCCCGCCCGTCGTGCAACCGTGCGCGATGCACCTGTGCAATAGAAGCAGCCGCGACCGGCTCCCGCTCGATCTCCGCGAACACATCTGTTGGACGCTGACCCAACTCGCGGGTGATGGCCTTCTCTATCTCAGACCAGGAGCGCGGTGGCATCCGATCCTGCAAGGGCGCCAGGGTGCGAATATAGACGGCCGGAAGGAGATCAGGACGCGTGGAGGCGAACTGGCAGGCCTTAATCAGCGCTCCGCCGAGCGAGATGGCCGTCTCCAGTATTCGGTTCGCGCTGCGCTGGTGCTGCAACTCCCAGTCCCGTGGCTTTACCAGCGCAGGCAACCACTTCGCTCGCTCACCCAGCGTCGTATAGCCGACGAAGATATCCGCCGCGACGGTGGCCATCACCAGGGAGCGCGAGAGGGACTGACCGACCGGAACCACGCGCGTGGCATGTTCCTGCACCGAGAGCCCGGCCTCCGTCCAGAGAAACGCGTTTGAACGGGCCAGGTCGGTCAGGCGGGCTAGAAACAGAGCAGGATTGGGCGTTGTCCCATTGGTAAAGACCGCCCACGTCTCCTCGATGGCATGCCTCACAGCCTGGTCGAGGACCCATCTTCTCTTCATCGTTCTTTTCTTCTCCATCTTGACGCTGTCGCTTTCCTCTCTTTCACGAGCGCAGTTCGCTCTTCAACACATTGCCTGTGGCCGTCATAGGCAACTCCGTAGCACCTCTTCGATTTCCCAAAGGACGAGGCGAGTACGAGTACCTCCTAGCCGTATTTCTGACGCATAACCTTCTTGTCGAGCTTGCCAGCGATCCTAGCGCGGCCAGGGTATGCAATACCAGTTGCCGATGGCTAAAGTAGACCCCTTTCGGGTTACCGGTGGTACCGGTGGTATAGAAGGTTGTGGCGCGAGCGTTTTCATCAAAGTCAGGAAAATCGAAGTCCTGCGCGCTCCTGGCCAGCAGATCTTCGTACTCCGCCGCAAACGTAGCGCTGGACTGCGGGCGCTCCCCTTCATCGCTTAACAGAATGAAGGTGTTCGCCGTTTCCAGGCGATCCTTGATGGAGTCGAGGACCGGCAAGAAGTCGGTGTGACAGAGGATGACATTGGCCCCAGCATGATTGAGGGTGTAGAGAATCTGTTCCGGGGAGAGGCGAATATTCACCGTCTGCAAGACGGCTCCCATCATCGGAACGGCGAAGTAGCACTCCAGATAGCGATGGCTGTCCCAATCCATCACGGCTACTGTATCACCTGACCTCACCCCCAGCCCGGCAAGACCACTTGCCAACCGGCCAATACGTTGACGCAGCGTTCGGTAGGTATAGCGATATATATCCCGGTACACGATCTCCTGTTCGGGAACCGTTGCCAGCGGAGTGTGAAGCAAATGCTTGATGAGCAGCGGGTAGTCATATGCGGAGGGAGTGTGTTGAATCAACGAAGCTGACATGGTAAATTTCCTTTCATTTGATATTCACCCTCTCTTGCCGGACTTGCTATCATCCCTGAGAAAGGCATGGACAAGCGAGGCCATCTGCTCTTTCTCGGTGAGGGCGAACAGGTGCCCTCCGTTGAAGATATGTAGCGTCGCATGAGGAATGAGCCGCGCCAGAATCCTGGCATTGATCGGTGGGACGATCACATCATCCTTACCTGCCAGAATTAAAGTCGGCTGGCGGAGACGGTGCAGCCAGGGAATGCTGGTCCAACCCACACCTGCCAGCAGTTGCATGAGGTATCCCCGGCCATGTGGCGCTTTGATCAGTTGCGCATAGGTGTGAGCCAGGTCGGGATTCTGCTGAAACGCGTCGCCATAGAGGAGCGGAGCGATGGCGGCCATGTAGGAAGGATCAAGATAGCGGCGTGGACTGATCATTTTGCCCAGGACACCCGGTTTTCCGGGCACCGAGATCCCACCGCTCGACGTGGACACCAGGATCAGGCGACGGCACCGCGAAGGGTACTGGTGGGCGAATTGTTGCGCCAGCGCGCCACCCCACGAGATGCCCAGCACATCGACTTCTTGATGACCTAATACGTCAAGCATCTCAGAGATCAGGCGAGCAAGGTCTTTGAAGCGGAGGGGGTAACGTGGGAGCGGCGACCCTCCAATCCCCGGTACATCAAAGCGGATCGTCCCGATCTTCTGTTCCCCAACGTTGTCGAGCGCCTCTATGAAAGGGTCAAACAGCTCCAGGTTGGCCCCGATGCCATTGATCAGCAGTAAGGGCGGCCCGTTGCCATCCCCCTGTTCTATGGCTACGCACAAAGCTACGCCCTTGACGTTGATCATTGTCGTTCCTATGGCTGTGTCGTTACGCATTTTATCCTGCCTGATACTATCCTTGCCTGTCTGCCCTTGTGTTCCCGTATCATTCCACCGTCAATAAGAGCGCCAACGTCTCGGCCATCAGGGCTGGCTTTTTCTCGTCTTCAATCTCGACCGTGTTCTGGAATGTGAGCAACAGGCGACCCTTGCCCTGCGCTTCCACTGCCATCAACACCACTCGATCGCGGATGCGCGCCCCTGCTTTCACCGGTGCGATAAAGCGCACGCGATCAAGGCCGTAATTCAGAACGTGAGAGACGCCCTCAGGGACGACGTTGAGTCCATTTAGCATGGTGACGAGCAACGAAAGTGTGAGGTAGCCATGCGCAATCGTTGAGCCGAGGGGACTTTCCCGCTTCGTCCGTTCTACATCGACGTGAATCCATTGCTGATCGTCTGTACAGTCGGCGAACTCATTGATGCGCTCCTGGTCAACGGTGAGCCAGTCGGAGACTCCCAGTTCTTGCCCCACGAATTGCTCGATGGTGCTGACATCGTATCGCTCACGTCTCATGTGTATCCTCCTGTCTGCTCTGCTATACAATGGCGCTGAAGCCGATGATGGCGGTTCGGTCAAAGCGTCGTGTGATAGAGCTAGTATAGTCGACGAGCGTTGAGAAAAGCGTTTATCGAACTGGCCCCGGAGGCAGATCAGCGTTTGTTGTGACATATTTGTCTGTACGAAGGTGAAAGTTGCCCACTTCCAAGGAAACTATTTTCGTTCGAGCAGCTATCCTGACACCTTTGACTCACTCAACTGAGTCGCTCGACGACCATAGCCATCCCCTGTCCACCAGCTACACACATGGTTTCGAGGCCGAAGGTCTTATCAGCTGTCTGGAGGCTATTGAGCAGCGTGGTCATGATGCGGGCACCGGTCATCCCGAAGGGGTGCCCCAGGGCGATTGCGCCGCCGTTGACATTGAGCTTCTCCCATGGGATCTCCAGATACCTGGCAGATGGGATCACCTGGGCGGCAAAGTCTTCGTTGATCTCAACCAGGTCGATGTCGTTGATCGTCATGCCCGCCCGGCTCAGAGCCTGGCGGCTGGCTTCAATCGTCCCCAATCCCCTGATCTCGGGATTGATGGCTGAAATCCCACTCGCAACGATGCGGGCAAGCGGGGTGATGCCCAGTTCGCGCGCCTTACTGTCGCTCATCACCACCACGGCAGCAGCGCCATCATTCAGTGGGCAAGAGTTACCCGCCGTCACCTCACCATCGGGTCGAAAGACGGGTTTCAATTCTGCCAGGATCTCGACCGTTGTGCCGGGTCTGGGGCCATCATCTTCGTTCACTACGGTTCCGCCCGGTGTGATGATTGGAATAATCTCGCGTTGGAAGAAGCCATTCTGCTGCGATCGCACCGCTCGCTGCTGAGATAGGGTAGCATATTCGTCCATCTCGCGGCGGCTCACATGCTCGAGCAGGCGTATGTTCTCAGCGGCCTGGCCGGTCTCAATGTAGACATCTGGCAGCCCGGCCGGGGGCTCCCATGTACTGACTCCTCCTTTGGCTCGTTCAGAAGTACGCTCCTCGGCCTGGGCAAAGAGCGGGTTGTGGAAGCCAGTGTCGGCCATGCCGTTCTTAAACCGGCTCACGGTCTCGACCCCCGCGGCCAGGAAGATATCTCCCTCGCCGGACTTGATAGCGTGGAAGGCCATGCGGATAGTCTGCAGCGAGGAAGCGCATAAGCGGTTGACCGTCACTCCCGGGACGTTGGGCATACCGGCCAGGATAGCCACTATACGTGCCAGGTTGAAACCGGACTCACCGGCGGGTTCAGCACAGCCAAGCAGTAGATCCTGGACCGCGTCTGGATCGAGCTGGGGTACCTTCGCGAGTACAGCGCGCACAATAGCGACGGTGAGGTCATCGGGTCGGCACTCGACCAGCGAGCCCTTGGAGGCCCGGCCAATGGGGCTACGGGCGGCTGCAACAATGACAGCTTCGGGCATACTCATCTCCTTTTTTTCTCACTCAAGCTTTGTCTCCTCTCCCCATCCGACTTGTGAGCGGCTTGAAGCAAGACGCATTTGCTTACCATCGTCATTATCTAAAAGCATCTATATGCATTTTAAATCTATATGCAACGGTTGTCAAGGGTCTGCTTACTCTTGTTTCTCGACTGTTACCTCCCTTTGAAGTCTGCTTTGCGTTTCTCGATAAATGCCCGCATACCTTCACGCATATCCTCAGTGGCGAACAGCAGGAAGAAATTCTTG
>WNGH01017508.1_pt1 | contig 11592 bp, 17 predicted proteins | sample 5400631 | NCBI WGS metagenome assembly WNGH01 (sample SAMN13153373, study PRJNA577476) | soil metagenome | isolation source: 115 cm soil or saprolite under Garry oak tree replicate 1 | place: USA:California | collected 2016-06-15 | reverse complement strand
CTCGCCGTAACTACCCAGCCGGCTGCCGCGCAGTTGTGACCATGCTTAGTCGCGCGATCATCGTCGGCACCGCAATGCTATTGGCAGGGAAGGCCCTAGCTGAGGCGCAGCAAGCCCGCGTCGCCGGGGAATGGACTCAGGACTTGCTGTCGTTCGAACTGGGACTGGGGTTAAGACACCGATGAACAGGGAGCGATGCAGCACGCTATGTTACGAAGGTCTAGAAGGAGATCCTCACTCCAAACGCCAGCCCGCCGCCCGGCGCCGGGCCAACGTCCAGCCGCTCCAGAGGCACGCGCGACCACGTGTGGGTCTTCATCTCCGATCCCGCGATCACTCCCGCCAGGGCACCGACCAGGCCCAGCACGGCTAACCGAGTATCGAGATTCGGGGAGACCTTATAGGCGAGGCACGCCAGCGGCGTGCAGTCCCCGTTTTCGTCCACCCAATCCGGGGAGGCTGTCACGGCGAGGAGCGTACCGACGAGCAGACCCACGCCCGCGCCTTCCAGCGTCATGCGCCGCTCGCGACGCACGTCGATCCGAGAGACCGAGTCGGCGAGTATGATCAGTCCGAGCCCTTCGGCCTGACCGTCCTCCCTCACCACCAGCGTATCGGGCTCCCACGCCACCAGGGTACCCGTGATTCGGCCCAGGCTCGGGACGTCGACCCGGACTCGCGCTCCCGGCTCGAGACGGGGCGGGGGCGCCTGCCCACGCAATGCAGGATGCGACACGGCGAGCGCGGCCAGCCAACACGCGAACGCAGGGAGCGAGCGCACGGGGTCGGGTCGGGCACGACTCGTGCCGCCCGAAGCCGCGGTCAGGTTCGGCCGGTGACTGTCTCGCGGGGGAGACATCCGTGTTCTGACGACTCGTGATCGCCGGCCTGACACGCGCTTGAAGCTGGCGGCGCGCCTCGCAATTGCCTCAGATGACTGCTCCAGCGATACTTGGTTGACATGACCGGTCGACGATACAACGACAAGGAGATGGCGGCGATCTTCCGCGCCGCAGCGGAAGGGCCGCAAAGCCCCCAGCGGGAAGTGCCAGCTGAGGAGAGTTTAACGCTTAGCGACCTGCAAGCGATCGGCCGGGAGGTCGGCATCTCCCCGGCCGCGGTGGCGCAGGCCGCCCAAGCCCTTGATATCCGTCAAGGGGCTTCATCGCGGACGTTTTTGGGGCTTCCGATCGGGGTGGCGCGCACGGTGAACCTCAATCGCCGGCTCACCGATCAAGAGTGGGAGCAACTGGTTGTCCAGTTGCGCGACGTCTTCAACGCACGCGGCACCACGCGCTCGGACGGCTCATTACGGCAGTGGACGAACGGGAACTTGCAGGTTCTCCTGGAACCGACCGAAACAGGCCACCGTCTTCGTTTCCGGACGCTGCACGGCGCCGCTCGCGCGTCCATTGGAGCCGGGTTTGCGGCCCTTGCTGTGACGGCGACTTTCGCTATTGCAACCGCAATCGGTGGCCACCTGGGAGACGCTGTTCCAGGGATCCTGTTTCTCCTCGCTGCGGGTGTCGGAATGATCGCTAGCGGCGTGCTTCGGTTGCCAAGATGGGCGCGTCTGCGCGGGCGCCAGATGGACGCCCTAGCAGCGCAGATAGCAAGTCCTCCGACTTCCGCGCCTCAGCCTTTGTCGGCTCATCCGCGGGATGGTAGCGCCGCCTAACGAGTGCTTGACGCTGGCGGAGGGTTCGACCAACACGCTTGTCGCGACGAGCATCCGATGAAACTCGACATCTACGTCAACTACGCCGGGAAGTGCGAGGAGGCGTTCCGCTTTTACGAACAGCACCTCGGCGGCAAAATCACCATGATGATGACGCACGAGCAACAGCCGAATCAGGCACACGTGCCGGTTAACCGGAAGAAGGCCATCCTCCACGCCCGCATCGAGATTGGCAAGACGGTGCTCATGGGCGCCGACATTCCGGGGGCCGAGCCCATGCGCAGCGCCTATCTGACCCTCACGGTCGACAGCGCCCAGGAAGCGGAACGTCTCTACGCACTCCTTTCCGACGGCGGTCAGATCTTCATGAAGATGGAGGAGACCTTTTTCGCGTCTCGCTTTGCCATGCTCCGGGACAAGTTCGGCACGTCCTGGATGCTGCTCCACGAACGTCAAACGAATCATTCACCGATCCCCGTTTGAGAAAACGGCCCTCTCGAGGAGCACGGATGCAAGGAACAGTACAGACGACGACGACCTTTTCGTTTGACGGATATCGGATCACAGAGTACAAAGGCCTCGTCCGCGGCATCGTCGTACGATCCCCAACCATAGGCCAAGGCCTCCTGGGTGGACTCAAGCAAATCATCGGCGGGCAGATTGGAGCCTATACGGAGATGTGCGAGCAAACACGCCAACAGGCTTACGACCTGCTGTTGCAACATGCCCGCGAACTGCGGGCGAATGCGGTCGTTGGATTGCGGTACGAGAGTTCGGAGGTCGGTCGTCAGGGTTCGGCCACGGAAGTCCTATGCTACGGAACGGCCGTCGTCATTCAAGCATCGTAACAACGTTGTCTCTATGAACGCCGCTCGCAGGGTTGCCTCTGTAGGACTCCTGGCGGGCTGGGTTGCCGCATGCGAGTCTCCCCTCTCGCCCAGCGAACTCCGCGCGCTCGCCAGAGCCCAGGGTCGCTGGGCGGCTCGAAGCTTTCAGGACTACGCCTTCGAGATCCGGCGCTCGTGCTTCTGCGAGCCATCGGTAACTCAATGGGCGCGCGTCGAAGTCGTCAGCGGCGGCGTTAGTCGTGTGGTCTTTGTGGACAGCGGCATCGAGGTCCCGCCAGCGGAGCGGGCGCGCTACCCGACCGTCGAACAGGTCTTCAGTCGGATCCGCACCGGCAGCGACGATGAATGGGTGGACGACGTCACTGGCGAGTTTGATGGCCAGTTGGGATTCCCGATCCGCGTGACGTTCAGTCCCAAATCCGGTATTCTGGACGCCGGCGAAACGATCTTCCTCCGGAACGTCGGCCCGATTCCTTGATGTCCAAGCTCCTCGCTTTCCTCGGTGCGACCGTGGGTGGCGCGATCGGCTGGTGGCTCGGTGCCCGCGTCGGAACGATGACGGCCTTCATCGTCAGCACCGTTGGAACTGGTCTGGGCGTGTACGCCGGGCGCCGTATTGCGGCGTCTGTGCTTGACTGAGAAGCGGATTTTGCGCCCTGGATGGAGGGCGACCGGTGGGGCGGCTGCCTAACAAGCGGTTCGCGGATCTGTACGTTCGAGCGGACGCGTGAGTTTCCACACCTGGCCACGCGCCGCGCTAGTCGTGCTCGCCCTTGGCGGACTCACGCGGTGCAGAAGCTCTAGCGGGCCCAGTCTTGCTGCGTGCAGCGGGGCCGTGACGATGACGCCAGCATCCGGGCTCGCGCCTACCTTCACCTGGACGCCCAACTGCCTTGCGGACCAAGTCGCGGTCGAGGAGAACATTGCACCTTCCGCCGGAGGCCCTCAACCACGGTGGATCATTCAGTCCCGAACAACGGGGCAGGGAACGTCGTCGCCGCTCACCTACGGGGACGTGCCGGCCCGTATGCAAGAAGTGCTGAGCGCGGCGCCGCTGGTGGCTGGTCATCAGTACCGCGTCAGCGTTTCGGGGGGGACGACGGTCGTGGGTACGGCCGTCTTCACGCCGTAACCTCATCATACCGGTACGTGCTCATGGCGATCACCCGGATAAACGAGTTCCAGGCCAAGCCGGACAGGGCCGCGGCGCTGCGCGACTTTCTTCGCTCGGTCATTGCCCGCATCATTGACGCGCCAGGCTGCCGTTCGTGCGAGCTGCTGGTCCAGCACGACGACCCCACCCGGCTGGCGATCATCGAGGTATGGGACAGCGTGGAAGCGCATCAAGCATCCGTGTCCCGGATTCCCCCCGGGCTGCTGCAGCAAGCGCAGACTCTGTTCGCGGTACCTGCCCGGGGCGCCTACTACGATCCGGTGCCCGAGAGCGACCGTTGATCAGATCTTTCGCGAGCATCGGCTGCTGAGGAAGTAGCAAGACCAAGCTGTTAGAGTAGGGGGGCGCCGTGCGCCGAAACCGTCTGCTGCTAGTCCTCGCATTAGGCCTCGCTGGTGGGGCTTTCCTCCTCCTCCGTCCGCGGACGCCCAGGTCCACAAGTGCCGTGCAGCGTGCGCCACCACCGGTTGCGAAGCAGCCCCAGCCGCCGTTTCAAGCAGACGCCGAAGGGTCGTATGTGCCGGGCTACCCTTTTACAGTGAACGGTTTTCGCTTCACCGGTTTCAGCCTCCATCCAGAGGCTCTCGTCACCTTTGCCCAGACGACCGTGGCCTGCGTTGAGGCCCAAATCAGTGCACAAAGGGTCATGTCTGCGGTCGTGACGGTTCGTGCCGGCAGCGGAGAGGTCTTGTACAGCGCGCGGGACTCATTCAGATGGCAGCCGGTCGATTAGGGCAGGGCAGCGGCCTGACAAGCAATTGAATTGGCGCGACCTTGCGCCCCCACGCATGTCGCTCGCAGCTTAGTCCGTCAGGCCGCACCCTCACACCAGGGAGGAGCGATGCGTTCCATCGTCGCAGCAGGTGCCATTCTATTCGCCGCCAGCGCTTCCTCCGCGCAGACCCGCTCGGCAGACGAAGCGGCGATCCATGCACAAACCGCGGCGTACGAGAGTGCTATCAACCAGCGCGATCCCGCGGCCGTGGCGGCCTTGTTCGCCCCCGACGGTGACCTAGTGTTCTTCGACAGTCCCCGCGTGAGCGGCCGCGACGCCATCATCCAGAATACGAAGGACGCCCTCGCGACTTGGCCGGCCACCATGCGGTTCACGCTCTCGATCACCGCGATCCGGTTTCTCACGCCCGATGCTGCGATCGTCGACACCTCGTCTGCGTGCCACTCGTCCAGAATCGCCCTCGGCGGACGTCACGGCGCGGCTCGAGGCACTTGATCGGAGTGTCCAGGGCCTCCGGCAGGAGCTGGCAGAAACACAGGAACGGCTCGATTTCGCAGAGCGTCTGCTGAGCAAGGCACGCGAAGAGCGGCGGATCGGCGGCTAGAGACAATGATTCTCGCTGCCGTGGCGTATGTGGTCATCGGCGTCGTGTTCAGTGTGCTCTCCAGGTCGGCGGGCGCCGATCATGTGCGCCTGTGGCGGCTGGCCGCATGGGTGGCGAGCGCCGCCGTGGCCGCGGCACACATTGGGTACGAACACTATCGACTGAGCCGTTCGCCTCGTGCGACGGCGGTTCATGCGGCCGGGGCGGTGGCGCTGGGAGCCTTCGGCCTCGCGCTTTCCGCGAACGTCCATTGGGTGCTCGCCGAAACACACGGTCAACGGCCGCCTCTCCTCGCACTGCCCGTCTGGCCGGTCATCACGGCCATTCCAGCGTTTCTGGTGGCACTCGCCGTCGCGGCCGTGCTGGCTCGCTTTTCGCGGCGTAGCAGCAAATGAACGCTCGCGCCTTCTCGTCATGACCTTCAAGTCCGCGGTGTGGTACCCGATCGCCATCGTGCTGAGCGTCATCAACCTGGTCGGCGCCGGGTTCGCGGTCGGGCAGGCCGAGACCTCGCATGCCACGATTCACGCGGTGCTCGCGCTGGCGTTCGGGTTGTGGGCCCAGCGCCTGCGGCGGCGTCCCGGCGGGACCGAGGGCCCGGCCCGGCTCGAAGGGCTCGAGGCGCTCGAAGGGCTCGAAGCCGAGGTGAGTAAGCTGCGGCAGGAGCTGACCGAAACACAGGAGCGCCTTGACTTCGTGGAACGGCTGCTGGCGCGGGGACCGGAAACGCGCCGGGGGGGCCCGGAGCGCTAGGCGACGCCGGGTTTGGAGAATTGCGTGCCTCGTTTGACGGGTGTGCTGGCTGTTGCGTGTTTATCGCTGGCGGGCTGCCATGGCCCGTATGGGTCCGAAGGCGAACGGCTGGCCCGCACCTACTGTGCCGCCTGCCACGCCTTTCCGGAACCGGCGTTATTGGACAAGAAAACCTGGCAATCAGGCGTCCTACCGGCCATGGCCTCACGACTGGGCGTCACCACGACGACATCATTCAACGAAGCGCTCCGGAATCCGTATATGACGGTCCTGAGCAAGGCCGTGTCGGCAGAAGATTGGGACAAAATTGTGCGGTATTACCGCGAGCGCAGCCCCGACACATTGCCGTACCAGTCCCTGCCAGCCCAACCTCGGGTGGATCCCGATTTGTTCAGACCGGGTCCGTTCGTGCCGCGGATGCACAGCAGCGCGATCATCACCCTGCTGAAGGTAGATCCGACCTATGAGCGAATATTTGTCGGTGAGGCCGGCACCAACAGACTGCTGATCTTCGACTGGAAGCGCCGGCTGCTTTCGACGCTCACACTGGGCAGTCCTCCGACCGACCTGATCGTAGAGAACGAGCACGTCCTGGTGCTGGAATCGGGCATCCTCAGCCCTAATGATCAGCCCAGGGGCAGTCTCGTGCAATACGATTTTTCCGGTCACGATTCACTGCGATTCAATAGAATCCTGATCGATTCGCTGTTGCGGCCCGTCTTTGTAGAGCAATTTGACTTTGCCGGGGACGGCCGGAAGGACTTTCTCATCTGCGAGTTCGGCGACAACCGTGGGCGACTGGCGCTCTATCGGTACGATGGCTCCAGGTATGCGCGGCAGGTGCTGGATCCGAGTCCGGGCGCCATCCGGTTCGAAATACGGGACATGACGGGGGATGGGCATCCGGACATCGTGGCATTGTTCGCGCAGGGTGATGAGCGGATTATGTTGTTCGAAAATGATGGGAAGGGAAATTTTCCGGAACCGCACCGCGTACTGGCCCGCTTTCCGCCGGTGTACGGCTCGATGTACTTCTCCCTGCATGATTTCAACGGTGACGGAAAGCCGGACATTGTGTACGTGAACGGCGACAATTTCGACTATTCCCGTGTCCTCAAGCCTTACCACGGAGTCAGGATCCTGGAGAATGATGGCAAGAACAACTTCGTCGAACGCTACTTTTTCCCGGTGTACGGAGCAGCCCGGGCAGAAGTGGCTGATTTTGACAAGGACGGCGATCTCGATATTCTGATCACCAGCAATTTTGCGGATTCTGCAAGACATCCCGAACGGGGCATCATGTTTCTGGAGAACACCGGTCCGTACAAATTTCAACCATACGCATTTTCCATCGCCGCGGGCAGTCAGTGGAATCTGATGGCAACGGGTGACTTACATAAAGACGGCTGGCTAGATGTCATCATTGGCGCCATGAATCTGGGAGATATCGCCAACCTTCAGCGGAGGTTCACCGGACAACCGTCGGAAGGCGGGAAGGATCCCCTCCTGTTGTTCGAGAATGGAATGCATGGGCGGTCAACGAAAGCACGGCACTGACGACGCCCGCGGCTACTTGATCCGGCAGTTCGAAACCGCGTGGAAGCTGACGAACCTCCACCTCGACGGCCTCACCACCGCGGAGTGCCTGTGGCTCCCAGCTCAGAAGGGGTTGCACGTGCATCAAGCCCCCGATGGACGCTGGTGCGCCGATTGGCCGGATCACGAGGGATATGACGTCGGGCCGCCGAGCATCGCGTGGCTGACGTGGCACCTCGGCTGGTGGTCCATGGTGCTCGACCACTCATTCGGCGACGGGGTGCTCTCACGCGAGCGCGTGTCATGGCCTGGCACTGCCGACGAGGTACGCGAGTGGCTCGGCCGGCTCCGGGGACGGTGGCAAGGGGTCCTGGAGCAGGTCAGCGACGACGACCTGCAATCCGCGCAGCGAACGCGATGGCCCTTCCGGGACCGTCCGTTCGGAGATGTCATCGCATGGGTCAATGTCGAACTCACGAAGAACGCCGCCGAGATCGGCTACGCACGCTTCCTGTACGCGGCCCGCCACGGGCCTTAGGCAGCCGCCATGATCGTCCGTCTTGGAAGGCGGGCAGGTTCGCTGCTTCAGAAAGGACCTCTAGCGAGGAGGTTGGCTTGAGCCATACGATCAAGGTCATCGCCGGAGGATTCGTTCTTCTCGCCGTGTGCCTCCTGATCGGGCGTTGGATTGGCGGTCCCACTCCCGCCGCGGGACTCGCGACCGCGGCAAGGTTCTTTATCCCACTCTGGTGCATCGCGGCCGGCATCAACATGTGGGTCGGAGTCGCCAAGGCTGGTTACTCGGTCGCGGACGAGGCGCCTATTTTCCTCGTCGTTCTCGCGGTCCCCATCGCGGGGGCGCTCCTGGCCCTGTGGTGGTTGTCACGCCGCTAGCGCGCCGCTCTTCCGCTTGTCGCTCCAGCGCTGCATCATGTCGATGCTCCGTCACCACTCCTTGGAGGTTTCCATGCGTGCTATCGGCCTGTCCGCGTGCTTCATGCTCTCGATCGCTCCCGCAATGCATTCTCAAGCCACCCCCGCCCCCGCGGCCAAGCCCGCCGGGCTGCACTGGGGACCGGCGCCGGCTGTCTTTCCCAAAGGCGCGAAGATGGCCGTGGTGAGCGGTGACCCCGGCAAGGCGGCGCCCTTTACCGTCGAGCTGTCCATGCCGAACGGCTACAAGATCCCGCCGCACTTCCATCCCACCGACGAGACCGTCGAAGTCAAGAAGGGCACGCTCCTCGTCGGCATGGGTGATACGTTCGACGCAGCGAGCGCGAAACCGATGAAGGCCGGGGAGAAGGGGTCCCTGCCCGCCAACACACACCACTTCGCCGCCGTCAAGGGCGCGACCCTCATTGCCGTGAGTGCCATGGGGCCCTTCGCGATGACGTACGTCAATGCCGCGGACGATCCTCAGAAGCAGGTCGCCAAGCCGTGATGTGAGCAGCACCGGTGTGGTGCTGGGAACGCACGCATCATGGCGAAGGTGAAAATCGGGATCGTCGGCTCGCGCTTTCAGGCGGATTGCATCGCGGGCGCCGTGAAAGCCATGCCGGAAGAAGGCGAGGTCATTGCCGTGGCCTCGCCGACCAAGGGTCACGCGGCAGGCTTCGCGCAGCGGCACGGCATCCCGCGCGCGCATACCGACTACCGCGAGCTGCTCCGCGATCCGGACGTCGAGATGGTCTCGATCACAGCGCCCAATCGGCTGCATGCGCAGATCGCGATCGACGCCGCCAAGGCGGGCAAGCACGTGGTCTGCGAGAAGCCGCTGTGCCTGACGATCGAGGAAGCCGACGCGATGATCGACGCGTGCCGCAAGGCGGGCGTGCTGCTGCTTTACGCCGAAGAGCTGTGCTTCGCGCCAAAGTACGTGAAGGCGAAGCAGCTGGCCGACCAAGGCGCGTTCGGTCGCGTGCACCTTGTGAAACAGGGTGAGAAGCACTCAGGTCCACACTCGGAGTGGTTCTGGGACGTGGAGCAGTCGGGCGGCGGCGCGGTCATGGACCTCGGGTGCCATGGGATCGCATTCTGCTGGTGGTTCCTCGGCAAACCGAAAGTCCGGAGCGTCTACGCGCAGCTGGCGACGCAGGTGCACCAGGCGCGCACTCAGGGCGACGACGAAGCGGTCACGATCATCGAATTCGAGAACGGCGCCATCGGGATGGTGGAGAGCAGCTGGAATCGGCCCGGCGGGATGGACGATTGCATCGAGGTGTTCGGCGACAAAGGCCAGACCTATGCCGACCTGCTCATGGGCAACGCGCTCCCGACGTACTCGGAGGCGGGGTTCGGGTATGCCGTGGAAAAGGCTGCCACAACCCGGGGCTGGACCTACCCCGTCTTCGAGGAGCATTGGAACTACGGCTTTCCTCAGGAGATGCGGCATTTCGCGCGCTGTGTCCGCGGAAAGGAGACGCCGATCTCCGACGGCGAGACGGGACGCGTGGTGCAAGAGGTCCTCTACGCCGCGTACGCGTCGGCCGGATTGGGCCGAAAGGTCACGCTACCGTTCCGCCCCAAGGGCATCGCGAAACCGATCGACCTGTGGAAGATGCCGGAACGCATCCAGGCCGCGCTCTGAGGGTGGCTCCGCCCTCCGTCCTGTCCCGGTTCGCGGTCGTGCTGCTCGACATGAACGGCACGCTCCTGTTCGGCGGCGATCGCTTCGGCCCCGAGCAAGACTACGTCGCGACATACCGCGCCCTTGGCGGACGCCGCCTCGCAGCGGGAGTGGTGCAGGGAACCATCGCGGCGTGCTATGAGACCATGGGAGCGATCTACGAGGATCCGGCGCGCTGCGACTCCTTTCCCCAGGTATTGGAAACGCTCCGCGAGCTCCCCGCCGGACGTGACCTACCGGAGGCGGAGCTGGAGCTCCTGGAGCGCGTCATTGCGGCGCATGAACTGGGGCGCATTCCCGACGCTTACGCACGGGCGATCACCCGTCTGGCCGCCGCGCACCGGCTCGGTCTGGTCGCGAACATTCTGTCCCGCAAGGGACCCTGGCTCGAAGAATTCGCGCGGGCCCGGGTGCTGCACTGCTTCGCGACCACCGTCTTTTCCTCGGACGGCTCGAGCATCAAGCCCTCGCGCAAACTGTTCGACCGAGCGGTGACCGCTCTCGCCGCGCCCAGGGCCGAGGTGGTGTTTGTGGGTGACAGCCTGCGCTGCGACATCGGCGGCGCGACCGCCGCGGGATTGGCCACGGTCTGGATCGATCGCGCCGGCCACGGCCGGCAGGCCGGTGATCCCCAACCCAGCTTTGTCGTTCGTGATCTACTTGAACTGGTCGGATGACCGCGTCGTCGTCCCTGGTCCGCCGCTTCGGCCTGCTTCACGCCACGGCGCTCAACATGACGAACATGATCGGGATCGGACCGTTCATCACGATCCCCCTCCTCATGTCCGCGCTGGGTGGTCCGCAAGCGATGCTCGGCTGGCTCGTCGCCCTCGTGATCGTCGTGTGCGACGGCATGGTCTGGAGCGAACTGGGGGCGGCGATGCCGGGCTCCGGCGGCTCGTTCGGGTATCTGCGCCACGGCTATGGCGCGGCAACGGTCGGCCGCCTGATGGGCTTTCTCTTCGTCTGGCAGTTTGTGCTCAGTGGCCCGCTCGAGATCGCCTCCGGGTACATCGGCTTCGCGCAGTACCTGGGCTACATCTGGAAGGGGATCACGGCGCGCCAGACGATCGTCGTCGTCACGGTCATCGGGCTCGCGAACCTGGCACTCCTGTACCGGCGGATTACGTCGATCGCGACCATCACCGTCGCGCTCTGGACGGGAACGATCGTCACGGTCATCGTGGTGGTCGTCACCGGTGCCCGGCATTTCGACCCGAGAGTGGCCTTCGACTTTCCGCCCGGCGCATTCAACCTCTCGCTGGGCTTTCTCCTGGGCCTCGGCGCCGCGTCGCGGGTCGGCGTGTACGACTACCTCGGCTACTACGATGTCTGCTACATCGGCGACGAAGTCGAGAATCCCGGCCGGGTGATCCCCCGGTCGATTGTGATCAGCACCGGGGCGGTCGCGGCGATCTACCTCGCGATCAATCTGTCGATTGTCGGCGTCGTCCCGTGGCGGGAGTTCGTCCCGGCCGAGGCACGCCCGCAATCGAGCTTCGTCGTGTCGATCTTCATGGAACGGACGTACGGCCCGGAGGTCGCGACGCTGTTCACGGCGATGATCCTCTGGACCGCGTTCGGGTCGGTCTTCGCCCTCTTGCTGGGGTACTCGCGCGTGCCGTATGCCGCGGCAA
>WNGH01006142.1_pt1 | contig 11592 bp, 10 predicted proteins | sample 5400631 | NCBI WGS metagenome assembly WNGH01 (sample SAMN13153373, study PRJNA577476) | soil metagenome | isolation source: 115 cm soil or saprolite under Garry oak tree replicate 1 | place: USA:California | collected 2016-06-15 | reverse complement strand
TGATGAATTTTCTCACTGCGCTCGATCGAGACGTGGACATCGTCATCCGCCACAAGCCAAAGTCCGGAAGAACAGGCCGCATTTTGGTAACAGCTGCGTAGCACGATAGCAGCAATATGAATCAACCACGAGGGAATTCGTGGTAAGCGTTTCTTAGGGACAACCTATGGCTATCTCGGCTCTAAAGGTAGTCTTCCATGTTCTCCTAAATCCGTGCATCCGGGTGAATGATGTCGGGCAACATTCACCTCCCCACCGGCGCGGATTCGACTTTCCTGCCTGCCGGAGCGAGGGAATTGAGGGCCGCCAGGACGCCGCCTTCTTTGTGTGGCACGCCTGCGAGTCGAAGGCCCATTTCGACTCCGCACAGAGTTCCGGCCAGCATCAAATCGTTGAAGCTGCCGAGGTGTCCGATCCGAAATACCTTGCCCGCGAGTTTGGAGAGGCCGGCTCCCAGGGACATATCAAAATTCTCGAGGATAACGGTCCGCAGTTTGTCCGCGTCGTAACCTTCGGGCATGAAGACCGCCGTCAGTGAACTGGAGTATTCGCGAGGCTCCTCGCAAACGATTTCCAAGCCCCAAGCGCGCACCGCAGCCCGCGTTGCTTCCGCGTGACGATCGTGGCGGCGAAAAACATTGGGCAGCCCTTCCTCCTGCAACATCCGCAGAGCTTCTCGCAACCCGTAGAGCAGATTGGTCGGCGGCGTGTACGGGAAAAAGCCGCTGCGATTCGGCTTCAACATCTCCTGCCAATCCCAATAGGCCCGCGGCAACCGGGCGTTCCCATTTGCGGCCAGCGCCTTTTCCGAAATTGCGTTGAAGCTCATGCCCGGAGGAAGCATCAGCCCTTTCTGCGAACCGGCGATGGTGACGTCCACTCCCCATTCGTCGTGACGATAATCGATGGAACCGAGCGAAGAAATCGTGTCCACCATGAACAGCGCGGGATGATGCGCCTGATTCATGGCCCGGCGAAGCTCGGGGATGCGGCTCGTCACTCCGGTGGAGGTCTCGTTGTGAACGACAAGCACAGCTTTAATGCTGTGATCGCGGTCCGCAGCCAACCGCGCCTCTAGTTCCGCTGCGGAAGCGCCCTTGCGCCAGTTGCCTGGCACATAATCGACCTTGATGCCGAATTTTTCCGCAACCTGTCGCCAGAGCTGCGAAAAATGGCCTGTCTCAAACAGCAGCACGCGATCGCCTGGAGAGAGAGTGTTGACAATCGCCGCTTCCCAGGCTCCAGTGCCAGAAGCTGGATACATCACAACTGGACTAGCCGTCTGGAAGATCTTGCGCACACCTTCGAGTACTTCCGCGCCCAGGCTTGCGAACTCGGCGCTGCGATGGTCAATGACCGGATGATCCATGGCCCGGAGCACCCGATCGGGAACATTCGTTGGACCGGGAATTTGGAGAAAGTGGCGGCCTGTATGAATCATTTTGGCTCCGATGGGCTCCGGAGCCGGATTGTACACGCTGGCTGGAACGGCAAGCAACAGGAGGCGGGGATTCCGCTCAATAATCTTCCCTAGTTTCCTGACAATGCTTTGAAGTTGTGAAACCACGCTGGCACGCGGACAATGCTATCAAGTTGACACGCCAGGAGGTCTTATTGTACGAATTGTTGGAGTAACAGATGGCTTGATGATGCGCTTTCAAGGCACGGGCGCAAATGTCCAGGGTGGAACGAGGTGGGTTATGAAGAGTGTGAAAGCCATGTTGGCAGGCGGATTCTTGATTGTGACGGGGTTTTTGCTGTGGGTTTCCCGCGGTTCGGCACAATCTGCCAGCGCGACGGCTGGCACGATTTCCGGAACGGTCACTGCCAACAGGGATTACGCGTTGAGCGAGGCGTCGGGGAAGCATATCCCCGCACTGTACGCCGTTCGGGTCAGAGCCAGGGACGCGGAGCGGCACATCACCTACACAGTCTTCACAAATAAGGGGCACTATCAAATTTACAATCTACCGCCGGGAACCTATCAGATGTCCGCGCTGCAGGACGGATTTGATTCGACTGGACCGACGGTTGAGCTAAAAGCCGGAGAGGCAAAAACCGCCGACATGGCGCTGAAAGTCAGGCCAGATAAGTTGCGGGCGGAACTGGTCGGCTTCGATACGCTGTATCCTCCCGGCCCAACTCGAGACTACCTCATGGAGAACTGTATGGGTTGCCACGGTTTCGAGCACATTCCCTGGCATCGAATTGGCGGCCGGGATGAGGATGCCTGGAGAACGGCTGTGGGCCGCATGTTTGATATGAATGGAACCAGCAGATACACCGGCGTTCCTCAAGTGAATCCCGCGGCTATCCCTGAAGAAAAACGCGAAGACATCATCAAGTATTTCTCGGAAACTTTTTCGCTGGACGGAAAGCCGCGCGACCTGAAGCTGGACGATCTTCCGCTGGACGAGGCGGCCCTTTCCCGCACCATCAATATCGAGTATGACTTGCCTCCAGCTCTGCCTGGAAAGAAGGACGATGAAATTTCCAGTCACGATGTCTGGCCTAGCAAGTTTACCCCGACGGTCTATGTGGCCGAAATGGGCATGGATTCGATTCAGGGCATGGACACCCACAGGCTGGATTATCCTGGGCGCTTTAAGACATACGTGCTTCCCAATCCTGATCTTCGTCGGACCCTCGGCCCGCATGGAATCACTCAGGCCAAGGACGGGCATGTGTACACGGCCGAAATCGACGAAAGCAGCATCGGCGAATTGGACCCGGAAACCGGGAAGGTCACTCATTACGAAACACCGACCAGGAGCACACCGCACACGATTCGTTCGGACTCCAAGGGCAATCTGTGGTTTACCGAGATGCAGGGCAAAAGCAAAATCGGCAAGCTGGACGCGGTAACCAAGAAGATCACGGAATATGATCCCTCGCCGAGTGACGCGAATGCGCATTACTACGGGCTGACTGTCGATCAGAAAGATCGCGTTTGGGCTGTCGGGATGACTTCTCACAAAATCGTGGGCTACGATCCCAAGACCGACAAATGGTCGGTCTACGCAACGCCGACCCAGCCTTCCGGCCCCCGCCGCCTTACGGTGGATTCCAAAGGCAAGGTGTGGTTCTCCGAGCACATCGGACAAGCGCTGGGAATGCTCGACCCGGATACCGGAAAGATCACCGAGTACAAGGATCCGTATTCCTACTTCGGCGGATATGAATGCTACGCCGATTCGCAAGACAACATCTGGGTGACCCTCAGAAGCTACGGCGTCCTGGCCAAGTTCGACCAGAAGACGAAGAAATATACCTACTACCCGGAACCGTTCCCGGACATCATGGGGCGGGAACATCCCGGCCCGCACGGCACCCGAATGGGCGGGCTCTACCCTCCGAAGATCGAGCAGGATGCGCAGGGGACGCTCTGGTATGCGGGCATTGCCATGCACACCCTGACCGCCTTTAAGCCGGACGGGAATGTTCCCATTCCGCAAAGGTCGGGTAACTAGCCAATTCTTCGAATCCCGGGTTGGCATTCGGATGGGGTAGAAATTTCCGAATGCGGGCTCGTGTCGTTTGCCACGTTCATGCGTTCGTGAAGAAGGAGATTGTGTGCGCAACAAACCGTGCCTTACCGCTGCTGACGCGCAGAAGATTGTAGCCGCCTGCAAGGTGGAAGCAGAGAAAAACAAATGGAATGTCAGCATCGCCGTCGTCGATGAAGGGGGATACCTGCTTCACCTCGAACGTTTGGATGGCGCACAGGGCCAGAGTGCCGCCATCGCGACTCTCAAGGCGCAAACTTCCGCGGCAACACGAAACACCACCAAGGCGCTGGAAGATCTGGTGAAAGAGCGGCCGGCGACCGCAGGCTTCCCAGGCAGGCTTGCAGTGCAGGGAGGACTCCCCGTCATGCACAATGGTGAATGCGTGGGCGCCGTCGGTGTTTCAGGCGTGAAATCGCATGAAGACGAACAAATCGCTAAGGCCGGGCTGGGGGCGCTGGAGTAGCGGGTATAATTGCAAGCGCGAGTCATTTCCGCGCGAGCCACTCCCTCGCCATTTAAGCGTCGAGTGGAAGCACACCACGATTCAGCGCGTCACTTTGTCACGGGCGTCTCCATATGCGCCACGCAGAGCCAGCGCCCGTCTTGCTTGGAATAAACGTTCACAAATCTTCGCGGGCTGTTGGAGACGGTTCCCTTGTAATCCACGGCAGACGTGCTAATCCCCGTCACGATGCCCGTGTTCCCGTGGACGTGCACCTCAACATCGTCGTGCTTAAAGGAACGGAAATTTAGAATCCTTCCCTTGAGATCAGCCAGATGCTGCGCCTTGGTAAGCAGCGCTCCGGTCGCGTTCGTGTAAACCAAATCGTCCGCATAAATGCGGTCCAGCGCCTCCACGTCCCCCTTCGGAAGAGCCTGATTCCTCGCCTCTTCGGCTTTAAGTACTTCGTCTTTAAGATTTGCGTCTCCGACCGCGGCTTTGACCGTATACCTAACAACGCCCAAGGCGGCCACTACCAAGAGCGTGACAAGAAGAAGTCTTCGTATCATTGTGTTACCCCCATCTTCCAGATTGGCGAAAGCGGATGGCCTTCGCGGGTTCATTTCAAAGTTGACTGGAAATATTCGCCTACCCTTCGTGCAACTGAAGTGCTCAAACGCAACGTACTTGATCCAGGCACAAAACGCAAAAACTTTTTAATCCGTCACTCGCTCAGCTAACGCGCTCGTCGCGAGCGTATCAAGCAATCCTCCCCCTTTGTTTTTTGGGTTACCTACAGGGAGAACGAGACCGCCTGCCGGCTGCTTTGGGACACGCGGGGGGTTGCTGCTAGAATGTCCGGGCAAGGGTCCCGCCTGGTTCACCGGGACCGTGTACGGCCAGCGAGACTCATCATGTCCTTGATGCGCGACGCAATCGGCGTTCTACTGGCTGGAGGACAGGGCGAGCGGCTCTGGCCGCTGACACGCGACCGCGCAAAGCCTGCAGTACCCTTCGGCGGCGTCTACCGAATTATCGACATTACGCTCTCCAACTGCATCAACAGCGACCTCCGGCGCGTATTCGTCCTGACGCAATACAAAGCGCTTTCGCTCAACCGGCACATCCGCCAAGGCTGGTCGCAATTGTTGGGTCTCGGCGAGTTCATCGAAGTTCTGCCTCCGCAGATGCGCGTCTCGACGAACTGGTACCTTGGCACGGCCGATGCCGTGTACCAAAACATCTATTCGATCGGAAGCGAGCACTCACGGTACGTCATCATTCTCTCCGGCGACCACATCTACAAGATGAACTACCAGAAGATGCTCCAGCAGCACGTGGATTCCGGAGGCGACGCGACCGTCGCCACATTTGAAATCACGCCGCAGGAGGCAGTCGGCCGCTTTGGCGTCATCGAAACCGATGCCAACTGGCGGATCAACGGCTTCGAGGAAAAACCGGCGTCGCCCAAGCGGTCGCATCTCCACCCCGACATGGTCAACGCCTCCATGGGCGTCTATGTTTTCAACACGCAGCTCCTGATCCCCGCGCTGCTGGCCGACGCCGAGGATCCGAGTTCGAAACATGACTTTGGCCGCGACATTTTGCCGCGCATCTTCTCGAAATACCGCGTCTACGCCTACAACTTCATAGATGAGAACAAAGTCGGGGCGCAGTATTGGCGCGACGTCGGCACCATCGAAGCCTACTACGAAGCCAACATGGATCTCGTTTCCGTTTCGCCCGTTTTCAATCTCTATGATAAGACCTGGCCGCTGCGCACCTGGATGCACCAGTATCCGCCCGTGAAGACCGTTTTCGCCGACCCCAAGCGCATGGGTGCGACGCTGGATTCCATCGTTGCCGGCGGTTCGATCATTTCAGGCGGCCGAGTGAAGCGCTCAGTAGTGGGCTACGATGTGCGCGTCAACAGCTACAGCGAAGTGGAAAATTCCATCTTGTTCAATCATGTGAACGTCGGCCGCCACGCCCGCATCCGCAACGCCATCATCGACCGTCACGTCACAATCCCCGAGCGCGCCGAAATCGGCTACGACCTCGAAACCGATCGCGCGCGCCATCACGTTACGGAGAGCGGCGTGGTCGTCGTCGTGCGCGAAGAGTCCATGATCGAGGAACCTGAATGAGGGAAAGCAGTTGAGAGTCGACAGTTGATATTTGAAAGTGGAAATCATATTTCCCACGGCGATTTTCTCTTAACTGTTACCTCTCAACTGTCAACTTTCAACTCTCTCATCAGTGTTTATCCGTGTTCATCCGTGGTTCCAAATGGGAGGCGGCATGTCGACGAAAATCGCGCGCGTGCACGGCAGGCAGATCATCGATTCGCGCGGCAATCCTACGGTGGAAGCGGATGTCGTCCTCGAAGGCGGGGCGCTCGGCCGCGCCGCGGTCCCTTCGGGCGCGTCCACCGGCGAGCATGAGGCCATCGAGCTGCGCGATGGCGACAAATCACGCTACCTCGGCAAGGGCGTTCTTAAGGCCGTCGCCAACGTGAACGGAGCACTTGCCCGCGCCGTCACGGGACTTGAAGCGTCCGATCAGCGCGCGCTCGACCGCCGCATGATCGAAACCGATGGCTCGCCGAACAAGGGCAATCTTGGCGCGAATGCGATCCTGGCTGTTTCGATGGCTGCGGCCCGCGCAGCGTCTGTGGCGACGCATGAACCGCTCTACAAATACCTCGCGCGCTATTCGAGCGACCCATCCGGCAACATCCTCCCCGTGCCGATGATGAACATTTTGAACGGCGGCGCGCACGCCGACAATTCCGTGGACCTGCAGGAATTTATGGCCATGCCCGTCGGCGCGAAAACGTTCAACGAAGCTCTGCGTATGGGCGTTGAAGTCTTCCACCAGCTGAAGGCCGTGCTGCACAAGCGTGGCTATTCCACAGCGGTCGGCGATGAAGGCGGCTTCGCGCCCAACCTGAAATCGAATGACGAGGCCATCGAGGTCGTTCTCGAAGCCATCACGGTGGCAGGCTACAAGCCGGGTGAGCATGTCGCCATCGCTTTGGATCCTGCCTCCAGCGAATTCTTCGACAAGGCGAGCGGCAAATACGTGTTCAAGAAGTCCGACAAGTCCGCGCGCACCTCGGAGCAAATGACGAAGTTCTGGGCTGACTGGGTGCGGCAGTTCCCCATCGTCTCGATCGAAGACGGCCTCGCCGAAGACGATTGGGCCGGATGGAAACACCTTACGGCCGAACTTGGAGGCAAGACGCAACTGGTCGGCGACGATTTGTTCGTGACGAATACGATTCGCTTGCAGCGCGGGATTTCCGAAAAAATTGGCAACGCGATTTTGATCAAGCTCAATCAAATCGGCACGGTGACGGAAACCATCGAGGCCATCGAGATGGCGCGCAAGGCGGGTTACGCTTCAATTGTCTCGCACCGCTCCGGCGAAACCGAAGACACGTTCATCGCCGATCTCGTCGTCGCCATGGGCACGGGGCAAATCAAGACCGGCTCCGCGTCGCGCACAGACCGCGTCGCCAAGTACAACCAGCTCCTGCGCATCGAGGAAGAACTCGGTACCGCAGCCCGGTTTCCTGGCCGCTCAGCGTTGGCGCTAAAACAATAATCGGCCTTCCAAAACACACAAACTTCGTGTACACTGTTTGCGTATGAAAAATATCACCCTCAGTGCCGACGACGACTTGATCGAACAAGCCCGCCTAGTCGCCCGCGCCCAAAAAAAGACCCTGAATTCCGCCTTCCGCGAATGGCTGCTTCAGTTCACCCAGCGTACCGGCAACGCGCAGGAATTCGACTCCTTGATGAAACGTCTGCGCCATGTCCGCGCCGGGCGGCGCTTCACGCGCGACGAAATGAATGAGCGGTAATTTCTTCCTCGATACCAATCTGTTCGTTTATTCCTTCGATGTGAATCCCCCCAAGAAGGCCCGTCGCGCGAACGAGCTGATTCGCGAGGCAATTTCCACTCGAAAAGGCGTGGTTAGCTATCAGGTCGTCCAGGAGTTTTTCAGCGTCGCGCTCCGTCGCTTCGTGAAACCCATGCGTCCGGAAGAGGCCGAACAATATCTAGCGACAGTGTTTCGCCCTTTGCTGGTCGTACACTCCTCGCAGGCGCTGTATAACGAAGCTCTTCAAGTGGTCCGGCGATACCGCTTCGCCTGGTACGACGCGTTGATTGTCGCCGGTGCATTGCAGGCACAATGTGGAGTTCTCTACAGCGAGGACTTCCAACATGGGCAACGCCTAGGTGAACTCGAAATTCGGAACCCATTCTTATAGAGGCGGAGTGGCCGAAGAGTCTGGCATGTAACACCAGGTTTCGTGCTCCGCATTTCCGTCCGCATTCATTCCGTGTATTCTCGTTCGTGATGCCAAAACGACCGAAGCCGATTGTACTGACTGTCCTCGATGGATGGGGCTACCGCGCTGAGACCAAGGGCAACGCGATTACCCTCGCGCGGAAACCGAATTACGACCGCCTGCTGAAGGATTTCCCCAACACGTTGATCCACACTTCCGGCCCCTACGTGGGGTTGCCGGAAGGGCAGATGGGTAACAGCGAGGTGGGCCACATGAACATGGGCGCGGGCCGGATCATTCATATGGACATCACGCGCATCGATCTGATGATCGCGAGCGGAGAATTTTTCAAGCAGCCGCTGCTGGTCGAGGCGATGGAGCGCGGCCGCGGGCGCAATCTGCATCTCCTCGGCCTGCTGAGCGATGGCGGCGTGCACTCGCACATGCAGCATCTTTTCGCGCTGCTGCGCATGGCGCGCGAGCAGCACGTCGAGCGCGTATTCGTCCACTGCTTCATGGACGGCCGTGACACGCCACCGCATAGCGGCGTCGAATACATCCAGCAAGCGCAGCAAAAAATGCGCGAAATCGGCCGTGGGCGCATCGCGTCGCTTACAGGCCGCTACTATGCGATGGACCGCGACAACCGTTGGGAGCGCGTCGAGCGCGCCTACCGCGCCGTCGTTCACGGCGATTCCCCGGTGAGGACCGCCGATCCGGTCGAAGCCGTCCGCCGCAGCTACGAACGAGACATCACCGATGAATTTATCGACCCGATCGTGATCACCGAGAGTGCCGCGCCATCAGCTCCGTCTGTCGGGCCGATTCGCGATGACGATGTCGTGATTTTCTTCAATTTTCGCGCCGACCGTGCCCGCCAGATGACGCGCGCCATCGCCGAACCGGGATTCAAGGAATTCGCTCACGCGAAGCGTCCAACAAATCTCTGCTACGTCGCGATGACGCAGTACGACAAAGCCTGGACGTGGCTGCGCTACGTGATTGCTCCCGAGAAGATCGCGCACATCCTCGCACAGGTTTTCGCCGAGCAGAATCTGAAGAATCTCCGCTGCGCCGAAACCGAGAAGTACGCCCACGTCACGTATTTCTTCAACGGGGGAATCGAAAAACCGTTCGGCGGCGAGGAGCGCATCCTCGTCCCATCGCCGAAAGTGCCCACGTACGATCTGAAACCGGAGATGAGCGCCGCGGGCATCGCTGACAACATCGTGAAAGCCGTCGAAGAGGGCGATTTTGACGCGATCGTGATGAATTTCGCGAACGCCGACATGGTCGGCCACTCGGGCAAGCTGGAAGCCGCGATCAAGGCGGTCGAAACCGTGGACGAGTGCCTGGGCCGCATCCGGCAGGCGCTGCAACCGCGCGGCGGAGCGTGGATTGTGACTGCTGATCATGGCAACGCCGAAACGATGATCGATCCCGTGACCGGCGGGCCGCATACCTATCACACGACGAACCCCGTTCCGCTGATCATTGCGACGGAGGACGGCAATACGCCGCTCGCGCCCGGCGGCTCTCTGCGTGATATCGCGCCGACAATGCTCGGCGTTCTCGGTCTTCCTGTGCCGGATGAAATGTCCGGACATGATCTGCGGCAGAGGAAGTGAATGGTGACTCGTGACTGGTGACTGGTGAAAATCCTTGGATTGGAATCTGCTAAGCCATTTCAGATTTCATCTTGCGCCCACCCATGAATCCGAAAGGCGGAGAACGCCCGCAAGGAACTCCACAAGCCGTAGATTTTCATACCATGCCGCGTGCTTATCCGGATCGACGTGAGAAAATGCAGGGGTAATCAGCACCTCGCGCAAATATTTCGGAGGGACTTCCCGTTGCAGCCAAAGGCTCTCCGTGGACGGAATAATGTCGTCGGTCGAGCCATGCAGAATGAAAACCGGCACCTGCAGATTGCCCAGTTTCCCTTGCGGCGAAATTGCCGCAAGCAGCGACTCGTCCACTCGGATGACGTCCAACAATTGCGGACGCAGGCGGTCAATTTTCCGCGCGAGCAACAATTCCATGGTGGCCCGGCCAGCAGGAGTCAGCCGCACGAGTAACGCCTGCGCATCCTGAGGCTGCTCCCACAGCCAATCGCGCAGAGCCTCGTGCGCGACGCCCAGGTCGCTCTCCGGAAAAAACTTCTGCAGATTGGAGTACACAAAAACGGCCGCGCCGTAATCGTGCGCGGTATAAGGCACTATGCGTCCATCGGGAAGCTCGGCCTGGCTGGTCGCGAGAAAGCGAGAGACGCGCCCGAGATCATCGTAGGCTCCCATCAGGACTAACGATCGAATGTGCGGGGCATAGCGCGGATCGCAGGCCGCAAGCAGCGAGAGCCCGCCCGCGAAACTCACCGCAACCACCGTCACGGGGCCAGTGCCTAGACTCTGCTGCAGCCACGTGGGAGATTCACCGATCGTCGCAATCGAAGCCGCATCGACATGGTAGTCGGCCAGGGCGCTGATCTCGGGTGTCAGCACCGCGAACCCGGCGCTAGAAGCCGCGCTCGAAAAGCTCATCAACCGCGGCTCGTCAATCCCCAAGTGATGGATTCCGTGCACGACAATCATGCCCGGAGGATGCGCGACGCCGCTTGGCACGTACAAACGTGCTCGTACAGGACCGGTTGCGGTAGGAAAAGTGATCTCCTGCGTGGTCACCGCATAGGATTCCCAGCGCAACAGAGGGCCTGAAGCTTGGGGATCAAGAAAATGTTCCAACAAGGAATAGCTGCGTAAATCGTAACGAAGACGGTAGAAACCAAGACCCAAGACAACGAAAAGGAGCAGCCATAGGAGCCTGGACTTAAGATTCCTGTGTCGCAGTAGGGAATCCTTCCTTGGAATGGCTTCCACCCCAGGCTGGGTAAGGTCGAGGTCCATCGGAATAAGGCCAAATCTCCTAGCCGAATCGAACTGGCCTGTTACCTTGGCTTGACGCCGTCCTTTTCAGCGGTCAGGCCCGTGGCAACCAGGCCGCCGTCCTTTTGTGCGGCGAGGATCAATACGGCCGCGCCCGGATTCAAGAGGTTTCTGTCTCCGACAACCCGGGTTACGATTGGCGTGTCTGGCGCCAGTTCGATCTCCTGCTCCCCGTCCTTGTACTTGAGCACGATAGTCCTGCTTGAACTGCCGCTGACTCCGCTGACGGTGCCGTTCGTCATGGTCCGTTCCTCCGGCCCCGCCATGGTGACGGTGCCGTTGGTCATCGTGCGATTGGGATCGGGGCCCATGGGGCGATGGCCCTCGCCTGTGCCGCGCATCGCTTCAGGGAAGATGTGAACCTCTTCGGCATGCAGCTTGCCGTCTGGACCCTT
>WNGH01020530.1_pt1 | contig 11594 bp, 10 predicted proteins | sample 5400631 | NCBI WGS metagenome assembly WNGH01 (sample SAMN13153373, study PRJNA577476) | soil metagenome | isolation source: 115 cm soil or saprolite under Garry oak tree replicate 1 | place: USA:California | collected 2016-06-15 | reverse complement strand
ACGACCAGCCTCACCGAGCAGCGCTACCTGGACGCGCGAGCAGCCCGCCTGACCTGATACACCTCGATGTGTACCGTGGTGTCATGAGCCGGACGAACATCGACATCGACGATGAGCTCATCACCGATGTGATGCGCCAGTACCACCTGCGTACCAAACGAGAAGCGGTCGACCTCGCGCTGCGCCGGCTGCGCCGCACGCCGATGACCAAAGAGGAGGCGCTCGCGATGGAAGGCACAGGCTGGGAGGGCGACCTGGACGAGATCCGCCGGAGCTGGCAGCCGATCGAACCGTGACACGACTTATCGACTCCTCGGCATGGATCGAGTATCTGCGCGGAAGCGACAAGTCCGTTGCGGCCGCCGTCCGCCGAGCTATCGATGACGGCACCGCGGCCACAACCGACATCGTGGTGCTGGAGATTCTCGCCGGCTCGCCGGTTCATCGGACGGCCGCTTGGTCGGCGCTGCTCGCCAGGTGCAGCTACCTGGCGCAGCAGCCGTGGGACGACGCCGATGCGGCGGCCGCGATCTACCGGGCATGTCGTCGCGGTGGTCACACGCCGCGAGGCCTGGCCGACTGCCTGATCGCCGCCATCGCGATCCGGAACGACGTGGCGGTGCTTGCATCGGACAAGGACTTCGACGTCATCGCCCAACATGCGCCGCTGCAGGTTGTCGGGTCATGATCACGCTGCTCGGCAAGGCCGTCGACCCGCCGGTGGTGCTCGCGCCGATGGCGGGCATCACCAATGTGGCGTTCCGCAGGCTGTGCCGCGAGTACGGCGGCGGGCTGTTCGTCAGCGAGATGATCACGTCGCGGGCGCTCGTCGAACGCAACCCGAAGACGATGCGGATGATCCGGTTCGACCCTGGCGAGCAGCCGCGCAGCATCCAGCTCTACGGCGTCGACCCGTCGGTCGTGGGCGCGGCAGTGCGCATGATCGTCGAGCAGGATCTGGCCGACCACGTCGACCTGAACTTCGGCTGTCCCGTCCCGAAGGTCACCCGGCGCGGTGGCGGGGCGGCGCTGCCTTGGCACGTCGATCTGTTCGCCGCGATCGTCCACGCAGCGGTGCACGCTGCGGGCGGTGCCGTGCCGGTGACCATCAAGATGCGCCTCGGCATCGACGCCGACCACCTGACCTACCGCGACGCGGCGCTGCGGGCGCAGGACGCGGGCGTCGAGTACGTCGCGTTGCACGGGCGCACGGCGGCTGACTTCTACGCCGGACGCGCCGACTGGGCGGCCATCGCCGAGCTGGTCGAGCTGCTCGACATCCCGGTGCTGGGCAACGGCGACATCTGGGAGGCCGACGACGCGCTGCGCATGGTCGCCGAGACCGGCTGCGCGGGCGTCGTCGTCGGGCGCGGCTGCCTGGGCCGGCCGTGGCTGTTCGCCGACCTGGCCGCCGCGTTCGCCGGACGCGCCGAGCGCCGCCGTCCGAGCCTGGGCGAGGTCGCGGCCACCATGCGCCGCCACGCGTCGCTGCTTGCGGACTGGCTGGACGAGGATCGCGGGCTGCGCGATTTCCGCAAGCACGTCGCCTGGTACCTCAAGGGCTTCGCCGTCGGCACCGAGATTCGCACGGCCCTGGGCGGAGTCTCGACGCTCGGCGAGCTCGACGACCTGCTCGGCAAACTCGACGCCGACCAGCCGTTCCCGGTCGAGGTGCTCGGCCGGCCCCGAGGGCGCACCAGCTCGCGCCGTGCCGTGGCCCTGCCCGAGGGCTGGCTGGCGTCGCGGGAAGAGTGCGCGGTACCCGAAGGCGCCGAGCTCGACGACTCCGGCGGCTAAACCTCGGCGTGACGTCCGCCGCTCGTCGGCTTGCTCACAGCCAGGGGCGCGCGCCCGGCCTACCCTTCAGGACATCCGGGAATTGGAGGCGCGATGCCCAAGCTCGTTTACGACTTTGCCGAAGGCAACAAGGACCTCAAGGATCTGCTGGGTGGCAAGGGCGCAAACCTGGCCGAGATGACCAACCTCGGCCTGCCGGTGCCGCCGGGCTTCACGATCACCACCGAGGCGTGCCAGGCCTATCTCAAGACCGGTCGCGAGCCGGACGAGCTGGCCGACGAGGTCAGCGAGCACCTGGCGTCGCTCGAGCACAAGATGGGCAAACGGCTCGGCCAGTCCGACGACCCGCTGCTGGTCTCGGTGCGTTCGGGCGCCAAGTTCTCGATGCCCGGGATGATGGAGACCGTCCTCAACGTCGGGCTCAACGACCAGTCTGTGCGCGGGCTCGCGGCGCAGTCGGGCAACGAGCGGTTCGCGTTCGACTCGTACCGGCGCCTCATCCAGATGTTCGGCAAGACGGTGCTCGGCATCAGCGGCGAGCATTTCGACGAAGCGCTCGACGCCGCCAAGCACGCCAAGGACACCACGAACGACCTCGACCTGGACGCCGACGACCTGCGCCGGCTCGTCGAGACCTACAAGGACGTGGTGATCAAGCACGCCGGCCGGGAGTTCCCGCAGGAGCCGCGCGAGCAGATGGACCTCGCCGTGCGGGCGGTGTTCGACTCGTGGAACACCCAGCGTGCCGTGGTCTACCGCCGCCAGGAGCGGATCCCGTCGGACCTGGGCACGGCGGTGACGGTCTGCGCCATGGTGTTCGGCAACCTCGACATGGAGTCCGGGACCGGCGTCGCCTTCACGCGTGATCCTGCGTCCGGCGCGCAGGGCATCTACGGCGACTACCTGCAGAACGCCCAGGGCGAGGACGTGGTTGCCGGCATCCGCAACACCGTGCCGCTGGCGGACCTCGAGGCCATCGACAAGAAGTCCTACGACAAGCTGCTCAAGATCATGCAGAGCCTGGAGGAGCACTACCTCGACCTGTGCGACATCGAGTTCACCATCGAGCGCGGCAAGCTGTGGATGCTGCAGACGCGAGTGGGCAAGCGGACCGCTGCGGCTGCGTTCCGCATCGCGACGCAGCTCGTCGACCAAGGCCTGATCGACATGGACGAGGCGCTGCTGCGCGTCACGGGGGCTCAGCTCGCGCAGCTGATGTTCCCGCGCTTCGACGACTCGGGGGCACGCCGCAAGATCGCGACCGGGATCGCCGCGTCGCCGGGAGCCTCCGTGGGCAAGGTCGTCTTCGACTCGTACACCGCGGTGAAGTGGTCGCGTTCGGGCGAGAACGTGATCCTGGTCCGCCGCGAGACGAACCCCGACGACCTCAACGGCATGATCGCGGCGGCGGGCATCCTGACCTCGCGGGGCGGGAAGACGAGCCACGCGGCGGTGGTGGCGCGCGGCATGGGCAAGACGTGCGTCTGCGGTGTCGAGTCGCTCGACGTCAACACCAAGCAACGCGTCATGCGTGCGCCGCACGGCGTCGAGATCCACGAAGGCGACGTGATCTCGATCGACGGCACGACTGGCGAGGTGTACCTGGGCGAGGTGGCGGTGGTCGACTCGCCGGTCGTGCGCTACTTCGAGGGCGACGTGGCGGCGGATTCCGACGAGCTGGTCGCCGCCGTCGACCGGATCATGCGCCACGCGGACGGCGCGCGCCGGATGACCGTGCGCACCAACGCCGACAACGCCGAGGACGCCGAGCGAGCCCGTCGCTTCGGCGCGCAGGGCATCGGCCTGTGCCGGACCGAGCACATGTTCCTCGGCGAGCGGCACGCCCTGGTCGAGGCGCTGATCCTGGCCGACACCGACGAGGAGCAGAGCGACGAGCTGGCCGAGCTGTTGCCGTTGCAGCGCAAGGACTTCATCGAGATCTTCGAGGCGATGGACGGGCTGCCCGTCACGATCCGGCTGCTCGACCCGCCGCTGCACGAGTTCCTGCCCGACATCACCGAGCTCTCGGTGCGCGTCGCCGTAGCCGAGGCACGCGGCGAGAAGCGCGAGGGCGACCTTCGCCTGCTGCAGGCCGTGCACAAGCTGCACGAGCAGAACCCCATGCTGGGCCTGCGCGGCGTGCGGCTCGGCGTCGTGATCCCCGGCCTGTTCGCGATGCAGTCGCGCGCGATTCTCGAGGCCGCCGCCGAGCGGATCCGTGCCGGCGGCGTTCCGCGCGTCGAGATCATGGTGCCGCTGGTGGCCAACGTGCAGGAGTTCGAGACCGTCAAGCAGGACATCATCCAGGTCGCCCGCGAGGTCCGCGCCGAGATGGGCGTGCAGCTGGACTTCCTGGTCGGCACGATGATCGAGCTGCCCCGCGCGGCACTCACCGCCGACCAGATCGCAGAGGCCGCCGAGTTCTTCTCGTTCGGCACGAACGACCTCACCCAGACGACGTGGGGCTTCTCGCGCGACGACGTCGAAGCGGCGTTCTTCTCGGCGTACCTGGAGAAGGGCATCTTCGGCATCTCGCCGTTCGAGACGATCGACCGCGAAGGGGTCGGCGAGCTCGTCCGCATCGCCGCCGAGCGGGGCCGGCTGCACCGCCCCGGGCTCAAACTGGGCGTCTGCGGCGAGCACGGCGGCGACCCCGACTCCGTCCACTTCTTCGACACGGTCGACCTGGACTACGTGTCCTGCTCGCCGTTCCGCGTGCCGGTCGCCCGGCTCGAGGCGGGACGGGCCACCGTCAGCCGCGGCCGCCGCTGAGCGCGATGTCCAAGGTCGCGATCGTCACCGGGGGGAACCAGGGGCTGGGACTCGCCCTCGTCCGCGGGCTTTGCAGTCGGCTCGGCGACGAGGGCACCGTCTACCTCGCGGCGCGTGACCGCGAACGCGGCGAGGCGGCGGTACGCGGGCTGCATGACGAGGGCCTCTGGGCCAGGCTGGAACTCGTCGACGTCCGGGACACCGACTCGGTGCAGGCCTGCGCAGACGCACTCGCCGAACGGCACGGCGGCGTCGACATCGTCATCTCGAACGCCGCCGCTCGCATCAGCCGCGACGTGCCGAACGAGACGCAGGTCCGCACGTTCGTCGACACCAACAACGGCGGCACCGATCGGATGATCAGGGCATTCGGGCCGCTGCTGAACGACGGCGCGCGGTTCATCGTAGTGGCCAGCTCGTTCGGCACGCTGGCCAGCCTGGACCCGCGGCTGCACGAGCGCTTCGACGTCGACCGTTCGAGCCTGAGCCTGGCCGACGTCGCGAAGGTCATGGACGACTACGTGGACGCGGTGGAGACCGGGCGCGCCGCCGCCGAAGGCTGGCCGGACTGGATCAACCCGCCGTCGAAGGTCGGGCAGGTGGCCGCGATGAAAGTGATGGCGCGGGAGTTCGCGGCCGAGGCGGCCGGTCGCGACATCCTGGTGAACGCGGCCTGCCCCGGGCTGGTCGACACGGACGCGTCGCGGCCCTGGTTCGACGACATGTCGGGCGCTGCGACGCCGGACGAGGCCGCCGCGGACGTGCTGTGGCTGGCTACGCTGCCCGCCGGCACTCGCGAGCCGTACGGTGAACTGGTCCAGTACCGAAAGGTGCTTCCGTCGCTTTCCGAGGCCGTATCGCGGCCGATGAGCCGGATGGCGGGCACGCTCGTCGTCCCGACCACGGCGTTGCTGCAGCAGTTGTTGGACGAGTACGGGCTCAAGCACAAGATCGACCCAGACGGGGATCTGACCGTCCGCTGGGAGAAGTGCAGCATCTACTTCTTCCACTACGGCGACAAGCGCGAGGTGCTCCAGGCCCGCCTCTACCTCAACCGGCGATTCCCGGTCGAGACGCGGCCGACCCTGGCGCTCGCCCTCGACGACTGGAACCGCACGAAGCTGTTCCCCAAGGCTTACACGGTGCTTCCCGACGACGGCATGGTCGGCATCTGCGCCGAGCAGTGCTACGACTTCGAGGGCGGCGCCACGCGCGATCAGATCCACCACACGATCGGCGTCTGGATCGATTCGCTGCTGCGCTTCGCCGAATGGGTGGACGAGCAGATGTGAGCTACGACGCGGCCGCCTACGAGCGGCGGGTTTCAGAACCTCCCAAACGTGCCGGTTCGCAACCCGATCGCAGCGACTTCGCCCGCGACCGTGCCCGAGTGCTGCACTCTTACGCGTTCCGGCGCCTCGCCGACAAGACCCAGGTCGTCGTCCCGGGAGAGGACGACTTCCCGCGCACGCGGCTGACCCACTCGCTGGAGGTGGCGCAGATCGCGCGCGAGATCGGTGCCGCGCTGGGCTGCGATCCCGAGGTGGTCGACGCCGCCGGGTTGGCGCACGACCTGGGCCACCCGCCGTTCGGCCACAATGGCGAGGTTGCGCTGGACTCCCTGGCCGAGGACTGCGGCGGGTTCGAGGGCAACGCGCAGACGCTGCGCATCCTGACCCGGCTCGAAGCGAAGATCGTCGCCCCGTCGGGCGAGCCCGCAGGCTTGAATCTGACACGCGCGACCCTCGACGCGGCGTGCAAGTACCCGTGGGAGCGCACTGCCGACTCGCGCAAGTTCGGCGTATACGCCGCCGATCTCGACGCATTCGGCTGGCTGCGCGCCGACGCGCCGGACGGTAGGCGCTGCCTGGAGGCGCAGGTCATGGACTGGGCCGACGACGTCGCCTACTCCGTGCACGACGTCGAGGACGGCGTGTACAGCGGCCACATCGAACTGTCCACAGTGGACGATGCCGAGCGGGCGGCCCTCTGCGAGGTGGCCGCCGAGCTGTACTCGCCGCTCACGCCGTCCGCGCTCGCACCCGTGCTCGACGACCTGCTGGGGCTGCCCACGCTTCGCGATCTTGCTGACTATGACGGGACGTACCGGGCTCAGGCCGCCGCGAAGCGTGCCACCAGCGAGCTGACGGGGCGCTTCGCCGGTTCGGCCGTGTCGGCGACGCGGGAAGCGTGCGGCGACGCGCCGCTGTCGCGCTACGACGCCGACCTCGACGTGCCGCCGCGGATCGTCGCCGAGTGCGCGCTGCTCAAGGCGGTCGCTGCCCGCTACGTCATGCGCCGGGCCGGCGTGCGCGAGCGGCAGGCTGCGCAGCGACGGCTGCTGGCCGAGCTGGTCGCCGCGGTGTTCGACGGCGCGCCGCGGACGCTGGACCCGGCCGCCGCGGGCGCGTGGCACGACGCCGCTGATGACGCTGGCCGCCTGCGTGTCGTCATCGACCAGGTCGCGCAGCTGACCGATTCGTCCGCACAGCACTGGTACGAGCGCCTGATCCGCCCTGATCCCTTGTGATCACCTGCAGTTCCTGCACCTCGGACGGTGCACGATCCGCAGATGATCACTTCACAGCCTCCACCCTCGCCGCTGATCCGGGTGATTGCGTCATAGGCCGCAAGTAGCGTGGCTGCCGTGCCCGACGACGTCCGTCTCATCTACGCACGTGGCGTCACCAAGGTGTACGGCGCGGTGCAGGCCGTCCGCGGCATCGGCCTCGACGTGCGGCGCGGTGAGGCGTTCGGCTTCCTCGGGCCCAACGGGGCAGGCAAGTCCTCGACCATGCGGATGGTCGGAGCGGTGTCGCCGCCGAGCGGCGGTGAACTGCGCATCCTCGGGCTCGATCCCGCTCACGACGGGCCGCGCATCCGGGCCCGGCTCGTCGTCTGCCCGCAGCAGGACTCGCTCGACCCTGAGCTGACGACCCGCGAGAACCTCACCATCTACGGGCGTTACACGTCGCGTCACACCGACTGGGTCACCTGCTGCTGAAGTGACCGGCCCATACACTGGCCGCGTGGCAGGGCGTATCCGGGACGAGGACATCGCAGCCGTCCGCGAGCGCTCGCCCATCGCCGACGTGATCGGCGAGCAGGTACAGCTTCGCAACGCCGGCGGCGGCAACCTCAAGGGCCTGTGCCCGTTCCACGAAGAGAAGTCGCCGTCGTTCTCGGTGTCGCCGTCCAAAGGGCTGTTCTACTGCTTCGGATGTGGCGCCGGCGGCGACGTGATCCGCTTCGTCGAGCGCACGGAGAACGTCGGCTTCACCGAGGCGGCCGAGCGCCTGGCCGACCGCGCCGGCATCCAACTGCACTACCTCGAGAGCGCCGGACCGCCGCGCCAACCCGGCCAGCGGGCCAGGTTGGTCGAGGCACATGCCACGGCGGCCGCCTTCTACGCCGCGCAGCTGCGTGAGCCCGAGGCCCGGCCGGCCCGCGAGTTCCTCATCGAGCGCGGGTTCGACGACGAGGCGGCCGCCCGCTACGGCTGCGGCTTCGCGCCGTCCGGCTGGGACGCCTTGACAAAACACTTGCTGGCAAAGGGCTTCACGCCGTCGGAGTTGACGACGGGCGGCCTGTCGCGCCAGTCGAGCCGCGGCTCGCTGATCGACCGCTTCCACCGCAGGCTGCTCTGGCCGGTACGCGACATCGGCGGCGAGGTCGTCGGTTTCGGTGCGCGGCGGCTGTTCGACGACGACCCGATCGAGGCCAAGTACCTGAACACACCCGAGACGCCGGTCTACAAGAAGGGCCACCTGCTCTACGGCGTCGACCTCGCCAAGCGCGAGATCGCCAAGCAGCACCGGGCCGTCATCGTCGAGGGGTACACCGACGTCATGGCCTGCCACCTGGCCGGCGTCACGACCGCGGTGGCCACCTGCGGCACGGCGTTCGGCGGCGAGCACATTGCGGTGCTGCGCCGGCTGCTGATGGACTCCGATGCGTTCACCGGCGAGGTGATCTTCACGTTCGACGGCGACGCCGCGGGCATGCGCGCGGCCGAGCGGGCGTTCGCCGATGACCAGAAGTTCATGGCGCAGACGTTCGTCTCGATCGAGCCCACCGGCCTCGACCCGTGCGAGCTGCGGCAGAAGGCAGGCGACGCCGCGGTGAGCGATCTGGTCGCGCGGCGCATCCCGCTCGTCGAGTTCGTCCTGCGCTCAACGGTGAACCGCTTCGATCTGGACACCGCCGAAGGACGCGCCGCGGCGCTCGATCGCGGCGTCCCGCTGGTCGCGCGGATCAAGGACCACTCGCTGCGCATCGAGTACTCGCAGGCGCTCGCTCGGATGGCCGGCGTCGACGACCCGGATCGCGTGCTGACTCGGGTCCGCGGCGTCGCCCGCTCGGGAGGCGCCCCGGACGAGCGGCGCGTGGTGCCCGTCGTCGACGGTGCCGTCGCATCGGTCGAGCGCGAGGCGCTGAAGATCGCCATGCAGATGCCGGCCGTGGCCGGCCCGACGTTCGACGCGCTGCCCGACGACGCGTTCCTTGTGCCGGCACACGTCGCGCTGCGCCAGGGGATTGCCGCCGCGGGTGGCACGGCCGGCGCGGTGAGCGGTCCGGCATGGGCCGGCGCCGTCGAGGAGCAGCTGCCCGACCTCGAGTCGCGCGGCCTCGTCCACGCGCTTGCCGTCGAGCCACTGCATGCCGGTGCCGACAGCCAGGAGCGTTATGCCGACGCGGTGCTGGCCCGGTTGCAGGAGATCGTCCTGTCCCGTGCTGTGGCCGCGCTGAAGTCGCGGCTGCAGCGCATCAACCCGATCGACGAAGCCGACGAGCATGCTCGGCTGTTCGCCGAGCTGATCGCCCTGGAGAGTCAGCGGCGGATCATGCGCGAGCGTGCGATCGGGGGCGAGTAGCGATGCTCCGCCGCGAACGGCCGCCCGCCGGGCTGCTTGCGCTGCTCGAGCGTGACGAGCGCGTCGTGTCGTGGGCGCTCGCGGACCTCGGCACGGTCGTGGCGACGACGCGTGGCCTCTGGCTGCCGTCTGGCGACTTGTTCCGCCGGATCGGCTGGGAGCTCGTCGACAAGGCAGTGTGGCGCGACGGCGTGCTCACCGTGACCGAGGCGGAGGACGTCGACGGCCTGCTGCTGCGCGAGCTGCCACCCGTCTCGTTGACGCTCACCGAGCCGCGCGACCTGCCGCCCGCCGTGCGCAGGCGCGTTGAGGCCAGCGTCGTCCGCTCGGAAGTGCTGCCCGTCGACGGGGGAGCGGCTCGTTTCGTCGCGCGTCGAGTGCCACGGCGCGACGGAGTCACCTGGCGGGCCAGGCTGGAACCCGGCACCTTGGACGCGCCGGAGACGCGCGCCTCGGTTCGCGCCCGGCTCGACGCGTTGGCGGCGAACTGGGCAGTGGACGTTTCCTAGCGCTGGTGCCCGTTCGCTCCGGCGGAAGCGGGCGACCCGTGGTGCAGCTTGTCGCTCACCACGTCCCTGGCGCGGTGCCGCAGATCGTCTACTTGCGCGTGCAGGACCCCGGCTGTCGCCTGGACGGTCTGGCTGCCGGCGATCTTGCGCGCGACCCGCACAATGGCCTCATAGCGTTCCCGACCGGCACGGGCGCCCAGCACGTAACCGATCGCGGCACCGACCAGCAGTGAGAGCTTCATGGCGTATCTCCTCGTTTGCCTACGGGACCGTTCCCAGCCTAACCCCGCAGAACTCGACGCCGCCGATGAGATATTCTGGCTCGGCCGCGTTACCCCGGATGCCGCCATTGGCAGCCATCGTCGCCGGCAGCGCGCATTCCCCCGTAGCTCAATTGGCAGAGCATCCGACTGTTAATCGGAGGGTTACTGGTTCGAGTCCAGTCGGGGGAGCCACCTCTAGCCCCGTGTTTCCGGGGGTTGCAGAGTCATTCCTCCCCGTGGAAGTTGATCAACGTCAACGGTCGTGTCATCGAGTACGATTCGGACATGGCCCGGGCGACTGCCGCTGGCCGACCACGCGGGCACATTCGCAAGCGGGGCCGGTCCTTCCAGGTGCTGGTCTACGCCGGGATCGACCCGGTGACTGGCAAGCCGCACAGGCTCTCCGCTTCGACGACTGACGAGAAGGAAGCCGAGCGCATCCTGCGCCGGTTCATCCATGAGGTCGAGCAGCAGACCCACGCGCGGACGAAGGTCACGCTCGGCGATGCGCTCGACGCGTGGTTGCGCGTACACGAGGTCGAGGAGAACACCCTCGTCGGCTACGAGACGAACACCCGGCGATACATCAAACCGGCACTAGGCGATGTGTCAGTTGGCAAGATCACTGCGCAGATGCTCGAAGAGCTCTATGCGCAGTTGCGGCGCTGCCGCGTTCGCTGTGATGGTCGACCGTTCATCGAGCACCGGGTCGATGGCGAGCACGAGTGCCGGATCGTCCGGCACCGTCGCGGGCCAGGTCGTCCGCCAGCAGCTGGATACCCGCCTCATGACTGCGAGGCCGAGGGATGCGATGTCGTCGAGTGCGCGCCGCACGTCTGTCGGCCGCTGTCTTCGGCAATGATCCGCCAGATCCACTTCACCGTTAGTGCGGCCTTGTCGGCTGCGGTGCGGTGGGAGTGGATCAAAACCAACCCAGCGGACGTCGCTCGCACGCCGAAGCTGCCAGCTCCGCAGCCTGATCCACCTAGCTCGGAGGAGGCGGCGCGGATCGTCGCCGCGGCGTGGGAGCAAGACGATGACTGGGGCACCCTCGTATGGCTGACGATGGTTACCGGCATGCGTCGGGCCGAGCTGCTCGCCTTGCGGTGGAACGACGTCGACCTCGCCGCAGGCGTACTCGAGATCCGCCGCAACTACGTTTGGGTACGAGGCCGCGGCGTGGAGAAGGACACGAAGACGCACCGGATGCGTCGCATCGCGCTCGACCCCGAGACAGTCGACGTGTTGCGTGTACACCGTGGGCGCCACGACGATGCCGCTCGCGCAGTTGGTGTCGAGCCGACCGATGAAGCGTTCCTATTCTCGAACGAAGTGCTGCACGACCGGCCGTGCAGCCCGCATGGCGTCAGTCATCGCTA
>WNGH01005960.1_pt1 | contig 11594 bp, 9 predicted proteins | sample 5400631 | NCBI WGS metagenome assembly WNGH01 (sample SAMN13153373, study PRJNA577476) | soil metagenome | isolation source: 115 cm soil or saprolite under Garry oak tree replicate 1 | place: USA:California | collected 2016-06-15 | reverse complement strand
CGGCCTGCGCGACGACAAATCGCCGCGCGCGTGCGTCCGCGAGCGGCCGGCCGACAACCCGGTGCTTCATCGACCGAAGAACCCCGCCCCGCTCCCTGCCGCGCGCGCTGGCGCGGACCCGTCTCGCGTGACAATCACCAATCCGGACAAGGTGTTCTGGCCTGCCGAGAAGTACACCAAGCGCGACCTCGTGGACTACTACGAGCGGATCGCGCCGTTCATGCTCCCGTACCTCAAGGAAAGGCCCGTCGTGCTCACCCGCTACCCCAACGGGATCGAGGGCAAGTCCTTCTTCCAGAAGGACGCGCCCACCTGGGCGCCGCCGTGGGTCCTGACCGAGCGCATCCACTCCCCGCATGCCGGGCGGGACATCCACTACTTCATCGTCAACGACGCGGAGACGCTCCGCTTCATCGCCAACATGGCGGCGATTCCGCTCCACTTCTGGCACTCGCGGCTCGAGGCGCTGGACCGCCCCGACTGGCTCGTGCTCGACCTCGATCCCAAGGGCGCTCCGTTCGCCCACGTCGTGAGGGTGGCCCGCGCGCTCAAGCGCATCCTCGACGATCTCGAGCTGCCGAGCTTCGTGAAGACGTCGGGCGCGACCGGACTCCACGTGCTGGTCCCGCTCGGCGCGCGCTACGACTACGACGAGGCGCGCACCTTCGCGCGGCTCCTCGCGACGATGGGCGTCGAGACGGAATCCGAGATCGCCACCGTCGCCCGGCCGCTGAAGTCGCGCGGGGGGAAGGTCTACATCGACTGGGGCCAGAACGGCCAGGGCCAGACGATCGTCGCGCCCTTCTCCGTTCGGCCTCGCCCCGGCGCGCCCGTGTCGTGCCCGCTGCGCTGGGACGAGGTGGGCGCGCGGCTCGATCCCGAGCGGTTCACGATCAAGACGGCGCCGGCCCGGTTCGAGAAGCACGGCGATCCCATGGCGCCGGTGCTCTCGGGCGCGATCGACCTGCGCGCGGTGCTCGCGCGGATCGAGCGGCAACGGCGGTAGTATCGGGCCGGAGGCAGCCCGACATGACGGCTGCGGCCCTGAGGCGGAGCCCGTGGGCCCGCGCGTACGCCCGGGAGCCCCGGACGTACGTCTGGGGGACGGCGCCGTCGTCGTTCGCGAAGCGGGTGTGCCGACTGTTGCCGCAAGGTGCCCGGGTGCTCGAGCTCGGCTGCGGCGAGGGGCGCGACAGCGTCTTCTTCGCGACTCAGGGGTTTCGCGTGACCGGTCTCGACGTGTCGCGCGTGGGCCTGCGCAAGGCGGCGCGGCTCGCCCGCGCGCGGGGCGTCCGGATCCGCTGGGTGCATGGCGACATGGCGCGCGTCGCGGTGCGTGGCCCGTTCGATTGCGTCTACTCGTGCGGCTCGATCCACTACGTCCCGCGCCGCGCGCGGCGCCGACTCCTCGCGCGCCTGCAGGCGCTCACGCGATCCTCGGGCCACCACGCGCACATCGTGTTCACCGACCGCATGATCCACGTCGAGTGGGGAGAGATCGTCGACTACTTCCGGCCGGGTGAGCTCGCGCGGGCCTATGTGGGGTGGCGCGTCCGGCACCGGGCGGATCGCGTCATCCGCTGCGCCCGCGACGGCACCGCGCACCGGCACAGCGTGGAGGCGCTCATCGCGCGCCGCCCGGCGTGAGCGCCTCGAAGCGCTTGGCGAGCGCCGGGCCCGTCGCGCCCTCCTCGTGCTTGAAGAAGACGAAGGCGTCGCGCCACGCGGCGCCGACGGTCCGGATCGTCTCGACCCAGTGGCTCAGCTGCGCGTCCGTGTACTCGATGGCGCGGAGTCGGAAGTAGCCCCAGTCCGCGGTCGCGACCGCGGGCGTCGCGCCGTCCTCGTCCTCCACGATCGCGAGCGCCGCGTTCTTCGCGCGGAGGAGCGCGTAGACCTCGTCGGTGAACCAGGACGCGTGGCGGAACTCGAACGCCGCGCGCACGGTCGGCGGCAGGAGCGCGAGGGTGTTGCCGAGACGCTCCGCGTCCAGCTTGAAGTTCGGCGGGAGCTGGAAGAGGAGCGGGCCGAGGCGGGCGCCCAGCGTGAGCGCGGTCTCGCAGAAGAAGCGGACGTGGTCGTCGGCGTTGCGCAGCCGGGCGAAATGGGTGATCCGCTGCGGCGCCTTGAGCACGAACACGAAGGTCTCGGGCACCTGCGCCGCCCAGGACGCGACGGTCTTCGGCGTTGGCATCCGGTAGAAGGTGTTGTTGATCTCGACCGTCGTGAAGCGCCCGGCGTAGTACGGGAGCATGCCCGCCGGCTTCATGTCGCGCGGGTAGAAGGTGCCGCGCCACTCCGGGTAGTTGTACCCGGAGGTGCCCACGCGGACGGTCACGGACGGCCTAGCCGGTGAAGAGGCCGCCGTTGGGCGACAGCCACTGCCCGGTGAAGAACGACGACTCGTCGGAGACGAGGAAGAGCGCCGTGGCCGCGACCTCCTCGGGCAAGCCCCACCGCCCGAGGGGCGTGCGGTGGAGCGTCGACATCTTGGCGGCCTCCGGGATGGGCCGTGTCATCGGCGTGTCGATGAAGCCCGGGCAGATCGCGTTCACCCGGATCGCGCGCGAGCCCACCTCGCGCGCGACGGCGCGGGTGAAGGAGAGGATCCCGCCCTTGGCGGCGCTGTAGTGGGCCGCGGTCTCGAGACCCATGAGCGCGGCGACCGACGAGATGTTGACGATGGCGCCGCCGGCGTTCTGCGCGCTCATGAGCTTCAGCGCCTCGCGCGTGCAGTAGAAGGTGCCGTCGAGATGAACCGACAGCATCTGCCGCCACGCCGCGTCGCTCATGTTCTGGATGACGTCCCAGTGGGTCTTGATCCCTTCGCCGGCGAACATCTCCGCCATCCGCGCGGCGCCCTTCTCGCCGATCGCGCCCCGGTTGGTGTCCACGGTCTCGGCGATCCCCGCGTTGTTGACGAGGATGTCGAGCCGCCCGCCGAAGAGTCGCCCGACCTCCTCGAACATCGCGCGCACCCGTCCGCTGTCGGCGACGTCCGCGGCGATGGGGTGAGCGCGCCCGCCGCCGATCTCGGAGGCGGTCTTCTCGGCGGCGTCCTTCTTGAGATCGTTGACGACGACGCGGGCGCCCTCCTGCGCGAAGCGCAGCGCGATGGCGCGGCCGATTCCCGAGCCGCCTCCGGTGATGAGCGCCACGCGGTCTTGAAGTTTCATCTCGCTCCTACCTCCCGACGCCTGCCGTCTCGTCCACGGCGGCGTCCTCGCGGAAGTGCGGCATGACCTCCTCGGCGAAGAGCTGCATCATCTCGCGCGTCGCCTCCGGCGGGCCGCCGTTCATACCCGAGCAGACGACACCGGCCTTGAGCTCGTCGGCAAAGACGCGCAGCTTGTCGCGGACCGTGGCGGGCGAGCCGACGATGATGTATCCGCCCGCCTCGAGGTCCTCGAAGGAAAGGTCCGTCGGCAGCTTCGGCCGGTTCGTGAGCGTGCGCCGGAGCGACGTCTCGGTGAGATAGCCGGGGGGCAGATAGAAGGGCGGCAGCATCCGGAGCCCGACGTTGTAGACCCAGAGCGCGTGCTGCTTCGCGATCGCGTACGCCTTGGCGTCGTTTTCGGCGACGACGATCGGGAGATTGACGGTCAGCTGATAGGGGCTGGCGGTGTAGCCGTTCAGCTCGCACGCCTCGCGATACTCGCCGTAGATCTGCGCGATGCGCTTGATCGGCGTGAAGACCATGAGGTACGGGAACCGGCGCTTGGCCGCCCACTCCACCGTCTCGGTCGAGCCCTGCGACGGGCACCACACCGGCGGGTGCGGCTTTTGCAGCGGGCGCGGCCAGGGATTCACGAAGTGGTAGCGGTAGAACTTTCCGTCGAACGCGAAGGGCCCGGGCTCGGTCCACGCGCGGAGGATGAGCTCGGCCGCCTCGTAGAAGCGCTCGCGCGAGTGCGTCGGGTTGACGCCGAGCGAGTAGTACTCCGGCCCGATGCCCCGGACGAAGCCGGAGATCACGCGACCGCCGGAGACGACGTCGAGCATCGCGATCTCCTCGGCGATCCGCAGCGGGTTCTCGCGGAGCGGCAGCCCGTTGCCGAGGATCGCGATCTTCGCCCTGGAGGTGCGCCGCACGAGCATCGCCGCCATGACGTTCGGACTCGGCATGGTGCCGTAGCAGTTCTGGTGGTGCTCGTTGACGCAGAGCCCGTCCCAGCCGAGCCGCTCGGCGTACTCGAGCTGGTCCAGGTACTCGTGGTAGAGCGTGTGGCCGACCTCGGGATCGTAGTGACGGTTCGACAGCGTCACCCACGACGAGGGCTCGTCGTGGTTCATCAGGTACGGCATCAGATGGAAGTAATAGAACTTCATCGCACGGCCTCCCGCCCGCAGAACTCGATCACGGCCGCGGCGACTCCGTCCGGCTCCTCGAGATGCGGGACGTGCCCGCTCTGCTCGAAGATCCGGAGCTCGGCGCCGGGAATCTCCTTGCGCCACGCCTCCGCGCACTGGAGCGGCGCCAGTCGGTCGTGGCGGCCCCAGCACAGAAGCGTCGGCGCCGTGATGCGCGCGAGACGCCGGCGGAGCAGCGGATTGTAGAGATAGGGGTTCCACGCGACGCGCGCGAGGGCGGCCTGCTGGCGATAGAGCTCGGCGAGCGTGTCGATCGAGCCGTCCTTCGGCGCCAGCGGGATCGCGTTCATCGGGTCGTGGAACACCGTGGCCACGATCTGCGGCAGGTCCATACCGAAGAGGAACGGATAGATCCAATCCTCCACCTTGATGCCGACCGGGTCGATCAGGACGAGCGAGGCGAGGCGGCGCGAGGCCATCGTCGCGATCTCGGCGCCGATCCAGCCACCGAAGGAGGCGCCGACGAGGTGCACGCGCTCGAGCCCAAGCGCGTCGAGCAGGTCGAGGTAGTGGAAGGCGAGGTCCGAGACGTGCTCGATCCACTCGGCGGGCGGCGCGCCCCCGTGACCCGGGTGGCTCGGGAACGACACGCTGAAGCGCTCGGCGAGTCGCTCCTGGAAGGGCAGCCAGCGTCCCGCGCCGCCGGCGCCGTGCAGGAACAGGAGCGGCGCGCCGCGTCCCCCGGTCAGCAGGTGGATCGGTGTGTCGCGCACGACGAGGTCGCGCCGCTCGGTCACCCGCGCATCATATATGATGCGGTCGTATGAGGCATCTCGCCGCCACCCTGCTCCTGGTCCTGGGGGGCGTCGCCGCCGCCATCGCCCAGTCGCCGGGCGTCACGTCGGGTCCCGCGATGTCCATGTACGGCGACCTCAAGTATCCGGCGGACTTCAAGCACTTCGGGTACGTGAATCCACAAGCGCCCAAGGGCGGCTCGGTCCGGCTCGCCGCGATCGGGACCTTCGACACGCTCAACGGGTTCACGCTCAAGGGCGTCCCGGCGGCCGGACTCGGTCGGATCTACGACACGCTCACTGTCCACTCGCTCGACGAGGCATTCTCGCAGTACGGCCTCATCGCCGAGACGATCGAGTCGCCGGCGGACCGCTCGTGGGTCGCCTTCACGCTCCGCGCGGACGCGCGCTTCCACGACGGAAGCCACGTGACCGCCGAGGACGCGATCTGGACCTTCGACACGCTCAAGACGAAGGGCGCGCCGTTCTATCGCAATTACTACGCCCAGGTCGTGAAGGCGGAGAAGGTGGGCGAGCGCAAGGTGAAGTTCAGCTTCGGCCCGGGCGACAACCGCGAGCTGCCCCTCATCGTGGGACAGCTCCCCGTGCTGCCGAAGGCGTACTGGGAGAAGCGCGACTTCGAGAAGACGACCCTCGAGCCGCCGCTCGGGAACGGGGCCTACAAGATCGAGTCGTTCGAGGCCGGGCGCTCGATCACGTACCGGCGCGTGAAGGATTACTGGGCGGCGAAGCACCCGGTCAACGTCGGCCAGGAGAATTTCGACGTGATCCGGGTCGACTACTACCGGGACTTCAACGTCGTCCTGGAGGCGTTCAAGGGAGGCCAGTTCGACTTCCGCCAGGAAAACGTCGCGAAGAACTGGGCGACCGCCTACGACACGCCCGCCGTCAAGGCGGGGCTCATCCGCAAGGAAGAGATCCCCAACGAGATCCCGACCGGCATGCAGGGCTTCGCCTACAACACGCGGCGGTCCGTCTTCGCCGACCGGCGCGTGCGTCAGGCACTCGCGTACCTCTTCGACTTCGAGTGGGCGAACAAGAACCTCTTCTTCGGCTCGTACACCCGGACGAAGAGCTACTTCTCGAACTCCGAGCTGGCCTCGTCCGGCCTGCCGTCCACCGACGAGCTGAAGGTGCTCGAGCCCTTCCGCGGCAAGGTCCCCGAGGAGGTCTTCACCAAGGAGTATCAGCCGCCGGCCACCGACGGCAACGACGGCATCCGCGACAACGCGCGCGAGGCGCTGCGGCTGCTCGCGACGGCGGGCTGGACGGTGAAGAACGAGCGGCTCGTCAACGCGAAGGGCGAGCCGATGCAGTTCGAGATCCTCCTGTCGGATTCGACGTGGGAGCGGATCGCCTTGCCCTACGCGAAGAACCTCCAGCGGGTCGGCGTGACGGCGCGCGTGCGCACGGTCGACACCGCCCAGTACCAGAAGCGGCTCGAGGACTTCGACTTCGACATGACGGTCGAGCTGTGGGGGCAGTCGCTCTCGCCGGGCAACGAGCAGCTCGACTTCTGGTCCACACGCGCCGCCGAGACGAAGGGGACCCGCAACGTCGCGGGCGTCCGCGACCCGGTCGTCGACCGCCTCATCGAGCTCGTCATCCAGGCGCCGGACCGGAAGAGCCTGGTCGCGCGCACGCGCGCGCTCGACCGCGTCCTCCTCTGGGGCCACTACTGCATCCCGCACTGGCACATCCGCGCGTACCGCGTCGCGTACTGGGACAGGTTCGGCCGCCCCGCCGTCGCGCCCAAGTACGGGCTCGGCTTCGAGACGTGGTGGGTGGACGCGAAGAAGGACGCCGCGGTCGGCGCGCGCAAGGGAGAGGTCGTCAAGCCGTAACGGGAGGCCGCCGATGCTCGCCTACATCGCCCGCCGCCTCCTGCTGATCGTCCCCACGCTGCTCGGCATCATGGTGGTCAACTTCATCATCGTGCAGGCGGCGCCCGGCGGCCCCGTCGAGCTGATGATCGCCCGGATCAAGGGCACGGCGCAGGATGCGACGGCGCGGCTCGGCGGCACCGGCGGCGGCGAGACGCCGGGCTCGGGCCAGTCACGCGAGGGGCAGGGGGCGGGCCCGGCCGGGGAGGCGACCGGGAAGTACCGCGGCGCGCGGGGCATCGACCCCGACCTGATCAAGCAGCTCGAGCGCCAGTACGGCTTCGACAAGCCCGCGTGGCAGCGGCTCGGGCTCATGATCCGGAATTACGCCCTCCTCGACTTCGGGACGTCGTTCTTCCGGGATCAGCGGGTGATCGATCTCATCGTCCAGAAGTTCCCCGTCTCCATCTCGCTCGGGCTCTGGACGACGCTGCTGATCTACCTCGTCTCGATCCCGCTCGGCGTCGCCAAGGCCGTGCGTGACGGGTCGGCCTTCGACGTGTGGACGAGCGGCGTCGTCATCATCGGCTACGCGATCCCGGGGTTCCTCTTCGCGATCCTCCTCATCGTGCTCTTCGCGGGCGGCTCCTTCTGGTCGGTCTTCCCGCTCCGCGGACTCGTCTCCGACAACTGGCAGGCGCTCGCCTGGCCCGCCCGCATCGCCGACTATTTCTGGCACATGACGCTTCCCATCGTCGCGCTCGTCATCGGCGGCTTCGCGGGGCTCACGATGCTGACCAAGAACTCCTTCATGGAGGAGATCAACAAGCAGTACGTCGTCACGGCCCGGGCGAAGGGGCTCACGCGCCAGCGGGTGCTCTACGGCCACGTCTTCCGCAACGCGATGCTCATCGTGATCGCGGGCTTCCCCGCGGCGTTCGTCGGAATCCTCTTCACCGGGGCGCTTCTGATCGAGGTCATTTTCTCGCTCGACGGCCTCGGCCTCCTCGGCTTCGAGGCCGCCATCAACCGCGACTACCCGATCATGTTCGGCACGCTCTACATCTACACGCTGATCGGACTCCTCCTGAATCTGGTGAGCGACCTGACGTACGTCCTCGTGGACCCGCGAATCGACTTCGCCCGGCGCGACGCATGACGCTGAGCCCGCTGACGCGGCGCCGCTTCCACAACTTCCGCGCGAACCGCCGCGGCTTCTGGTCGCTCTGGGTCTTCGTCGTGCTCTTCGGCACGAGCCTCCTCGCCGAGGCGATCGCCAACGACCGACCGCTCCTCGTCCGGTACGACGGCGGATTCTACCTGCCGTTCCTCAAGGCGTATCCGGAGACGATCTTCGGCGGCGCCTTCCCCACGGAGGCCGTGTACCGGGACCGCGCGGTGCGCCGGCTGATCGAGGCGAAGGGCTGGATGGTATGGGCGCCGATCCCCTTCCGCTACGACACGATCAACTACGATCTGCCCGTGCCGGCGCCGGCGCCCCCCTCGCGCGTGAACTGGCTCGGCACCGACGACCAGGGACGCGACCTCGCCGCGCGGCTGATCTACGGCTTCCGCATCTCCGTGCTCTTCGGTCTGGTCCTCACCGTGCTCTCGTCGGTGGTCGGCGTCGTGGCCGGGGCGGTGCAGGGCTACTTCGGGGGCTGGGTGGATCTCGTGTTCCAGCGGATGATGGAGATCTGGTCGGGGCTGCCCGTCCTCTACCTGTTGATCATCCTCGCCTCGGTGGTCGAGCCGACCTTCTGGTGGCTGCTGGGCCTCATGCTCCTCTTCTCCTGGATGTCGCTCGTCGGCGTCGTCCGCGCGGAGTTCCTGCGCGCGCGCAACTTCGACTACGTGCGCGCCGCGCGGGCCCTGGGCGTCACCAATCTCGTGATCATGCGCCGTCACGTCCTGCCGAACGCGATGGTGGCGACGCTGACCTTTCTACCCTTCGTGCTGAACGGGTCGATCACGACGCTGACCTCGCTCGACTTCCTCGGCTTCGGCCTGCCGCCGGGCTCGCCGTCGCTCGGCGAGATCCTGGCGCAGGGCAAAGCCAACCTCCAGGCGCCCTGGCTCGGCCTGACCGGCTTCTTCGTGCTCGCGGTGATGCTGAGCCTGCTCGTCTTCATCGGTGAGGCCGTCCGCGACGCCTTCGATCCGAGGAAGGTGCTGTGAGCGCGTCCCTCGTGGCGGTGCGCGACCTCGCGGTGACCTTCGACGCCCCCACGGGCGCCGTCGAGGCGGTGCGCGGGGTCTCCTTCGACATCGGGGAGGGTGAGACGGTCGCGCTCGTCGGCGAGAGCGGCTCGGGCAAGTCCGTCACGGCGCTCTCGATCCTCCAGCTCCTGCCGTACCCGCTCGCGCGCCACCCGTCGGGCTCGATCACCTTCCGCGGGCGTGAGCTGATCGGAGCGTCCGAGGCGGAGCTGCGCGAGGTCCGCGGGAACCGAATCGCGCTCGTGCCGCAGGAGCCGACGACGTCGCTGAACCCGCTGCACACGATCGAGCGCCAGGTCAGCGAGGTCTTGCTGGTGCACAAGCATCTCGCCCGGGGCGCGGCCCGGGCGCGCACGCTCGAGCTGCTCCGCCTCGTCGGCCTCGCCGAGGCCGAGCAGCGGCTCGACGCCTACCCCCACCAGCTCTCCGGCGGCCAGCGCCAGCGCGTCATGGTCGCGATGGCGCTCGCCAACGAGCCGGACCTCCTGATCGCCGACGAGCCGACGACGTCGCTCGACGTCACGATCCAGGCCCAGATCCTCGCTCTCCTGCGCGACCTCCAGAAGCGGCTCGGGATGGCGCTGTTGATGATCACGCACGACCTCAACATCGTGCGGAAGATGGCGGGGCGCGTGAACGTGATGACGCAGGGCCTCATCGTCGAGGCGGGGCCGATGCGCGAGATCTTCGAGCACCCGCGCCACGAGTACACCCGCCGGCTCCTCGCGGCCGAGCCGCGCGGCACGCCCGCGCGGACGGGGGACCCACCGCCGGTCTTCGTGCGCGCGCGCGACGTCCGCGTCTGGTTCCCCATCAAGGCGGGGCTCTTCCGGCGGACGGTCGCTCACGTCAAGGCGGTCGACGGCGTGTCCGTCGAGGTGCGCGCGGGGCGCACCGTCGGCGTCGTCGGCGAGAGTGGCTCGGGAAAAACGACGCTCGGCCTGGCGCTGCTGCGTCTCCAGCGCTGCGACGGCGCGATCGAGTTCGACGGACGTCCGATCCAGCCGCTGCGCGGCGCGGCGCTGCGGCCGCTGCGACGCGAGATGCAGGTCGTCTTCCAGGATCCCTACGGCTCGCTCTCGCCGCGGTTGTCGGTGCTCCAGATCGTCGAGGAGGGACTGCTCGTTCACGGCGTCGGGGCGACGCCCGGGGCCCGGCGGGCGCTGGTGGAAGAGGTGCTCGTCGAGGTCGGCCTCGACCCGGCGGCGTGCGAGCGCTACCCCCACGAGTTCTCCGGCGGCCAGCGCCAGCGCATCGCGATCGCGCGGGCCATGGTGCTCCGCCCGCGCTTCGTCGTGCTCGACGAGCCCACCTCCGCGCTGGACATGTCGGTGCAGGCTCAGATCGTGGACCTGCTGCGGGCATTGCAGGTGAAGTACGACCTGGCCTACCTCTTCATCAGCCACGACCTCAAGGTGATCCGCGCTCTCAGCGACGAGGTCCTCGTGATGAAGGACGGGCAGGTCGTCGAGCAGGGGCCGACGGCGGCGGTGTTCGACGCGCCGCGGACGGGGTACACCCGCGCGCTGATGGCGGCGGCGTTCGAGCTCGAGGCCGTCGAGCCCGGCGCCGTCGCGTGAGATGGGGGCCCCGAAATGGCCCCCATACCCCCAACGTTCGGAAGCGCCCCGGCGAAGCCGTGGCGCTCCTCGGAACGCTAGCCGGCTCACGCCGACGCCGCCCGCGCCCGCCAGGCGAGGATCCCCGCCACCGCCACGACCCCGACGCCGCCCGCGATGACCAGGCCGATGCGGACGCCGAAGGCCTCGATGACGGAGCCGAGCAGGATCGCGCCGAAGGGCGTGACGCCGGTGAAGGCGAGCGCGTAGAGGCTCATCATGCGGCCGCGCAGCTCGTCGGGCACGGCGAGCTGGAGCGTGGTGTTGGCGCTCGCCATGAAGAAGACCCCACAGAAACCCGTGACGAGCAGCAACGCCGCCGCCGACCGCGGGCCGTGCACGGTCGCGAGCGCGGCGATGGCCCCGCCGAGGGTCAGCGCGGCGGCCGCCAGTCGGGACAGACGCGGGCGGCTGCCCGAGAGCGCCGCGAGCGTCACGGCGCCGCCCACCGCGCCCACGCCGAGCGCCGCCATCATGAGGCCGAGGACGTGCGCGTCCTCGTGCAGGAGCTTCCTGGCGACCAGCGGGACCAGCACGTTGTTGTTCATCAAGAAAGCGCTGACGACGACGACGAGGCCGAGCACGATCGAGATCCGGGGAGTCCGCCACGCGTAGGCGAGCCCCTCGAAGAGCTCGACGCTGAGCCGGCGCCGGACCGCGGCGGGTGGCGCGCCCGGCGCGCGCATCGCCAGGAGCGCGACGAATACGGGCACGAACGACAGCGCGTTCAGGATGAAGGCGGGCCCCTCGCCCCAGCGGGCGATGACGAGTCCGGCGAGGGCGGGACCGATGACACGCGCGCCGTT
>WNGH01007814.1_pt1 | contig 11595 bp, 11 predicted proteins | sample 5400631 | NCBI WGS metagenome assembly WNGH01 (sample SAMN13153373, study PRJNA577476) | soil metagenome | isolation source: 115 cm soil or saprolite under Garry oak tree replicate 1 | place: USA:California | collected 2016-06-15 | reverse complement strand
GTTGATCCGGGAGGTTGTCCTCGTGGGAAGGGCGTCGGGAGTTTCTCTCCCCAGTGTCGAGCAGCTTGTGGAGGCGACGCTCAAGCTCGGCGATGCCATGGCCAATGCGACTTCCTCGATGGCTCAGGATCTCGCGCGCGGCAACCCCACCGAGATTGATTCGCTCAATGGTTACGTTGTCCAGCGCGGTAAAGAACTCGGTATCGCGACGCCCGTGAACAGGACGCTGCACGCGCTCGTGAAGCTGTTGGAAGAATGCAGCGGCGGAGGTCGATGAAGCTGTAGGAATTGGGCGGTCGCTCTCCCTTTGGGAGAAGGTCCTGCTAGTCGCTCTTGGACAACGGCCAGAATCTGAAAAATTCGGCATAGAAGATGAGGAACGGGAACGTCACAGCCAGGAGTGCTGAAGCGGTCCAGATTTCCAAGTCATAGGCCGGTGGTCCGGCATGAAGCGTTCCGGATATGGCCGGCGCGAGTGCGCGGTACATTTGCGCCAGCGCGCTTCCGATGACGATAACGGCAATGACATTAGCAATTCCTTTGAGGGGCTGCGCCAGCTTTCCAAAAAGCGAATTCTGCAGCATGTTTATAACGACAATTGAGCCGAAGATGAACGGGACCGGAGCGGTGACCAGAAATGCCATCACATCCATTTTGATGATGCCTACGCCGAACCAGAATGCCAATCCGCCGATGACAAGCGCGACCACCGTCCAAACCATACCCAGCAAGGGCTGCCGCATCACACCGGAAAACGTGGTGAGCGGCCAGAGGTCGAAGTTCGCCATCGTGAAAAGCCCGATCAAAAAAGAGACTTCGAAAACGAGAATATTCAAAGCACTGAACATCCCGTGCGGGTCTAACGACCGAACGTAAACCGGCGCGCCTTCCATGAATCCGTAGTCGAAAAAGATCCTGAAGAGAAGGTAATTCACGACGTAGCATGCAGCGAGCAGGACCAAACCTGCGGCAACTTCATTCCTGATGACTGCCTTGAAGGGCCAGCCGCCGAAGATGATCGCACCCCAGAACGTCACGACAACCGAAGTGATTGTCACATGCATGAGCATCGGAGCCGGCGGCGTCACATTTCCTCCGGCGACAGCCAGCGAAGCCGGCAGGACGATCGCTCCGATCACGTTGTTTCGCAGCGAAACTCGGCTGATTCGTGCCCCAGGTGACGCCCACGACTATTTGCATCGGAATAAGGCACATCAGGCTGTAGGAGACCCACCCGGCAAAAGTCGGAAAGTCAAAAAATGAAATGAGGGCGAGGGAGACGGCCATGACGATGATAGTGGCAACGATTCCTAATACAGGCTGCTTCATGAGTATTCCCCTCCTCGCAGAGGAGGGGAATATAACAAAAAAGACCGCAGTTATACCTACGACCGGCAATTGCATCTTCTTGACACTGGCTATCGCGGGGAATAGCCTCTCGAAAGGAGACGCCGCGACTTTCAGACGGCAAACCGGACTTCAGCGGCCATTGGAACAATCCATATACGCCCAACATGGCCGGCCCGAAGGGGGCTAGTGCTCTCGATCCAACGACGCGTCTGCCATTCGACTGGCCGCATAAAGGTGAGCCGTTGCTCGATGCCAAAGGGCAGCCGAAGACCTACGATCTTCCGTACACCGAGTGGGGATTGAAGCAGTGGAAAGAATATGATCCGGAGAAGAACGGGGACTACGCGGGAAGTTGTCTGCCTTTCGGAATGTCGCGCAACATCAACTCTCCACATGGAGTCCAGATCGTCCACAGTAACGGCGCCTTCGCGTTTCTCTTCGAGCAGAATACATGGTTCCACTGGATCTCATTGGATCCGAATTTTAAATGGCCGGCAGACTTGCCGCCGAGCTGGACGGGAGTTTCCACCGCACACTGGGACGGTGACACGCTTGTCATCGAGACGACGGGCTTTAACGGATACACGAGGCTCGACACCATCGGGCATCCTCACAGCAAGGATATGAAGTTCATCAACACCTTCACCCGTACCGACTCGCGTACGATCTTGCACACGGTGACGGTTCATGATCCGAAGGCCTACACTCACGATTGGATGAACGTAAGGACGTGGACCTTGAAGCCCGCGAACGACGTGATCATGGAGTACTCCTGCGAAGAGAACAACGTCAGCCTGCAGCATGGGACTATCACAAAGTGGAAGTATCCGGAGACCGTTGACTGAACCTGAAGAACGGGCGCTCCGCGAAGCGCAAGCGCGGCAGCGCGCAGCCTCAAGAAATAGACCGCCCCTACAGTTCAGCCCCGAGAAACAGATGCGGATTCGAAAGTTGCCATTTCTTGATAGAGGCGAACAGCGGCGGTGATGATACTCATGGCGACAGCGGCGCCCGTTCCCTCGCCCAGACACATGTCCAGATCGAGAATCGGTCGAGCACTGAAGTATTCCATCATTCTGCGATGGCCTCGTTCTCGCGACAGGTGTGAAAAGAAAATAAACTGTCGCGATTCCGGCGCCAACTTTGTGGCGATCATTGCGCCGGCACCGGAAATGAAACCATCGACAACAACGGGGATGCGCCGCGAGGCCGCCGCAATAATCAATCCGGCGATCGCCGCGATCTCAAAACCTCCGATCTTCGTAAGGACATCGAGCGCATCGTGCGGGTCGGGTTGATGGCTATGGAGCGCCTTTCTGATGAGATTGGCCTTATGGCGCATCCGTTCGTCATCCACGCCCGTACCTCGCCCGACGGCCTCTTCAACCGGCAAGCCGGCAATCACGGCGAGTATGGCCGAACTGGATGTGGTATTCCCAATGCCCATCTCGCCGGTTCCAATCAGATCGTAGCCTTGGGCGCAATCCATTCCGACCTGAATGGCTCGAATCGCCTCCTCCTCGGTCATCGCCGGATGCTCGACGAAGTTCTCGGTGCCTCGGCGTACCTTTTTCGAAACGAGGCCGGGCCGCTCCTGAAAGTCGTAATCGACGCCGACATCGACGATAACGTTCTCGATGCCGTAATGACGGCACAAGACATTGATGGCGGCACCTCCGCGCAAGAAGTTGAAAACCATCTGTGCGGTCACTTCGCGGGGATAGGCGCTAACGCCGGTACGCGATACTCCATGGTCGGCCGCAAACGTGAAGATCGCCTGCTTATTCAGAACGAGATCCACTGATCCCCTCATAACGCCGAACTCACGGGCGAACTCTTCCAACCGCCCAAGGCTCCCTGTCGGCTTCGTGAGGTTATCGAGCCGCCGCTGCAATAGAGAGCGGAGCTGACCATCGGGGCTTTGAATCTCAGGCAAGGAAACTGGCATAGGTTGCGATCTCCACAAAGTGAAAAGTTGCTCCAAAACAATCACCCGTAATCCCGCCGATCCAACGGCGAAAGTATGTCGAGGCAACAGCGACCACAATTCCTGCAACACAGAATGCAACAGCGCCGGAAACGCGAGAGATCAGGATCACGAGGGCGCCGCTGTATAGGGTTGTCACAATGAGTGTGTTGGTTTCTATTCTCTTTGCGAATTCCGAACCGAGACCGTCGTGGCTATATGGAGTGAAATATCCGAGAGGAAGAAAGGCCCAACGCCCAAGAATCTGCGCCGTCATGAGTGCGGCGTCGAGCCGGGCGGGATTCATGGATGTGAGCGCCGCATATTTAGCGAGTACGCAGAGGATCAATATGATGGCGCCGAATGCTCCAATGCGGGCGTCCTTCATAATCTGGAATCGTTCTTCACGCGTCCAGCCGCCTGCGGCGTCGGCTACGTCCGCCAAACCATCTTCGTGCAGTCCGCCTGTCACCCACACGAGGAAACCCAGTATGATCACAATTGAAAAGGAATCCGGAAATATTAAGGTCAATGCGCGCCGGAGGATGGCGGCGGCCAGCCCGATGGCGAATCCGATTGCCGGATAGAAGTAATAAGAAGACGCAATGCGGGGTGCCGTAAGAGTTTCTGTGCGGACCGGCAGCCTCGTCAGGAATTGCACGGCCACACGAAATCCCATCATTTCACCTGCAGCGGAATGCCGCAGACCATCAGTAAAACGCGGTCCGCAATTTCAGCCACGCGCTGGTTCATAAGGCCGGAATGATCCCGAAAGCGGCGAGCTAATGCATTGTCCGGGACAATGGCCCACCCGACTTCGTTTGTAATCGCCACAACCTCGGCTTCGGCAACACGCAGGGTACGGCACAACAATTCAATCTGTTTTCCGGCTTGGTCTTCGGCGCGCAGAACCCAGTTGGACAGCCAAACAGTCAGACAGTCGATGACGACAACCCCTTCCAGTCTTCTCAAGTGTTCCGATAGGTCATACGCTTCCTCGATCGTGTCCCACTGAGCACCCCGTTCTGCGCGATGGCGTGCGGCGCGCTCGCGCATTTCGTCGTCCAGAGGTTCCGACGTGGCAATATACGTTTTCGGATCCTTTGAGCCGGCATATACGAGCGCATGGCGCGTCTTGCCGCTGCGTGCTCCCCCAGTAATCAGCGTAATCATCGTGAGAAGATCCTCCGCAGTTCGCGGACAGCCTCACCGACGCGCGGACCCGGCGTCACAAAATATTCACCTGATATGGGAAATACGGCGTCGTGGCGAACTGCGCGAAGGAAGAAATACTTCTGCCAGACTTGCTTCACCACCTGTCTCTCGGATTCCGTGACGATGTGGTCATGCCCCATATCCAGAATGATGTCTGGATCACGACGAATCACTTCTTCGAAGGAGAATCGCGGGTATTGCACGACAACATCGGTTGCCGCATTGACGCCACCGGCCAATTCGATCAGTTCGTTCAGGTAACTCCCGCGACCAACCACAACGAGACCCGCAACGGTGGCTGGCGTACGACCAACCACAAACAATACCTTCGGCTTGGGAGCTCGATTCGTGCGACCGGTATTTTGATGGATCTCGTTATCGATGGATTGAACCAGCCTCGTGCCTCGTTCCGGCATTCCGATCTTTTCGGCGATAATCTGGATCGATCGATAAATGCCCGAAACACTATCCGGATGCAGAGTAATGACGTCGATGCGTCCAGTCTGGCGGAGAGCCGCCACGACATTCGTTTGGCTGTCGTTCACGAAAACAAGGTCCGGGTTGAGCGCGAGAATCAGCTCAATGTTCGGTGTCGCGTAGCCTCCGATTTTCGGCTTGCTTTTGGCGGCCTCCGGGTAATTGCAATAGAGCGTGTCGCCAACGACTTGATCACCCGCGCCGAGCGCAAAAAGAATTTCCGTAACACTTGGAGCCGTGGACACGATCCGATGCGATGCGAGCGCGAATAATAAGACCAGCCACATCTAAATTCTCCTGAGGTAATTCAACAGACGCATGTTCTCTTCACGTTTCTTGATCGCAAATCGAAAGCAAGAGCCGCAAGAGCCGTCGACACCCTCGATTCGTCGGCAATCCCGAATCAAGATGTGCTGCTCAGCGAGAGCGGCGATCAGTTCGTCCAACATCCGATGGGTGTCACAACGCGCGAAGAAAAAGTTCGCTGCCGTCGGAAATCCGCGAACGTGAGCAAGACCTTGAAGCTGTTTCCACAGCCAGATCCTTTCCCGCTGCACAAGCTGCAGGGTAGCCTCTTGATAGGAACGATCAGCCAGACTCGCGATACCCGCAATCTCAGCGAGGTTGTTGACTTGCCAGGGTTCGCGGGACTGCGTAAGCGATGGCACGCCTTCCCCGACGAGGTACCCCAATCGTAGGCCGGGAATGGCGTAAAACTTGGTCATCGACCGCAGAACCCAGAGATTCGGGAATTTCCCGATATACCGGACCATTGAAGGTTGGCCGGTAAATTCAATAAACGCCTCGTCCAGCAAAATCTGCGTTGATCCGGAAATCTGTCCAAGCCAGTCCAATAGCGGTTCAGGCGGAACGTATGCGCCTGTCGGATTGTTCGGATTCGTCAGGATCACTACATCACTGACCGGCTGGATGATCGGTAATCGAAAATGATCCTCGGGCCGCAACGCGGTTACCGTGACTGCAGCTCCCGCACTCTCCAGGGCGCGGCGGTATTCCATAAACGCCGGCACAATCAAGGTCGCGCTTTGCGGGCGCGTGGTTCTCAACCAAAAATAAATCAGTTCCGTTGCTCCGTTGCCCGTCAGGATTTGACCGGCAGGTGCGCCCAGTTCATTGGATAGACAACGCACAAAGCGGGTGGGCATCTCTTCCGGATAGACTGCGATGGTATCCAAAGATTCTTGAAGGGCAGCAATGGCCTTTGGAGAAGGTCCAAGTGGATTGATATTGGCGCTGAAATCCAAGACGTCCCGATAATCCAAATTGCGCTCACGCGCGAACGCGAGCGCTCGACCGCCATGATTTAGAACTGAAGCCATATGCCTAACGCCAGGTACGAAAATGCCGCGACGCCATACATCAACGACCGGACAGTTGCGAAGCGACTCCACTGCAGTTCGTCAATCGGATCGCCGAGAAACGGCTTGTGCACGGGACAACCGAAGTAGTAGTTCAAGCCGCCTAGCTGCACGCCTAAGGCTCCGGCGAGCGCGGCTTCCGGATAGCCCGCGTTTGGAGAAGGTTGCAACCGGGCGTCTCGCAAAATTATCGCAGCCGCACTTCGCCATCGAAGCCGCAACAGTGCCGCACTCAGGACGATAAATCCCGCCGTTATACGAGCCGGTATATAGTTGGCCAGATCGTCTAGCCGGGCGGCTGCCCAACCGAATCGAATGTAACTTTCGTTTTTGTAGCCAATCATGGAGTCCATCGTGTTGATCGCCTTGTAGGCAACCATGCCGGGAATGCCGGCGAGGGCGAGGAAAAACAACGGCGCAACAATACCGTCGCTGAGGTTCTCCGCAACTGTTTCAAAGACGGCGCGCGTGATTTCATTTTCGGACAACTTGTCCGTGTCACGCCCAACGATCTGTCCGACGAGATTTCGGGCAACATTAAGATCTCCGGAGCGCAGGGCTTCGATGACTCGAAGGGCGTGTTGATCGAGACTGCGGAGTGCAAGGCAACTGAAGATCCAGTAGACGGCAACAGGAGATCTTCCCCATCGCAATGTGGCGGCCGTGAAGACCAGGCTGACCGACAGAACCATGAATACCAGTACCGAGCCTGCTGCTCGCTCGTAAGGCATGATTCTTCGCAACAACCGTTCGAACCGGCGAACGAGGAAGCCGATGCCTTCGACCGGGTGGGGCAACCATCGAGGATCTCCGATGATGAGATCCAGCATAACTGCTATGGCGAATTCGGCTGTGGTCGCTTCGATCATTGGAGCAATTCGTAGATTCGATCGATGTCGAGATGGTCTATAGCCGCCGCCGCGAGGCGGTCGTACTGCTCGTCCTTTGAATAACGGAAGTTCGGTGGGCGCCAGGTGAGCCGGCGGCTCTTCGCTACAAGCGAAAGAAACTCTTGCGTAAATTCCGGGTTGTCGAAAAGGCCATGAAAGTACGTCCCGGCGATCCTGCCGCAAACGATTCCATCGGCTGTTCCGTCTTGCTTCCGAATGAACGGATCGACCGATTCGACCGGCTCGGTTCTGCCCATGTGGATCTCGTATCCGGAAACGGAAGTGCCAAGGAAGGAGCAGCCTTGCGATTGAACCGTCACCTTCTCGCGGCCGAGTTCGGTTTCGGCAGGCAACAATCGAAGTCCTTCCAGGCATCCACCCTCTTCGACGCCAAAGGGGTCGGATATCTTTCGTCCGAGCATTTGATATCCACCGCAGATGCCCAGCACCCATCCGCCACGTTCCAGCGTTTGGAACAACAACGGCTTGAAGCCTCGCTCGTAAAGCCACTGCAGGTCGCTGATCGTATTTTTTGTTCCGGGAATGATCAAAAGGTCGACCGCGGCTGTGGGTTCAGTCAGATATTCCACTGCGACATCGGGGATCGTTTCGAGCGCATTGAAGTCCGTGTAATTGGAAATGTGCGGCAGCCGGATGACCCCAACGCTAAACGCTCCGTGAGGTACCGCCCGTTCGTCGAGCGACACGCTGTCCTCTTGGTCGATGCGAAGAGATTCGATGTACGGCAACACGCCGAAGCAGGGACGCCTGGTGTGTTGTTCCAACAACTCCGGCCCTCCGTTGAATAGGCGGAGGTCGCCTCGAAAACGATTGATGATGAATCCCCGAACGAGGTCGCGCTCGTCGTCTTCTAAGAGAGTAAACGTCCCGACAATCGAGGCGAATACTCCTCCGCGATCGATGTCGGCCACCAGCACAGCGCGGCTGCCGGCGGCTTTCGCAAAGGGGAGATTGACGATATCGCGATCTTTGAGGTTCAACTCCACGGCGCTTCCGGCGCCTTCGATTAAGACGACATCAAATCTCTGTGCGAGGCGGTTGAAGCTCTCCAGAGCCTCCTTAAAAAAGAACGGTTTTTGCTCGTAGTACTCCGATGCCGTCATTGTTCGATAGACACGGCCGTGCAGCACGATCTGAATCTTTCGATCCGTAGCCGGCTTGAGGAGAATTGGATTCATATCCGATTCCGGCTCAACCCCTGCAGCTTCGGCCTGAGCGACTTGAGCACGTCCAATCTCGCTACCGTCGCGGCAAACGAACGAATTCAGAGCCATGTTCTGCGACTTGAATGGAGCCACAAGCAAACCGCGTTGACGAAACACCCGGCAAAGCGCTGTCACGATGATGCTCTTCCCGACGTGCGACGCGGTTCCGAGAATCATCAGGCTCCGTCTCATCGATGCCTCCAACGGAAGGTCATGCCGGCAAGCACATTGCGAGGAAGAGCGGTGTAGCCAAGTACCTCTTCGTACCGGCGATTGAAAACATTCTGGACCCGAATGAATACTTCAAGCCATGGCCGCAGCGAATAGCTCCCGCCTAGATCGGTTCGTTGGTATCCGGGATTACGGACAATTCCAAAGCCCACCCCATCCGAATCCTGGCGTTCACCCACAAAAGTCGTGTTCAGAGTGACGAATCCATGCCGAAGGACGGCGGTGACATCGGCGGCGCCGGAATGCCGCGGCCTGCGGGGCAATTCCTGCCCGGTTCCCGTCGAAGCACTCGCCGGTGAGGCGGCTGAGGTGACACGCGTATCGAGAAACGTATATTGGCCGCGAAGCCGCAACCACGATAGTTCGAGCCGCGTGCTCCATTCGATGCCTTCGGCACGGCTTGCTTCCAGATTGACCCAAGTTCCCGGCTGTGGCGCCGGCAAAGAAACAAAAACAATCAGATCCCGAAAACGATTCGCAAACAGCGTCGCGTCAGTCACGAAATGCGAACCAAAGAAGTGCTGCTCGATTCCTGCTTCCACACTTTGCGAACGTTCCGGGCGAAGATTCCGATTGCCGATGAAGTTGGGATCGTGCGCAAAATTCTGCAAGAAACTGGGTTCCGAAATTCCCGCACCGGTGCTCGCCTTCAAGCGGGTTGTTGACGTAAGCAGATATGAAGCGGCAAATCGCGGTGTGGCCTTCTTGTGGAAGACCGAGTTGTCTTCGAGTCTGACGCTCTCGGTAAAAAACAGTCTCGTGCCCACGCTGTGTTGGTGATTCGCGAACAGGCCGTGATTGTTTCGGAGCGGTGGGGCGATATCCGTAACGCCACGCTCCTGCTCGAAGTCGTAGCCAAAGACGATCGAATTATGGGACGAGTAACTCCAGTTTCCCTGATATCCCGCCGATCGTCGCTCGGTAATGGTTTTCGATGGAGCCGAGGCGCTGATGAATACCGTCCGGCGAACAACTCGCGCACCGTTGGGAATAACAAAATTTGAGGACGACAGCTCCCAAGCGGACAGCATCCGTACCAAGCGCACGCTCTCGGTTCCACGAGCGCCCGTTGTACCCTCCACAACGGCACCGATATTGAATGGACCTTCGCCCTGGTTATCCTGGAAGTAATCTCGAAAGCGAGTAAGTCCGAGTTGTATCCGGTGCGAAAAATTTTCCGTGTTCCGCTCATAATGCAATCCGCCGATAATGTTTGCGCCGGTACGGAATGCATCCGGGTCGAGTAACCCGAACCCGACCTTGTTAGGAACGCCGACCCAACTGCCAATTGTTCGTAACGTCAACCGGACCTGAGATCTATCGCTGAATCGGTAGCCGAGATTTTCAGCGAGCGTCAGATTACGGTAGGAGTCATTCACGTACGCGCCCTGAGTTCCGATGCGCTCTGCTCCCAGAGAGTAATCAAACATCTTCAGCGCGCCGGAAAACCCCGCGCGGTAACGATAAGTCGAAAAATTTCCACCTTCAAAAGAGCCGAACCCGCTCGCGATGCCATCTTCTGCGCTGCCACGGTGACTGATGACCTGAATGACAGAAGCGGCTGCGTTGGAGCCATAAACCGCGCTCTGCGGACCGCGGACAGTCTCCACGCGCTCGATATTTGTCGATGTGAGGTGAGCGAAATTGAAATCGCCTCCGGGTTCGTTCACCTGGATGCCATCGACCAACACCAGATTGGCATTCTTACCACCGCCTCTCGTATAGACCGCGGCTGTGCCACCGCGCCGGCTGGTTTGGGCCACGGCCATGCCGGGAACTTCCCGCAACAGTTCATAGACGGGAGGCGATTGTTGTTGAGCGATGTGATCGTGATCGAAGGCAGTGGCAGAAACTCCCAACATGCTCAGTGGAGTTTCGACGCGAGTCGCCGTAACCAGAACGTCCTCGCCGCGCGGCGCAATCTGTAGCGTGACCGCGAAGGTGCCGGCGGGAAGGCGAATCGACGCGCTGTACGGAGCGAACGCTGCGGCAGTAATCAGAATCGAATAATCGCCCGGCAATGCCTCGTCGAAGATGAACCGTCCGTTGCTATCGGTATAGGTTTCCCGAATGAAGCTCGGACCGGATATTTGGACTTTTGCACCCGCGATTGCAGCACCCGTTGGATCTTCAACGATGCCTTGGAAGTGTTCGGACGGAGACAGAAGCAGAAAGAACAGGAGGCTGAGAGTGGACATGATCTTTTCCCCCTCGGAAAAGAGTTCCCATGTTTCCGCTGAACCGGTCTCCTGACTTTGCGGTGCCTGTGTCGCGCTCGACTTCCCACATGCGCTTTGCGATGCAGTGGCGAACGCTCGGCTGTTTTGTACCGCTTACAGTTGCGGGGCAGTGGCGGATTTTCACCGCCTTCCCGTGCATTCAGCGTGTTTGTCTAGTAGTCGATACCTTTCTGTGCTGGAATCCCGTTCCGGTAGGGATGTTTGATCTCCCGCATTTCCGTGACGCAATCCGCAATCGAAATCACTTCTTCTGGAGCATTACGGCCCGTGACCACAACATGAACATGCGCCGGACGGCTTTGGAAGCAGCGAATCACATCCTCAACCGGAAGATAACCGTAACCCAAAACATAATTCAACTCGTCGAGGATAATTAAATCGTACTGGCCTGACAAGATTTTTTGCGAAGCCAAGGCCCAAGCTTCGCGCATCAGAGATTTATCTTCATCCAGGTTTGCGCTCTCCCAGGTAAATCCCTTTCCCATCGGAATCATTTCCAGGCCGATGCGTTGCGCGCTTTGAAGCTCGCCTGTCTTCCACTTGCCTTTGATGAATTGGATGATCGAGACGCGAAGCCCCTGCCCAATCGCGCGAAGCGCAATGCCAAACGCGGCGGTCGAC
>WNGH01008520.1_pt1 | contig 11596 bp, 9 predicted proteins | sample 5400631 | NCBI WGS metagenome assembly WNGH01 (sample SAMN13153373, study PRJNA577476) | soil metagenome | isolation source: 115 cm soil or saprolite under Garry oak tree replicate 1 | place: USA:California | collected 2016-06-15 | reverse complement strand
ATCGCCTGCTTGCTCTCGGCGTGCCGGCGAAAGACGTGCGGCACCCCCTGGTCTCCCCCTTGGTTGCACTGGCGCTCGTGACGCGCGCGAGGCCGAATAGCGCAGCGGGGAGGCGGGGGCGCCGTCGGAGCGCCTATGAGGCGCCGCGCGCGGCGGCCGATCGGGGCACCCCACTCGGCGGCGCCGAATCGAAGCGGAGACGGCGCCCCCGCCTCCCCGCACCGCCGTTCCGCCTGCGAGCTAACTGGCACCGCGCGCGATGCCGGTCTACCGGGGATTGCCCGCCCGGCCCGTGATTGGCACTGTGCCCCTCACCCTCATGCGGCACCCCCCCGCGACGCTCACCCTGGCCGCCGGTCTCCTCGTGCTTCCGGCGGCTGCGGCCGCCCGCTCGCCGGGCGATCCCGTCCGCCTGGTCTGGGTCGAGGGCGACGTGGCCGGGATGAGCACCATTTATGGCCCCGACGGCGGCGAGCCGATCGGCTTCATCGAGTACCGGCAGACACGGCACGGGGACCGGCTCTCGAGCGTGCGCGTCGCGCACTTCCGCGACGGCTCGAGCGACGAGGACTCGGCCGAGGCGCGCGTGGAGGGCACCCTGGAGGCGCTGGCGGGCCGCACTATCATCCGCGAGGCCGACGGCGTCCCGGCGGTCGACGTGACGATCGACGTGGCCGGCAGCCGCATCGCCGCGAGCTGGGGACGCGGCGCGCGCCGGCGCACCCTCGAGGAGCGGGTCGCGCTGCCCAAGGGGACCTACTGGGGACCGCTCATCTTCATCGTGCTCAAGAACTTCGACGCCAACGCCGAGGACGGCCGGCTGGTCTTCCGCACGGTCGCGCCCACCCCGCGACCGCGGGTGTTCGACATGGAGCTCGCCGGCGGCCCGCCGGCCGCGCTCCAGCGCGCAGGCGCGCGCCTCGCCACGCGCCGCTTCCAGCTCGGGCCGACCATCCACTGGACGGTCGATCCGATCCTGCGGCTCGTGCTGCCAAGCGCCACCTTCTGGATGCTCCCCGGCGAGCCGCCCGCGCTGGCGCGCTTCGCCGGGCCGCGCAACTACGCGCGCGAGGAGATCGTGATCCAATGAGGCCGGGCGGGCAGCCGGCGCTGGAGCCGAGTCCGCGCGCGGAGTGGATGCCGTACGCGCTCGCCCCGGCGCACCCCCGACGATGGTGGCATCCCCTGCCCGGCCTCCGGCGCCTCGCGCGCTTCGAGGCGGTGGTGCGCGCCCGCCTGGCCGCCGCCTGCGCCCTCGAGCACCCGCCGCCCGAGCGCTTCGGCTTTCGCTTCGAGGCCGCGACCCGTCTCTTCCTGGTGACCGGCCTGATGCACCGGCGCTACTTCCGCGTCGAGTGCCACGGGATCGAGGCCCTGCCGCGCGGTCCCGTCATGCTGGTCGCCAACCACGGCTCGCACGTGCTCGCCTGGGACGGCGCCATGATCCTGACCGCATGCCTCCTCGACGCCGACCCGCCGCGGCTCGTGCACGGCATGGCCGAGCACCGCCTGATGGAGCTGCCGCTGCTCGGCAGGGCCGCGCGGCGCATCGGGGCCGTGGACGGACGCCGCGACACCTGCGCGGACCTGCTCCGCGCCGGCGGCGCCGTGCTCGCCTTCCCGGAGGGCGTGAAGGCGCTCGCCCGGCCCTTCCGGGAGCGCTATCGCGTGCGCGAGTTCGGGCATGGCTTCCTGCACGTCGCCCTCGGGACCGGCGCCCCGATCGTGCCGGTCGCGGTGATCGGGCCCGAGGAGGAGGCGCCGCTGCTCGCCAACCCGGCCTGGCTGGCGCGGCTGGTCCGGACGCCCGTGGCCCCCCTCACCCCGACTCTCGTCGTCCCGCTGCCTGTCAAGTATCGCATTCACTTCGGGGCGCCGCTGCGCTTTCGCGGGCCGGCCGCCCCCGACGCCGTGGCGCGTCACGTGGCGGAGGTGAGGGCGGCCGTCCAGGAGCTGATCCGCCGGGGCCTCCGCCTGCGGCGGCACGTCTTCTTCTAGCGGCGGCGGGCCTGCCCCCCCAGCCTGGACGGTGACGACGGGCGCGTGCTACAAGGCCGCCGAACACCCGGGAACGGCGGGGGGTCGTCCTCGGCGTCCTCGTTAGTGCGGGAGCTAGAATGGGAAAGAGACTGTACGTAGGCAACCTGCCCTACCAGTGCGACGAGGCGCAGCTGCGCGCCCTGTTCGAGCAGGAGGGGCGCCAGGTCGAAGAGGTGAAGATCGTCACCGACCGGGAGACCGGGCGGCCGCGCGGCTTCGCCTTCGTCGAGCTCGCCACCGATGCCCAGGCCCAAGCGGCGGTCAGCGCCCTCAACGGCAAGCAGTTCGGGGGCCGGCCGCTCACCGTGAGCGAGGCTCGTGAGCGGGCGCCCGGCGGGGGCGGCGGCGGCGGCATGGGCCGACGCGAACGCTAGCCTTCTACGGCGGCAGCCAGGCGCTCGAGCGGCGCCCGTGAAGCGCGCCTTCGCGCTCCTCTCCCTCGTCGCGCTCGCGGTCGCGGCCGCACACGCCGCCGCGCCGCCCGTCGTCTCGTGGCGGGAGGCGGGCGGCCACGTCGGGGAGGTGGTGACCGTGGAGGGCGAGGTCGCGACGGCCAGCACGGTCGGGGACACCTGGGTCCTGGAGTTCGCCCGCGACGATCCGCGCGCGTTTCGCGTCGTCGTCCTGCTGCCGCTCCTCGAGACCGCGCCGCGCCAGCCGGAGCGGCTCTACCAGGGGCGGCGCGTGCGCGCGACGGGCCGCGTCCAGCGCTTCCAGGGTCGAGCCGAGATGGTGCTCCGCGGCGCCGGACAGATCGAGGTCGTGGAGACGGGCGGCGCGCCGCCCGCCGCATCCGCCCCGCCGCCTCCCGCCGCGCCGGTCGTGCCTGCCGGGCCCGCGCCGTCCGCCGCGGCCCCGTGCGAGCGCGCGCGCGAGCGCTGGCGCGCCGCGGCCGTGGAGGCGAGCGAGCGGATCGCGGCGCTCAACCGCTGCCTCGATTCCGTCCGCTACCGCTGCCGTGCCGAGAGCGCCGCCCTGACCCCCGCCCTCGAGACCCTCGAGACCCTCGAACACGAGGTCGACATCAACTGCCGCTGAAGGGGCGGCGGGGTGCGACGGTCGTCGCGGCGGGCGCGGGGGCGGCCTCGCCGCGACCTTCGAGGGCGCCGAGCGCAGCGGTCAGTGGGAGCGACGGCAGCCGTCGGCGCCCGAGCGGGAGCGCCGAGGCCGCCCCCGCGCCCGCCGCGCACGCTCGCTCAGTCCCCGCCCCCGCTCCCCTCCTCGTCCGTCTCCACGAAGATGTCGATCTCGTCGGAGCCCTTGTTGCCCTTCTGGTTGGTCACCGTGAGCGTGGCGGTGTACTCGCCCACCTTGGCGTAGGTGTGGACCGGGTTCTGCTCCGTGCTCTTCGAGCCGTCACCGAAGTCCCAGCTGAAGGAGAAGGGACCCCCGCTCTCCTCCTCCACCGACGCGGTGAACTGCACCTTGAGCGGCGGCGCGCCTTCGTCGGGCTCCGCTTCGGCGATCACGTCCAGCTCGTACTCCTCCTCCACCGTGGTGGTCGTCACGGCGGCCATCGGCTTGCCGGTGGTGGTCGTCGCCGCGGGAGCAGCCGCCTTCTCGGGGCCGCCGCCGCATGCGGCGAAGGTCACCAGGCTCGCGGCGAGCCCGGCACGCAGCAGGGTGGATCGCATCAATCCCCTCCTCTCCCGGTGCTCGAGTTTGCCGGGAAAACCCGGCATAGCTACCTGACGCCCCGGGGGTAAGGCAAGCAGCCAGCGGCGCGAACCGACGGCTACACGTACGCGAGCCAGGAGCGATAGCGCTCCTCGCGCCCGCGCACCACCCTGAAGAAGAGGTCCTGCAGGCGGCGCGTGATCGGCCCCGGCGTGCCGTCGCCGATGCGCCGGTCGTCGAGCTCGCGGATCGGCGTCACCTCGGCCGCCGTGCCGGTGAAGAACGCCTCGTCCGCCAGGTAGACCTCGTCGCGCGTGAAGCGCTCCTCGCGCGTCGGGAGGCCCAGGTCGGCGAGCAGGCGGAGGACCGCGTGGCGGGTGATGCCGCCGAGCACGGTCGGGAGCGGCGTCGTCTTCACCGTCCCCTCGCTCACGACGAAGACGTTCTCGCCGCTCGCCTCGGAGACGTAGCCGTCGACGTCGAGGAGGAGCGCCTCGTCGTAGCCCGCGGTGCGCGCCTCGCGCGAGGCCAGGATCGAGTTCACGTAGTGGCCGGTCGCCTTCGCCTTGGTGAGCAGCGTGTTCGGATGGAAGCGCGCGAAGGAGCTGGTCTTGACCCGGATGCCGTTCTTCATCCCCTCGTCGCCCAGGTAGGCGCCCCACGGCCAGGCGGCGACGGCGACGCGCGTGGCGGGCCGCGCCGCGAGCCCCATCTCGCCGTCGCCCATGAAGACGATCGGGCGGAGGTAGCACTCGCGCAGGCGGTTGGCGCGCACCGTCTCGAGGCAGGCCTCCACCAGCCGCTCGCGCGGGTACGGCATCGCCAGCTCCAGGACGTGCGCCGAGCCGTAGAGACGGTCGATGTGCTCGCGCAGGCGGAAGACCGCCGAGCGGCCGTCGTGGCACTGGTAGCAGCGGATGCCCTCGAAGACCCCGAGCCCGTAGTGCAGCGTGTGGGTGAGCACGTGGACCTGGGCGGCCTCCCAGGGCACGAGCTTGCCGTCGAGCCAGATGCGCTCGGTCTTCTCCATCGGGAACAGGTAACCCGAAGCCGGAGGCGAAGGCAAACCAATGCGGGCTACCGCGCGCCGCTGGCGAAGTGACGATCGTAGACGGCGCGGATCGCTTCGCCGTGACGCGCGTGGTCGGCGCGCAGCGCGGCCACCGCCGCGGCGTCCGTGCCGTCGTAGCCCAGGCGGCGCGCCAGGGAGAGCAGCGCCGCCGAATCGGCGGCCGTCACCTCGAGCGGCTGGTTGTGCTCGAGCCGGAGCCGGCTCTCGAGCGCCCGCAGGAAGGCGTAGCCCTCGGCCAGCGCGCGCGCGTCGGCAGGCGGGAGGAGCCCCGCCGCGGCGAGCGCGGTGATCGCCCCGGGCGTGTCGCGCACGCGCACGGCCGGGTGGGCCTGCCCGTGGCGGAGCTGCAGCATCTGCACCAGGAACTCCACGTCGACGAGGCCGCCGCGTCCGGTCTTGATGTTGACGGCCTGCTCGTCCGCGGCGCCGCGCTCGCGCTCGATGCGCGCGCGCACGCCGGCGATCTCCGCCACCTCCTCGGGGTGGAGCCCGCGCCCGTAGACGAACTCCGCGACGATGGCCTCCAGGCGCGCGCCGAGCGCGGGCGCGCCCGCCACCACGCGCGCCTTGATGAGCGCCTGCCGCTCCCACAGCCGGGCGCCGGTGCGGTGGTAGGCGGCGAACGCCTCGAGCGAGGTGACGAGCGGTCCCTGGTTGCCCGAGGGCCTAAGGCGCGTGTCGATCCGGTACGCGATCCCCTCGCGCGTCGGCGTCGCGAGCGCGCTGATCGTGCGCTCCGCGATGCGGGTGAAGAACTCGTGCGGCACGGCGCGCCCGCTCCACCACGCCGGATCGCCCGGGTCGTAGACGAAGATCAGGTCCAGGTCCGAGGCGTAGCCGAGCTCGCCGCCGCCGAGCGTCCCGAGCCCGAGCACGGCGAGGCCCTCGCTCTCCGGCACGTCGGGCACCCCGGCGCGCGCGAGCACCTCGCGGCGCGCGATGGCGAGCGCGGCGGCGAGGCACGTCTCGGCGAGGTGCGTCAGCTGGCGCTCCACCTCCGCCGGCTCGAGCGTGCCCTCGATGTCGTGCACGCCGACGCGCAGGAACTCCTCGTGGCGGAAGCGGCGCAGCGTGTCGAGCCGGGATTCGAGGTCGGGCGCCGCGGCGAGGCGCGCCGCGAGCTCGGCCGCCAGGTCCTCGCGCGCGCGCACGATGCGCATCAGATCGGCGCGCACCAGGCTGTCGAGCACCTCGGGATGGCGGAGGAAGAACGCCGAGAGGAACTCGCTGGTCGCAAACAGACGGACGAGGAGCCGCATCACGCCCGGGTTCTCGAGCAGCAGGTGGAGGTAGCTCGTGCGGGCGCCGATGGTGGAGACGAAGGTCGCGAGGTGATGGAGGGCGCGCTCGGGCGCGGCGGAGCGTGAGATCTCGGTCAGCAGCGCCGGCGCGAGCCGTACGAGCGCCGCCCGGCGCCGCGCCGAGGCGGGCGCGTGCGGCGGCCCGTCGCGCAGCAGGCGGAGCTCGCGGTAGGCGGACTCGAGGTCGCGGAACCCGAGCCGTCCGAGGCGCCAGAGGGCGCGCTCCGGCTGGTCGAGCTCGTCGATCAGGAGGGCGAGCTCGGGCTCGGCCTCGCGCCGGCGCTCCTCCTCGGCGCCGTGGAAGAGCGCGGCGAACGCGCCGCGCACGACCGCGCCGTGGCGCGCGCGGGCCGCCTCGAACTCGGCCGCCGCCTCGGCGCCGCGAAAGCCGAGCCGGCGTGCCAGCGCGAGGAGCGCGTCCGGGTCGCTCGGCACGCTCTGCGTGCGCCGCTCCTGGACGATCTGCAGCTTGTGCTCGACGTCGCGCAGGAAGCGGTAGGCGGCGGCGAGCGACACGGCGAGCGCCGGCTCGACGTAGCCCGTGGCGGCGAGCGCGGCGAGGGCGCCGAGCGTGCTCCGCACCTGCACACGCGGGTCCTTGCCGCCGTGCACGAGCTGTTGCGCCTGCACGAAGAACTCGACCTCGCGGATGCCGCCCCGGCCGAGCTTCACGTCGCGCGCCGCCTGGGGTCCGCGCAGCGAGGCGTCCACCCGTCGCTTCATCGCCTCCAGGTCCTCGAGCGTCCCGAAGTCGAGGTAGCGGCGGTAGACGAAGGGCATGAGCTCGGCGATGAGCCGCTCGCCGAGGGCGCGGTCCCCGCCCACCGCACGGGCCTTCAGCCACGCGGCGCGCTCCCACGTCTGCCCCCAGGCCTCGTAGTACGAGAGCGCCGCCGGGAGCGAGACGGCGACCGGCCCCTCGCCGCCGCCCGGGCGGAGCCGGAGATCGACGCGGAAGACGAGGCCGTCGCCCGTGACCTCGCCGAGCGCGCGCGTCACCTCCTCGGCGAGGCGCGAGAAGAACTGCCCGAGCGTGCGGCCCGCGGCCTGCTCGCCGTCGCGCTCGTAGACGTAGACCAGGTCGACGTCGGAGCTGTAGTTGAGCTCCTCGCCGCCGAGCTTGCCCATACCGAGAACGACGAAGGCGGCGGGACGGCCCTCGCCCGGCACCAGGGCCTCGCCCCACTCCGCGGCGAGGCGGGCGCGCACGCTCGCCACCGCGGCGTCGAGCACGCCTTCGGCGAGCGCGGACAGCTCGCGCACCGTGTCCTCCACGCTGGCGAGGCCGAGGAGGTCGCGGCCCCCGATGCGCACCAGCTCCCGCCGCCGGTGGCGGCGCAGCGCCGCCTGGAGGTCGGCGCGCGAGAGCGGTCCCGCCGCGCCGGCCGCGGCGAGCGCCGCGCGCTGCGCGTCCGGTCCCCGCGCGGGCACCTCGTGCACGGCGGCGACGAGCGCCGGCCATGCGGCGCCCTCGGCCACCAGGGCGCCCGCGAGCGCCGGGCTGCCGCCGAGCAGCCGGAGCAGCGGAGCGACGCGTCCGGGCGCCGGCGGCGCCTCCGCCGCCGGCAGGAGCCGCGCCAGCTGATCGAGCGCCGCCGCGGGATCCGCGGCCGCGGCGAGCCCCTCCGCCACCTCGTCCGCGGGCGCGCGCGCGAGCCAGCCCGCGACCGCGCGCGCCGCCTCCGCGACCCGCGCCGTGTCCCGCACCCCGCTCGCGGCGATCGCCCGCGCGAGCTCGTCGGCGGTCATGGCCAGAGCTCCCCGAAGTCGGCCGGCAGGCCGTCGCGCGCGAGGGCCGCGCGCAGGTAGGCATGGCGGACGCCGTGATCGCTCACGACGATCCGGTCGGCGCCGAGTGCGCCGGCGACCCGCTCCAGCACGAGCGCGCCGGCGGGCAGGATCGCCCCGCGCCCGGGATCGAGCCCCGGGAGCGCCGCGCGCTCGGCGGCGGTCATGCGCGCGAGGCGGGCGGTGAGCCCCGCGAGCGCGGTGCGGGCGAGCACATGGCCGTGCACGCGGCGCGGCACGTACGCGCCGAGGCGGAGGTCGAGCGCGGCGAGCGCGGTCGCCGTGCCGCCCGAGGCGGCGAGCCGGGCGCCGGCGGCGCGCGCCCGCGCCGGCAGCTCGCTCGCCGCGAGGACGGCGCCCACGGCCGCATGCGCCCCGTCCAGGTCCGCGCCGTGCGCCTCCGTCAGGGCGAGCGCGCCGAGCGGCAGGCTCGCCGCGCCGAGCACCCGTTCGCCCACGCCGAGCGTGAGCTCCGTCGTGCGCCCGCCCACGTCGGCGACCAGGAGCGGCGTCTCCCCGGCCGCCACGGCCGCGTAGGCGAGCGCCGCCTCCCGCTCCCCGGAGAGCACCTCGACCGGCACGCCGGCCGCCGCGGCGATCGCGTCCGCGGCGGCGGACCCGTCCGCGGCCTCGCGCAAGGCGGCGGTCGCGAACGCCCACACCCGCGGCGCGCCCCGGGCGCGCGCGCGCGCCGCGAAGGCGACGACGGCGTCGCGGGTTTGGGCGAGCGCATCCGCGTCGAGCCGGCCCCCGGGGCGGAGCCCGGTCCCGAGTCGCGTGACGGCGAGCGCCTGGTCCAGCACGCGCGCCCGCCCGCGGTCCACCGCCACGGTCAGCAGCAGCACCGAGTTGCTGCCGATGTCGATCACGGCCGCGACGGCGGCCACTGGGATCACGCCACCGACTGACAGCCCGCCGGCTCCTCGCCCAGGTGCGCGCTCTCCCGCCAGCGCATGAGCTCGGCGAGCGCCCGCTCGGCCATGGCGAGCTTCTTGTCGCGGCCCCGCAGCGCGCGCGCGAGCGGCGGGAAGAGGCCGTAGTTCGCGTTCATGGGCTGGAAGGCCTTCTTGCCGCGCTGGGTGACGTAGGCGAGGAGCGAGCCGAGCGCGGTCGTGCGCGGCGGCGCGAGCGGCGCCTGGCCGGCGAGGAGCCGCCCGGCGTTCAGGCCCGCGAGCAGGCCCGTCGCCGCCGACTCGACGTAGCCCTCGACGCCGACCAGCTGCCCCGCCAGGAGAAGCCGCTTGCGCCCCATCACCTGGAGCGAAGGCAGGAGGAGCGCCGGCGCGTCCACGAAGGTGTTGCGGTGGAGGCTCCCGAGCCGCACGAACTCCGCCGAGGTGAGCCCGGGGATCATGCGGAAGACGCGCCGCTGCTCGGGATAGGTCATCTTGGTCTGGAAGCCCACCATGTTGAAGAGCCGCCCCTCGGCATCGTCCTGGCGGAGCTGGACGCAGGCGTGCGCGCGCTTGCCGCTGCGCGGGTCGAGCAGACCGACCGGACGCATCGGGCCGAAGGCGAGCGTGTCGCGCCCGCGGCGCGCCATCTCCTCGATCGGCATGCAGCCCTCGAAGTAGAGGCAGCGCTCGAAGTCGCGCGTCGGGACCTTGTCGGCGTGCACCACCGCCTCGACGAAGGCGTGGTACTGCTCCCGGTCGAGCGGGCAGTTGATGTAGTCCTCGCCCCCCTTGTCGTAGCGCGACGCCTTCCACGCCACGCCCATGTCGATCAGAGGTGGCGCGTGCCGAGCACGCGCTGGAGGGCCTCGGAGAGCGCCGGCGAGGTGAGCGGGCCGGTGGCGACGATGGTGAGCGCGGCGGGGATCTCGGTCATCTCTTCCCGGACGATCCGCACCGCAGGCAGCGCCTCCACGGCCCGCGTCACGCCGTCCGCGAAGTGCATCCGGTCGACGGCGAGACAGGCACCCGCGGGCACGCGGGTCGCGTCCGCGACGCGCATGACGAGCGAGCCGAGGCGCCGCATCTCCTCCTTGAGGAGCCCGACCGCCGTCTCGAGCGTCGCGTTGCGAAAGGAGTTCGAGCACACGAGCTCGGCCAGGCGGTCGGTCGTGTGCGCCTCGGTGCCGCGCCGGGGCCGCATCTCGTGGAGGTCGACGCCGATGCCGCGCCGGGCGAGCTGCCAGGCCGCCTCGCAGCCCGCGAGCCCGCCGCCGATGATGGTCACCCGCTCGGTCGTCATCGGCTCAGGAGGAGGTGGCCCGCCGCGGCGAGTGCCGCCGCGCGGCGGCCGCCTCGCGGCCGCCGGCCCGCCCGCGGCCGCGCACCTGCGCCGCCGCGCGCCGCTCGGGCAGCGGCGCGTAGTCGCCGCCGTCGCCGGTGTCGATCTGCTCCTGCCAGCCGCAGCCCTCCTTCACGCAGCGGCGCACGGTGCCGTAGCGCTTGGTCAGCTTCTCGGTCACGAACCCCGTCCCGCAGCGCGGACAGGCCTCGGGCAGCGGCCGGTCCCAGGCCACGAACTGGCACGCGGGATAGCGGCTGCAGCTGTAGAAGAGCTTGCCGCGCCGCGAGCGGCGCTCCATGAGCTCGCCCTCGCCGCAGCCGAGCAGGCACCGCACGCCCGTCGGCACGGGCTTGTGGAGGGGCTGCATGTTCTTGCACTCGGGATAGCCCGAGCAGCCGAGGAACTTCCCGTAGCGGCCGAAGCGCACCTGCATGGGACGGCCGCACTGCTCGCACATCTCGCCGGTGGTCTCGGGCTCGACCGGCCGGATGGTCCCGTCGTCGGCGCGCCGGAAGTTCTTCGTGTTCTTGCACTCGGGGTAGCCGCGGCAGGCGAGGAACTCGCCCCGCCGGCCCCACTTGATGACCATCGGCTGCCCGCACTTCTCGCACACGAGGTCGGTCGGGCGCTCCTCGCGCTTCACGTCGCGCATCTGGACCTCGGCCTGCTCGAGGTCCTTGGCGAACGGCCCCCAGAAGCGGCGGAGCGCGTCCACGTAGTGCTCCTCGCCTTCCTCGATGCGGTCGAGCTGGTCCTCCATGCCGGCCGTGAACTCGACGTTCAGCACGTCGGGGAACGACTCGACCAGGAGGTCGGTCACCAGGAAGCCCAGGTCGGTCGGCTTGAGGCGCCGCCCGTCGTCCTCGATCACGTACTCCTTGTTGAGGATGGTGCCCACGATGCTGGCATAGGTGGACGGGCGCCCGATGCCCTTCTCCTCGAGCTCCTTGATGAGCGTGGCCTGCGTGAAGCGGGGCGGCGGCTGCGTGAAGTGCTGCTCGGGGACCAGCTCGAGGAGGCGCAGCCGGTCGCCCTCGGCGAGCGGCGGGAGCTGGCCCTCGCCCTCCTCCTCGGGATCGCGCTGCTCGTCGTCGCGGCCCTCGGTGTAGACGCGGATGAAGCCGTCGAACTTGAGGATCTGGCCGGTGGCCCGGAAGCGGCAGGCACCCGCCTCGACATCCACCGCGGTCGCGTCGTAGACGGCCGATTCCATCTGGCTCGCCACGAAGCGGTTCCAGATGAGCGTGTAGAGCGCGAGCTCGTCCTTGTCGAGGTGAGACGCGACGCGCTCGGGCTCGTACTCCATCGCGGTCGGCCGGATCGCCTCGTGCGCGTCCTGCGCGTCCTTCTTCGAGCGGTACACCTGCGGCGACTCGGGCAGGTAGGGCGCGCCGTAGCGGCCCTGGATGTAGTCGCGCGCGGCGGCGAGCGCCTCGCCCGCGATGCGCGTCGAGTCGGTGCGCATGTAGGTGATGAGGCCGACCGAGCCCTCCGCGCCGAGCTCGACGCCTTCGTAGAGGCGCTGCGCGACCCGCATGGT
>WNGH01007638.1_pt1 | contig 11596 bp, 6 predicted proteins | sample 5400631 | NCBI WGS metagenome assembly WNGH01 (sample SAMN13153373, study PRJNA577476) | soil metagenome | isolation source: 115 cm soil or saprolite under Garry oak tree replicate 1 | place: USA:California | collected 2016-06-15 | reverse complement strand
CGTCACGTCCGCGCCGGCGGACGCTACCGCGAAGTGACGGTGCTGGTGCGCAAGTTGGACGGTTATCATCAAGCGTTGCAGCGCGTCCTGGCGCGCTATGAAATCCCTTTCTTCCTGGATCGGCGCGAATCGGTCTCCCATCATCCGCTGGCGGAGCTGACGCGGAGCGCCTTGCGCACGGTGGCGTTTCAATGGCTGCGCGATGATTGGTTTGCGGCGCTCAAGACCGGCTTGGTTCCAGCCCAGGCAGACGAAATTGACCGGCTCGAAAACGAAGCGTTGGCCCGAGGCTGGAAAGGCTCGGTTTGGCAACAGCCGATCTCTGTTGCGGGCGAGCCGGCCCTAAGCGAGTGGCTGGCCGATTTGCATCGCCGGATCGTTCCTCCCTTCCAAAGGCTGGCCCTGGCGATAGCTACGCGGCAGAACAAGCCCACGGGCCTGCACCTGGCCGAAGCGTTGCGTCAATTTTGGAAAGCGCCGGAGGTCGAGCGGCGGCTCCAGGCCTGGGCGGAGTCGGAGAGCTCCAATTCCGATTTCCAAATCCCCAAGTCGGTACATGCGACCGTATGGGAGCAGATGAATGGGTGGCTGGAGAACCTCGAATTGGCCTTTCCCACGGAACCCCTCACGCTGCGGGAGTGGCTGCCGATTTTGGACGCTGGTTTGGCGAGCCTCACCGTGGGCGTTATTCCGCCCGCGCTGGATCAGGTCCTTATCGGCGCCATTGACCGTTCCCGCAATCCTGACATCAAGCTGGCGGTGGTGTTGGGCATGAACGAATCGGTCTTCCCCGCGCCACCTGAGGCGAGCGTGCTGTTGACTGAAGCGGACCGCGACGAACTGGAAAAAAACAACCTTGTCCTGGGCGGCAACGCACGACAGCAGATTGGCCGCGAGCGGTTCTATGCCTACCTGGCCTGCACCCGAGCTCGACAACGGCTGGTGCTCACCGCCGCACAACAGGACGCTAACGGCTCCCCGCTCAACCTCTCACCGTTCCTGTCTGTTGTGGAGCGCCTGTTCCCGGCGTTGAAACGCGAAATTGTGCCCTGGACGCTGGACTGGCAAAAAAGTGAGCACTCGAATGAGTTGATTGGGCCGCTCTTAGCGGTGCAAAGGCTGGAGTCCAGGGTTGAAAGTCCAAGATTCGGGTGCGAGAGGCAAGAGCCGGAGGTCAGAGGTCAGAGGCGCGAGGTCACAGGTTGGGAGCAGTTAGCGGCATTGCCGGCGCTGGCCGGAGTATTCGAGCAGTTGCGGCATTTTCAGAACCCGAACGCCGAAGAGTCCCTTGCACCCGAGCTGGCTGGGCGTCTGTACGGACCGGTGCTGCGCACCTCAGTCAGCCGCATGGAACAATTTGCTGCTTGTCCGTTCAAGTTTTTCGTCCATTCCGGTATGCGGGCCGAGGAACGCAAATTATTCGAGTTGGATGTCAAAGAGCAGGGCACTTTTCAGCATGACGTGCTGGCGTTTTTCCACGAGGAGTTGAGCCGTGAGAGCAAACGGTGGCGCGACATCACTCCGGAGGAGGCGCGCCAGCGCATTGGCCGGATTGCTAATGGCCTGATGGCCAGTTATCGCGACGGACTCCTACAAGTCAGCGAGGAGAGCCGATTCATGGCCCGCATCCTGCGCGAATCGCTGCAGGACTTCGTGGAAATCCTCGTGGCCTGGATGCGCCAGCAATACCAATTCGATCCCGTCGCGGTGGAGTTGCCGTTCGGCGAAGACGAAAATTCGCCCGCCTGGGAGATCGATTTAGGCGATCGCCATAAGCTGGCGCTTCATGGCCGTATCGACCGCGTCGATCTCTGTCCGGCTTCGGAAAACGGCCAAGCGCTTTGCGTAGTGGTGGACTACAAATCGAGCCAGAAGCACCTGGATGCGTTGTTGATGGCGCACGGATTGCAGTTGCAGTTGCTGACCTACTTGAATGTCCTGCGGCACTGGCCCAATCCACGCGAGCGGTTTGGCGCAGCGCGGCTCCTCCCGGTTGGGGTGTTTTACGTCAATCTGCGCGGCAAATATGAGCGCGGAAAAAACCGCCTCGATGCACTCGCCGATCCCGAGCAAGCGCGCAAGCTGGCCTATCGCCACACTGGCCGGTTCGACACACGGGCGTTGCCCCAACTCGATGGCCGCCGTGATGCCCGGCAGGGCGATCAGTTTAATTATCGTCTGACCAATGACGGGCACGTCAACAAAGTTTCCCACGAAGCCTTGGCCACCGCCGGCTTCGAAGCGCTGCTCAGCTCTGTCGAGGCGAATTTGAAAAAGATGGGCCAGGACATTTTTTCAGGCGTGGCCAAAGTCGCGCCCTACCGCAAGGGCGGGGCCACGGCCTGCGACCAGTGCGACTATCGCTCGATTTGCCGCATCGATCCGTGGACGCATAGCTTCCGGGTCCTGGGAAGGGAGGCGGAATGATGGAGTGGCGGAGTCATGGAGTGTTGGGGTGATGGGTAACGGCCTGGCGGAACGGGGGTGCTGGGATTCTTATCCAGAGCTCCACCACTGGGTTGCCTCCATCTAGCTCGCAATCGAGAAGTGGCTCGTCCAATTGCCGGGCTCGGTTTTGGCCACCCAAAAGGATTCCCCCGCGCTGACAATCGGCGGTCCAGCCGTCCACTTGCCACCTTCATAGGGGTGCAACGCATACTTCTGCCGGTCGCGATCGAAGAGATGGATCACGTCTCCGTCCGCGATCGGGAATTGCAGATCCTCAATGCTCCCCGGCTGCGGCACGATCGAACTGCGGAGCGAAAAGCCCGAAGGTATTGGTATCGATACATTCCCTTGCATGACTTCGCCTACGAAACTGTGCGATTTGTAGTCCGACGTCGGGTTGAAAAAAATCGCCCCTTCCCCCGGCGACAGGGTTTCGGTTGAGTTTGTCCACTTGCCATTTTTGACGGCATTTTCGTCGAGGCGGAAGAAACGGGTGTCGAACTTGTGCAGCGTGGTGTCGTCCGGCCAGTCTTTGAACATGTCAGCCACGCTATTGCTGGGACCATCCAGCGGATTGGCAATCATCGAAAAACCCGGCGCTAGTGTGACTGAGACGTAGCCAATTACGTTGACTGACAGGACCTCCCCGGCCTGCAGACGATAAAACCGATAACTGTGCTTCGAAGCGTCGGAATCGATGTATTCGAGGGATTCGGCGCCTGCTGTGTCCTGGGAAATTGGATTCCAACGTAGCAAATCGGTACTGGCCTCAATTGTGTAGGGAGCGCCCTTGGGCAACTGCGTTTTGAACCTAAATGGCCCGTAAGGAAAGCGCGTCGCCTCTGCCAGAACGGGTGGCCCGACGGTCCGCTCTTTCTTGCCGGCAAAAAGCGTTGTCTCGCTGATTCTTTGAATGAGGGACTGAATTTTCATCGCGTCAGAACAGCCGTTTTCCTGCCAACCAAGCCAGATTGGGCTGCTTCTTGGGCGCCATTACGTTATCTTACCTGAAAGGGAGTGCAAGCGCAACTAAAGTGGATTGCTGGGGGTAATGCCTCAGTGACGCGCCCTACCTGCTTTGGCTCGCCGCGTCCGCCTTCACTGACCCATTACCGAAATTCAAAATCCGCATGCCGAATGACGAATGGAATCGGAGATCCGAATGATGGAGTACATCAAAGCAAACGTTTTTCCGGCTGAAATCGCAGCCGAAACGAGGCCCGCAGTCCGAAGGCCGGGCGGGCTTCGCATTGAGCTCTCGGATTTGGCAGTGACTCTAGGCTAACAGCCCCGTCACCACCTCACCTTCCACGTCGGTCAGCCGGAAATCACGGCCTTGGAAGCGGTAAGTGAGCTTGGTGTGGTCAAATCCGAGCAGATGCAGCAGCGTCGCGTGCAGATCGTGCACGTGGACTTTGTCTTTGACGACGTGGAAGCCGAATTCGTCGGTTTCACCCCAGGTAATGCCGGGCTTGATGCCGCCGCCGGCCAGCCAAAATGTGAAGGACTGCGGATGGTGGTCGCGGCCGAGTTTGCGGCCGACGTCTGCGTTGCTCTCGACCATCGGCGTGCGGCCAAATTCACCGCCCCAGAGCACCAGGGTGTCCTCGAGCAAACCGCGCTGCTTGAGGTCCTTGATCAGCGCCGCGCTGGCCTGGTCGGTCTTCTCGGTTTGCTCTTTGACGCCTTTGTGGACTTCGCTGTGGTGGTCCCAGCCTTCATGGAAAAGCTGGACGAACCGAACCCCGCGTTCGATGAGTCGGCGCGCCAGCAAGCAGTTCAGCGCAAATGACGGCTTTCCGGGTTCCACTCCGTACAGCTTAAGTGTCTCCGGAGCCTCCTTTGAAACATCGATCAACTCGGGCGCGCTGGATTGCATCCGGTAAGCCATCTCAAAGGAATTGATGCGCGTGGCAATCTCCGGGTCCCGCACTGCGCCAAGGTGTTTTTGATTGAGTTCTTTGATCAGGTCAAGGGTGCGGCGCTGCATTTTGTCGGTGATGCCGAGGGGATTGGAAAGAAACAGCACCGGGTCGCCGGTCTTGCGGAACGGGACGCCCTGATAAATTGTCGGGAGAAAACCGCTACCGAAAAGCGCCGTCCCGCCGCTGAGTCCGCCGGCGGAGTTGAGCACCACGAAGCCAGGCAGATTCTCCGTTTCGCTGCCCAGGCCGTAGAGCACCCACGAGCCGAAGCAGGGCCGGCCGAACTGGGTGGAGCCGGTTTGCATGAGCACCTGGCCCGGAGCATGATTGAACGCGTCGGTAGTCATTGACCTGACGATGGCAATGTCGTCCACGACTTCGGCCAAATGCGGCAGCGCCTCGGACAGTTCTGCGCCGGACTGGCCGTGTTTGGCGAATTTGAACTCAGTGGCGTACAACGCCGCGTCCGGTTTGATGAAGGCGTACTTCTGGCCCATCACAACCTCTTGAGGCACCGGTTTGCCATCGTACTTCGTCATCGCTGGTTTGTAGTCAAACAAATCCAGTTGGCTGGGCCCGCCCCCCATGAACAGATAAATGACGCGCTTGGCTTTGGGTTTGAACTGCGGTTGCCTAGGCGCCAGCGGGTTCGAGACCTTCGGTTTCCCTGCAGCTAAGGCTGTGCCGCCGTCCAGCAAGGACTCGAGTGCGATCGAACCCAGTCCCACGCCGCATTGGCGGAAAAACCAGCGGCGGGTGATCAGTTTGGCGTATTCGCTTCTGAGTTCGTTGGTGTAGTTCAAGCAATTCATTCGTCATTCCTTGGTAATTGTTTCATCCAGATTTAAAATCGCCCGGCTCACCATTGCCCACGCTGCCACTTTGTGCAGGTTCACATCCGACGGCATTCGTTTCAGGTCAGAAACCGCGACATGGACGGCCGCAGCGGTGCGATTCTCAAAGTAGTCATATTCCTCCTGCCAATACTTAAGCAATTTCTCTAACTCGGAGAAGGTCGGTTTGCGGCCTGTGCACAGCTCGAAGGCATAGCTGACGCGCGACGGCTTGTCAGGCCCGCCCTCCTTGAGCACGCGCAACGCCATTGCTTGGGCGGCCTCCACGAAGGTCTTCTCGTTCAGAGTCGTCAGTGCCTGCAAGGGCGAGTCCGAGCGCACCCGCCTCGGACAGGAGGTCTCGCCCGACGGCACGTCGAAGGCCATCAGCGATGGGAAGGGCAGCGAACGCTTCCAGAACGTGTAAAGACCCCGGCGATACCGGTCTTCGCCTTTGGTCTCCGACCAACTGAACCCGCCGTAAACCGTGTCACCAATCGTGCCTGGGATGGGTGGATAAACGCTCGGCCCGCCAATCTTCGGGTTAAGCAATCCGCTGACAGACAAGGTGATGTCCTGGACTACTTCGCCTTCCACGCGCAGCCGCGGCGCGTGCGCCAGCAGCCGGTTGTAGGGGTCCTTCGCGTACAGCTCGGGAGTGATTTTAGACGATTGGCGGTAAGTGGCCGAGTTGACGATGAGCCGGTGGATATGTTTGATGCTCCAGGGTTGAGAATCTAACGTCCTGTCCGCTCCCTTGGCCCCTTCGGATTTCTGACTTTTTTTGACATTCGTCAATTGGGTTTTATCATTGACCGTCGGCTCCATAAACTCGCAAGCCAGCCAATCGAGCAGCTCCGGATGCGAGGGCCGTTCCACGCGCGTGCCGAAGTCCTCCGGGGTGGTGACCAGGCCCTGGCCGAAATAGGCCTGCCAGATGCGGTTGACCATCACCCGCGCGGTCGTGGGGCTGCGCCGATCCACAATCCACTTGGCCGGCCCCAGCCGATTGCGCGGCGCCCCTTCCGGGAATGGGTGGAGGACTGCCGGCACGTCCATTTGGACCTCTTCCTTCGGGCGCAACCGGTCGCCGCGTTTGAAAAGATGCGTCACGCGGGGCTTCGGCTGCTGCTGCAGCACCAGGGTCATCGGCGAGGAAGGCCAGTTCGTCCAGACCTGGTCGATCTGTTTATTCAACTCCGCGAACGACGGGTCGGAAAAGCGGAACCCGTCGAAAAGTTCGCGCCTTTGTTCCGGAGAACGCTGACTGGCCGCGATGGCCAGACAATTACGTTGCGCCGGAGTCAGTGGGTCCACCGTCAGTGGCGTCGCGTTGGTGGTCGCGCTCAGGCGAAAACAACCCAGCATGTGGCAATCGAGCTTGCTCTCCGAGTCGAAGCTCTGGTAGATCGTGAACAGCAACCGCGTGCCACCTGGGAACCCCACCGGCTCTTCGCACTCGAACACAGCCCGGTGCTCCTGGTTGCGCCGGTCCGGTGTCAGAGCCGCGGTCCACCCGCCCTTTTCCGTGTCGCGATCGATCGCGTTGGTGACGCTGAACCCCGGCGCTTCCGCATCGGCCAGCGCCCGGCGGAACTTGATTTTGTTGGTCACCGTCGCGTTGGTCAGCGCGTAAGCTTCAACGGTAAATTCTTTGACCAGGAAGCTGCCCTTATTCATCACGCCCGGCCCGCCATAGGCCAGGTTCGGGTTCATCAAGGCCTCCAGGCGAAAACCGGTGATGTCGGTCAGGGGCGTGTCCACCCAGACCCGCATGGTTCCACCCGGCTCGATGTCCCCGCCGCCCAGTAATGACAGGTCGTCCTGCTTCTCAAACTTGGTTGCAAAATTTTGCCAGTCCGCAGGGTCGAGCACTGTCCAGGTGCCCGGAGCATCAGCCAGGGTTTCTTCCCAGGCGGCCATCCGTTCGTTGAGATTGGTTGCCGATTCTATGGCCTTATCTTCCAACGCCTGGACCTGAGCGCGCAGCTCCTCCCGCTTTTTCTGTTGCTCGGCGGTGGGCACCTCGATGAAAGCTTCGTCGTCATTGTTGAGGAAGGCGTAAATCTGATAGTACTCCTTCTGCGTGAACGGATCGTACTTGTGGTTGTGGCACTGGCAACAGTTGATGGTCAGACCTAGAAAGGCCTTGCCCATCGTATCCACACGGTCGATCAGCGCCTCGACGCGGAACTGTTCGGGCTCGATGCCGCCCTCCTGATTCAACATCGAATTGCGCAGAAAACCCGTGGCGACTCTTTGGTCGAGGGTCGGGTTTGGCAACAAGTCGCCCGCCAACTGTTCGATAGCGAACTGATCGTATGGCAGGTCGTTGTTGAACGCTTTGATCACCCAGTCCCGGTACGGCCAGATCGGTCGCGGGCGATCTTTTTCGTAACCATTGGTGTCGGCATATCGGGCCACGTCCAACCAGTGCCGGGCCCAGCGCTCGCCATAATGGGGTGAAGCCAGCAACCGCTCCACCAATCGTTGGTAGGCGTCCGGCCTGCGGTCCGCCACAAACTCCTCCGCTTCCCTGATCGTCGGTGGAAGACCCGTCAGGTCCAAACTTAACCTGCGAATCAACTGCGCCCGCTCCGCCTCAGGCGACGGTTTGAGCTTTTCCTTCTCCAAACGCGCGAGGATGAACTTGTCAATCGGATTGCGCGCCCACTTGTTGTCTTTGACAGCAGGCACAGGCGGGCGCACCGGCGCTTTGAACGCCCAGTGGTTCCGCTTGTCGTCGCCGGCGGCCGAGGCGCTTTCCGGCCACTTGGCGCCCTGGTCAATCCAGGCGCGCAACAATCCGATTTCCTCGGCGGTCAGCCGCTGGCCCTTTTTTGGCATTATGAAATCGGCCTTCACGCCGGCAACCGCCTGGACAAGCAAACTCTCGGCGCCCTTGCCCGGAACAATGGCCGGCCCTAGCTCGCCTCCTTGAAGAGCGACCTCCTTCACGTCCAATCGGAATTGCGCCTCCTGTTTGGTCGGTCCGTGGCAGTCGTAGCAGTGTCCGGCAAAGATGGGCTGGATGTCCTTGGCGAAATCAACCTCCCGGGCAGCCGCCGGCGGTAGTTTGGAAAGGTCCACCTCCGCCGGGGTCGCCGTCGCGGAACGAGCAAGGTCAATGGTCAGCAGGAAAACTCCCAGGCTACAAACCAGCGGCATTTGAGATTCCTGCCGTCCCCTCTGATTAACACGCTGCTCCAGCGCGGTGGCGAGCCGGGGTTGAGGAACTCCACACCGTTTTAGCGGTTTTTCGCTCCTCGCCAAGACTCCGGATGCACTCCTCGAAACCGAGAACCTTCGATCGAACTGTCCCGCAGAAAAATCCGAACTCATGCCATCAAAACCGCCCCCGTGACCCGGTCGTCGCCAAACCACCGAACTGGGTGCGGGCCGGTACAGAAGGACGCTTCAATCACAATATTATTCAGACTTCCTGAGCAAACAAGCAATTAGCCGCGCTTACTTTTCAAGGCGCTTTCCTCGGCGGGTTGGCGCCGGCTACACTCCCCCAATCCACTTTCGGTCCTCCCAAACCGCTTTGAGCGAGGTCAGGTTCCGTGAGTCAAAAATGTTCCGGGCGGCGGCCAGCGGCCTGCCGCGCTTGAGATTGTTCCACGCATCGCTGGCGCTGATAGCGATGAACTGGAGCACGCTCGGGTCCCGGTAACAATCGATCATGCACCGAGTGCAACCGTCGCGAATGAGCTTGGACTTATCGAACTCATAAATGTTGCACATCGGCGTTTCCCAAAAGTGGCAGCGGTAAAGGTTCAAGTTCCAGTCCAGGTAGAAATACTTGTGGCCACCGAGGCAGCCAAACTTCTCGGGTTCTTTGCGCAAATGACGCTGCATCTCCGTCAGGGATTCCGTCGGATTCACCACTGGAAATCCGCTGCGCTGCTTCATCCGCTTGATTTTCTCGAACACTTCAATCAGCTCGTCGGTCCCGTAGCTGACCAGGCTCGAATCACTGAAGCTCAAATAACTCGAGGCCAGGCTGGTCAGCGGATAACTGAAGGTGCAACTCTTGAAACCCAGCTCCGCCAGAAAGCCTGGCAGCTTATCGTAATCATCAATCAACTTGCTGGCCGTCACGCTGGCGGTGGTCTGAATCCCCAGTTCGGCGAAGACTGCGTTGGCCCGTTTGATCTTCCGGCACACGTCCGGCAGCCCGCGGTTTCGCTCGTGCCGGGCTACGTCGTGCGAATCAACCGACATGATAACACTGCTCAACCCATCGCCGGCCAGCTCCCGCATGTTCTGCTCGGTCCAGAGTGAGCCGTTGGTGCAAACCATCGGATGAATCCCGCGCTCGGCGGCATAGCGGGTCATGCCGCGCAGTTCCTTGTGCACCAGCGGCTCCCCGCCCACGAACAGCAGATACCCAATGTGGTTCCTGACGCAGATATCGATCACATCCCGCGCTTCCTGCAGAGTGACGCTGCGCCGTTTTGTGGCGTCGAACCGGTCCACTGCAAACCCGCAAAAATCGCATTTCGCGTTGCAAATGTTGGTGATGGCGAATTGCAGATAGCCCGGCCCGCCGTGATCGAGCACCTGGCGAAGAAGTTGAAAAGCGCTGGACTTGGGTCGCGCGACCGGGCGTGAGAAACCGCTCCCGGCAGCCGCGCTGGCGGGTGGCGCAGTCGATTGGGTTAAGGTCGCGGTGCTCATCCTGATGAACTTGGCTATTCTGACCTGGAAGCCAGCCGGTTGGCAACCTTTCCTTTGTGGGCGCCCCGAATTGGGGTTTAGAGTTTGGAATTTCCCTGGGGCTTGGGGCTTGGGGATTGGCGCGTGGCGCTTATCCGTTCTCTTTTACCCATGGAACACGGCTTTGGATGTTTGGATCGGCTGCGCTTCCCTCCGAATTGGGTTTATGTTAGACTTGCGCAGGCCCGCACTCCCGACCTGGTGATTCAATTCTCGGTGTTCACCCCCAACCGCCTGGGGCGGCTCCACGACCTGATCCGCTTGCTGGGCGCACAAGGCGTTCACGTGCTTGGCCTGATGGTGCTCGACACAACCGACAGCGCCATCATCCGCGTGGTCGTGGACGACCCCGATCGCGCGCGCCAGATGCTGGTCAGCGAAGGCTTTCCCTTCACCGAAAGCAACCTCGTCGTCGTAGAAGTTAATTCTACGGAGCTCAATCGGCTTATGTCGGCATTGCTGGAAGCCGAGTTGAACATCAATTATCTCTATTCTTTCATCCCCCACCCACAGGGAAAATCCATTCTCGGCCTGAGCATGGAAGACAATGAAACCGCCGAACAAGCCTTGCGCCGCCACCAGTTCCGCACCTTGCGGCAGGACGATATTTCCCGCTGAAGGCGAAACTGTTTTGTCATGAGACATTTCGCCACCCTCACCGTCATCGGACGGGACAAAACCGGCGTGGTCGCTCGCATCACCAGTTTCCTTTTCGAGCAAAACGCCAATATCGAAGGACTCGAAGAGCAAGTCACCCGCGGCCAGTTCAGCATGACGGTCCAGACTTCCTGGAAAGGCCATCAACTGGATGTTCGCGCCGTGCGTGCCGGCTTGGAAAAACTCGCGCGCACCCTCCAAATGGAAATCAGGGTGCGCTTCACCGAACCTGGGCGCCGCCAGCGGATGGCGATTATGGTGACCCGGGAGTCGCATTGTTTTCAGAATATCCTCGACGCCTTTCGGTCAGGCCGCTTCCAGAAGGCTCAAGTGGCTTTGGTGATGTCCAACCGCCGCGATTTGGGGCCGCTGGCCAGGAAGTACCGCCTGCCGTTTGTCGCTATTCCCTGGCAGAAACGGCCCAAAGCCGAGCAGCGCGCCTTGCGCCTGCTGGAGCAGCACGAAATCGATTTCGTGGTGCTGGCGCGGTTCATGAAGATTCTGTCGCCTAACTTTGTCTGGCGATACAAGAATAAGATCATCAACATTCATCCCTCGCTGCTGCCGAGTTTTCCGGGACCACAAGCCTACCGCCAGGCCTACGAGCAAGGGGTCAAAATCATCGGCGTTTCCGCCCATTTTGTCACGATGAACCTCGATGAAGGACCGATCATCGCGCAGGATTGCTTTGGGGTCCATCCCAACATGACGCTCAAAGAAATTATTGCCCGGGGCCAGAAACTGGAAGCCTCGACCTTGGTCAAAGCGGTCAAGTTGTACCTGGACAAGCGCCTGGATGTGCATTGGGGGATTGTGAAGGAAGTGTAGGTCGGGCGCCGCACAAGCGTTAACTTAATTCTCAACGAAGGGGCGACTTGAATGGACGGCCAAATGACAGAATCATGGCAGGGAAAAAACTCCAAGCTTCAAACTCCAAGCTTCAGGGAAACCCCCAAGCTCCAAGCTTTAAGCTTGTGGCTTGTAGATTCCCTGGTGCTTGGTGCTTGGAGT
>WNGH01018765.1_pt1 | contig 11598 bp, 9 predicted proteins | sample 5400631 | NCBI WGS metagenome assembly WNGH01 (sample SAMN13153373, study PRJNA577476) | soil metagenome | isolation source: 115 cm soil or saprolite under Garry oak tree replicate 1 | place: USA:California | collected 2016-06-15 | reverse complement strand
CTCGTCACCGCCAGGCGAACGACTCTAGCCCGCAAGCCGCAGCCTCTGGCCGCGCATCTGGCGGCGGAAGTTGTGGTTTCGCCGGCGCTTTGCCTGGTCCGAGTAGAGCCGCTTGCCGAGCTCGATCAGGCCCACCTCGAGCTGCCGCGCCGACATCTGCCGCGGCGTGATGTTGACGTCGAACAGCGTGCACTTCTCCCAGGCCGTCTCCTCGATGAGCCTGCCTTCGCTCTTCAGGCGGCGGTAGAGCGGCGTGCTGGGGAAGGCGGTCATGACGGTGATCTGGACCTGCTGCAGGCCGCTGTCGTCGACGAACTTGTAGATCGCGTCGAAGACCTCGGGGCTGTCCCCGTCCAGGCCCAGCGTGAAGCACCCGTTGACGGCGATGCCGTGCGACTGGACCCGCTGGATCGCGTCCTCGTACGAGCCCAGGCGGCGGCGCTTCCAGTTGGTCCTGAGCTCGACGCCGTCGAGGCCGGAGGCGGTCGGGCTCTCGAGGCCGATCAGGATCTGCCGGCAGCCCGCCTCGCGCATCATGCGCAGCAGCTCAGGATCGTCGGCGACCGAGATGTCCGTCTCGGTGAACCAGGGCACGTGCTCCTTCTCCAGCGCGCGCATCAGCTCGCGGGCGTGCCGTTTGTTGACGAACGTGTTGTCGTCGGCGAACTCGATGAAGGGGGACGGCCAGATCGACTTGATCGCCTGGATCTCCGCGATCACCTTGGCGACGGGCTTGACCTTGTATCGAGGGGTCAGGGTGATCGAGCTTGCGCAGAAGTCGCAGCGCCACGGGCAGCCCCGCTGGGTCTGGACGGTCAGGCGGTTGTAGCGCTCGGGGTCGAGGAGCTCGAATCGCGGCATGGGCGCGTCGTCGAGGCTGAACTCGACGCCGGTCGACTGATAGATGCCCTGCATGCGCCCGGCCTCGAAGTCCTCGAGCAGCCGCGGCCACACCAGCTCGCCCTCCCCCACCACGACGGCGTCGCAGTGCTTCGCGGCCTCCTGCGGGACGGCGGTGGCGTGAAGCCCGCCGATCACGGTCTTGATCCCGGCTTCGCGGTAGCGCCGGCTGATCTCGTAGGCGTCCTTCGCCTGGGCGGTGAAGGTCGCCAGGGCCGCCAGGTCGCAGTCCGGCAGGCGGTCGAGGTTGCGGAGGTCGGCCACCTCGTGGTACTCGACGTCGAAGCGCTCGGGGGTGACGCCCGCGATGGTCAGCAGGGAAAGGCTGGGCAGCGAGGCGATGACCTTGCTGCGCTCGACGAATCCCGGAAGGGTCATGCCCAGCCGGGTCAGCTCCTCGTTGTAGGCCCGGACGCCGCTCAACGCAATCAGCGCGATCTTCATGGCCCGATGCTGGGCCCAGGCGAGCGCTACGTCAGTCTCAGACCGGTTCCAAATTCGGTATCAGGCGCGCGGGCACATCTATAGAAGAAGACATGAAGCCGGCGCTAGTCAGTCGGCGGCGGTGTTCTCGACCGCCCGGGCGACCCGCGCGCCGCGCTGGAGGGTGGTTTCCAGCAGCTTCATCGCCTCGCGCTCGCCTGGCGTGAGCCGGCGGCGAGCCGCAAAGCGGCGCACGCTCCCGGCCGCTCGCGTGAGCTCCTCGGCCAGCTCCGACCCCTGCTCCTCATGTGGATTTCCATTGAGGAAGTAGGCGACCGGCTTCCCAGTTCGGCGCGCGATGAGCGCGAGCACACGTTGCGACGGACGCGAGCGACCCTGTTCGACGAAGTGGATGAATGTCCGCGAGACCTCGTCCCCGGCCACCTGCGCGAGGCTGAGTCCCGCCTCCATTCTTGCCTCGCGCACACGGGCAGGATTCACAGGGAGTCCGGAGCCGCGCGCGCCTCGCCGCATGACTTGCAGCCGATCGTAGTGTTAAGCCTCTGTTAAGCACCGTCGGGCCTCTCCGGATGGGCTTACACCCTCGCGGCCTGAACCACGAGCGACCGCAGCGTGAAGTGCGCAGCCGTCGGGTTCCCCATCCCCCACAGGATGCTCACCGCGTGCTTGCCCTTCGTCGCTTTCGGAAAAATCCAGGTGAAGGTCCGGGCGTCGCAGCAGAACTCCGGGATGAGCCAGACGATGTCGTTGTTGTCAGGCTCGCACGGCGTGCCATCGACCTGGCACCGCACAAAGACCATCGGAACCTGCGTCGACGTTCGCGGAGTCAGGCTCGCCCGCACGCTGTAAGAGATGAGCAGCAGCGAGTCCTTCTTCAGGTCGATGTCGAGCGTGTCGGCGACCTGTGACGCTCCGCTCGTGTTGGTGTAGTCGATGGTGTCAGAGCTCGTGAAGGTGAAGACCTGATCCACCGCTTCGGTGCTGACGGTCGTACCTGCTGCTGCCATGCTGCGCATAACCTCCATGAAGATCGAGTCGCCTACGCGGCGCATGCGCCTTCAGCGACTAGTTGTTGTCGACGCTGCAGTGGATGAGGCCCTAGGTCGCTGTGACTCGCAGACGGCGAATGGTTGCCCTGGCCCCGGGTTTGACCTCTGCACGGACAGTGACTCCGTCTTGCGGAGGCGGCTGCAAGCCCAGCGGTTCGAATGAGAAGTCGAGCGTGCGCTGCTCGAACTTCGCGTCCTCTTTCAACCGCATGACCAGGTTCGTCAGGTTGAAGACCTCGGTCATCCCATGCGACTCCTCGCCATGGGCCATGCCGTCGTGGTGCTGGTGCCCGGCGCCGAAGAACGTCACGAAGCCGACCTGGTACAGATACCTGTCCTCCTCGGTGGCGTGCTCGGGCAGGTTCAAGAAGATCTCGTAGATGACTCCTGGGTTTTCGGTGTACTCGATGCCCTCGACCCAGAGCTGAATCGTCGGCTTCGCGTCCTGTGCCGGATCCAGCTCCTCGAGGAGCCGCCACCGCGCTTGCGGAACCACGAGCGAGACGCGGGCCGGTCCAAAGAGCTCGATTGGCCTGTCGCTCTCCACGAGTACCTCGGGCTCGGGCAAAGGCCTCATGCGCCTCGATTCGAACCATATCGGCGGGAAAACCGCGGGCGGCGGCTCGTCTTCATATCTGTAGTCGAGTTGGGTCACGGTGTCGAGAACGTCCTGCGACTTCATAGACACCGTCGAACCGTGCTCATCGTAGAACGTGAACAGAGAGGTCAGCCAGGACGGATCACTCGGATCGGCTCTCCCACCTCCCTGCTCCAGCCAGTGACTCCAGAGCCGGTCGATGTTTGCGTGGTGCAGCCAGAAGATCGGGTCCAACGCCGCGCGGTTGGGGTCGCCCATCAGCCCGCTGCCTCCCACCAGCACGTGGATGACGTTGTGGGGGACGTTCTCCAGGTCGCCTGTCGCCGAGCCGAAGTGCACCGGGGGTGATTGACCACCGCCGAACCCCGGGTAGGGCAGCGGTGTGAAGTTGGTGTCCGCGAACGCGGTTGCAAACGAAGTCGCTGAAGGAGGCACCTGCGCGCCTCCATTGATGCCCGGCGCCGGGAATGTGTTGCGGTCGGGATCGGGGACGAAAAGCGGGTTCGTCGCCCCGCCAGGCAGCGTGGGCTGGCGAAACGCGGGCGGCAGCGTGTTGGACGGAAAACCCTTGCTGTAGTTCCAGTACGGCAGCGCCCAGTCCTTGTGCGATGGGCCCTTGAGCTTGATCACGGTTGCCCGGACGATCCGCTCGAACCAGTACAGGTACATGCGGTGCCACGAAAGGAAGTACCAGCTGGCGTGCTGGCACTGGTTCCAGCTGGCTCCGGGAGGCGGCGGATTGTAGCTGCCGTGGATTGCCGCCTGGAACGTCCAGCTGGTCGGATCGTTCGTCGACCGCGACTGCATGTCGGCCACGGCCTCCGCGTAGTCGAGCGAGATCTGGTCCCACGTGGTCGCGGATTCGAGGCACCAGATGTCGCGCCGGACATAGAGCTTGTGGTGCTTCTTGAAGGGATTCAGGATGTGGGCAGATTCCCGTTCGGCGCCGTCGTCCTCGCCGGTCTTCTTCCGCCGGGCGCGAGACCGTTGCCTGGTCGCCATCTCTCCACCTCCCGGTCACGCGCGCGATGATTGGATTCATCGCGAGCGTCGTGACGAGCGGGGCTGGTGCGGGCCCCCGACCGCAGCTTCCTCTGCTGGCTTAGCACAGCCCCGGCGGGCCGTCAATAGCTGGGCGGGGGCATGGCCCCGCCTGAGCGCCCGGCATTAATCACATTAATTAGTAGACGCGCGCGAGGACCGAGCTCAGTCCCAATGGGAGAGCTGCTCGCGGAGGCGGCTCGAGCTCGAGAGGTATCGCTCGCGACCCAGGGCCAGCGCCGTCGCCACGGACAGGAGCACGAGGGCGACGATCGCAAAGGCCACGAACAGGTAGCCGGCCTGGGCGATCAGGAGCATCGCCCGCAGGGAGGCAAACGCGATCGCGATGCCGCCACCGGCGAGCAGGGTCTGGCTGCGTACGCTTAAGCCCGCCGCGACCGCCACCGCGCCCTCGATCAGCAGGACGATCAGCCACCAGACGTCCCCTTCGACGGTCAGTGTCCCCGCCCAGCCCATCGCCAGCGCGAGACCTCCCGCCACGAGCAACCTGCGCACCCAGGCGTCGGTCGGCAGCCTGGCGTCGTTGCGCAGGATGATCCCGCACGCGATGAACCCGACGCCGGGGCCCACGAGCTCCCACGAGTCGAGTCTCACAAACCTGGCCACGAAGTAGAGGGCGCTGCAGGCGGCGACGATGGCCGCGTAGCGGTCGGGCCGAAAGCCGTAGGTCTCGCCGTCCAGCCACAGCACGGCACCGGTGATGAGCAGGGCGAAGGTCGCGAGTCCCGCGCCCAGGCTCAGCGCGCCGGTGTTCTGCGGGAAGAAAAAGCCCGAGGCGGCCGAGGCGACGAGCATGCCGGCGCCCAGGTAGCGGTGCATGTCGACGACCGGATGGCGCCCGAGCCACTCGAACGCGGCGCGGCCGAGTAGCCACATCACCAGGCCGATGACTCCGAGCGCCGCCGCGTACAGGATCGTGTCGGCGTTGCGGGACGCCAGCAGGACCACCGCGCCTGACAGCGCCGCCGCGGGCGCGAACGGAAGCACCCATCGCTGCCGGTCCTGCATCGCCGACGCGTAGATCAGTGGCCCGTAAGCCAGAAGCGCGATGGCGGCGGGATCGCCGTCGTTGTAGTTCGACATCACGATCAGCGCGCCGGCTGCGATGCTCGCGGCGGCTGCCTCGACAGACCACGCCCAGCGGTTCGAGTACCGGGTGCGAATCGCGAGCCCGACGAAGCCCGCGATCCAGGCGAGGGCGGCGAAGGCAATCTCCTCGGAGACGTGGTCGTTGACGCCGGCGGCGGTGTAAGCGGTGTGTAGCGCGGGGGCAAGCAGCAGGACCGCGGGATAGGCGAGGTACCAGCGCCGCGTGCCGATCGCCGCGCGCGCAGCGATCGCGGCGAGGGCGATGAACTCGATCGCGGCAAGGGCCGCCGGCCGGTGCGCGTACGGCCACAAGTAAAGGACGAGCGCCGTCGCGAGCATCGCGGCGAGCGCGTACCAGTGCTCGACCTGGCTGCGGGCGCGCAGCGCCCACTCGCCGTGAAGCGCGGCAACCGTGACGACGACAAGACCGATGACACCGGCGTCGAGCTGCAGCACCGCGCCGCCGAGCAGCACTCCGGTCGCGGCGAAGAACGACGCGGCGGACCGCTCGTAGGGGCGCCACCCGGGAATCGGCTCCTCCGCCCCGACGACCGACCAGGCGAAGAGGAACGCGGCGAAGAGGACACTCGCCGCCGACTGCGGCCACGTCGGAAGGTTTTCGCGCAGGGTCAGGGTGAAGCCGGTCGCCACGAGGATGCCGAGCAGGACGATCGCGCCGGTCTCGAGCCGCTTGCGGCGGAGCATCGGCCTGGCACCGAACCAGGCGCCCGTCAGGACGACGGCTTCGCCCGCGACGGCCGGACCTTGCCACGCCTCGGGAACGATCGCGATCGCGAGGCTGAGCGCCGAGGCCGCGAGCGCCGACCACGCGACCCACGGCAGCTCCACCTCGTCGCGGACCAGGGCCAGCCACCAGTACGCCACCGTCAGGGCGGCGAACGCCGCGGCCAGGCGCCACCAGATCTCGTCCTGCGAACCGGTGAAGCACAGCACCACGGCCACGACCGCCGCGGCGTGGACGAACCAGCGTCGGGACGCGGTCGCGACCGAGTGTCGCGCCAGCCGCCGGGCCTGTCCCAGCGCGACGTAGAAGAGGGCGAGCAGGGCATCGAACGGACCGCGCCAACCGGCCGCGTTCAGGGCGTCGACTCCGGCGAACCAGGCCAGGGAGAAGAGCGACAGCAGCCAGCGTCGCCGTCCACGAGCCGAGCCCGATCGCGCGGCCGACCGCGACGAGCGCGAGCAGGAGGGTCGCGCGCAGCGCGTAACCGGTGATCTCGGTGGAGCCGAGGTAGTAGTCGACGGCGTAAAGCCCGGTCGCGATCACCAGCCCGGCCGCGAGCGACCGCGAGCCGCCGAGGCTGTACTCCCACACCGCGAGCGCGAGGCCGAGGACGACCGCGACGTGGAGGTGGGCGACGTGCGGGCGATAAAGCCGGCCCACGACGCCGAACAGCTCGGGTTCGCGGCCCAGGGCGAGGAGCGGGATGGCGACGAGGATCGGCAGGACGAAATGCCCGGCGCCGACCCCGATCGCGACCGACGCGGCGGTGGCGGCGAAGATGGCGGCGGCCTCGCCGACCCACGCGCGGTAGCGGTCTGTGGAGATCGCCTGCCACGCCAGGTAGGAGAACGCGACCATTCCGAGCGTCGCGGTCCACAGCCAGCCGCTGGGCTCGTGCGGCGCCGCCGCTCCGAGGGCCCCGACCGCGGTCGCGTGGGCGAACCACTGGAAGTGGTCGAAGACACGCGCCGGGAGGGCGCGCTCCCACGCCGCGTAGACCAGCGGCCCGACCGCGATCCCGGCTGCGAGCCAGTACTCGCCCCCTGCCCAGCGCGAGACGCTGACGACAGCTACGAAGATCGCGACGCCGGTGATCTCGCCGTACGGGCGCAGGCCGAGGCGCATCGCGAGCGCGCCGTAGACGGCGGTGCAGGCAGCGGCCGTGATGGCGACGGCCTGGTAGACGGCGATGCCACGTGCGCCGAGGTCGAGGAACGTCCCGACCGTCTCGAGGCCTTTGCGGCGGCGGGCGAAGTATCCGGCCGCGGCGAAGATCATGTTCAGGACGACGACCGCGCCGAGGCGGACGCTGCCGCCGAGACCGGTCGTTCCGTAGAGCTCAAAGAGAACGGTCGCGACGACCAGCAGGAAGGCGCCGAGCGCGGCGAGCACGAGCACCGAGTTCTCGGCGAACAGGTCGCGCAGCGAGATCGAGGGAGCTGGAGGCGGCGGCGCCTTGGCGCCCTCGCCGGCGGCTTGCGCGGCAGCGCCGGCCGGCTGTCGCAGCGCCTCGGCAAGGCGAGCCCGGGACAGCTGCGGGGCGTCGACCGCGGCGGAGGGATTGCTGTAGGAGGCTATCTCCGAGCGCACGGCGGCGAGTCGCTTCTCGTAGCGCTCGACGAGGTCGGCCGGCGCGTCCATGCGCTTGAGGTCGTCGATCACCGACTGGATCCACGTCTCTTCCGTCGTCAGCTGGCGAATGTGCTCCCAGTTCCCGCGCAGACCGGCGATCATCCCGGCCGCGGTCGCCGCCCGCGAGCTTGCCCCCGTCCTCAGGAGCCGAACCGCGGCCTGAGCCGCCTCCACGTGGCGGGGCTGCAGATGTTGAGCCGCCGCCCACGCGAGCCACTGCGGCATGAGATCGTCTCCGGTGGCGGCACCGGCCTGGTCCGGCGACGACCCCCACTCCTGGCCGTTCCAGAACAGGCGGCGCAGAGGGCTGGGCAGCAAGGTCGCGGTCATTGGTCGCGGGAGATGAAAGTCGAGGCGGGACATTGAGCCTGCTGCTCGTCGAGGCACACCGAAACGGTGTGCCCGCCGACGGGAATGGGGACGGTCTCTTGCACCGACCCGGCGGAGTCCGTCAGGTCCTTCCGCACCAGCTCCTGGTCGACGAACACGTAAACGGCCGTGGTGGGGGGAAGTCCCGACGCGTCGATGACGGCCGACCCCGAAGGCAAAAGGGTCGCCTGGATCGACGCGTTGACCGCCGGCTTCCCCGTTGGAGGCGTGTTGCCCTGACCGCTGATGCTGCTGATGATCCCCGCGGTCGCGCCACCGACGATCAGCAGCCCGACCACGCCCCCCACGACCATCGCCGCGCCGCGATTCGACGAGGTCTTGTTCTCAGCCGTCCCGTCATGCATCGGCGGGGCGGCCGCAAGCACGTCGCTGATGGTCGCGTCGAGGTTGCGGCTGGACTGGACGGCCGCCAGGGCATGCCTCGCGACGACCAGGCTCTGTTCAGGGCGGAACCGGCCGGTCGACAGCGCCCAGGCGGCCCACTCGGCCAGCGCCATGGTCTCGGGGTCGAGGGCGACAGGTTCGGCGGCCGCGGCCTGGGCGGCGGCATGCGCGTCGTCGTCGGAGCCGCCTTGCGCGGCGGACCGGTACGCCGCCTCGGCGGCCGCGTGTGTGGCGTCGAGCTCGCGAGCAAGGTTGCCGCGCGCCCACACGAACCAGTCGGTGTACTTCTGGAGGTCGATCCCTTCGGCCACGCGGCAATTCTGCACGCCGGCTCGCCGGCAGTCAGTCTCAGCCGAGTCTCAATTTCCGTTCCAATCGCTCAGCGACTACGCTTTCTAGCGGGGCGCCTTCCGACTGGATTCGCTGGAGGCTGGAGCGTGAGCAAGAAGATCCTTCTCGACGAAACCGACATTCCCGAGCGCTGGTACAACATCCTCCCGGAAATGCCGGCGCCGCCGGCGCCGTACCTCCACCCGGGGACCCTGCAGCCGATGGGGCCCGCCGACCTGGCCCCGATCTTCCCCCAGGCGATCATCGCCCAGGAGGTCTCCGCCGAGCCCTGGATCGAGATCCCGGACCAGGTGCGCGAGGTCTACCGGATCTGGCGGCCGAGCCCGCTGTACCGCGCGGACCGGCTCGAGAAGGCCCTGGACACGCCGGCGCACATCTATTTCAAGTACGAAGGTGTCTCGCCGGCGGGCTCACACAAACCGAACACCGCGGTGCCGCAGGCGTACTACAACGCCAGGGAGGGGGTCAAGCGGCTGTCCACTGAGACAGGCGCTGGTCAGTGGGGCTCGGCGCTCGCGTTCGCGGGCGCACTCTTCGGCCTCGAGGTCACCGTCTACATGGTCAAGGTCTCGTACGACCAGAAGCCGTACCGCCGGGCGATGATGGAGACCTGGGGCGCAACGGTCCACGCCTCGCCCAGCAACCTCACCAACGCCGGTCGCGGCATCCTGGCCGGCGACCCCGACTCACCCGGCAGCCTCGGCATCGCCATCTCGGAGGCGGTCGAGGACGCGGCGACCCACGACGACACCAAGTACTCCCTGGGTTCGGTGGTCAACCATGTGCTGCTGCACCAGACCGTGATGGGCCTCGAGGCTCGCAAGCAGATGGAGATGGCCGGCGAGTATCCCGACGTGGTCATCGCGTGCGTCGGTGGCGGCTCCAACTTCGCGGGTCTCACCTATCCGTTCATCGGCGACCGGCTGAAGGGCCGGATGCCGCACACGCGGTTCGTCGCCGCCGAGCCGGCCGCGTGCCCAACGCTGACGCGCGGCGTCTACGCGTACGACTTCGGCGACGCGGTCGGGATGGGCCCCGTCGTGAAGATGTTCACGCTGGGGCACAGCTTCGTCCCCGACCGGATTCACGCCGGCGGACTGCGCTATCACGGCGACGCGCCGTCGCTGTGCGCGCTCGTGGACCACAGGGTCGTCGAGCCGCGAGCCTACAAGCAGAACGAAGTGTTCGCCGAGGCCGTGCGGTTCGCGCGGACCGAGGGCTTCCTCCCCGCTCCGGAGTCCGCGCACGCGCTTCGGGCGGTCGTCGAGGAGGCGGCGGCGGCGCGTGAGGCGGGTGAGAAGCGCGTGATCCTGTTCGGGCTGTCGGGCCACGGCCACTTCGACATGTCCGCCTACGACGCGTACTTCGCCGGCAAGCTCGAGGACGTCGAGCTTTCGCAGTCGCGGATCGACGCTGCGATCGAGGATCTGCCGAGGATTCCCGTAGCGCCCTGATGAAGGTCGGCGACATCGAGGTCGGCCGGATCGGTCTCGGCACCAATCGGCTGACGAAGACGCCGGCCAACATCGAGTTCGTCCGCGCCGCGGTCGAGGCCGGCGTGCGCATGATCGATTCCGCGCACCTGTACTCCCACGGCGAGAGCGAGGAGACGATCGGCGCCGCGCTTTCGCCGTTCCCCGAGCACGTGGTGGTCGCAAGCAAGGGTGGGTTCGGCGGCGCGGGCCGCGGCCGTCCCGAGGTGCTGAGAGAGGAGCTGCGGGAAAGCCTCCGCCGCCTGGGGACCGACACCATCACCCTCTACTACCTGCACCGTGTCGACCCGGAGACCCCCATCGAAGAGAGCCTGGGCGCGATCAAAGAGTTCCAGGACCGCGGCACGATCAAGCACGTCGGCATCTCGGAGGTCGGCATCGAGCAGATCGAGCGCGCGAGAAAGGTCTTGCCCATCGTCGCGGTGCAGAACGCCTACAACCTGACCGAACGCAGGTGGGAGGACGTAGTCGACTACTGCGCCGCCGAAGGCATCGTGTTCGTGCCGTTCTTTCCCCTGCGCGGGGACGGCGGCGTGAAGCTCTCCGAGATCGCTCGGCGGCACCGCGCGACGCGCCGGCAGATCATGCTCGCCTGGCTGCTACATCGCTCGCCGGCGATGCTGCCCATCCCCGGCACGCTCTCGCTCGAGCATCTGCAGGAGAACCTGGCCGCGGAGAAGATCCAGCTGGCGGAGGCGGACGTCGAAGCCCTGCGCTAGAAGGTAGCTCACAGGGCCTCCAGGTCCCAGTCGTCGTCGGCGAGAGCTGCCGGCGCCGGACGTGCGCTCCTGGCGATCAACCGCGCCGCCCTGGCCATGTCCTCATCGGCGTCGAGCTCGGGATCGCCGCCGCGGTTGAGTCCGACGGCCGCGCGCAGAACTCCATCCCGCAGGTAGAAGCCCACAAGCTTTCGCTCTCTCAACGAGCCTCGGACGACGAAGCGATCCCATTCGCGGACGTGACCGGCATATTCCAGCTTGTGTTCGTACTGGTCTGACCAGAAGGTGTGCAGGTACGCATATTCGGCGCTCGATCCGAGCATCGACCTGGCCGCCGAGATCGCCTGCTTCTCCGCGTTGTTGTAGTGCTCGACGCGAATCCGCCCGAACAGTGGGTGCAGGTGATTTGCGACATCGCCGGCGGCGAAGACGTCGGCGGCGCTGGTCCGGCACTCTGAGTCGACGAGCACACCGTTGTCGACCGCGATGCCGGCGTCCTGCGCGACCTCGACGTTGGGTTGGATGCCGACGGCGACGATCGCCATGTCACATTCGATCTCGCGGCCGCCCTTCGTGACCGCACGCTCGAGTCTGCCGCCGCCTTCGAACCGCTCGACTGCCTCGTGGCCTATCAGCTCGACTCCTTCGTCGGCATGGATGCCGGCGATGACATCTCCAATCTCCGGGCCGAGCACCGAGTCGAGCGGAGCCCTTCCCGGCCAGACCGCGGTAACCGTCAGTC
>WNGH01020820.1_pt1 | contig 11599 bp, 7 predicted proteins | sample 5400631 | NCBI WGS metagenome assembly WNGH01 (sample SAMN13153373, study PRJNA577476) | soil metagenome | isolation source: 115 cm soil or saprolite under Garry oak tree replicate 1 | place: USA:California | collected 2016-06-15 | reverse complement strand
TCTGGTACGAGCGGAGCCTTCTGTCCCCGGGCGGCGTCGTCGTCCCCGGCTACGTCGCGCTCTTCCTCTTGTTGCGGCCTGAGGTCGTCGCGTACACCCTCGCGATCGCCCTCGCGACCGCCGCGGTCATGGGCTACGCGGCCCGGTTCACGATCCTCTTCGGCCGCCGCCGATTCGCGGTCACGATGCTCGCGGCGATGTCGCTGTCCATCGCCGTCGAGCTGATCGCCGGGCCGTTCACCGGACTCGATCCGGGATTCCAGGTGATCGGATTCATCATCCCCGGCCTCATCGCGAACGAGGTCTTGCGGCAACGACTGATCCCAACCCTGTCGACCCTCGGGATCGTCTCCGCGATCACCGCGGGCGTGACGATCCTCCTCGTCGGCTTCTGGTAGGTGGGCGGTGTCGGCGCCTGCGTGGAACCGCACTCGATGGCTGGCAATCTTCGCCGTGCCGCTCGTGATCCTCACCGGGTTCTCTGCAACCGCCGCGGGCGTGATCGCGCCGACCGGCCGCCTGCCCACGGCCCCATCGACGTTTCACACCTACGCGTCCCTGCTCACCGAGCTGCAGAACCTCTCTCGCTCCTATCCGTCCCTGTTGACCGTGTCGTCGATCGGGGCGAGTTGGGAGACGTTACAAGGCCTCGCGAACCGCAGCCTGTTCGCGGCGGAAGTCAGCACAGGCGGGACGAAGCAGGACATCCTGTTCATGGGCCTTCACCACGCGGACGAGTGGATTTCGCTCGAGGTCGTCGTGTACCTCCTCCGGTACGTCCTCCTGAACGCCGGCAACGATTCGCGCGTGGACGCGATCCTGGCGCGGGCGAACCTCTGGTTCGTCCCCCTGGTCAACCCGGACGGATTCGAGTACGCCCGCCTCAACGATTCTCTGTGGCGGAAGAACCGGCGGGACAATGGCGACGGGACGTTCGGCGTCGACCTGAACCGGAACTACGGATACATGTGGGGCTCCGGAGGATTCGGGACGTCGACGAACGATTCGGAGTATCGAGGCACCGGCCCGTTCTCGGAACCTGAGAGTCAGGCAATCCGAGATCTCGCCCTCGCGCATCCTCCGGTCCTTTCCATTTCGTACCACAGCGCGGGACAGTGGGTGCTCTATCCGTGGTCGTACACGCGGTTGCCAACCGCAGACGACGATCGACTGAGCAATTTCGCCATCGAGATGGCCGTCGCGAACGGATACCAGGTGCTCCAAGAGGGACGGGCGACCCATGTGAACCCGGGCAATAGCGACGACTGGCTGTACGGGACCCTGGGCACCGCGCCGTTCACGTTCGAGGTCGGCCTGGACTTCAACTCGCAGAATGCGAGGAGCATCGGAGCCGTCGACCGGAACAACGTGGAACCGGCCCTTCGTGGAGCCGAGATGGCCCTCGGCCTCCGGAACTGGCGGTTCGACATGGGTCGGGTCACGCCCGCGGCCCTCGTCGCGGTCGCGGCCGTCGGCGGCCTGAGCTCGGTGTACTTTGTGGTCCGGTGGCGCCGCGTCCGACGAGACAATCCGGTCGCAGATGCCCGCTGAGCCGGCAGCGACAAAAACCGGTCCACAGACACCATATACACCCCCGATGAACACGTAATCCGGAGGGCCTGTGGGCGTGGAGCGAGGGGTCTCGGGGGGGACCTCACGCGAGCCGATCGCGGCGTCGTATTCGCGGTTCACCGCGGGGCTCAGTCGCGTGCGGGGCTATTGTGTGACGGAGGAAGGGGACTCCCTGTCCTTGGCGTTCGAGCCATGGTTCACGGAATCCGGGAGCTCCTACGCCGTCCCCTGCATGCGGATCATGTTCCGTCGGGAGGGGGAGCAGATCGTCCTCGAACGTTTTGAGATCGAGGATGCGGATGAGCCGCGGACGGTGAACATCGACGCGGCGCACGATGCCTTGCAGGCCTGGATGGACTGCATGGCAGACTAGCGACCGGCGACGCGTCACAGGCTCCTCCCAACATGTGACGGCGCATCGGGTAGGTCGAGGCTTGTGCGCGAGGCGGCGAATTCCGTTCCTCGCCCCCGCTTCTGCGATCGATGCGCCTGTCTGAATCATCACAGGTCATGTCCAACTTTCACTCCCATCGAAAGGGAGATACACGTTTTCGTGTATGCTGCTGGGCAACATGACGACCATTCGACTCTCGTCCGGACAAAAAGAAGCTGTTCGAAAGGCGACCGAAGTCTTGGAGAAAACCTTGGGACGCCGGCTACCCCAGGGCGAGGCCATCGCCGCGCTTGCCGAGTTCGCCCTCCAGAACCGTGCGGCGTTTGCGAACGCGTTCGCCTCCGAGACGCCGGATCTCACGAAAGACCCATTCTACGATACGTCCCTGGTCCTCGATGCCGGGCCGACGGATGCCCGGAGTATCGATCGCCTCCTCTATCCGTGATCGGCGCTCTCCTTGCAGCCAAAGCTCACGCGCGCATCGTTGGCGAGAACGAATAGCTCCGCGAGAGCACGTCGTACACTCGCACGATGAAGATCGTTCCTGCGGGGATCGGACAGTCTGAACACGGCGCCGAGATTCGATACGTTGCGGTCCCAGATCCGTTTGATGCGGTGACGCCCGTCGTATTCCACGCGTATACGATCGGGCCTTCTACGATGAAGAATCGGGGCTCGGCGGCGGTCGAGGGAGAGAGCGTCACGAGCAAGGAGGTGAGTCCCCCGGAGGGAAGGCGCCCGTCCGATGGCACCGAAACGGTCACTCGGACATTCGGCACCGGTCCGTTCGCGAGAGCAATAATCCCCGCCGTCGCCACGACGATTCCGAGGGCCACGAGGACAGCCGCTCCCGGGAGGCTAGGGATTGGAAAGCGCATGGGTCCTCCACCACATCCATAGCCCGATCATGAGGAACGGCGCCCAGTAGACCACGTAGCTCTGGAGCATCCGATACGAGACGAACAGGACGAGCGCCGGGAAGATCCAGAAGGTGAACTCGAGCCGCTCGAAGTGCACGTGATACGCGACCGCGAGGACCGCGAGCAGTCCGACCTCGGCGACGACGAAGAGATCCCGCGGTGCAATGACGTAGCCGTATGACACAAGAGTCGACAGTCCAAGGCCGGTCGGCGCCTGGAGGGAGGTGAGCGGCGCGAACATCGCCGCGGCCCACGCGGACGGATTCCAGGCGATGAATGGACCGTTGACAAGGAGGAAGACACCGGCCGCGACGCCGCCGAACGCGAGCATCGTCCGGGGCACATCGGTCCGGTGCCGGTGCCAATACCACAGGAACAGGAACGGCGCCAAGAGCCACGGGGTTTGCTTGAACGCACAGGCGATTCCGTACCAGAGCCCGGCCCGGGCCGGCCGGCCGAGATCCGTGGCCATGAGCAGCGCCGGAACGACCCATAGGATGTCGGGGACGCCCCACGGGGTGTATTGGACGAGCTCGAGCGTCATCACGAGGCCGATCGGCGCGATCCCCCGGAACGCGGGCGGTGCGCGCAGGTAGAGCACCGCAAGTCCCGCGATGTGGAACAAGAGGTAAACGATACGGACATCCGTCATCCCGACTGCGAGAATCGGCACGTTCACGAGGAATGAGAGCGGCGGATACGGGGAGGTGCCGAACAGTCCTCCGGTCTCCAAGGGCGACCAGGCATCCGCGGGAACATGATACGCGCTCAGAGACGGGAGCATGCTCTCCGCGTACGGATTGCGTCCTTGTAGGAGCAACACGGCCGAATAGTGCGTGTACGAAAGCGAGTCGATCCGGTAGAACGGTTGGAAGACAACCGCCGGAAGGAAATTCAGGAGGACCGCGTAGGCCGCGGCGACCAGCACGAGGTACGCCTTCGGCCGCAGCTCGGCCTTCGAGACGAGCGCCAGGACGATCAACACAAACGCGAACGCGTACGCGCCCAGGTTCATGACGAGCAGGGGGAGGTTCGTGAAAATCGGGAACGAATACGCGTCGGAGACTGCGACGTGGGTGAGGATGTACGCGACGAAGAGGAATCCGACTCTGGTCAAGGGCTCGCCGAGATCCTTCGAGCCGAACGCTCCCGCGAGGATCCGCACGCCGGGAAGCGTGGCCTTCGGCGCATCGTCCGTTTCGATCACCCCGCTCACTTGATCGTGATCTGCACGTCCGGGGTGATCCCCGCCTTCCAAGGAGACCACAGGACGATCACGAGGGTGTACGTCCCGCTCGCGGCGAACGTGTAATCGAGCCGGGGACTCGCGCTTCCCGAGGTCGGCAGGGCCGGAATCCGGGCCCGCGCGGAATACTGGAGCCACCAACCCGTCCTCAACTCCGGCCGAATCAGGTTCCGGAAGACCTCGACGCTCAGGTTAAGGCCGCCCGCCGTGGCGGTCACCGTGAGCCGCTGCCCGATCGTCACGAACGGCAGGTAGATGAACACCGCGGGGGGGCGCGTTTCGTTGGGGAACGTCTCGTTCCCTTGCGACCCATAGAGCGCGAACCACGGCTCGAGGATCGGCTTCACCTCGATGTCGTCCACGATGAAATCGCTCCCGGTCGCGTGGAGTCCGAGTTCGAGGACGGACTGAGCGTCGATCCGCGGCAGCGGGAAGACTGCGGTCTTCCACGCCGACGTGTTCCCTTTCTGGCTCCGATCGATGGTGTACCAGGTTTTGTCCGCCGCCCGCCTCACGTTCAGGACCAGCAATCCGTTGCCGGAGTCCCAATACCGGACGACAAGCACCTCGGGGTCGACGGGGGCGAACACCGAGACACGCGGCGTGTTGTTGTCTTGTTGAATCCGGAGAACCCGCTTGCCAAGGAAGACCTCCGGGGCTGTGAGTCCGGCGATCCCGTAGAGTCCGATCGGATTCCCTGGGGGAACGTCGGGATACGGTTGGATTCCGACCGCGAAGATGTCGCTCTTGCCAAAGATGGCCACCCACGGGAAATAAGGGGAGCCGAGCCATTGGAACAGCGGCAAGGCCGCGCTCGTGAATCCGTTCCAATCCATCGATCTCACGAAAACGTACGAGACCCGGTGGGCCTGGAGGAACGCGGCCATCGCTCCCGGATCCGTCATCACGTAGAGCGGCTCTGCTTCCTGGCTGTCCAGATAGAGCATCGTGTCGGCCACCCGCAGGGCGGCTTGGATGTAGTACACGCGATATTCCAGGCTCGCAATCCGTTGGCCGGGTTGGAGGTGATCGTTGAACCACCGCCAGCCACTGGGGTCGGATCCGTACGTTTGTTGCAAGTCACCCCAGAGGTCGGTCCCGGGCTTTCCCAAGTACCGGAAGTAATCGCCTTGGCTCGTGTTGTTCCCGAAGAAGTACGCGTTGCCGCCGAAGCCGACGACCAGCGGGAGGATGAAGAGGCTCGCAAGGACGACGACCGGGACCCGGCCGACGGCCTCCGTCGCGATTCGCGCAGGGCGAGCGCGCGTGTCGACGGCCGCCCAGGCGCGGAGCGCTCGGAGGGCCGCGAACGCGGCACCGGCAACCGCAATCGCGGAGAACGGGATGAGGAGCCAGACGTACCGGATGAATGGGACCGGACCGCCGAGGATGGCGGCGAGCACGACGAAGTAGAAGCAGGCTAGCTCGGGTTTTCGACGAATCCGTGCCGCAGGGAGGATGAGGAAGGCCGGCACCGCGAACGCGAGGCTCAAGGGCGCGAAGGACGGGTTGGTCCCGAACTGAAAGAGGAAGTCCCAGTAGGAACTGGGGGTGGGACCCGACGACGCGAGGTCCAAGGCGACGCTCCGCCACTCCATCTCCGCGAAACCCATCGTCCTCGGAGAGAGGTAAGGGCTTGAGAACAGGCCGCGGTAGAACGGGTACAGCGGGTCGCCGAGGAGGATCCAATTCCGGATGTACGGAGCGCTCCCGACGAGCATGGCCAAGAGCAGGATGAGCAGCAGCCGCATCGGCTCGGCCTGGAGGAACGCCTGCAAGCGCAAATCCCATCGACGAAGCAGCGCGATCCCATAGAGCGCGACGACCGGGACGATGAAGTACAGCCCTTGATACGAGGTCAAGGCTGCGGCGCCCAGCGCCCAGGAGAAGACCGCCCACGATCGCGTAGCCCGGCCGCTTCGCGCGCGTCGCCTTGAGCAGCGCGAGGAATCCGAGCGCGCCGAACATGACGAGCGTCGTCTCCTGGGTCGCCAGGAACGCATAGGAGACGAACGAAGGCACGAGGGCCGCCAGGACCGCCGCGAGTACGCCGTGCGAACGTCCCGCGAGCCGTCGACCGATCAGGAACGTGGCGTAGATGACGAGGCACCAGTTCCCCGCCCCCAGGAGTCGGAGGTAGACGTCGTTCACGCTTCCGGTCCACGCGTAGTAGTACGCGCCGAGGAGGGAGAACGCCTGAGGATAGTTCGCGCTCGAACTCAACCCGACGCCGCCGCCGACGATCCACGGCAGGCCGCCGTGGTAGTACACGAGCGCGGCGAGCGGGGCATGATAGATTAGGGAGTCCGTCTCGATGATCCGCTCGACCGTCGCCTGGTAAAGGATGAGGACCGCGATCGACGCGACTCCGGCGAACGCAAGCCACTCAAAGGGCTTCGGATGAGGCCGAAGACTGCGGACGACGGCCACCCATCGGGAGAGCGATGGTCTCGTCGGCGTCCTGAAGACGAGGGAGAAGAGGACGAACGCGCTGATTTCGCCGAGCAAGACGACCTCGATCCATCCGAACGTGAAATGTCCCGTGAGGGCGAGGATCGTCCCGGTCAGGCCCGTCAGAGCCTCGCCGAGCCCCAGGACGAACGCGATCGCCTCCCACGGCTCCGTGTGCCGGGGGAACAGGAAACGGTAGGCCACCGCTCCGAGGGCGACCATCTGGATCGTCGCAAGGATCGCGGCGGGTAGCGCGGGAAAGGGAAACGGCGGCCATGCCCACGATTGGATGGCGGCGGGGAGGCCGGAGAGTCGAACGACGTAGTTCCAATTCCACAAAAGGGCGGCGACGGTCGCGAGGGTGAACACGAGGGTCACGAGAGCGAAAAACCCGAGGCCCCACCCGTGCTCTTCGCTGGTCTTCGGCGCCGTCACGATCTCCACGCGGACACCCGCGTCAACACGGGGCTCCGGCGCAGGGATCGGTTCTGGCGGAGGCGGGATCGAGATGATCATCTCCGGAGGCGGGGGCGGTTCCAACGTAACCGCCGGCGTCGCGACGGTCGGCGCCACCGGCTCACCAGATGGCGGGGAGGCAGGGTCCGGAGCGGGCTTCGTCCGGGGCTCCGTTTCCGGCGCGAGCGAATCCGCAGCCATCGCCGCTCAACGGCTCCTGCGTCGGCGGACCATCAGAATGACCAACAGCAGCACGACGAACGTGACTCCGACCGCTCCTCCGATGAGCACAATCGAGGTGACCGACCAGGGCGATCCCGGCAGGGCGGCTCGCTCCCGGACCTCCACGACCCATTGGAAGCTGGCGTTGGCGGATCCATCCGATACGACGACCTTGATGACGTAGGTCCCAGTCGCGTTGCGAACGAAATCGTATGAGGGGGAGGATTCGGTGACTGACACTCCACTCACGGTCCAAGTGTACGTGAGCGCGTCTCCATCCGAATCGACCGCGCTCACCTGAAACGTCAGTGATTCGGAGACGTTGGCCACCAAGGGAGTCTGAGGACTCGCGTAGTCGATGGCGGGTGCTCGGTTCCCAATCACCATCGTTTGCGTCGTTTCGTTCTGTGCACCGAGATCGTCCGTGACCACGAGGCGCACGGTGAACAGTCCGTGACGGACGAAGGCGTGGAGCACCTCGACTCCGTCCACGGTTGTCCCGTCGCCGAAGTCCCAATGATACGAAACGATTGCGCTGTCCGAATCCGCCGACGTGGATGCATTGAAGCTGACGTAGACACCCGGGTACGCCAACGTCGGGGTCGCGGCGAATGAGGCGACCGGGGGCGCGTTCACCTGCACGGCACTCGAGGCGGTACCCGAGGCGCCGCGGTCATCGGTCACCGTCAGCGCGACCGTGTACGTCCCGGGGGCCGCGTATGCATGGACCTGGCTAACCCCCTGCGCCGTCGCGCCGTCCCCGAAGGACCAGGAGTAGGACACAATCGATCCATCCGAGTCCGTCGACCCGGATGCGTCGAACGTCACCGAGTCGCCCGGATTGACCCGGCCGAGCGTCATCGCGAATACTGCGGCCGGCGGCTGATTCTGTCGGACGACGACGTTCATCGACCTCGCGTCGGTCCATCCGACGGAGTCTGTGACCTGGAGGACGACGACGTACGTGCCCGGTTGTGCATACGCGTGCGTGACGTTCACCCCGGTCGCCGTCGGCGTCGTGTCTCCGAAGTCCCACACGAACGCGGAGAGAGAGCCTTCCGGATCCCGGGAGGAAGAACCGTCGAAGACGATCGCGTCGCCGACAAACGGCGCGGCTGGGAAAATCGCGAAGGCCGCGGTTGGTCGCGCGTTCACCACGATGACGTGCGACGTGGAGCTGGAGAGGCCATCGTTGTCGAGGACGGTGAGGGTGACGGTGTACGATCCCGAAACCGGGTACGCGTAAACGGCCGTGACACCGGAGCCGGTCGTCCCGTCGCCGAAGTCCCAGGTGTATCCGACAATCGTGCCATCGACGTCGGAGGAACCCGACGCATCGAACGTCACGTTGGTACCGGGTGAGACGAGGGTCGCGCTCTCCGTAAAAGACGCCTCGGGAGCGTCCACGGGAATCACCGAAACCGTATCCGAGAAGGTGGCCGAAAATTCGTCGGAATCGGTCACGGTCAACACCACCGAATAGTTCCCTCCGGCGGCGAACGTGTGCTGGACCGTCGGCCCGGTCCCGTTCGCGCCGTCCCCGAAGTCCCATTCGTAGAGCGCGATCGTTCCGTCCGGATCGGACGACCCGGAACCGTTCAGCGTGACGGCCTGCAGCGCGCGGGGCGACGTCGGCGAGATCGTGAAAGACGCCGAGGGCGGGGCGAAGACATGGACCTCCGCCGAGCTCGCATTCGTGAGCCCGTCGGAGTCCGTCACCATCAGGCCCACCGTGTATCGTCCGAACGTCGCGAACGTGTGCTGCGCAATCGACGAAACGGAAACGGTCGAGTTGGAACCGTCGGCCCAGTTCCATTCATATTGCGTGACGTTCCCGTCGGGATCCGTCGAGTTGGACGCGTCGAAGCTCACGGACGTGGCTTCGAGGGGTTTCGGCGGACCGAAGGCGAAGGCAGCCGAAGGGAGTGCGAGAACCCGGATTGTCGCGGTCTGGGATCCGGTCAGGTTGTCGAAGTCCGTGACGACGAGCGTCACCGGGTACGCCCCATACGTCGCATAACCGTGGGTGACGACGGAACCGGACGCCGAGGACCCATCGCCGAAGTCCCATGCGTACGACGCGATGGAGCCGTCCGGATCGTACGAGCCCGACCCGTTGAACGTCACAGGTTCTCCAATCAGCGGCGTGGAAGAAGACACTGTGAACGAAGCGATCGGCGGCACGGAGGAATCATAGAAGCGGTAGATGGTCGTCGTGCTGCCAATCCAAATCGCCCCGTCACGGCCCTGTTCCAGGCCGATGATCCCATACGGGTCGCTCGCTGGAAGAGTGACGACGACATCGTCGGATAGGACCGTCTCGTAGTCAGGAGCCGCGAAGTGTAGGCGATGGACGTTGCGCGAGTTCCACGTCCCGAAGAAAAAATCACCGTGCCAGGCCGCGAAACTCGGCCCATCGTAGAAGATCGCATTCGTGGGCGCGATGGGCGGCGTGTACCAGAGGAGGGGCAGCACGGGATCCGGCCCGTCCCGGTTCGTGTTGAGCGGATCTGACGGCGGATGGGAGCATGTGTAGTTGGCCCCCCAGCCATAATTGCGACCCGGAATGAGGAGGTTCACTTCGTCGTTGCACTCGGGGCCGTTCTCCGTGACGTAAACCTTCCCCGTGATCGGATGAAACGCGATCCCGAACAGGTTCCGGTGGCCGTATGTGTAGATGTATGGATTGGCGCTGGCATTGCCGACGAACGGATTATCGCCTGGCACGCTGCCGTCGGGATTCAGCCGGAGCACTTTCCCGGCTAAGGTCGAGAGGTTCTGGGCGCTCGCGGGCTGGTACGTGTCGCCGGTCAGGGCATACAGCTTGCCGTCCGGACCGAATTTAATCGGACCGCCGATGTGCCATTCGCCGGTAGGAATCCGATCCAGAAGGATCTCGACGGATCCCCCCGTATCGCCGGTCGCCTGAATCCGGACGATGCGATCGTAGATGGTTCCGTTGGCGCCGTCCCTGAGGCTGTAGAAGGCGTACACCCAAGGTGTGGAAGGGAAGGACGGGTCCAGGGCGAGGCCGAGGAGACCTTGGTCGTGATAGTCGCTGACGTTCTGGAACGCGTAGAACGGGTCCGGCAAGACCGAGCCGTTCTCGATAATCCAAATTTTCCCGGTGGGCCGCTCGGCGAAGAAAGTCCGGCCGTCGGAAGCGAACGCGAGGGAGTCCGGCTCCTTCAACCCCGATTGGATGACCTCGAGAGTCCCGGACACCGCGGTAGCAGGCCGCGATGCAACGAGCATCAGGGACAGGAGGAAGAAGACGGCAAGCGAGACCGCGAGCGCTTTCGGAAGCGGAGTGTGGGACTTGCGACCCCGGTGACTCGGGTCAGTCGTCTTCGATGCCACGCGGGGCACGGGTGGTATCCTCCCCTCGGGACGTTGCTCCCGGACGACCGGTCCAAGCGAACCGGCGGCTCGCGAAGTAGTTGAAACCGAAGGCGATGACGATCGCGAGGAATTCGCTGAGGAGGTAGAAGATCCGGGCCAGTTCTGTGAAGGCGAACAGGGCGACGAGGTTGACCGCGAGGCCGGCGAGGGCCACGAGGTTGTATGCCGCGAACCGACGGACGAGCGACTGGAACTTGGCTACGCTGCGGAAGGTCCACCGCTCGTGCAAGGCGAAGGCCCACAGGATGCTGACCTCGATCGCAATCGCGGCGGAGACCAGGTAAGGGATGCCCGCGAGGGCCGTCAGAGCCCACAGCAATCCGAGGATCACGAGCGCGCCACTCAACCCAACCGTCGCGAACCGCGCGACTTCCGCCTTCCGATCGTCGAGCCACGTCCGAATGAGGGCGCCGAGCTCCGCCCGGAGGATCTTCGGCATCTTGCGAAGTCCGTACACCTTCGTCGCGCCGGCTCGGGACCGGTAGGAGGTGGGCACCTCGACCTGCCGATATCCGGCGACGCTCGCGCGAGCGGTGAACTCGAGCCAGAAGTTGTACGGCGAGTAGCGCACGCTGCGGGCCACGGCCTGCGCGACCTCCGTCCGCATAATGCGGAAGGCGCTCGTCACGTCCTTCGTCCCCGGGTTGAAGAGCAGGCCCTCGAGGCGTCGCAAGACCTTCGACGGGAGGGAGCGGTACAACGGCTCGGTCCGATGGGTGCGTCGGGCCTGGACGATGTCCGCCATGCCTGTCTGGAATTCGTTCCAGAGTCGCTCGAAGTCCCGCGGATCGTACTGTCCGTCCCCATCGAGGAACAGGAGGAGCGGGAACTCCTGCGGATCGATCGAGAGGATCGCGTCCCGGACCGCCCCGGGATAGCCCTTGCGATCCGGAGACGTCGACACGCGGAGGCGGGGCATCGACTCTGCCATCTCCT
>WNGH01022099.1_pt1 | contig 11601 bp, 11 predicted proteins | sample 5400631 | NCBI WGS metagenome assembly WNGH01 (sample SAMN13153373, study PRJNA577476) | soil metagenome | isolation source: 115 cm soil or saprolite under Garry oak tree replicate 1 | place: USA:California | collected 2016-06-15 | reverse complement strand
TCCGGAATCGAAGCTGCAGGCGCAGTCTGCACTGTCACGATCTCCGAATGAAGCCGGTCGCGCGTTTGCCGTAGATTGAGTTCGGCGGCTAGCTTTTGCTTGTCCCGTCTGCGTAGATGGCAGATCAGGGCCACGCTGGTGACGCCCGTTATTGTTACCACGTTGAAAATTAGCTGGAGTGTGGGGTGATCGAGTTGCATGCCTTCACTTTAGGCAACTCCCAGGCGTTTACGAATAGGCTGGTTAGTACAATTCGCAGTGGTACGAGTGGGCCGCTGGCGTGGGACGACGGTACCAGGCCGCCGCAGAATCCCGAACCAAGCGCGACCAGGCGGTCGTGCGCGACTCAGGCGAGCCGCCCCACCAGGAATTTATCTCGTGCCCCTAACCGCCGGCAATCGCCCCTACGATCAAAAAGGGCTCTGCCCCGGATGCGACTGCGTCGGGCAGCGGGGCGTCCGGCGGTTCGTGGGACAAATCCTCCGCGCAGGCGAAAAACCTAACGAACGGCCGGCGCTGTTGGGTGACGTGGTCGCGGATCGTGCCCTTTAGCATCGGATAGCGGGACTCAAGTACATCGAGGACCGAGCGCTGGGTGACCTGACCTTCGATTTCGAGTTTCACCTCGCCGCTCTCGTGCGCCAGTGTTCGCAGATGTGCCGGGAGTACGACTCGGATCACGGCAGCGTCTGGACCTCGACGGAGAGCACGGCCGGAAGATCGCGCACAATGGGGGCCCAACTGTCTCCGGCATCGGCCGACACATACACCTGCCCGCCAGTGGTGCCGAAATATACCCCGCACGAATCAAGCGAATCTACGGCCATCGCGTCGCGCAAAACATTGACGTAGCAATCGCTTTGCGGCAGCCCCTTGGTGAGCGCCTCCCACTCGTTCCCGCCCGTCCGGCTGCGGTACACCCGCAGCTTCCCATCGGGCGGAAAGTGTTCCGAATCACTTTTGATCGGGACAACGTAGATGGTTTCCGGCTCGTGGGCGTGAACGTCAATCGCGAAGCCGAAGTCGGTGGGCAGGTTGCCACTGACTTCTTTCCAGTTGTCGCCGGCGTCGTCCGAGCGCAACACGTCCCAATGTTTTTGCATAAAGAGTATGCCGGGACGCTTGGGATTCATGGCGATATGGTGCACGCAGTGGCCGACCTCCGCATCTTGATCCGGGATATATTGCGAGCGCAGTCCGCGGTTGATCGGCTTCCAATTCTTCCCGCCATCGTCGGTGCGGAAGGCGCCCGCCGCCGAGATGGCAATCCAAATCCGCTGCGGATTGCTGGGATCGAGAATGATGGTGTGCAGACACAAGCCGCCCGCGCCCGGCTGCCATTTAGGGCCAGTGCCATGGCCGCGCAAGCCGGGGAGTTCCTTCCAGTTCTCTCCGCCGTCGGTCGAGCGGAAGATGGCGGCATCTTCGACTCCGGCGTAAACCGTGTCGGGATCGGTGAGCGATGGTTCCAGATGCCACACGCGCTTGAATTCCCAGGGATGTTGTGTTCCGTCGTACCACTGATGCGTGGTCAGCGGCTTCGCAGCCGCGTCGTAGGCGAATTTGTTGCTCTCGCTTTTCGGAGGACCAGGTGCGGGCGGTTCCCCAGCGGGTTTTCCCGGCTGATGCCAAGTTTTGCCGCCGTCGTCCGAACGCTGAATCAACTGTCCAAACCAGCCGCTCGTCTGCGACGCGTAAATGCGATTGGGATCAGCGAGCGATCCTTTGAGGTGATACATTTCCCAGCCTGCAAAATGAGGGCCGCTGACATTCCATTTTTCGCGCTTGCCGTCCGCCGTCAGAACGAACGCGCCCTTGCGTGTCCCTACCAATACTCGTACCTTGCTCATCCTTGCTTCCTCCGTACGCGCGTGAAACTTTACACAAGTTACTTGTAAAATGCAAGTTAAGTTATGTTACTGTGGAAAACATGCCGGCCAAGCGGAGATCGCAGTGTCCCCTGAATGCCTCGGTGGAGATGTTGGGCGATCGCTGGTCGCTATTGATCATTCGTGACATGATGCTGCGCGGATTCCGAACCTACAAGGAATTCCTGGAGTGCTATGAAGGAATCGCAACCAATATATTAGCCGATCGTTTGCGTAAGTTGGTGGCTTACGGAATTGTCACCACCGAACTGGACCCATCCGACGGGCGCAAAGTGATTTACCTGTTGACGGAGAAAGGGATTGACCTGGCGCCGGTCCTGACCGAAATGGTCTTATGGGCGGCAGCGCACGAAGATACTGGCAATCAAGCGCTGGTCCGGCAAATGCAAAAGGACAAGACGCAATTTCTGGCCGGAGTGCGAAAGCGCTGGGCGAAACAGGTGGTCCCGCCTGAGCGCAAACGCAGCGGTTCTGAAACGGCTTGAATGTGCTCTAGCCAATCCGGCGAAAAAGCTGCTGGATTTACGCAGATCGCTCGCGTTTAGGTTGTACTCGCTCGGGGAGAACTGGTTTGGCGTGCGGCTCGCTCATGTGGGAGTAATAGCAGGAAGCGCAAAAACTGTCGCAGCAAAGATCACATTCTTCAGTGTGCACATCACAGATTTGAGATCCGCAGTCGGAGCATTGGGTTGTGGAGGCTCGTTCGCAGGGATAGCCGTCGGAGTCCTCGATGCCCCGCAGCAGAACGATTTCACAATTGCTCGAAGCGGCCATTCAGAAACTCTACCAAATTTCGTGACGAGCAGAGCGGATGTTTTGAGTAGCGCCAGCGTCCCGCCGGCCCTCGAACAGCACGGTGTCACAAGCTGAAGCCGGCGGGACGCCGGCGCTACGGAAGAGTTGCAACATTGACAATCTTTTTGGCTTGAAGGAGACTCATGCCCTTGACGTCCCATGTTTCGAACTTCGGCGCCACTCCTATGAAATCAATTACTCGCATTCTCACGTTGTCTCTCTCGCCGGTACTTTTCATGCTGTTCATCACCCTGTCGGCGGCACAGACCGAGTCGCCGGTCCAGTATCCGGCGTATCCCAGCGAAACACCGGCTACGCTACAGCCCGCGACCGATGGATTCGACTACGTCCGGCGGGAAGTGATGATTCCCATGCGGGACGGAGTGAAGTTGCACACGGTGATTCTTGTGCCGAAGGGAGCGAAGGGCGCGCCGATCCTGCTGACGCGAACGCCTTACGATGCCAATGCGCTCACTACGCACGCTAATAGCGCCCACCTCGGGCCGAGCTTGAGTGGCTACGACAACGCCACCGAGGTGATCGTTGAGGGTGGATACATTCGCGCGGTGCAGGACGTGCGCGGTAAATACGGTTCCGAGGGAGACTATGTAATGAATCGTCCGTTGCACGGGCCGCTGAATCCGACGCCGGTCGATCACGCCACCGATACTTACGACACCATCGACTGGCTGGTGAAAAATATTCCGGAGAGCAACGGCAAGGTTGGCATCCTCGGAATTTCTTACGATGGCTTCTTGCCGCTGATGGCGCTGGTGAATCCTCATCCCGCACTCAAAGTGTCCGTACCCATGAATCCCATGGTGGACGGTTGGATGGGCGATGACTGGTTTCACAATGGCGCCTTCCGCCAGCAAAACATGACTTACATATATGAGCAGGAGGCGACGCGCAAGAATGAGGCCAAGTGGTGGACCAATCATTTTGACGATTACGACGTGTACATGGAAGCGGGTTCGGCAGGTGAGCTTGGACGGCGTCACGGGCTCGAGCAAGTCGGCTTCTGGCGGAAGGTGCTGGAGCATCCCGTGTACGACGCGTTCTGGCGCGATCAGGCGATGGATCGGATACTCGCCGTCCAGCCACTGAAAGTCCCGGTCATGCTGGTGCACAGTTTGTGGGATCAGGAAGATATTTACGGCGCCATCGCGGTTTACAAGGCGATCAAGCCGAAGGATACAAATAACGACAAAGTATTTCTGGTTATGGGTCCATGGCATCACGGGCAGGAAATTGATGATGCCAGCACGCTGGGCGTTTTGAAATTTGGCAGCGATACGGGGCTCTATTTCCGGCAGCAGATTCTGCGACCGTTTCTGGATCAATACTTAAAAGACGGCGCGCGCAAGGCTGACGTTGCGCCTGTTTCTGCGTATGAGACCGGGACGAATACCTGGCAGCGCCTGCCGGCATGGCCAGTGGGCTGTGCAAGCGGCTGCGCGGTACGCGCGACGCCTCTTTATTTGGGCTCAGGTCTCAAGCTGAGTTTTGCCGCGCCGGTTTCCAGCAACGCGGCGTTCGACGAATATGTTTCTGATCCCGCGAAGCCCGTGCCTTACCGCGCGCGTCCCATTCAGCCGATGGGTTATAGCAACGGATTGACCTGGTCGGAATGGCTGGTGGACGATCAGCGCGAGGCGTCGGGGCGTCCCGATGTGCTCGCGTTTACTTCTGAGGTTTTGAATGCACCACTGAAAATCAGTGGGCAACCCGTCGCGAATCTAGTCGCTTCCACCAGCGGCACGGATTCTGATTGGGTAGCGAAGGTGATCGATGTCTATCCCGACGAAGTTGCCGGACAGCCGGCCATGGGCGGCTATCAACTGATGATATCGGCCGATATTTTTCGCGGTCGCTATCGCGAAAGCCTGGAGACTCCGAAAGCCATCGCGTCCGATAAACCTCTGCTCTACCGTTTCGCTTTGCCGACGGCGAATCACGTCTTTCTATCGGGACATCGGATTATGGTACAGATCCAATCCAGCTGGTTTCCGCTTTACGATCGCAATCCGCAAACGTTCGTATCCAATATTTTTTGGGCCAAGCCGGGAGAATTCCGCAAGGCGGTACAGCGTGTCTACCACGCTCCGGGTCAGGCTAGCTTTATCGAACTGCCTCTGGTCACGACGCCGTGAATTAATGTAAAGCTCGCTTCCGCGCCGATTGTTCTGGTAGCGCGAAGGCGACCAGCGTATCGGAAACCTTGGGGCTGAGCGCTCCTCCTCCGCCCGCGGCGATTACCACGAACTGTTTGCCAGTCTTTCCCATGTATGTGATGGGAGTGGCGTGAGCGTTACCTTCAAGAGTGGTTGCCCATAATTCTTTCCCGGTGTGCGCGTCGAAGGCGCGGAAACGGCTGTCGGTCGTGGCCCCGATGAATACTACTCCACCGCTTACAATGGAGCCGCCCAGATTTGGCGTACCCGTTTTCATCTTTAATTCATCCACTATGCCCAAGGGAACTTTCCATGCGATCGATCCCGTATTTACGTTGATGGCATTCAGTGTTCCCCAAGGCGGTTGCTGACATGGCCATTGATGGTCGTCCCAGAAACGGCCATACTCGCCCCATTTGCTGGTGCGGCGAAAGCGCTCAAGTGCATCCATAGCCTGCGGTGTCATTATGCCTACAGCTCCCAATTCATTCACGTTGACGAAAAGATATCCAGTGGATGGATCGAACGAAGCGCCCGACCAGTTCGCTCCACCCAACGAGCCGGGCATCACTAGGGTGAGATTGCGTCCGTAAGGCGTATACATGCCGTGATTGTCGAGAGAATGAAACAGCTCGGTGCAGTAGCGGTTTGATTCTGCAGTGACGTTGCTGATGTCGGCCGCGCTTACAGACTGCCGCGCGAGAGGCGGCGGCAGCAGAGGAAACGGTTGGGTAGGCCACGCGGCCTCGCCAGACACGTCACTCTTGGGCACTGGACGTTCTTCTACCGGAAACAATGGCTTTCCCGTAATCCGGTCGAGAATAAATACGAAACCCATCTTCGTGACCTGAGCCACCGCGGGAATTTCGCGGCCATTGCGCCGCACATTGATGAGCACGGGCTGCGCCGGCAAATCGTAATCCCAGATATCGTGGTGCACGGTCTGGAAGTACCAAACCAGTTTGCCGGTGGCCGCGTCTCAACATCCACGCTCATCACGGACCAGACATTCGCGCCTGTGCGGTCCTTCCAAGAATCGTTCTCCCAACTTTCATGCCCGGTTTCTCCGGGTTGCGGAATGGTGTGAAAGGTCCACACAAGTTTGCCGGAGCGAATGTCAAAAGCTCGGACCATGCCGCTGGGGCCCTTCGAAGGATATTCGGGAACTTCCGCTCCGGTGATGACCAGATCACGATAGACAACGGGCGGTGAGGTGACGCCGTACTCCGTCTCTGGCGTGAAGCCTGTGAGTCCTTCACGCAGATCGACCACACCGTCTTTTCCAAAATCGCGGCAGGGCTTGCCGGTCCTGGCATCGAGGGCGATCAAGCGTGCGTCGAAAGTTCCGTACAGAATTCGACGGTCGTTTCCTGTTTTGTCCTGCCAGTACGCAACCCCGCGATTCTGGTGAAACCGGCGCGGGCCCGGGAGTCCGGCTTGTGGATCGAACTGCCAAATCTCCTTACCGGTCTCGGCATCGAGGGCGATTACTCGGCTGGAAGGAGTGGTCAAGTAAAGCACGCCATCAATCACTAACGGAGTTGATTCGAACGGAGCGATGCGATGCCGCTCGGTGCTGCGGTCTCCACGAGTTACCTCGCCGGTGTGGTACGTCCATGCCTGTCTCAGGCGGCCCACATTTCGTGGATTGATCTGCTGGAGCGAGGAGTATCGCGTACCGCCGGCGTCGCCGCCGTAAAATCGCCACTCTTGCGACACGGCCATTGACGCAAGTGAAAGTACGCAGATGAGTACGCAGATGATCTTAACCAACGTAGCGGGAATCATTTGGGCCGGCTGTGGAATTTTTCCCGGACAGGTATAGCACAACTACATCCTCGTCGAATCCGAAAAAGCCGATCAAGCGAAAGGAATCAAAAAGATGGCGGATTTAGCATTACCACGGTCAGGCTTGTCTCTTCCTGGCTTACTCACTCTTTGCGGGAAGGGGCTCAGCGGAGACCAGGAAATCGCGCCATAGTTGTCGTTCTGGCAGGTAATCCCGACGATAGGTCAACCGCATCCAGGTTTCACGATGCAGGGCAATACACCAACGGTTTACTTCGATAACGTAATACACAGTCCCCCCTATGCAGCACTCTTTCGAGGAGAAGGCTCACGATTCGTTTGTACTCAGGTCAGGGGAAGCCGGCAATCGGTGAGAGAAGGTAGAGGGACCACTATAAAGTTGTATCAATGGGCCTAAGAGTCTGGAGACCGGCCAGTAGGGCCGCACATTGGACTGGGTGGTGGAAATAAACCAGCAGAGAGTAGGGACGCAGAGAAACTATTGTGCCTCAGTTTGGTCACGCTGCCGTTCGAGGACGGAGTTAGCTTCTTTCAGCAGGCCGTCCCGCTTGGCCTGATCCTGTTCGGACAATGCATCCCAAACCTTTTCCAGCCAGGTTGCCAGTTCCAATTCCATGATCTCAGCTTGGCATACCGCGGTCTGAAGTGCGATCAGGTGTTTACCCTACTTGGCGCTGAAGCCAAGGGTATTGCGCGGCCCCATCCCGTCGAGTTGCAATTGCCGTGACAAACGGAAAACGTGCTTCATTTGTCGAATGTCGAGAGCCACTGTCCCGCTGAGGACGGTTTGACTAGATTCGTTCCTGAAAGTTAAACAGCCAGTGAATTCAGCACTTTCAGCCAACGCTGCATGCTATTCTCTACGGCTTACTTTTTTCGCCATCACTTACCTCGATGAAACATGAAGACATCCGATGGAATCGAATCAACGGAGAATGGTTTTGCGCAAAGTGTGGGCGCGTTTCATCGCACATGGTGAAAGAGGATGCACAGGCTGAACTGGAAAAATATCAGTGCAACCTTCCGGCAGTAAGCCCTACGCAAGGAAAAAGCTAGTGGCCAGTGATCAGTCGATTCGCTCTGGATTTTGCTCTCTGACCACTGGCAACTGATCACTTTCCACAATAAAACTGCTGCTCGTTCTAAAATGTTCTTAAAGCAGGTGAGGGAAATAGAGTGATTATCGGTGTTCCGAAGGAAATCTATCCGGGGGAACGGCGCGTGGCACTGGTGCCCATGGTCGTTCCCATCCTTACCAAGGCGGGATGCGAAGTGGTGATCGAAGCGGGCGCGGGAGAGGAAGCTGGATATCCCGATTCGCATTACGTGCAAAAAGGCGCAAAGATAATTCCTGAGCGGGCCGCGGTGTTTGAAAGCGCCGATATTATCGTGCAGGTGCTTTGTTACGGATCCAATGACATCACCGGGAAAGCTGACCTTCCTCTTCTGCGACGGGATCAGGTTTTGATCGGATTTTTGCGGCCGCTGGGCTCGATGGAAGTTATCCAGGAAATCGCGAACACCGGAGTCACGTCTTTTGCGGTTGAGTTGGTACCGCGCACGACCAGGGCGCAGAGCATGGACGCGCTTTCTTCCATGGGAACCATATGCGGGTATAAAGCGGTATTGATCGCAGCCGATACGCTACCCAGAATTTTTCCCATGCTCACCACTGCGGCGGGAACCATCACGCCGGCGCGGGTTTTGATTATTGGAGCTGGAGTCGCCGGGTTGCAGGCCATTGCTACGGCGCGACGACTCGGTGCGGTTGCTTCTGCATACGATCTTCGGCCTGCGGCCAAAGAACAAGTGCAAAGTCTCGGGGGAAGATTTATAGAACTGCCCATCGAAGCCAAGGATGCGCAGGACGCGCGCGGTTATGGAACGGCGCAGGATGAAAGTTTTTATGCGCGGCAGCGTGAGCTTCTCGGGCGCGTGGTGGCGGAGAGCGACGTGGTCATTACTGCGGCAGTGGTTCCCGGAAAACAATCACCGGTACTGGTGACTGCCGATATGGTGAAGGGAATGGCGCCGGGTTCGGTGATTTTTGATTTGGCGTCCGAACGTGGGGGAAACTGCGAGCTCACCAAGACCGGTCAGACCGTGATCGAGCACGGAGTGAGGATCATAGGGCGCATCAACCTGGCGAGCGGCGTTCCGTATCACGCGAGCCAGATGTACGCGCGCAATGTTACGGCGTTTATTGTGCACATACTGAAAGATGGGAAGGTGCGATTAGACCGGGACGACGAAATTATTCGCGAAACTTTGTTGACCAGTGGCGGAGAAGTAGTTAACGACCGGGTGCGGGAGTTTTTCTCGTTGCCGACGATGGTTTCATAAAAGTTTGTCAGGAGGATAGATGAGTTCTTCCCTGATCAACGGGTTGTTTATTTTTATGCTGGCGGGGTTCATCGGATTTGAAGTCATCCGTCGAGTCTCGCCCTTGCTGCACACGCCCTTGATGTCGCTGACCAATGCTCTCGACGCAATTGCGGTGGTGGGCGCGATTTTGATCGTGGGCGAGCACAAGAGCACACTCTCCACCGTGCTCGGGGTAGTGGCCATCATTGCTGCTACCAGCAACGTGGTTGGCGGTTTCCTGATCACCGATCGCATGCTCAGAATGTTCAAGACCAGCCGCCCGGCGAAACCATGAACGATTTCGCCGGAAGTCAGACTGTCATTGAAATTGTCTACCTGGTGGCCAGCGCTCTTTTCATCTTGTCCCTCAGGTGGATGAGTTCTCCCAGCACTGCGAGGCGGGGCGTGCGCGCGGGCGAGCTCGGCATGTTGCTGGCAATTGCCGGAACGTTATTGCATCACGGGATTGTCGACTACAAATGGATTGTTATCGCGCTGGTGCTGGGAACGGGTATCGGGATTCCGCTGGGCCGGGTGCAGATGACGGCGGTTCCCCAGCGAACCGCGCTCAGCCACGCCTTTGGGGCATGTTGTGTGACATTGGTGGGGACGGCGGAATTTTATCTTCGCACGCCTAACGTTCCGCCGTTCATGATGGCGGTTCTTTCCATGGAGGTCATCCTCGGATCATTGACCTTTACCGGAAGTTTGATGGCTGCGGGCAAGCTGCAGGAAATCCTGCCCCAGCGTCCTCTCACTTACCGGGGGCAAAATGTAGTGAATCTGTCCCTGCTCGGGATTTCGATTGCGTTGGCGGTGTACTTGGTACGGCATCCCGGTGCGAGCCATTTGTTTCCACTCATGGCGGGCATTCCGCTCGTGTTCGGCATACTCATGGTGATTCCGATTGGCGGCGCTGACATGCCGACCGTGATTTCGTTGCTTAATTCTTATGCCGGCCTATCGGCAGCGGCGATGGGATTCGTACTCGACAGCAAACTGCTGATTATTGCCGGCGCGCTCGATGGCTCGTCCGGGTTCATTTTGTCGGTCATCATGTCGAAGGCCATGAATCGTTCGTTCACCAATGTTATTTTTGGCGCCTTCGGTCAGGTGCAGACTTCGGCTGCTGCTGGACAGGAAGCGAAAAATGTACGAAGCGCGACTGCGGAAGAAGCGGCGTCCATTCTTTCGGCCGCTAATCAGGTGGTGATAGTTCCAGGCTATGGCATGGCGGTTGCCCAGGCACAGCACAAGGTACGCGAGCTCTATGACGCTTTGAGCCGGCGCGGGGTGCAAGTGCGATTTGCGATTCATCCTGTTGCCGGACGCATGCCAGGGCATATGAACGTGTTGCTGGCAGAGGCCGACATCCCTTACGACAAACTGATGGATATGGACGATATCAACGGCGATTTTGTGCAGACCGATGTTGCCCTGGTCATTGGAGCTAATGACGTCACCAATCCTGCGGCCCGCAACGATTCCACCAGTCCTATCTATGGAATGCCGATTCTCGACGTGGACAAGGCGCGGACTGTAATGGTGATCAAACGCGGTATGAGTCCGGGATTCGCGGGGATCGATAACCCACTCTACTATTTGGATCGAACTTTGATGCTCTTCGGTGACGCCAAATCATTTGTGGGCAATATTGTTCGCGAACTGGGCGGCGGAGGACAGAATTAATTACATCCGTCGTTCGCGCCGAATCCGAGAGCAAAATCGAGGTTCAGGTCTCGATTCCCACGTAGCAGATGCGGCCAATAAGGTAGTCGGCGGCTGACTTGCCTTCCTCCATGGCCATCACCTCCACAGGATAAGCGTGATTGTGGGGGCGCAAGACTAAGTGCCTGCCCGCAAGTTCCACATACTTAACGGTGCAACTGCCATTCTTGCTCACGGCATACATATTGGATTCGCCCTTTCGGTAGGGCTTGAGCGAATTGTAGTGGCGATCAATGAGGACGGTTGCGCCGGGCAGCAGGCGCGGATACATGCTCATACCTTCCCTGGCATCTACCTTGATAACGACGAAGCGTTCCCAGTCATCGCGATCGGCTTCGGTTTCGGTGCGCAATTTGCGCAGGAAGGTCTTCTTGAATTTCATCATTTCCTTGACGTTCATGCTCATGACCAGAGCTTGCTTGGAGGCAGTAGCTCCATTAACCACCAGGACGTTTTCGAATTCATCGCCGCTGGGGGGTTGGATGCTGGCACGTTTATTGATTTCGGCGGGATCGAGGAGGTCCAGGACAGAAAGGTGCTGTACATTCAAGACCTTGTCCATGCCTTCCAAGCTCAATCCACGTTTACGATTCAGGAAGTTGGAGATGTGAGCCTGTTTAAAACCGGTTTGTGCGGCCAGATGGAGGCCGGTCAGGTCGCCCTCTTCGATGCGAGACCAGAGAGTTTTGCGCAGATTTTCCTGCAATGCCCGGAATTTCATGGGGAGAGTATAGCATCGGTGTATAGCGAATCGCTATACGCAGCATCACTACAACATCTCGAAGGAAATATTGTTTGACCGAGACTATCACCTTGACACAATTATCTAGCGTCCAGCTCTT
>WNGH01005951.1_pt1 | contig 11601 bp, 4 predicted proteins | sample 5400631 | NCBI WGS metagenome assembly WNGH01 (sample SAMN13153373, study PRJNA577476) | soil metagenome | isolation source: 115 cm soil or saprolite under Garry oak tree replicate 1 | place: USA:California | collected 2016-06-15 | reverse complement strand
TTTGGATTAGTGTTACTGTAGGCCTCGAATGGAAAATGATTAGAATGGCGTGGACAAGCTGAAGAATCATATTCGCAATAGGCCTGAGATGTCAATTGGGCAGTAGTCGTACTTCCGATGATGTTCGAGAAAGCATAAGGAGAATTGCAGGTATTCGAGCCATTCCCACACTCATTGTTATCGTTTATCCCATACGAGTTGCCCGACGTAAGGGCAACATAACATGCTGCAGAACAGTCTGAAGTACCATACGTCCCAGAACAACCAGCCACACACCGACCATTATTACCGTACCCACTGTAATGGGTAAAGGTCGTCCCATACGATAGCATACTACAGAGAAATGGCGCAGTTGCGACTTGACAACCTGATGGCGTGCCATCGCCAAATACCGCGGAGTATGGAGTATTTTCCATAGCAATTATGGCTATGTGATCAAAGGCAGATCCAGAAGATGGTGTAGCATGAACGGACGGGATCGTTTTAGTGTTGAAAGCAGATAATGCACCTATCAACAGCATGCAAACTGCAACCCTAGCGAAGGTTTTTTTCGCGCGACTCATGTATTCGTTTTTCCTCCAATCGTTTCGGTATGCGTGTCGCCCCTTGTTAGGCACCCCTCTCAGATAGCCACGAATACCCACAATTATCGGTGGGTTGCGGCATCCCCGGAGTCCTAGAGCATCCTTCGCTTGGGAGCACCTGATAAGAGAACTACGTCCACAATCGCACACAAACGAAAATGTATCGTCTCTCGACAATATCGAAAAATTTTACAACTCTTTACATCTCGGAATCTCTTAGAGTTACGGTCCCCGATTATGGAAGGAGCAGTGGCGGACACCAACACCCTAAGAGCATGCGCGGGTCAGCTCATCACTGGCAGGGATTCCTGGCGTTCTCTCCGCCGTCACGGGTTGTCTTCAAAATCTACTTCGCACTACAGAAGAAGCCTCGCAGATTCGACCTTGACGCGTTCTCGGGAGTACAGAACGAGGATGACCCGTCCGAGCAGACAGTCTACTCTGAACTGTCTTGGCGGCTGAAGGACCAATGCGGAAAACGGTTCTGAGTACACTTTATGCAAAGGGGTTAGCCCTCAAAATTGTCCCATATGTGGTCGTAAAGAAGTGAATGGCTCGATCTTCTGTTGTTCTCAACTGGGCTAGCGAGGTAAATTCGAGCCATGAGCCCCAAGTGCGTTCAGACGCCTTAAACTTCGTGAGCAGTGGACAGGGTAGAGGAGTAGCCACCTGACGTTAAACGGAGCCTGAGACGATCCTCTAGGGGTAGATCAAAAGGAATTGATGCACAATCTATTCTGGACGGAAACTGTTCACAGGTTCCACAAAGCTGTTATAGCTTTTATTCCATTTTGACCCAGTGTAGCAGTCAAAGCCCAAGAATTGATCCCTCAAAATCCTGTCCCAGGAAACGAGAGGCGTGAAGAAGGCTCATCTGCAAATTGGCCAGAACTTGCCTTGAAATTCACAGCCAAATTGAAACGTGAATCGGACCAAGGCCCGGTCGACCGAGGCGCGCTGTTCGAGAATCTGGGCTACGCTTTGTATCGCATTTCAATGCAGTCGAAAGAACGCAGTGGATTGCTCGAAAAGATCCACCGTTCAATAGAATCGTACGAGAATGCCAGAGCATCTTATCGCGCGAGTACACGTGAAGCCGAGGCTTACATGTGCCAAGCCGTGGGGAACTATCTTGCTCACTGGATCGCCGGAAAGATGTCCGAGCGGAGGCAGTTCCTATTAGATGCGTGGGAGCTGACGACTCGATCCCTCGAATCCTTCAGAGAGAAACAAAACGACATCGGCTACGCCCGCACATACAATCTACTTGCCATAACGGCTGGTATTGCGAGCCTGCTCGAATGGAACCTGAAAGCCAGAATATCTTTGCTGGAACAAGCGGTGGAGTATGGTCGAGAGACTGTCAAGAAGCTGGCTGACGGGACACATAGAGATGAACTAGCTAAAGCGTACACGATCACTTCCGTTTTCGTGGCAGTTCTTTCCTCATATGTGGAGCCCGCGAGGAAGGAAAAACTCTTGGCCGAATCAGAAGACCTGTGGCGAGCAGCTGCCAGGACATCAGAAAAAGCTGCACTTCTTGAAAGGGCCATTCAATCAAGATTCTCTATGGCCCAGTACGAGTCCGAGGTCTTAGGATCAGATCAGGCACTTGATACTTTTCAAAGGATAGTTGCATGCGCACGAGAAACAGGAGACAATATTGTAATTAGCACAGCCCTCGACATGCTTGCGTTCAATATTTTCTACAAGATGACGACAATCGAAGATCCTGAAGAATCTGAAGCCCTAGAAAAGCAATGGAAGCGCTTGCTGCAGGAATCTGCCGAATTATACGCGCCTTTTTCTTTCGGTTTGCCACCCCAGAGCCTTCCCGCTTTGTCGGCAGGTAGCCCCGACTACCATTTGCACCTCGCAAAGTTCGAAATCGACGGAAAAGAGAAGCGGAAGAGACTCCGGGCTGCGCTAGACGAGATTCCGCCCCTCCTAGCCATATCGAAGAGATCTGTAATTCCAGATGCCATTGCTAATGCTGAACACGTCGCAAGTAAGATCCTAGCCGCGAACGCCGCTCTAGAAGAAGATCGCGGACAAAAACAATCGTTGCTGAATCGGGCCTACTTACATAGAAAACGGAGCGCAGCAGTGTGGGAAAAGATCAGAGGCCCCACGGACCTGTGGAATATCGGAATAAACGATGCCTACCTCGCAGACATTGAAGCTGAACGCCTTCACCTTTTCACAAGTCAACGAGACAAAGAGAGGATCCTGCTGAATGTCATCGCGCTCAAAGAGAGATCACTGAAGCTATGCGCTGCCGACACTTTTGTACTGAACTGGGGGTCCGGAGGACCAAGCCCATTCTACGGCTCACTGGGAAAGCACCAACTTGAATGCGGTGACATGTATGGAAGGCTCTACGAACTGCGACGAGATCCAGAGAACCTCCGCCTAGCATCACAAAAATACCTCGCCGCAGCAGATTCCTTCCAGAAAGTCGATCAAAGAATTCGAATGGGAGGAGCATACTTGAAGGCAGCAATGGCACTCGAAGAAACAAACGACTACGTCAAAGCAAGTGAAGCCTACATTCTCGCTTCCGACAACTACAATCTTACTGCCCGAAGAATCCCATCACTCGCTAAGATCTATGGGGAATTGAGCTACTGGATGAAGGCGCGCAGCGAGATACAGAGGGCCAGGAATCAGCACAGTCAGGGCGAGTACAATCTGGCAGAGGAGAGCTACCGCAACGCAGCTCTACTCCAGGAATCCAGTGGACAATGGGATTATCTTGCTCCAGGGCTTCATGCCCTTGCGCTGCTCGAAGCAGCTGAGGACAAGAGCATCAAACATCAAGGTGAAGAAGTCGTTCTCGCGTTCAAAGAGGCGGCGTGCGTCTTCCGCGAATCACGAATATCCATTGAGACGCATGCGTTAGATAATAGCAGGCCGGAAGACAAGAAAGAGACAGAAGCGCTCGCGAGAACCGCTCTCGCCCGAGAGTCGTATAGCCTCGCAAGATCGGATTTCGAAGAGGCAAGGGTTCTACAAATGAAAGGTGAGCAACGAACCGCCAAAGAAAGATACGCTCGAGCGATCGAGACACTTCAGGGCATCACGAAGGTCTTCCAGAAAGGACCCGATAGAAGCGACGCTAACTTCCTCATTGCTTTGTCCAACGCGTGGCAGGCCTTGGCTCGAGCAGAAGCGGACACGTCACCGGTGCTATTCAGGGCCGCATCGGACTTGTTCGAAGAGGCAGGAAAATCTTGCCCGAATGAAAAAGCAAGAGTCCTTTTGAGAGGGCACAGCCGCTACTGTTCGTCACTCGAGGCAATTTCAAGATTCCTCGACAAAAGAAGGATCTCAGATTATGATGCGGCTGTGGCGAGATTAGATAGCGCTTCAAACTATTACATCACATCAGGATTCCACAACGCATCAGAACTGTCCAAGGGAACGAGACGACTTCTCGAGGCACACTTGTATCTCGGAATGGCCAACAAAGAGCAAGATCAAGGGAAGAGAGCCCAGCTGTACATGGCGGTCGAACGATTGCTAAGAGCATCGGCAGAATCGTTCGACGAGTCGGGGCACGTGGCAAAGAAGAACCACATTACAAACATGCTCGATAGCGTTCGAGAGGAGAAGGACCTTGCATTGGCGATAGGTAATGACTTGGCAACCTCGTTTGTAACTACGGCTGGTGTTTTTCCCACAAGTGTCTTGCCCGCAAGAGATTCCGGTGGCGTCGACAAGCTTCAGGGGGCCTTCGTGATTGCAAGCCTGTTTTCCTCACCCGCAAGACCCAGGCTAGGTGAACGAGTGAGCATGAAAATTGAATTGGCCAACGCCGGACTGAACACCGCACAATTGGTCAGAGTGGAAAGTGCCGTACCAGAAGGGTTCGAACTGGTAGAGGAGCCCGAAGGTCACCTAATGCAGAAGAGCAATTTGATTATGAGAGGCCGACTACTGGAGCCGTCGAAGACTGAAGAGCTGAGCTTTGTCCTCAAGCCGAAGGTGGAAGGACCGCTTGCCCTGAGTCCCAGAGTACTCTACCTCGACGAGAATGGGCACGGAAGAATCCACGAACCTGACCCGTTGGAGATCATTGTTCGGGATCATGGCGAAGTCGAACGTGTACCGTCCCCTCACTCCGGAGGGACCTTGGCGAATTCTCCCATTGCGAACTTTCTCGCATATGCATTCGTCCAGGATTACATGAGAAGGAGGCTCTCGCTTGATCACGCTGGCTGGCGTGGCCTCCCTGACATAGTGAGGTCCCTCAAGATTGCTCGTAGTCAAGTCTACGGAGATGCGAGGTATGGACACACTTTCGGAAAGCCTCTGGGGAAGCTCGTAAAGAACGGAGTCGTCGAGTTCAGAGTATTCCCTGGAAAGAGAGGAAGAGGCGGCAACATCGTAAAGGTTCGAGTCTCTTACGAAAAGGAGCCAGTCAGAAGATTTGTGGATGACCTCGCCCTGACACTTCCACCGTAGATTCTGCTGAGGCCGGCGCGCGGGTTCCGAGATAGTTCGGCACCCGTCTGATCTTGGAAAAACTCTGAAAAATCTTGGAGGAAGGATCGACTCCCGATCGAGAATATCGGCTCTGTTATGGCTTTCGCTCGGCCGATGCCCTTCAAATTGAGGCGAAGCATTGCACTGGGCAGATTTCTAGTCCATACCAATTCGTTTCAGGTCAAAAATGGACTCTTGTGGCGATGAAAAAACCCCAACTAAAATTCAGAGAGTATGCTGGTTCCGTTCAGATTTGCAAGCGTCAAAGTCGAACTCGCTGGTCATCATGATTCTCCTGCTCTTTTCCAGCGTGACGATAGGTAGTCAACTCGCGACGGTTTCAGCTTCAGGATTCGATTTTTCCTTGGCAAATTCAGGAGGAATCTCTATCGGTTCAGCTGGTGGTTCGGGAAGTAACACGATAACTGTTAGCTTGGTAGGTGGCACTACTCAGCCTGTAGCGCTCTCGGTAACCGGTCTTCCTACGGGGGCTACGCCCGGATTCAGTGGTGGTGTGGGTTGCGGTAACCAGCCGACCTGCACTATCTCTCCACCATCGATGCCCCTCCTGACCATCTTCACTACCTCTTCTACTCCAACGGGGTGTTACTTCACCCAAGTAACCGGAGTCGCATCAGGGGGTCTGACGCACTCAACAATGTTCACACTTGGTGTGGGAGTGGGAGGCTTTGGTTATGTTTTGTCAAATTCAGGTGACATATCTGTAGGCTCACCGGGGGGATCGGGTTCCAACACGATAAACGTAGGGCTCTGTGGGACGACACAAAGTGTCACCCTAAGCGCAAGCGGCTTTCCGCCCGGGGCCAACGGATTGTTCAATGCTGGTGTGAGTGGTTGCATCAACCAGACTAGTTGCATCGTATCTCCACCAGCATCACCTGCGCTGACTATTTCCACAATGCCATCCACCCCGACGGGCACGTTCCCCATCACTGTTACTGGGATGCCGATGGCCTCCAAGCACTCGACCACGTTTTCCTTGAACGTGGGGGTGGCAGGTTTCGATTTCTCTTTATCAAATACTGGCGATATCTCAATTGGTTCATCAGGCGGGTCCGGCAGTAACACGATTAACGTTGGTCTGGTGAACGGCCCGACACACCCGGTAACCCTTATCGTGAGCCCCCTTCCGAACGGTGCAACAGCTGGGTTCAGCGGTGGCGTCGGATGCAGCAACCAGCAGCCGTGTACCGTCTCACCTCCTTCCTCGCCTCTGTTGACCATCTTTACAACCGGTTCTACGCCTCCTGGATGTTACTCGATCGCCGTGGTCGGAACCTCAGGAAGTCTGACCCATTCTACCATGTTCGTCTTGAGAGTGGCAGTGACACTGTGCATGACTACCAGTTCCACACAGGTGATCAACGATGCGACGAATACTGTTCCTTCGGGCACCGAGGTTACGGGTTCTTCGTTTCACGATACTGCTGCTGTGACGGGTATCAGTGGTCTCACTCCCACGGCATCTCTGGTTTACAGTTTCTTCAACAATGGAGGTTGCAGTGGCACAGCGGCCACGACCGAGACGGTAACATTGTCAGGAGGTACTGTTCCGCCTTCTTCGTCTACTGGTCCACTACCCGCCGGGTCTTACAGTTTTAATGCCCAATACGCTGGTGACTCGAACTATCAGGGTTCGATGAGTGTTTGCGAGCCCTTCATCGTGAACCCAGGTCCACCCATGGTGTGTATTACATCCTCTCCAGTTGCTGTCACCTGTCCCACCACTCCTGCTCATATCGGCCCAGTCAGTGTCGGCTCGACATTCACGATCGGAGTCTTCGTCCAAGATTCTGCCCCAATGGGGGGAATAATGATCTATGTCAAGTCCGACCCTACGTATTTGAATCCGGTTGCTGCCGCTCTTAGTACTCTCATCGCCTCTCAGAGTTTTGCGGATATCTGCATCAACAGCTTCGCCCCCAATGACGGCACCTGTGGACCCGGCGACCCAGGCGGAATCGGTCCAGGTTATGCTAATGGTCCTGGAGTGGTAATGGCTGAAGCGATCGAGGGCTCGGGGCTCAACGAGTGCTCCGGTCTTTCCGTCTGTTCCGGGATGGCCTTCACAATAACCTACAGGGCAATGGCTACGACTAGTAGCGTTGATCTTGCTTTTCCAACAGCTCCAGGCTGCTTCGTGAGTAGCGTTGCGTCGCCTGCCAACGTGTGTGTTCTAGTCGCGGACGCTGGAGGAAATGCGCTCTCTGAGAATATCCAGGGCGCAACTGTCACTGTAAGCCCTGCCGCGTCGTCGACTGCGACTATCGTTTACGACGCTTCAGCTGGCTTGCCTTGGTCTGGGGCAGAGGTCACAGGTTCTTCAGCCTATGATACGGCAACAGTGAGCGGAGTTAATGGAGTTAATCCTACTGGCAATGTCGTCTACACCTTCTTCACAAATAACGCTTGTTCGGGCACCGGGGCTCAAGAGTCTCCAGTCGGCGGTTCATTATTGAATGGCGGCGTCGTTCCGATTTCCTCAATAGTTGGTCCCTTAGCCTCGGGTTCCTATGGTTTCGAAGCGACATATGGCGGAGACCTGAACTATCTCGCCTCAACTAGTCCCTGCGAGCCCTTCAGCGTCGGTAAGGCCAACACGCGTACTCCGACCTGCATCTACCTGTGGCCTAATGGAGGCCCTCTTTGCCCCACTGACACTGTTTCTCTTGGCGATACTGTCTTTGACTCTGCTATTGTGGGAAATACTTTCGACCAAATCCCTCCCACCGGTAATGTAGCCTACACCTTCTTCACCAACGGCGCTTGTTCGGGTACGGGGTCAGAAGCTGGGACTAGTTCGACATTCGTACACGAACCGGGCGGAGGATTCTTGGCAGGAGGATCTTCCTCTGAAGGTCCTCTCGCCGCTGGCAGCTACAGTTTCCAAGCGGCGTACAGCGGTGACTCCAACTATGTTGGTTCTACTAGTGATTGTGAACTTCTCACAGTGAATAGGGCGAGCACGACCACAACATTGTTTCTTACTGAGACTTACAAGGCATACTACCTGAATGGGACGGCTTACGGGTACACTTGGACAATTCCGTCTACATGGAACTTCGCAACATTGGGCGCACTCTTGAAATCCTCCTCGAATGTGGGTACACAGATCGATGGATTCGTCATCGGTGGCACCATGACTTACAGCTGGGCCATGGGCAGTTACGGGGTGGGACAACCTGGTCCGGATTTTGGGGGGCCAGGTCTGGCAGCAGGTACAGCCTGCGCGACTGCCACCTACAGCGGTGACTCAAACTACGCTAGCTCTAGCGTCACTATTTGCTTCCCCGTGACGATACCAATGGGCGGCGGCGGATCCCATGCGATGCGTGACTAAGGCCTTTTTTTCTTTGGGGGGGTGCTTCGATAGCTTCTGAAGCCGTTTGACCAGCGATTTCGATTCTTTCAACGGTTGGGCCAGGGTGCCGATTTCGCCTTGGCGCAGAACTCTTTCGGAGGTTTGAACCGAGCCGGAAGACATCCTCGGGCGTGGGATGAAACGCAAGTTCAAACCCCTTTCACACCAACCTCTTGACACTTAGGAACTAGGTTAACATCAAGATTCGGAGGTGGGCGAGACGACTGACCCAAACTCGAACCTAAACGATTTTCAAATAATTGATTCCGAAGGTTGTTTCGGTAGGGTCTGTTTCTTGCGGAAACTCTTCAGGCACTATGCGGGATCCTTTTTGTGGAGCGGGTGGTATTCACCTAGTTCTTTAGGCGGGCCCCAGACTTCCAAAGCCAGAATAGACCTACTCAGGCGTCGGAGGGCGAAGTAGCTGAGAACGTCTGTCAGGTATCGGATGGAACTCAGTAAATCCGCCCAGTATCCTGCCAACCGTCGACCCTATGACGAGCTCTCGAACCGACTTTCTCAACTCAGAGATACTCGCATCTGTTCCTGGAGGACACCATTGCGTCTCTCAAGGAATAGTGGTACCAATCCAGAGTCGTCAATCCAGCTTGACTCTTCTGATCTTGACAAACCAGAACAAGGCGACGGCTGCTAACGAACCCAATAGAGATGCAGTACCGAGCGTAGTTCTGTACTTGTCTTGAGTCAGAATGTCTGCAGCAAAACCTAGGATGAACTTGACGTGCTGGGAGAAAAGTGCAGAAGAGTTGACTAGGCCCCCATTGCTCTCGGGGATGGGTCCTTCTGCACTACTAGCCTTCCCGAGGGCAGGGTCGTTACGAATCGCCATCCTTCCGAAAGCAAGGCTGAGGCCTCGTGCTCATCGACGATCCTTTGAGAGTTGTTTTCCTGCTGACTATGAGCAAGTTCTGAGCGGTCCCTCAGAAACGTTAATTGTGGTTCAGCCTTCGCGTACTCCTGTCTGATGTAATCGTGGTCAAAGGCGTCATAGGCTCCGTCATAGGGTTCGTAATGACCTAGCATGAAGTCGAGAAATACTGGGTCTTTGACACCTCCCCTCCTCATCATACTCTTCCACCAACGTCTGAAGGCGTGAGGGTGAAGCTCGAAATGGCTCCAGCGAGGGAAGCTTGTGTGGGTCATCTTGTTCAGAGTTACACCAGCATCAGTCGCAGCCTTCCTCATTATCCAACCTATTTGCCCAGTCCTAAACGCCCAGCCCCTCTCAGACCGATCAATCGATCCACCGGGGAGCAATTGGCCCTCAATCCAGCGCTTGCCAACGCCCAGACTTCTAAACAGGATGGACTCGTCATCAATCGGTTCTCCCCATCGTTCTCTATCTTTCATCATACTCTTGATGAAGTCAACGCACTCCCGGCCAATCGCAAATGAGTGGCGAACCCTGTTCTTGGAGATGTTTGGATCCACGTCGATAACTACCGGACTGATCGAGTTCTCGATCTGTTTTCGAACGTCCCCGTAACGTATTTTCGTTATGACTCCTACGCGTTGACCGCTCTGCAACACGAAGGAGATGATCGCCCTGTTCCTGGGTGTTCTAGCACCTACAAGCATTCTGAAAACCTCTGAGTATGTAAAAATCCGCCTGCTCTCATACTGCGCCGCGCCGTGGCGGATTAGCGGAAACCTCCCAAACGTGATCTCGTTATAAGAGAGGAATGATGAGATTGTGGCTATCGCGTTACGAGATGTGTTCAGTGCATACCCTTTTTGAACGTAATCGCCATAGAATTCGACCAACTTCTCCTTTGTCTTCACCTTGTCTGACTGAGCCAAAGTGAGTAGCTCCGACGGACTGAGTCTTGAGAAATCACAGAACTTCTCGAGGTAGTGGCGAAATCTTTCGCTTGTCCCTGGTGTAACACTACGGAGCCAACCGCCTACACTAGGATCACTCATGATATCGTCCGCTTTTGACACCGACACTTGCGATGCCGCAGGACTTGAAAAGAATGGCCGACGATTTCCGGCTAGAGTGGGAGAATACGCAACTGCCTATCCGCCCGAGCTGCGTCAGCTTAGAGTCTGAGGAGAAGAATTGCGTTTGCGATTAGCAAGTCAATGATTGTCAGCGGTATGGACCTCTTAGCAAACCGAGCAAAGCTTAACCTCTTGTTTTCCTTGTTGAGAATGTTCAGCGCGACCATGTTAGAAGCTGTTCCTATCGGCGTCGCCATTCCACCAATTCCTGTCCCAACAGCAAGCGCCCAAGCTAGCGGGGCGATCGAAATTCCAGGAAAGCTCGACATTGCTCCGATAACCGGAATAAAGACTGTAACCAATGGTACGTTGTCGACGATCTGACTGATCAAGGCGGTAGTCCAAAGTACCAGAGTAACAGCAAGGGCTAAGTTTCCGCCGGATTCCTGGACCAGCCAACCACCTAGTTGGATCAGCAGTCCAGTCTTGGCGAATCCTGCGACCAGTACGAAGAGACCGCCGAAGAAGAAGAAAATCTGCCAGTCGATTCTGGCCAAGACATCTCGGATCTCGCTAGAACGGGATGACTCGTACACGAGAATCAGAAAGGCGGGTAGAAGGGTTGCGAGGGCTGCCGAAACCTCGAGAAAGGTATGGACAATAAGAAACGTGACTGCCAACCCAAGGGATACGAGGCTCACTCGAAGGAGGCCACGATCCTTGACCGCACTGGATGGATTTGGGAGTTGGAGGGGTCCACGCTGACGATGTCTTCTCATTGCGTCCTTGTGCAAGAATCCGTGATTCCTAAGATACAGAATGGTACTGTTAGTGGCAAGGATCGCTAACGCTATCGGCGCTGTGTTAGCCAGAAACTGGTTGAAAGAGAGATTCAATAGTGGCGACGAACCGATGATGACATTCGTCGGATCACCCACCATCGTCGCAATCCCGCCCACGTTCGCCGCCAAGACCTCGGCAATCACGAACGGAATCGGATCAATACCTAGACCGTCAAACACTTCAACCGTCAACGGGACAATGAATAGAGCCACGGTGACGATGTCGAGTAGCGAAGCCATACCCGCCGTCAACAACGGCAGAAGAACATACATCAGGACGGGGTGAGCATCGACCGATCGAGCTAGGCGAAGACCCATCCACTCGAAAAACCCTGCCTCG
>WNGH01007876.1_pt1 | contig 11602 bp, 14 predicted proteins | sample 5400631 | NCBI WGS metagenome assembly WNGH01 (sample SAMN13153373, study PRJNA577476) | soil metagenome | isolation source: 115 cm soil or saprolite under Garry oak tree replicate 1 | place: USA:California | collected 2016-06-15 | reverse complement strand
GTTAACCTATCTCAGTTTCCGGAAGGAGAGAAGGGTGGACCTGACCTTGGCGGCGTTCGGTTTGTCGGCGCTGCTTCTGGTCGCCCTCGTGGTCGTGCTGGTCTTCTTCCTGCGTTTGCGCGGCCACACGCGCGAGGTGGAGCAGGCCCTGGCCGAGCAGAGCGGTTCAAAGGAGCGCGCCGACATGCTGATGGCGGTCGCCCAGGCGGTCAACTCCTCGCTGGCGCTCAGCGACGTGCTGCACGTGGCTTTGACCCAGTCGGGTCGCCTGATGGGGGCGGTCGCGGGCGCGATGTACCTGGTCACGCCCGGCAAAGCGGAGATGCGGCGCCAGTCCGACTACAACCTGACCCACAACGCGCGAGGCGCCGGGCGCAAGCTCGACGAGGAGCCCCTGCGCTCGGTGGTGACCGCGCAGCGTCCAGTGGTGGCCCCGCTGGACAGCGAGCATGCACCGGGTCTTGAAGGTGGCGGCCATCCGTCGCACGTCCTGGTCGTTCCCGTCCAGCGTGCGACCCAGCTCATGGGCGCGATGGAGCTGTACCTGCCCAAGCCGCGACAGCTGCGCGAGGACCAGATCGAGCTGCTGCAGGGCGTTGCGGCCGAGGCTGCGATGGCCATCAGCCACGCCCAGCTCTACCAGGCGCAGGAGGAGAACGCGCTCACCGACGAGCTGACCAAGCTTCCGAACCGCCGCTACATGGCGCAGAGGTTCCTGCAGGAGATGCAGCGTGCGCGGCGCCATCACAAGGGCCTTGCGTTCCTCATGCTCGACATCGACCACTTCAAGCAGATCAACGACACGTACGGCCACCTGCACGGTGACGCGGTGCTTGCCGAGCTGGCGCGAATCCTCACCGTGGCCAAGCGCGAGTCCGACGTCGCGGCTCGTTACGGCGGCGAGGAGTTCGGCCTGATCCTCAACGAGACCGGGGAGACCGGCGCCATGACCCTCGCGGAGCGCATCCGCGAAAAGGTCGAGGCCGCGACCTTCCCCGGCGGCCTGAAGCTCACGGTCAGCATCGGCGTCGCGACCACCGACGACGAAGCGCTGTTCACATCGCTGATCGAGAAGGCCGACCAGGCCCTCTACACCGCCAAGCAGGCGGGGCGGAACACGGTGCGCGTGGCGGACATGCGCGGGGTAGGCGCCCGCCGGGAGTAGCTGCCGACCTCGGATTAGTCTTGGAGGTCGGATGCCCCACTACTGCGTCAACTGCGGCGCCGAGCTGGTCCCGCGCGAGGTCGAGGGTCGCCTGCTCGAGGGCTGTCCCAACGACGACTTCGTGCTGTGGCGCGACCCCAAGGTGGCGACCGCGGTGGTCGTCGAGGCTGACGGAGGCGTCGTGCTCGGGCGGCGGGCGATCGAGCCGGCGCTCGGCCACTGGTGCCTGCCCGGCGGCTTCGTGAACGATGACGAGGGCCCGCTCGAAGCGGCCGTCCGCGAATGCCTCGAGGAGATCGGCGCCGAGGTCGAGGTCACAGGCCTCATCGGCGTCTATCACATCGCCAAGCGCGAGGCTCCGAGCATGGTCGGTGTCGGCTATCGCGCGCGAGTCGTCGACGGCGGGCGCCTGGCGCCGGGCAAAGAGATGCTCGAGCTGCGGGTCTTCGCCCTTGACGAGCTGCCTGAGCTGGCATTCCCCAGCCACCGGCAGATCCTCGGTGACTTCGTCAGGTCCCGGGCGTCGCGGGAGGAAGCGGAACCTCCGCGTGCCGGCGCAGGGGCTCGGCGTGCATCGCGGCCATCACCAGCGCGAGCGCGATCGACACGGCGGCGCACACGGTGAAGCCGGCGGCGTAGCCGTAGCTCTGGATGATCGGCCCGAACAGGATCGGGCCTCCTGCCAGCGCGAGGAAGAGCACCGTCCCGTAGAAGCCCATCGTGACGCCTCGCGTGGAGGCAGCGGACAGGTTCCCGAACACGACGCCGACCGCCACGAAGGCCGTGGCAATGAACGGGGTGGCAACGATCATGAGCACCGCGGGCGCGACAAATCCCTGCAGATGGCCCAGGACGATCGTCGCCGCCGCCCACACGACGGTACCGGTGAAGACGATCGGCCAGCGGTGCGGGGCCCAATCGACGATCCGGCCGCCGGGAATGCGGGCCAGGCCGTTGGCGACCGCCTGCACCGCCAGCAGGAATCCGACCTGCGAGCTCGGAAGCGCCAGCGCCTCACGCCCGAAGATCGGCAGGAATGCGCCAACAGTGCCCCACACCAACGTCGCCGACACGAGCCCGATGACGACGGGGACGAAGGCTCGCTGCCCGAACAGAGCGCGAATCGGCGTCACCAGGTCGAAGCTACCCTGTGACTGACGCGTGGCCGGAGAGGCGATGGCGCCTGGAACTGCGAACAACAACACTAACGTCGTCAGTGCGATCACGGTACGGACGTCTGGAATCACCGCCACCATCAGCCCGGCGATCGTCGGACCGAGAAAGAAGCCGGCCTGCATGGAGAAAGTCAGCCAGCCCATCGAGCGGCCGAGGCGGTTGGCTGGCACCGACTCGGTCACGGAGCTGAACAGCGAAGCCTGCTGCGCGCCCGCCCCAAGGCCGCCGACGATCTGCCACACGAACAGCGGGAAGACCGACGTGGTGGTGGCCGTGGCCAGCTGCGACCCGGCCGAGAGGATCAGTGAGGTCCACAGCAATGTGCGGGCGCCGATGCGGTCTATGAGCAGGCCTGACGGCAGCGAGAGCAACGCGGCGGCAAACGTCGCGACGGAGAACAGTGCGCCGACCTCGAAGCGGGACGCGCCCATGTCGTGCGCGTATAGCGGCACAAGGAGGCCGCGCGCCGCGATCGCGGCAAACGCGGCGCCCGCCGCCACGTAGAGAGTCAGCGCCCTTCTAGATTCGAGGGCGCTCAACCACACCGTGCCTAAGATACCGGCGCATGGTCCGAGAGCGAGTCGGCGACTGGCGCTCGGCATGGCGTTCGGTTGTTGCCGGCGTGGCGGCCGGTTTGCTGGTCATCGGAGTACTACAAACCGGAATTCTCGACGGTCCATTCTTCGCGGCTCAAGACCGGCTGTTTCCGGCTCCTCCTCCTGACAACGGAATCACCCTCGTCGCGATCGATGCCAGATCAAAGGCCCAGCTCGGCGCCTATCCGTGGGACAACGGCTACCACGCCAAAGTCATCAACTATCTGGCCGGCCTGCACCCGAAGGTGATCCTGTTCGACGTGATGCTGAACCACACCACCGTCGACCCCGAGCTGCTGCCGCCTCCACCGCATGTCATCACCCAGCAGGATCTCGAGAAGGCCAGGACGGACCGGCAGCTGGCTCAGGCGATCCAGGACGCCGGCAACGTGGTGCTGGTCTGCACGTCCAGCGACGGTCCGATCGACGCGCTGGAGGTGGGCGAGCCCATCGCCGACCTGGGCTTTGCGAGTCCGGATCCCGCAAACGCGATCAGGGGGATGTCGCTGCAGGTCAAGTCGACGTGTGCTCAGAACGAAGCGCATGAGAGCGCGTTCGTGGCGGCGCTGCGCATCGCGGAGAAGAACCAGGATCCGATAGAGGTCAAGGGCGACGCGGCGCAGTTCGGCAGGCATCGGATCCCGCTGGTCAATGGGCAGATGCTCATCAACTACTCGCTCGGCGGCAGCCCGACCTGCTCTTACATCGACGCTTTCAACGCTGCCTGCCCGCATCCGGACCAGATCAGGGACCACGTCGTGGTCATCGGCACGAAGCTCATCGACGCCGGCGACGTCTACTCGCAGCCAGTTGCCTTCAAGCACGACTCGAGCTTCTGCCCGAGCACGCGGCCTCAGTGCATGGTCGACAACCAGAACTACGGCTACAGGATCATGGCCGACGCGGTGGCGACCGTGCTGCAGGATCGCTACATGACAGTCGAGCCGCGCAGCTGGACCATCGGGGCGTCGCTTCTGCTCGCTCTCATCGTCGGCCTAGCCGTCTACGGTCTTGGTTTTCGCGCCGCGATCATCGCCACCGTCGACATGCTTGGGCTCTATTACGTCGCGGCGATCGTGATCGGGCAGCACGATCTGCTGATCGATCCGCTCTATGCGCCTATCGCGATGGTGCTCGCGGCGTCGTTCTCACTCGGCGCGCGCTACGTCCTGGTCGAGCGTGAACGGCGGAAGGTCGAGCGCATCTTCGGCCAGTACGTCGACCCGCGCATCTCGCGACAGCTCGCCGACTCGCGTTCGATCAAGGACGTGACCTCGAAGGGCGAGCGTCGCGAGCTCACCTTGATGTTCGTCGACATCCGCGGCTTCACGGCGATGTCGGAGGCGATGACCGCCGAAGACGTGCTCGCGGTTATCCAGGAATACCTGAACGAGATGAGCGCGCTGATCCTGAAGTGGGACGGCACCATCGACAAGTACGTCGGTGACGAGATCGTGGCCCTCTGGAACGCACCGACCCGCCAGCCCCAGCACGCTCTGTGGGCGGTGCGGTGCGCCTACGACCTCATCAATCAGGCTTCGGTGGTGCAGCGGCAGCTTGCGGCGAAGGGATTGCCGCCCATCAGCTGGGGCATCGGCATCAACACCGGTCCGGCAGTGGTGGGCAACATGGGCAGCAAAGACCGCCTGCAGTACACCGCCCTCGGCGACACGGTCAACACCGCTGCGCGTTTCTGCAGCGTGGCACCCGCGTTCACCGTGCTGATCGGCGACAGCACGTATGAGGCGTGCAAGCAGTTCGTGGCGGTGGAACAGGTGCCCGGCTTGCAGTTGAAGGGCAAGTCCGCGGACAAGTTCCGCGTCTACCAGGCCGTGTCCATCCGCGAGGAGGTGGGCTCGCCCTGGGTGCCGTTCCCGACCGAGGCCGCCAAAGAGACGTACACGAACATCAGGCGCAGCTACGGCGCGCAGCTAGTTTTTGCCGCCTCGACGCCGGGCGACCTCGAGGAATGAGCCTCGCCCGCGCGGCCGAGCTCGTCGCGGGCGCCCGCCGCGGCGTCGCCCTCACCGGCGCGGGCATCTCCGCCGAGAGCGGCATTCCGACGTTCCGCGGCGAGGGCGGGCTGTGGCGGCAGTACGACCCCGTCAAGGTCGCGACGCTCGAGAACTTTCTCGAGGACCCGGCGCAGTACTGGCTGGTCGCGCGCGAACGCGGCCCTGCCGTGATGGCCGCCCGGCCGAACGCCGGCCACGTCGCGCTGGCGGAGATCGAGGTCGCAGGCCACCTCGCCGCGGTCGTGACCCAGAACACCGACGGCCTCCATCGGGACGCCGGCAGCCGCCGCGTCATCGAGCTGCACGGCAGTGGGCGGACGGTGCAGTGCCTCGACTGCGGAATCGTCGAGTCGCGCGGCGACGTTCAGGCGCGCCTCGCCGACGAGATGCCGCCCCGATGCGCCGTTTGCGGCGGCACTTTCATGAAGCCGACAGTCGTCTTCTTCGGCGAGCAGATGCCCGCCGACGCAATCGCTCAGGCCTTCGAGCTCGCCCGCGACGCCGATCTCATGCTTGTCGTGGGCTCATCGTTGGTCGTCTTCCCGGCGGCGGAGATCCCCCTGGTCGCTGCGCGTGCCGGCGTGCCCATCGTGCTGATCAATGCCGAGCCGACGCCGATCGACGACCTGGCGGCCGTCGTCATCCACGGGCGCTCGGGCGAGGTGCTGCCCGAGATCGCGCGGCTGGCCCTCGTTGCCTCAGGTGGATGACGTCGCCGGCGCCGATTCGCTGACCATCGACGACCAGCGCTCCGTCCTCCGCGATGTCCTGCGCGATGCCCTCGAAAGTGTGCCCTGGCAGCGCCACGCGCACGTGCCGACCGAGCGTGACCGAGAGCTCGCGCCAGCGCTCCAGGATCCGGCCGCTCGACGCCGATGTCCATACGCTCAGCTCGGCGCGCAGCCTGTCCAGGAGCCCGTCGCGTAGCCGGCCCAAACGAGCTGCGCCCGGCGGCGCCGACGTGAGGTTGATGCCGATCCCGACGACGGCCTTGCCGCTGCCGACCTCGACCAGGATCCCGCCCAGCTTGCGGCCGCGCAGCATCAGGTCGTTCGGCCACTTGAGCCTGACGTCGGGCCCACAAGCTTCCGCCGCGGCGACGCCTGCGGCGAGGCTGAGCAGCGGATGCGGCTCGAGCACGAACGACGCCAGCAGCGCACTGCCCGGCGGCGCCTCCCAGCGGCGGTCAAGTCGTCCGCGGCCGGCGGTCTGGTGATCCGCGACGACGATCGACCCGATTGGCAGCTCGCGCGCGACCTCCTGCGTCGAGTTCACCGAGGCCAGCCGCACGATCCGGGGCTCTTCCACGACCGGAGCTAAGCTTGCACGGGATGCAGATCCACCGTGCCGTCGTGCTGGTGGCGATGATGCTCATCAGCGTCGGCGCGCTCGTGCTGCTGCTGAGCAACGCGGACGGCAAGAGCCTGGTCGCGCTGGCCGTGGTCGTCCTGGCCGCGATCGCCGGCGGGATCGGCTTCAGCTGGAAGCGTTACTACCGCCGCTAAGTTAGAACCCTAAGTGCTGCGGCTGGGGTACAAGGCGTCCGCGGAGCAGTTCGGCCCGCGCCGGCTGCTCGACTTCGCGATCGACGCCGAGCGCGCCGGATTCGACAGCGTTTTCGTCAGCGACCACTTCCAGCCATGGCGCCATTCGGACGGCCATGCGCCGTTCGCGTTCGCATGGCTCGCGGCCGCGGGAGAGCGCACGAATCGGGTGCTGCTTGGCACGAGCGTCACGACCCCGACCTTTCGCTACCACCCGGCGATCGTGGCGCAAGCGTTCGGCACCCTCGGCTCGCTGCACCCGGGCCGTTTCATCTGCGGGCTCGGCACGGGCGAGCATCTCAACGAAGGCGCGCTCGGGGTCGTATGGCCGGACAACAGAGAACGTTTTGCGCGCATGCGCGAGGCTGTGAAGCTCATCCGCCAGCTGTGGTCGGAGCAGTCCGTCAACTTCGGAGGCGAGTACTACAAGACGCTGAACGCGACGATCTACGACCGCCCTGAGCAACCGGTTCCCATTTACATCGGTGCGGGCGGACCGCAGGTAGCGAAGTACGCCGGCCGAGCGGGTGACGGGCTCATCTGCACGTCGGGCAAGGGCATGGAGCTCTACAGCGAGCAGCTACTGCCTGCCTTCGCCGATGGCGCGAAGGACTCGGGCCGCGACGCGAGCGCGCTCGACAGGATGATCGAGATGAAGGTGTCGTATGACACCGATCGTCACCGCGCGATGGAGGACACGAAGATCTGGGCGGCGCTGGCGCTGCCGGGCGAGCTGAAGGCCAACATCAACGATCCGCGTGAGATGGAGCGACTGGCCAAGACCGCCGAGGAAACCGCGCACCGCCGCTGGCTCGTTTCGAATGACCCTGACGAGCACCTCGCCCAGCTGCGGCCGTACCTCGAGCTCGGCTTCAGGCACCTGGTGTTCCATCACCCGGGCGAGGACCAGTCGCGGTTCATCGAGCTGTACTCGACGCAGATCTTTCCGCGCCTGCACCAGGAGTTCGACGACTGATGCAGGACTGGGTGATCGTTCTCGTCAAAGACTTTGCGTCAGCCAAGCAGCGACTTGGGCCGGCGCTTGACATGCGTGAGCGCCGATCGCTTGCGCGCCAGAACGCGCGGCGCGCCATCCGTGCCGCGGCGGCAGGCTCGCACGTGCTGGTCGTCGCCGGCAGCGACGAGGTTGGCGCGCTCGCCGAGAAGCTCGGCGCCGAGCACATCGTGGAGCCGCGCCAGGAGGGGCAGAACACCGCGGCCATGCGGGGCATCAGCCACGCTGTCGCGCGGGGCGCGGATTCCGTGCTGGTGCTCTCGAGCGACCTCCCGTTCGTGACGCGCCGGTCGGTACAGCGGCTTCTCGCGAATGCGGCCGCCGAGCCTGGCCCGGTGGTCGTTGCGGTTCCCGCTGTGGGTCGCGGCGGCACCAACGCGCTCTACCTGCGGCCGCCTCACGCGATCAACCTGCATTTCGGAGGCGATTCCCTGGCGCTGTTCCGGCATGACGCCGAGACGAGGAACGTTCGCTTCCTGGTCCATCATTCGACCGAGATGGCGCTCGACCTCGACGAGCCCGACGACCTGGAACGCTTGCGGCGCGCCGTGTGAGGCGCCTGGAGGTCCTCGCGGTCGAGGGCCTGCCCGAGGTCCATCCGGGCGACGACCTGGCGCAGCTGATCGCGTCCCACACATCGCTAGTCGACGGCGACGTTGTGGTGGTCGCGCAGAAAGTGGTCTCCAAAGCAGAGGGACGTTTGCGACGCCTGTCTGACGTGACGGCGAGTGCCGAGGCCGAACGCATCGCGCCGCTGCTGATCGCCGCGCCGGACCCGCGCTTCGTGCAGATCGTACTCGATGAGAGTGTGCGAGTCGTGCGCTCTGAGCGGATCCTCATCACCGAGACGCGCCACGGGTTCGTTTCGGCCAACGGCGGCGTGGACCATTCCAACGTTCCTGGCGACGATGTGGTGACGCTGCTTCCGGACGATCCGGACGCCAGCGCGCAGCGCCTCTGCGAGCGGCTGCGAGAGCTGGCGAGTGCAAACGTCGGCGTCGTCATCTCCGACACATTCGGGCGGCCGTGGCGATTGGGGATCGTGAATGTGGCGCTCGGGCTGGCCGGCGTGCCGGCTGTCCGTGACCTGCGCGGAACGTTTGATGACGCGGGCAAGAGCCTTCACGCCACCGTGCTCGCTGTCGCCGACGACCTCGCCGCCGCGGCCGGCCTCGTGATGGGTAAGACCAATCGCGCGCCGGTCGTCGTGGTCCGCGGTTTCGACGGCGTGGGCGAGCTGGGAGCGGGCCGGGACATGGTGCGACCCCCGGGCGAGGACCTGTTCCGCTGAAGGTCGTCGTGATCGCCGGCGGCACCGGCGGAGCGAAGCTGGCCGCGGGCTTTGACGCCGTGCTTCCCGGCGGCGATCTCACGGTCATCGCCAACACAGCTGACGATGACGAGTTCTGGGGGCTGCTGGTCTGCCCTGACGTCGACGCGGTCATCTATCGCCTGGCCGGAGAGTTCAATGAGACAGCCGGCTACGGTCAGAAGGACGAGACCTTCCACACTCTCGACGCGCTGCGCGCGATGGGCGAGAAAACCTGGTTTCGAATCGGAGACAAAGACCTCGCCACGCACGTGCTGCGCGCGGAGATGCTGCGCCGAGGCGCGACGCTCACCGAGGCGTCGCTCGATCTGTGCCGAAGGTTCAGCCTGAAGTCGCGCGTGGTGCCGATGTCGGACGATCCGGTGAGGACCCGCTTCATCACCGACCAAGGCACGCTGTCGCTACAGGAGTACTTCGTACGCGAACGTCTCGGGCCGGCGCTGCGTGCAATCGATTTCGACGGACTCGAAACCGCGCGTCTCTCACCCGCCGCCGGCGCTGCTTTGCACGACGCCGACCTGGTGGTGATCGGCCCGTCCAATCCGCTGATCTCCATCGATCCGGTGCTCGAAGTCATCGGCGATCGCATGCGTCGCGAGGTCACGGTGGCTGTTAGCCCGATCGTCGGCGGCCGCGCGCTGAAAGGCCCGACGATGGAGATGATGCGAGCGATGGACATCGATCCATCACCGGTCGAGATAGCGCGCCGCTACCGCGATCGCTGCTCCGGATTCGTCCTCGACGCGCGCGACTCGCAGCTGCGCGAGCAGATCGAGAAGATGGACTACCGGGTGCTGGAGTGCGACACCGTGATGGATGACGGGGGCGCGAGACTCGCGCGCGAGATACTCGGGTGGTCTACGTGACCTTGGAGTTGGCAACCATGACGAGCACGCCGATGAGCACCATGACGAGGCCCACCACCAGCACAGCGTACTGAGCGATCGCCATCGCCGAGTTAGGCGCCTTGACCTCTTCGGCGGCGCCCTCCGCGGTCGCCGCCTCGCCTGATGCCAGCTGCCACGCGGATCCTGTCGCGGCAGCATGCTTGTCCTTCTTTTTGCCCTTGGTTTTCGGGGCCGGCTCCTCGGCGGTTGCGTCTTTGCCCTCGCCGACTACGGACCACGAAGCGCCCCCACCGCTGGGAGACGGACCACGAAGCGCCCCCACCGCTGGGAGTCGCCGCGGGCTGAGGCGCCACCCTCGGTTGGGCGGTTGCCGGGCTCGAGGCGGGAGCGGGGCTCGGAGTCCACGAGGGCTCGGCGGGCGCCGGGGTCCATGAAGGCTGCTCCGCCGGCGGGGCCGTGAAAGTCTCGGCCGGCTTGAAAGGCTCGGCTGGTGCGGCAGGAGGCGTGTAGGCCGGTGGCGTGTACGCCGGCGGCGCGGCGGGCGGCGGCGAGAACGCGGGCGCGCTGGTCGCCGGCCCGACCTCCCATGCCTGCCTCGGCGCCACAGCCGGCGCTTCATACACCGGCGCCGCCGGGGCTGCGGCGGCGATCTCGGCTGAGGTTGGCGCCCGGCCCGAGCGGCCACGAGGCGCGAGCGTGCGGGATCGGGCTGCCTTGACCTTGTGCTCGATCTGGGAGCGCCGCGACGAGTACATCGATCGCTTCTCGGTCGACTTATGACGCATCACGAACATGACGGCCACGATGCCGATAAGGGCTACTGCCGGCCCAGCCAGCAGGTACGGGGACATAGGCGCCGATTATCGGTGATCAGTCCATGTGTGACAATCGCCGAAGTGTCGCTTTTTGAACGACTTGAATCTGAAATGGTCGATGCGAGGCGCAAGCGCGACGAGAACGTTCTCGGCACGCTTTCGCTATTGAAGAGCGAGGTTGTACGCGCGAGCAAGGAGCCTGGAGCGTCCGGCTCGGTCGACGACGACCTCGTCGTGCGCGTGGCGCGCAAAGAGGTGAAGAGGCGCCAGGAAGCGATCGACATCTACCGCAAAGCCGGACGTGACGAGTCCGCGCGGCGCGAGGAGCAGGAGATGTCGATCCTGCGCGGTTACCTGCCTGCGGGTTTGAGCGACGCGCAGATCGAAGCGGAGGTCCGCGCGGTCATCACGGAGCTGAAGCCCGACGGTCCGAAGGCGTTTGGGGCGGTGATGAAGGAGGCCAGCGCGCGCCTCGCGGGTCGTGCCGAGGGCGGGCAGATCGCGGCCGCGGCGCGCAAGCTTCTTGCCTCCTAAGGCGACCGGCGCAAAGGCCAAGCCGCGCAAGAAGCGGCGTCCGAATGCGCTGCTCCGACCACCTCCGCCTCGTGGTGCTCGATCGCGCGCGCAACTGGCGGTGGAGCGTTTGCGCGACCTCTATCGGGCCGCCACAGAGCTGGCACACGAAAGTCCGTTTCAGCTGCTGATCGCAACAATTCTTTCGGCGCAGACGACCGATCGTTCGGTGAACCAGGTGACGCCGATTCTGTTCGGGCGCTACCCGACCGCGTTGGACCTGGCCGGGGCCGACCCAGCGGAGGTCGAAAGGATCATCAAGGCGACGGGCTTTTTCAGGACCAAGGCGCGTCGCATCATCGCGGCGAGCCGGACGCTGGTGGAGCAGTTCGGTGGCGAGGTCCCGCCGCGCATGGAGGATCTCGTAAAGGTGCCCGGCATCGGCCGCAAGACCGCGAACGTGATCCTCGGCGCGGGCTTTGGCATTCCCGGTTTCGCGGTCGACACGCACGTCACGCGGCTGACCAACCGGCTGGGGCTGGTGAAGACGCGCGTGCCCGAGAAGATCGAGGCGCAGGTCACGCG
>WNGH01007867.1_pt1 | contig 11602 bp, 8 predicted proteins | sample 5400631 | NCBI WGS metagenome assembly WNGH01 (sample SAMN13153373, study PRJNA577476) | soil metagenome | isolation source: 115 cm soil or saprolite under Garry oak tree replicate 1 | place: USA:California | collected 2016-06-15 | reverse complement strand
TAACTAGTCGGCGGCGGCGATCGCGTCGAGCTCGCGGCGTGTGTACGAGCCGAGGCTCCGAAAATCCAGGTCGACGTAATTCCTGACCCAGCGCAGCGCGATCTTCACGGACTTCCGATAGCGCTCCTGCATCGCCGGGTCCTTGGGGCGCAGAGCCAGGATGTCGTCGAGCTCCTCCTGGAGGAGTCGCCTCACCAGCGCGGCGTCATGCGTGGCCGGGGGACCCTCCGTCGTCCGGGTCGCGTGGCGGATCCGCTGGGCGATCTGCGCGACCGACATGCGCCCGGTCGCCAGATCCTCCATGAGCGCGGGGTGGACGCCGGGCTTGCCCTCGAGACTGTCGATGCCCTTCGCGCCCCGGCCGTTGAGCCAGCCCTCGACATACTCGATGACCATCCGGACGTTTCGCCGCGTGCCTTCGAGCGTGATGGGGCCGGCGGGCACCTCGATCCTGATCGGGTAAGCGTCCGGGTTCGCCATCTCGAGAGTCGGCTTCCAGCCGGAGGCGATGAGTGTCCTGAACGGATCCGCGGCCGTCTTCATGTGGAAGATGTGCGCGACCCAGCCACGGATGAACCCCTGCGCCGCCTCCCACTCCTTGTCCTTGCGAATCGCGTCGCCGGCGACGCGGTTGACCTCGGGATCGGGGTTCGGGAGGGCCGTGGCCATCCCGCCGATCGGGACGGCGCCGCGCTTGAGACAGATCGCGACGAGCCGGCGGAAGATGTTCGCGATGAAGGGCGTCGTCTTGATGTCCACGCCGAAGCGGTCGGGCCACACCGACTTCGGATCCGCCATCACGTACTCGAAGATCGACGCCTTCAGGTCCCAGCGCGCGGCGTTGAGGCCGGCAGCGTAGGGTCCGAGCGCCCAGAGCATCTCCTCCATCTCGTACACGCACGGCAGGGACTCGACGAGCACGATCGCGCGGATCGTCGCGTCGCGGAGGAAGGGCAGTCTCTCGCGGCTCGCGTCGAAGAGCTCGCGGTAGAAGGCGGCCTCGTCGGCGCTCTCGAGCTTCGGCAGATAGAAGTAGATGCCCTGGCCGCGGTTCGCCTGCGCGCGCCCCGCGTAGAAGAGCGTCAGCGCCGTCCCGAGGACCGCGGCGTTGACGGGCCGGCCGTCCACCCTCGCGTCGGGCTCGTCGAGGTGTAGCCCGCGCTCGCGGTGCATGAAGAACGGCAGCTCGCCCGGCGCGATCCGGTACTCCCGGCGGCGCTCGGCGTCCGAGAACTGCAGCTCGCGGTTGACCGCGGCGACACGGTTGTGCGCCGCGCGCACGGTGTCGATCAGCCGGTGGCCGCCCGAGTCCTCGTCGTCGTCGAGGTCGCCCTCGGCGCGCTCGCCCTCCGGGCCCGGGTTGAGCGCGTTGATGAACATGGACGTGATCGAGCACGGCCCCGAGATCTCGATACCCGGCTTCCGGAGATCGGCCGGGACCGGCGGCACCTTCCAGTCCCCGCGCGTCGCCTCGCTCGGCGCGGGCGAGGCCGGCGGCCATCCGGCTCCTCCGACGCTGCTCCGTGTGCGAGGCGGCCCGTTTTCGCCTGGCCGCCACGCACTGTCAATGGCAGAATCCCGGCGAGCGGGGGGCGATGGCGTTGGCTCGACGGTTTCGGGGGCTCGGACGCGGCCGCAAGGTTCGCCGCGTGCTCGCGCGGGGCGGCGCCGGCGCGGCCGCGCGCCTGAACCGGATCCTCGCGGAGTGGCCCGGCGTGCGCATCACGCCGATGTTCGGCCGGTGGAGCTACTTCGTCGGCGCGTGCCTGTTCGCGTGTTTCCCCCTGCGTGAGGCCGATTCCGATCTCTGGGTGCGGCTGACGCCCCCCGACCAGGCGCGCGCGCTCCGCGCCGGCGCGCGACCGCACCGCCGCTTCGCCCGGCGCGGCTGGATCGAGCTCGACGTGGCGGCCGACGCCGACGTGGAGACCGCATTGCGCTGGCTCCGGCGCGCCCACGCGGTGGCGCGGGCGATGCCCCACGACGAGGAGGCCACCTGATGGGCACGATTCTCGACCTCGCCGAGCGGTCCTGGAACGGGCTGGTGCCGGCGAGCCAGCACTGGAAGGCGACGGGCGGCGTCGAGGAAATCGCCGACGGCGTGTTCTTCGTCCACGCCTTCGCCAACGTCACCGTCGTGCGCACGGAGACGGGCCTCGTGCTCGTGGACACGAGCAACTATGCCGCGAGGGCGAAGACGTTCGCCGCCGTGCGCGGAATCGATCCGGGGCCCATCGTCGCGGCGATCTACACGCACGGCCACGCCGACCACGCGTGCGGCCTGCCGCCGTTCCTGGACGAGGCGCGCTCCAGGGGATGGGCGCCGCCGCGCATCGTCGGCCACCGCAACGTCATCGCGCGCTTCGACCGCTACCGGCTCACCAACGGCCACAACGCCCTGATCAACGCGCGGCAGTTCGGGATCGCGCCCACGTGGCCGACGGACTACGACTACCCCGACACGGTCTACGACGCGGCGTTCCGGCTGGACGTCGGTGCCACCACGCTGGAGCTGCGTCACGCGCGTGGAGAGACCGACGACCACACGTGGATCTTCTGGGCCGCCCGGCGGATCCTCTGGACCGGCGATCAGTTCATTTGGGTGGCGCCGAACGTCGGCAACCCGCAGAAGGTCCAGCGGTACGCGGCGGAGTGGGCCGTGTCGCTCCGCGCGATGGCGGCGTGTGAGGCCGAGATCCTCGTCCCCGGCCACGGCCCGCCGATCGTCGGCGCCGGCCGGGTGCGGCAGGCGCTGACGGAGACCGCGGAGTGGCTCGAGCACCTGGTCGACGAAACCGTCGCGCGGATGAACCAAGGGCTGATGCTCGAGGCGATCGTCGCGGAGGTCGGCCCGCCCGCGCGGCTGGCGGCGCGGCCCTACCTCCAGGCCGTGTACGACGAGCCCGAGTACGTCGTGCGCAACATCTGGCGGCTCTACGGGGGCTGGTGGGACGGGGTCGCGTCGCACCTCAAGCCGGCGTCGCAGTCGGCGCTGGGCCGCGAGGTGGCGGCGCCCGACGATCGGGACGCCCACGCGGCGCGCGCGGCGATCTACGGAAAGCGCGCGGCCGAGGCCCGGGCCCTCATGACGCGCGGGATCTTCTCGGCGGCGGCGCGCGAGTCGGACGACGCGCCGGGTCGCGCCGGGGGCTAGACGGCCGCGCGCGCGCGGGCCTCGATCTGCTCGAAGGCGACGAACGGCACGAGCACCCACGCCAGCGCCGTCATCGCCGCCGAGACGAGGATCAACGGCTGGTACCCGAGCCAGTCGTAGAGGTGGCCGCCCGCGATCTGCGACCCCTGCGAGCCCAGGTTGAAGACCGACATCAGCAGCGCGAAGAAGGTGGCCTCGACGCGCCGCGGACACGTCTTCGCCGCGAGATCGAGGAAGGCCAGCTGCGTCATCATGGCCAGGCCGCCGTAGGTGGCCTCGACAAGGATCGCCGAGCCCGTGTTCCGGTACAGCAGGAACAGAAGCGTGATCGCGACGCCGACACCGATGGCGCCCTGGACGAGACGCCGCAACGGCACACGGCGCGAGAGCGGCGCGTACAGGAATGCGCCGACCATCGCGCTCGCGGCATTCAGCGACGACAGATAGCCGATGAACTGCTGGCTGAACCCCAGACGGTCCGTCTGATAGAACACGAGCGCGGTGCCGAACGACGGGCTGAACGTCCAGAAGAAGATGAAGGCCGCCACGATCCACACGTCGCGCTCCCGGACAGCCTCCCGGATCGCCGCCCAGGTCTCGCTGAAGGCCTCGCGCTCGCCACCCTCCGCGCGGGGCTCGTGGACGAAGACCGTGGCGATGATCAGGGAAACCATGGGAAAGCAGGTCGCGACGAGAAAAGCGCCGTGGAGATCGCGCCCCTGCGCGAAGTAACCGCCGACGATGCCGACGAAGACCGTCGCGCCGTTGATCGCGGCCCACTGCACCGACTGGAAGGCGCCGGTGAGCCCGAGCGGTTTGCCGCTCTCGACCATGAGCGCGTCGGTGAGCACGTCGGTAAATGCGATACCGAGACCCATCAGCATGAAGAGGCCCGCCAGCCACCCGTAGGGATGGTTCGACCTCAGGGCGAGCGCGGTCCCGGCGGCGGCGGCGAGAAGTGTCGTCACGAGGAAATAGCTCTTGCGTCGCCGGCCGAAGAGCGGCACGAAGTCGGAGATGAGCCCGTAGACGGGCTTGATGACCCAGGGCACGGTCGTGATCAGGAAGAACGTCGCGACCTGACCGGCGCCCAGCCCCGCCTCCTTGAGCGTGATCGTGATCGTCTGGTTCGGCAGGTACCACATGCCCTGCGAGAGATAGACGACCGCGAAGAGGCTGGCCAGCCGCCGCGCCTCGGGTGTTCTGAACGGGGTCAGCCGGGCGAGGACGTTGTCCACCGCGCGTCATCATAGTCTAATGGATCCGCGATGCGCTCCGTCTGCCCGCACGACTGCCCGTCCTGCTGCAGCCTCGAGGTCGCCGTCAGCGACGGTCGCATCGTCGAGGTGCGCGGCGACCCGGAGCACCCGTTCACGCAAGGGGTGATCTGCGGCAAGGTCCGCGCCTACGCCGAGCGCGTGCACTCGCCCTTACGTGTCCGCACACCGTTGCGCCGCGTGGGCCCCAAGGGCGCCGGCGAGTTCGCACCGGTCTCGTGGGACGACGCGATCGCCACGATCGCGGCGCGGTGGCGCGCGATCGCCGCCGAGCACGGGGGCGAGTCGATCCTGCCTTTCTCCTACGCGGGCTCGATGGGGCAGGTGCAGTTCTACGCCGGGCACCCGCTCTTCCACGCCCTCGGCGCGAGCCGGCTCGACCGCTCGATCTGCGTCTCGACCGCGTACGCCGGCTGGCGCGCGACGGTCGGCGCCGTCACGGGCAGCGACTCGGAGCAGATGCTCGGCGCGGACCTCGTCGTGCTGTGGGGTGTGAACGCGGCGTACTCGACGATCAACGTGATGACCCTCGTCAAGCAGGCGCGGGCGCGCGGCGCGCGGGTGGTGACAATCGACCCCTATCGCACGCCGACCGCCGAGCAGGCCGACGAGCATTTGATGGTCCGGCCGGGCACCGACGGCGCGCTCGCGCTCGCCGTCATGCACGTACTGATCGCCGAGGGGCGCGTCGACCGGGACTATGTCACGCGCGCGACGCTCGGCTTCGAGCGGCTCGCCAAGCACGTCGAGCGGTACGCGCCGGAGGTCGTCGCCCCGATCGTGGGGCTCGCGCCGCAGACGATCGTCGACTTCGCGCGACGCTACGGTGCCTCGCCGCGCTCGTTCATCCGCGTCGGCATCGGGATCTCCCGCCACGACAACGGCGGGATGACGTGCCGCACGATCGCGTGCCTGCCGGCGCTGACCGGCGCGTACGCGGACCCGCACGGCGGGGCGCTTCTCTCGACCGGCGGGGCGTTCGGGTTCGACTACGCCGTGCTCGAGCGCCCCGACCTCATGCCCGCGCCCCGGCCGCGGACGATCAACATGATCCAGCTGGGCCGGGCACTCACCGATCCGGACCTGGCGCCGCCGGTCAAGGCGCTCTACGTCTACAGCTCGAACCCGGCCGCGGTGTGCCCGAACCAATCGCTCGTCCTTCGCGGGCTCGCGCGCGAGGACCTCTTCACCGTCGTCCACGAGCAGGTGCTCACGGACACCGCGCACTACGCGGATCTCGTGCTCCCCGCGACGACCTCGATGGAGCACCGCGACCTGTACCGCTCGTTCGGGCACCTCTATCTGCAATGGGCCGAGCCCGTGCTGGCGCCGCAGGGCGAGGCGAAGTCGAACTGGCAGGTCTTCGGACTCCTCGCGAAGGCGCTCGGCCTCGCCGAGGCCCACTACGCGGCGGGCGACGAAGCCCTGGTCCGCGAGTTCCTCGCGCGCGGCGACGCAACCGTGCGTGGGATCACCCTCGAGCGCCTGCGGCGGGACGGCTCCGCGCGCATCGACGTGCCGCGGCCGTACCGGCCGTTCGCCGACGGCGCGCCGACGCCGTCGGGCAAAGTGGAGTTCTACGCGGAGGCTCTCGAGCGTCAGGGCCTCCCGCCGCTGCCGACGTGGACGCCGCTCCGCGAGGGCCCGGACAACGCACGACTCGCCGCGCGCTATCCGCTCCAGTGCATCGTGCCGCCCAACCGGTTCTTCCTGAACTCGTCGTTCAGCCAGTCCGAGCTCCTGCGCCGGCGCCAGAAGGAGCCCACCGTGATGATCGCGCCCGACGACGCCCGCCGTCGCGGGATCCACGACGGCGACGCGGTCGAAGTCGAGAGCCCGCGGGGGGCCGCGCGCTTCACCGCGCGGATAACGGACGCCACGCGCGAGGGCGTCGTCGTCGTCGAGGGCATCTGGTGGCACCGGTTCCATCCGGGCGGGCGCGGCGTGAACGTGCTGACGGACGATCGGGTGGCCGACCTGGGCGGCGGCCCGGCCTTCCATTCGAACCTGGTCGAGGTGGCCCGAGCCTAGCGCGGTCGAGCGCCGACGCCGGCGTCGAGCGCGTCGACGGGCGCGTGCGGCTCGAGCGGGGCGCCGCCGGAACGCCGTATCAGGACCGGCAGGACGACGAGCGCGGCGAGCAGGCTCGCGGCGGTGCCGAGCGTCAGCAACAGCCCGAGGCCGAAAACCCCCCGATGGTCGGCGAGCATGAGGCTGCCGAAGCCGGCGATCGTGGTCAGCCCGGCGACCAGCACTCCCATGATCGTGGAGCGCGCGATCAGCGGGCCGCCGTGCTCTCGCCCTTCCATGAAGCGCAGGACCATGTTGAGACCGTACTCGGCCGCCGCGCCGAGGATCAGCGGCAGTCCGAAGACGTTGGCCAGGTTGAACTTGAGGTCGAAGACGTACATGAGGCCCGCGGTCCAGGTGAGGCCGAGCGCCAACGGCAGCAGCGCGAGGATCGTCTCGCGCACCCGGCGCAGCATGACGATCGTGAAACCCGTGACGAGGAGCACCGCGTAGAGCGTGCCCTGCTTGTAGGCCCGCTCCATGAGCCGGATGGCCTCGTAGGTGATGATCGGCGTGCCGGTCACCGTCGGATCGACCGAGCGGAGGTCGGTCACGAATCGGCGGGCACCGTCGCGATCCCAGATGTCCACGGCCGGGTGGATCTCGATCAGAAACTGCCCGCGCTCGCTGATGAACTTGCGGCGGATCTCCGGCGGGACGTCGGCCAGGCCGACGGGCCTCGGGTTCAGGTTCCGCTGCAGCCGCTGGAAGCTGTTGCGGAAGTCGCGGTAGACCTCGCCCTGCAGCAGCGTGAGCGCCGGCTCGCTGACGTCCCGGTCCGTCTTGCGAAGCTTGGTCATGAGCGCGCCGATGTCGTCCGAGAGCCGCGCGAGGTCGCGCTGCGTGTCGCCGGGGGGCGCCTCACCCGCGGCGATGTCGATGCGGCGCTTCAGCGTGCCGAAGGCCGTGACGAGCCGGTCGATGTCGATCGCCATCGGACCGCTGATGCGCACCGGCGCGACGAGCGGCGCGAAGTCGGCGATGAGCTTCATCTTCTCGGGCTGCTTGTCGGGGATGAGGAGCAGCGCCGAGTCGACTTCGGACACCGACTCGAGGCGCCGGAACGCTTCCTGCTTGTGTCGCAGCTCGTCCAGCGTCGAGGCCGACGCCAGCCCCCCGAACCCCGAGCGTCCCGAGGTGGCGAGGATGCGTTTTTCCCAGACGACGGACTCGGTGCCCTTCGCTTGCAGGTTCAGGAGGTTGTAGTCGAACTGCACCCAGCCGAAGGCCCACACGGAGACGCCCGTCAGGAGGGCCGCGCCCACGAGCACGGTTTTTGGATAGGTGGTGATGTTCTCCACGAACGGCACGTGGATCCGCTCGAGGCGGATCGCCCGCGGTGTCCGCCCCGCCGGGCGCAGCGCGTGGCGCCGGTCCACGACGACGAGCGCGGCCGGGAAGACCGTGATCATCGACACCCACGCGAGGAGGATCGCCGAGCCCGCGATGAAGCCCAGCTCCTGCACGCCGCGGAAGTCGGTGAACATCAGGACGTAGAAGGTCGCCGCCGCGGTGACCGCGCCCAGCAGCATGCCGGGACCGCTCCGCGCGGCGGTGATCTCGAGCGCTTCTCTGAGGTTGCGCCCGAGGAAGAGCTCCTCCTCGTACCGGAACAAGAAATAGATGCCGTAGTCGATCCCGATGCCGATGACGATCGAGATGAACATCACGGAGAAGAGCGACAGGTGTCCGACGACGAGTGTCGCCACGCCGATCGACCAGCACAGGCTCAGCACGAGCACCAGCAGCATGAGCACGGGCTTGCCGATGCGCATGAAGGCCACGAGCAGGAGGCCGAGCGTCAGCGCGAAGGCCAGGACCGTCGCGCGCTCGCTGTCGCGGAAGGCCGCGGTCATCTCGTCGTTCGAGAGCGCCGGCTTGCCGGTGACGCCCACCTCGACCCCCGGGAACTCGGCGCGCAGCCCGGCCACGACGCCGCGCACGCCCTCGATCGCCGTGCGGTCGCCGGTGAAGGTACCCCGTTCGGTCTGGGGTTCGGCGAGGATGAAGAGCAGCCGCTGGTCGTCGGAGAGGAAGTAGCCCGCGCCCCCGCTCTCGTCGCCGACCACGAAGAGCCCTCCCCACGGCGACTTGTACGGCGCCGGCCGGTCGAGCCGGATCGCGATTTGGGCGACGAGGTCGTTGACGAAGCGGAGATCGAGCGCGCCCTTCGCGTCGCCGCCGAGGCCGAGGTCGAGGAGGCCGCTGACGAACGCGGAGGCGATCTGGGTCGCGATGCCGTCCACGAGCTGATCGAGCGTCGGCCGGCCGGCGAACGCCTCCATGAACTCCTGGTAGTCGAAGATGCGCTCGCGGATCTCCTTGAGCTTGTCGGGCGAGAGGTAGAGGAGCGCGCGGCCCTCGAACTGCTTCGGGTCGATGCGATACGCGACGTTGGCGAGCGGCACGCGCGCGGCGCGCAGCTCACGGACGAGCCGGCCCGCGTAGAGCTTGGCGTCGGGCAGGGACGGGGCGGCGACCACGATGACCAGGTCGTCGAGCTGGTTGAACTCCGTGTCGAGCTCGCGCCAGCGCTCGACGTACGACTCGCCGGCCGGCAGCATTTGCAGCATCGAGGTCGCGAAGCGGAGGCTCGTGAACGCGCAGGCGACCGACCCCGCCGCGAGGGCTGCGGCGAGCGCGAGCGTCAGCCACGGGCGGGCGCACGAGACGTGCACCAGCCGCCGCAGCCACTGACCCGTGCGGGACGGGCCGATCAACTCCTACTCTTCGCCGGAGATGAACCGCTCGAGCCGCTGGCGCGCGAGGTCATCCGGCCACTGCTCGGGCGGCGATTTCATGAGGTACGCGGAGGGCGCGAACAGCGCGCCCTTGAGACCGCGGTCGACGGCGATCTTGCACGCCCGGATCGCGTCGATCACGACACCCGCGGAGTTGGGGGAGTCCCACACCTCGAGCTTCAGCTCGACGTTGATCGGCTGGTCGCCGAAGCCGCTGCCCTCGAGGCGGCTGTGCGCCCATTTGCGATCCGCGAGCCACGGCACGTAGTCGCTCGGGCCGATGTGCACGTCGTCCGCCGGCAGCTCGTGCCGGAGCTGCGAGCGCACGGAGTCCGTCTTCGAGATCTTCTTCGAGACGAGGCGCTCGCGCTCGAGCATGTTGAGGAAGTCCGTGTTGCCGCCGAAGTTGAGCTGGCTCGTGTGCTGGAGCCGGACGCCCCGGTCCATGAAGAGGCGGGTCAGGACGCGGTGCACGATCGTGGCCCCGAGCTGGGACTTGACGTCGTCGCCCACGATCGGCAGGCCGCGCTCCTCGAAGCGGCGCCGCCAGTACGCCTCCCGGGCGATGAAGACCGGGATGCAATTGACGAAGGCGCAGCCCGCGTCGAGCACCTGCTCCACGTACCATTTGGTCGCCATCTCGCTGCCGACGGGCAGGAAGTTCACGACCACGTTCGTCCGCGTCTCACGAAGAATGTTCGCGATGTCGGCGGTCGGGCCCGGCGCCTTCTTGATCACCTGGCCGAGGTAGTGGCCGAGACCGTCGTGGGTCATGCCGCGCTGCACCGGCACGCCGAGCGGCGGTACGTCGGCGAACTTCACGGTGTTGTTCGGCGCCTGCCAGATCGCCTCGGACAGGTCGCGGCCGACCTTGCGCTCGTCGACGTCGAAGGCCGCCGAGAACTCGATGTCGCCGACGTGGTACTCGGCGAGACGGGGGTGCATGAGGCCGGGGATGAAGGCGTCGTCCGGGGCGTTGCGGTAGTAGTGCACGCCCTGCACGAGCGCCGAGGCGCAGTTGCCGACGCCGACGATGGCGACTCGGACGGAACTCACGGGCAGCCTCCCTTGAGTCGTAGAACGTTGCGCCGGCGCGTCCGAACGACGACCAGCGGTCAGTGGGGTACGGCCAGTCTAACACAGCGTGCATGATCCGCGGGCGTACGACGGCCCTCGGAGGCGCGACTCCGGCTCTTCAAGGACGATTCGCGGTAGGGGGAGGTAGGGGGTCGGCGGCGGATCACGCGCCATCGAGCCGGACGACGCGCGGATACACGTCCGTCTCGGCACGGCGCAGGTCCTCGACGTAGTCGATCTCGGTCCACGGCAGGCCGGTGACGTCGACCCAGCCCAGGTGCCGCTCGACGAACAGACGATTCAGCGCGTCCTCGTACTCGTTGAGACCGTCGCCCTCGGCGATGACCTTTTCGATCTGCCGTACGAACTCGGGGCCGGCCTCGACGCCGATCTTATAGAAGCCCACGCTCTCGCCCACGGCGTCGAAGGCGTCCGGCACGAGCTTTTTGCCGAGCGCGATCACGCGGTCGCCCCGCGTATACGCCTTCTGCTCCTCGCCCGTGTCCGAGAAGCCCCGGTCCAGCAGGAGCGCGCTCGGCGTCGGCGAGGCGAGGAGGCGCCGGAGGAACTCGCGCGGAAAGAGAACGTCGGCGTCCATCACCAGCGCGGGCTCGCGGAGGTGGGCGCGGGCCGCGTGGAGCGAGAGCACCGAGCCCTTGGGGTACTCGGGATTGTGCACGTACTCGACCGCCATCCGCCCGACCCGCGTGCCCGCGAGCGCCCGTACCTGGTCGGCGCAATGCCCCACGACGAGCACGCTCTTCTTGATCCCCGCCGCCTCGAGTGCCGAGAGCATCCGGGCCAGGACGGGGTGGCCGCCGACCGGCAGGAGCGCCTTGTGGGTTCGATCGGTGAGCGGGGCCAGCCTCCGGGCCACGCCTGCGGCGAGGATGATCGCGTTCACGGCCGCCTCAGGTCCGCTTCGACTCGTTGCCGTGCGTGGCCTCGAACTCTTCCTGCTTGTTCTTCATCCGCTGGACGAGCTCCTGATAGGACGAGGTCTGGATGATCTTGTTGAACTGGGTACGGTAGTTGGCGATGAGGCTGATGCCCTCGATCACCACGTCGTAGACCATCCAGTTGTCGCCGCGACGGAGCATGCGGTACTCGATCGGGATGTCCGAGCCCTGTTTCGTCGTGAGCTTGGTCCGCACGAATGCCACGTCTCCATCGATCGTGTCGCCCTGGTACGAGATCCGCTCGCCGCCGTAGAACTCGATCTTGGAGATGTACGAGCGCTCGAGCAGGTCGGAGAAGAGGGCGACGAACTCCTGACGCTCGGC
>WNGH01005950.1_pt1 | contig 11602 bp, 9 predicted proteins | sample 5400631 | NCBI WGS metagenome assembly WNGH01 (sample SAMN13153373, study PRJNA577476) | soil metagenome | isolation source: 115 cm soil or saprolite under Garry oak tree replicate 1 | place: USA:California | collected 2016-06-15 | reverse complement strand
CAGGGAACTCTAAGGATCCTCTGATAGTCCTCAAACAATTCTTCGGCATCGTTGGGGACAACCAAACCAGAGGAAAATGGGAGTACACCCGATGTCAGAGTTCGAACCGCGAGACCTGGTCCCGACAGAACCGCCGCCGCCCGCACCCGAGGGCTGGGTCCCACCACCTCCTTACACGCCCGCGCCACCGCGGCAGCAGCCGTGGTCGCGCTGGATCGCGGTCGTCACCGTGGTCGCGACGATCCTCGCCGCCGGCGGAGGCCTCGGCATCGGCCTCACCATGGCCCGCTACCTGCACACCTCGACACACGCCGCCCAGACGGCGACGCTGCCGAAGACCACCGAGCCATCGAGCGCCACCGCGCCCATCACGGCCGCCCCGCCATCCAGCAGCCAGAACGGGACCATCAACGTGCAGACGATCACCGCCGCGGTGGCACCCGCGATCGTCGACATCAACACGGTCATCCAGACGACCACTGGCACGGGCTCCGCGGCCGGCACCGGCATGATCATCACCTCGTCCGGTGAGGTGCTCACCAACAACCACGTCGTCGACGGCTCGATCAGCATCTCTGTGGTCGTCTCCGGCAAGGGCACGTACACCGCCCATGTCATCGGTGTCTCGCCGACCGCCGACGTCGCGCTGATCCAGATCGAAGGCGTCTCGGGCCTGCCGACCGTCACCCTCGCCGATTCATCCAGCGTCAAGGCGGGAGACGCCGTGCTCGCGCTCGGCAACGCGCTCGGCCAGGGCGGCGCCCCGACCGTCACGCAGGGCCAGGTGCTCGCCATCGACCAGACCATCACAGCCAACGAGGGCAACGGCCGCTCCGAGACCCTGAACGGCATGATCCAGAGCGACGCTGCCATCAGCCCAGGCGACTCAGGCGGCGCGCTCGTCAACTCGGCCGGTCAGGTCATCGGGATGATCACCGCCGGCGAAGCGCAGGGATTCCGCACCGTCTCGTCACCGATCGGCTACGCCGTCAACACCAACAGCGCGCTGGCCGTCGTCAACCAGGTGCGGTCCGGGCAGGCGACCGCCGATGTGATCATCGGTCCGGTCGGCTACATGGGCATCTCGGTCCGCGACCTCGACTCGCAGATCGCCGCGCAGTACAACCTCAGCCTCAGCTCGGGCGCGCTCGTGTGGACCGTGCAGGCCGGCTCGCCGGCCGAGCAGGCAGGTATCACGAAGCTGTCCGTCATCACCAAGGTCGGGAGCTCGTCGATCGCCTCCACCGACGCGCTCGGCAAGGCGATCCACGGTTACAAGCCCGGGGCGACGGTGTCGGTGACCTGGATCGACCAGGGCGGCACCTCGCACACCAAGTCAGTGACGCTGACCACCGGCCCGAACATCTAAAAACCACTACCCCCGCTCGGAAGGCCTCCCCAACGTGGGGAGGTCTTTTTGTCGCGGCGGGGGCACAGCTCCCTCCGCGGACCAACCCCTCACCAGGCGACACCTGGTGGCGCCTGGAAGGTGACACGCTTGGGGACGGCCGGAGTAAATCCGGCCTGAAGCTCCACACGGCACTTGCTAAAAAAACCAGTCCCGTGACCCTTGCGGGCCTCGGGACTTATAAGAACGCTCGGCAACGACCTACTCTCCCATCGGGTTACCCCGACAGTACCATCGGCGCTGGAGGGCTTAACTACCGTGTTCGGAAAGGGAACGGGTGTTTCCCCTCCGCCATAGTCACCGAACCCGAGCATCATACCAAGGCAGTGGGTTGGTGAATCACCCCCACCCGGCTTCGCTTTGCGAAGCCGACCTCCCCCCACGCGTGGGGAGGTGCATTACCTACCTGGTGCGGCGGCGCCGGGCGCGGAGGCTTTTGATCTTGCGGGCTTCCGCGGGCGGGACGTAGTGCGAACGCCGGCGCATCTCGCGCACGAGCCCCTGCTCCTGCACTTTGCGTCGGAACTCCCTCAGCGCCTGCTCGAACTCTTCGGGATCCTTGACTACGATTCGCACGACCGCACAAGGATACCTGCTGCGGCTATCCGAGCGCCGGTTCCGGCTCTTTCAGGCTGTCGGCGTGCAGCGTGGGGAGGAGGAGGTAGCAGCGCACGGCGAGCAGCACGAGCAGGCCGACCAGCGCGGCCAGCACGTCCAGCACCACCTGCCCCACCCGCGCGTGAAATAAGTAGATGAGGACCGCCTCGGCGACCACTCCGGCGAACAGGATCGGCATGAAGACGCGGTCGTGCACGGCCATGAAGAACTGCACGAGCAGGTTGTTAAGCGAGAGCGCCAGGCCGATGACGCCGACCGCAAAGACGTACGGTGTCGCGTCGCGGAAGCCGGGGCCGAAGAGCACGCCCACCACGAGACCTGGCACGACGGCGAAAACGAGCAGCGCGCCGGCCCCGAGCGCGGTCAGGATCCCGGCGGACGAAAGCAGGATGCGGCCAGGGTGCTGCTCCTTGGCCACGGCCTCGACGACGCGAGGAAAAAGCACCTGGCTCACGCTCAATGTGAGGAAGAAGAGGATCGTCCCGATCTTGTTCAGTCCCCCGTAGATGCCGCCGTCGTGGCTGCTCAGGTAGTGCTCGGCGAGGATGACGTCCTGGTTGTAGAGGATCTGCACGCCGATGATGCCGGCCGCGGCGGTCAACGAGAACCCGGCCATCACGCGAAGCCGCACGCGAGTCCCGGTGTCGCGAAAGTGATCGCGGAGCGTGTACAGGCCCAGGAAGAACGCGAAGGCGAGGCCGGCGAACACGGCCGCCATTGCCCCTGAAACCGCGTAACCGGCCGCGAGCAGCGTGTACACGAGCGCCGTCCGCACGACGAGCTCGAGCGAGAGGTTCAGCGACAGCGCTGTGAAGCGCTGCAGGCCCTGCAGGATTCCACGCGGGATCGCCACCTGCCAGACAAGCGCGATTGAGAAGCCGAGGATGAGGATCGGGATCGTTGAGCCGAGGTGCTCGAAGTGCGCCACCGAGCGGGCCATCAGCGTGGTGACCAGCACCGCCAGCAGGCAGGGGATGGCGATCAAGCGAACCGTGCGCGTGAGCAGCGAGCGCACGCCCGCGTCGCCACGCGCGGCCAGAGTGGCCGTGTAGCGCGCCAGGACGACGATGAGGATCAGCGCCGGCGCGGTGCCGACCGCGTAAAGGGCGATGAGGAACGCGACCTGCCCGTAGATCGCCGGTCCGAGGATCCGGCCGGCGATGGCGTGGAAGACGAATCCACCGATGCCGGCGACCAGCCCGCCCGTGAACAGGATGGCGTTCTGCCGGACCAACCGGTTCTCGCTGAGTTGGACCAGGCGCTCCCGGAGACGCAATGTGGCGCCGGTCTGCACAGTCCCCGGCATTCTAGTGGAGGCGTCAGGGGCGTCCCGAAGCTGATAATTCACCGCGATGCCCGATTCGCCGAAGCCTGTCGTCTCAGCATTGATCGTCAGTCACAACGCCAAGGACCTCCTCCTCCAGTGCATGCAGGCTGTGTTCGCGAGCGCGGACGTGCCGGTGGAGGTGGTCGTCGTCGACAACGACTCGAGCGACGGGTCAGCCGCCGCGGTGACTGCCGAGTACCCGCAGGCCACGGTGCTGATCCAGGAGCGCGACCTCGGCTTCGGCCGAGCCGCCAACGTCGGCCTCGAGCGCTGCACCGGCCGCTTCATCCTGCTGCTGAACCCCGACGTGACCGTCGACCTGCAGTGCATCGGCCGCCTGGCCGACTTCATGCTCACGCGGCCGGACGCCGGCGCGGTGGGCCCGCGCCTCCTGCTCGCGGACGGCACGCTCGACCCCGACTCGCGCCGCGCATTTCCGCTGCCGAGCACGATGTTCTACCGCACCGTCGGCCTCAGCAAGCTGTTTCCGAAGAGCCCGCGATTCGGGCGCCACAACATGGGCCACATGGATGAGACCGACGTCCACGAGATCGACGCCGGCAGCGCCGACTGCCTGATGTTTCGCCGCGCCGCCCTCGATCGGGTCGGCTTCTTCGACCCGCGCTACTTCATGTACGGCGAGGACATCGACCTCTGCTATCGCCTGAAGCTAGGTGGCTGGAAAGTGTTCTACCTGCCCACGGCGAGCGCCATCCACCACGAGCGCACGGCACCGGGGCAGGCCGAGAGGCAAAAGATGCTCTTCGAGGAGCACCGGGCCAGGTGGACCTACTACTTCAAACATCACGCCGAGGAGCAGTCCGCGTTCGGAAACGGGCTGGTCTGGGCTCAGATCTGGGGTGGCTGGCTGGCTCATTCGCTGCTTCAGACGCTGAGGAGGGAGAACCGGACCTCCACGTAGACTTTCATCGGCATGTACCACCAGATCGCCCGGAACAAGCGCAACAGCATCGTCGTCGTGACGCTGTTCCTGCTGGTCTGGCTCCTCGCCGGATTCGTCATCGGTGAGTTCGCCGGAGGCAACCTGACGACGGCGATCATCGGCGGGGTCATCCTCGGAGCGCTCGGCGTTCTGGCGGCATTGTGGTCGTACTACTTCGGGGCCGGCACTGTGCTGGCTGCCGCCGGCGCGCGCGAGGCCGACCCGGGGCAGTTCCAGCAGCTCTACAACATCGTGCAGACGCTGTCGATCGGGGACGGCCTGCCGGTGCCCAAGGTGTACATCGTCGACGACCCGAGCCCGAACGCCTTCGCCACCGGCCGCGACCCGCAGCACGCAGCCGTCACGGTGACCACCGGCCTCCTGCAGATGATGAATCGCGAAGAGCTCGAGGGCGTGCTCGCGCACGAGATGAGCCACATCAAGAACTTCGACGTGCGCCTGCTGCTGATCGTGACCACGATGATCGGCCTGGCGGCGATCATCGCGAGCTTCATCTGGAATGGGGCGCTGCGCTTCCGCAGCCGCGACGCCCGCGCGGTGCTCGTGGTGTTCGCGATCGGGATCATCTTCACCCTGATCGCCTTCATCGTCGGGCCGATCATGCAGCTCGCGTTATCAAGGCAGCGCGAGTCGCTCGCCGACGTGAGCGGAGTGGAGCTGACCCGCAACCCGGCCGGGCTGATCAGCGCCTTGAAGAAGATCGCCCAGAATGACAAGCCACCCGAGCGGTTCAACCACGCCGTGGCGGCGATGATGATCGACAACCCGACCGAGCACCATGGCTCGTTCTTCAACCACCTGTTCGACACCCATCCGCCCATCGAGGAGCGGATTGCCGCCCTGGAGAAGATCGCGAGCGTCCAGCAGACCTAGAACGTCAGGTCGCGCTCTTCGAAATGAGTGGCGGTGATCGTCGTCGGTCCGGAATCGTCACCTCGCACCACCAGGCCGCCCAGCCAACCCAGCCGGGGTAGGTCGCTCACCGGGTCGGTAAGGTCGGCGACCTGGGTGTTGTTGACGAACATCACGAGCCGCGTCGTCACCCCGTCCGCAAGCGTGGCGCACATGAGCTCCACGGTGAGCGATGACGACGGCCTAAATCCCACATCGAGAGACCCATAATCCCGAAGCGTGACCGCCGTCCCGCTCCTGGCTCGATTCCTCCACGTCCGGCGCAGCGAGCTCGACCGCACGCTGCAGGTGGCGGGCTTCGCGATCCTCCTCGGGTGGGCGATGTACACGGCCTTCAACGCCACCCAGGCCATCTTCCTGGTCAAAGCCGGACCGCACGCATACCCGCTCTTCTTTATCGTGCTGGCGCTGGCGGTGTGGCCGATGGTCGCCCTGCAGGGGGCGCTCACCCGCCGCTTCGGTGTTGGCCGCGCGCTGCGGCTCAACCTCGTGGTCAACGCGGTCATGGCGCCGATCCTGTACGTCGTCTACTTCTTCTCCGAATCGCCGACGATCGCATTCACGGTCTACGTCATCTACTCGATCGCTTTCGAGCTCGTGATGCTCAACTTCTGGACGTTCGTCAGCCAGCACTTCAACGTTCTCGAGGGGAAGCGCGTCTTTCCGGTCATCGCCGCGGGCTCGAGCATCGGCTACATCCTCGCCGGGTTCACGACCACCCTCGTCGCGATCTATGCCACCGAACCGTTGCTGTTCGTGTGGGCGATTGGCGCGGCGGCTGCAGCGTTGATGTCGGAGTGGCTGGAGCGGCGTTTGTTCCGGCCGAGCTTCATCGACGACGCCGACGAGCTGGTGGCGCACGAGCACGTAGTCCGACACCGCCAGGGACTGATCAGGCTCCTGCGCGGCGCTTTCCAGTACGTGACGGGAAGCGAGCTGGTCCTCGCCCTCGTGCTGCTCGCGCTTGTGCTCCAGGTCACAAGCCGCGTCGGCGACTATCTCGTGGCGCTCATCTTCGTCGGCGCCACACACAACAATCTCCAGGCCCTGACGATCCTGATCGGCAACGCGTGGCTCGCCAGCTACCTGGTGCAGCTCGCGGTGAGCCTTTTCATCACCCCGCTCGTCCTGGACAAGCTCGGGGTCAAGAACGCGATCATGGCGCTGCCGGCCTTCACGCTGGTCGGTTTCGTGGCGGTCGCGATCAATCCCGTGCTGGCAACCGCGCTGTTCCTATTTATCGTCCGCAACGGCCTCCAGACGGGGCTCGACGATCCTGCCCAGAACGTGCTCGGCGGTGCTCTGCCGGCGCAGGTGGGCCCCAAGCTCAAGCTCCTGCTCGACAACGCCGTGCTGCCCGGCGCCGCCGTGATCACCGGAGTGGGCTTGCTGCTCGTTCAGCAGTTCGTCTCCGCCACGGTCGAGGTGCTGGCGGTGATCGGGATCGTTCTGTCGCTGCTCTTCATCGCCGCGGCGCTCCGGGTGCGAAGCCTCTACGTCACCGCGATCTACGAGCGGCTGCGCACGCACGCGGTTTCGTTGAACGACTTTCAGCGAGCCCTTGGCCGGGCGACGCCGGCGCAGGTCGAGGAGCTGCGAGGCTTCATCAGCACCGGCGACGACCGCTCGAGGCCATTTGCGGCGGCTGCGCTGGCCAGGCTCGCACCGGAGGCATTCACGGCCATGTTGCCCGAGCTGCTGGCTTCAACCGACGCATCGGTGCGCAGGCTCGGCTTGCAGCTTGCGCCGCCCGGGTCGGTGACAGACGAGCAGCTGCACGTGGCCGAGAACGACCCCGACGGATGGGTCGTTGCAGCCGCGGCGGTGGCCGGAGCGGCGCACGACCCGCCGTGGGAGCAGTCGGGTGTGCTCCTCCATCGACTCTGGCACTCGGTCGACCCGGAAAAGCGCGCCGCGGCGGTGTGGGCGGCCGCATTCGTGGGCGGTCGCGCAACGGTGGTCGAAGCCCTCAGGGATCGCGACGCTCGCGTGCGCCTGGAGGGCATCCGGAGCTTCGCGAAGCTGAAGGCCGACGTGCCTGAGGCCGCCGCCGGAATCGTCGCCTGCCTTCGCGACGAAGACCCCGAGGTTCGTCGGGAGGCGCTCCGGCAGGCGGTGCGATGGGCGCCCATCGGCGAAGAGAGGTCCGCATTCGCCGAGGCGCTGGTGGCATCGCTTGCGAGCGGCGACCGCGAGGTGAGGCGCCTCGCGTCGGAAGCGATGGCGGCCCAGGCTCCTGAAGCGCTGGCGTTGACGCTCCCGCTGCTGGACTCTCGCGAGGACACCGCCTCCGCAGCCGTCGAGGCTCTCATCCGCAGTGGCCGCCCCGACCTGTTCCATCGCGTGCGCGTGCACCTCGAGCACCTGCTTGGCGATGGGGTCAAGTCGGCGCGGATCTCCAAGCGCGCGGCGGCAAGCTCGCGCGCGCACCATGACCACGACACGGCTGCGGCTTACGCGTTCCTGCGCATCGCCCTCGACGATTACGCCGGCCACGCCGCCGAATCCGGGCTAGGCGCGATGCGCGCCCTCCACGGCAAGCGCGGCTTCGCGACGGTCGAGCGCGGCGTGATGTCAGGGGAACCGGAAGCGCGGGTCGAGGGGCTGGAAACGTTGTTAAACTTCGGGCCCGCATGGCTCGCCCCACCGCTGGCGCAGCTCCTCGACCCGGATGCTTTTGATGAGGCCTCGGCGCGGACCATCTCGCACGCGGAGCTCGAGGCGCTCGCGGCCCATCCTGACCGATGGATCTCCGAAGCCGCCGGTGCGACCGCGCATGGTCTTGGCGACGGCATGAAGGAGCTCATCGCGCTCAAGCGAGTGCCGCTCTTCAGCGCCCTCACACTCGAGCAGCTGTCGGCCATCGACCGTCTGATGGTCACGCGGCACTATGCGAAGGGCGAGTCGATCTTCCTGAAAGGCGACGTCGGCACGGAGCTCTTCGTCGTGCTCGAGGGGGAGGTGCGCGTCCACGTCGACCATGAAGGCCGGGAGGTCACGCTGGCGCGTCTCGGCCCTTCGTCTGTGATCGGCGAGATGGGGGTGTTCGACGACCAGCCGCGATCGGCCGGCGCGCAGGCGACCGAGACCACGACCCTTCGAGTGCTGCGCCGCGACCGGCTGCATGCGCTCGTCCACGAGCACCCCGAGGTGCTCCTGGAGTTCGTGAAGAACCTCAGCCAGCGAATTCGCGTCATGAACGACCAACTCGAATCCGCGCCAGCTGCCCCGACAACGACGTCGGTCTAGGCGGCGGAGTTCCCCTCTTCCATTGCGGGGAGAGGGGGTCTCGCCCCCCTCTCCTGGCGAATGCTTAGGGCTTGATGTTCTGGTTGACGTGAAACAGGTTGTCCGGGTCGTACTTTCGCTTGACCTGGACGAGCCTGTTGTAGTTGCCGCGGTAATTCGCCTTGATGCGGCTCTGGTCGTCCTCGGCCATGAAGTTGATGTAGCCGCCCTCCTCGGAATGAGGCGCGGTTGCGTCGTAGTAGTCCCGCACCCACTTGATGTTCGCCTGGTTCTGAGCGGGGTCGGGCCACATGCCGGCGATCACGGTCGCGAAGTTGGCGTCTCGATACGCAAAGGCGGTGTCGTCCGAGGCAACTCTCTGGACTGCGCCGTTGATCGGATAGATGTGCATCGTCGAAGTCATGGCGGGCACTTTCGATCCGTGCTCGACATGCGCGTCGATCGCCTCGTCGGTCAACTCCTTCACGAAATTGGCCTTCCAGTAATGCTGCAGGTCGGGTGGGTAGAGTCCGTCGAACGCGCTGTTGAGCGCGGGGTAAGGCATCGGGCCGACGTGCTCGGCGAAAACAGGAGCCACGTCATGGAAGGGCTTGAGTGCCTTCTCACCCTGCTCGACAGGCCCAGCCCAGCACGCGACCACGAGCGCGAAGGTGTCCCCATGCCGGTTCTCGGGGATGAAAGGCAGCGGAGGCGCGATCTGGAATGCCGGGAAGGCGCCCATCTCCTCGGGCGCGGTCGCGATGTACTCGCGGTAGAAGCGCAGGAGGTCGCGGGCGTACTTCAGCTCGAAGAACATCGGGCCGCCGTAGATGTCTTTGACCGGGTGGAGTCGAAACTCGAATGAGGTCACAACTCCGAAGTTTCCGCCGCCCCCACGAATGGCCCAGAACAGGTCCTCGTTCTCCTTCTCGCTCGCAACCAGGAACTTCCCATCGGCGGTGACCACGTCGGCGGAAACAAGGTTGTCCAGCGAGAGTCCGAATCCGCGTGCGAGGTATCCGATGCCGCCGCCGAGCGTCAGGCCGGCGACTCCAGTGGTCGAGATGATGCCGCCGGTTGTCGCCAGCCCAAACGCGTTCGTCGCGGCGTTGAAGTCACCCCACGTGGCGCCTCCTTCAGCTCGAGCGGTCCGTTTTTCCGGGTCTACATGAACGCTCCGCATCCGAGACATGTCGATGACCAACCCGTCATCGACAGTGCCGAACCCCGGCACGCTGTGCCCCCCTCCGCGAATTGCTATAGGCAGGTGGCTCTCCCGAGCGAAGTTGACAGCGGCGATCACATCGCCGGCGTTCACCGGACGCGTCACTACCGCTGGCTTGCGATCGATCATTGCGTTACGAACCAAGCGCGCCTGGTCGTAGCCGGCGTCCTCCGGCGCGATCACATCGCCACGAACCTGCTGACGTAAAGAGTCGAGCGTAATTGTCGCCATCCTTTCCTCCCACTAGTGGCTCGCCGGCGATCGTCCCAAGGCAAGACGGACCGCGACCTCCCTCCGATGCGCGGCACAGTTTAGGCGTGCCGAGAGCGCCTGGCCATAGGAATTCTGTCGGGGCTACGAGTCGGGTTCGGGGCGGACCTCGATCTTCTTGCGGGCCGCCTCGAGGCGCTCGGTGCAGATCTTCAAGTACACACGGGCATCCTCGACCGCCTTCAGGGCGTCCTCCAGGGACAGGTCACCGTCCTCGAGGAGCTTCAGCTTCTGGTCCAGCTTCTCGAGGGCCTGCTCATACGTCAGCTGCTCGTTCACGGCTCGACCTGTTCTACCCGCGCGCCCACCCGCCCGGTTGCCAGCCGGACGCGGATCCTGCGGTCGACGGACGTCTCGGTCGCTGACCGGATGACGACGCCGGACTCCGCATCCTGCGTGATGCTGTAGCCGCGCGACAGCACCGCGTCGGGGCTGAGGGCGAGCAGCCTTTCGCGGCGGTGCTCGAGGCCACGCGTTGCGGCCGCGAACCTCTCCGACAGCGCCCGCTCGAGGCGATCCGGCGCGCGCCGTGACGCGAGCGCGTTGCGGGCGCGGGTCAGCCGGGCGGCGCCGGCCGCAGACAATCGCCGTGCCCGCTCGCGCAGGGCCTCCTCGCGCCGCGCCACCTGCTGCACAGGGCTCAGCCGGACGAGGTTCGCAGCCGCGAGGGCAAGGCGGTCGGTGCGCACGCGCAGCATCGCCGGCAGGACCTGGAGCAATCGCGACCTCTTGACCTGGAGTCGTTCGGTCTCGCGCAGCACGCGCTGGTTGGTCTCGCGGTCCAGCCGGCGCTCGCGCTCGCGGAGCATGGCGACCAGGTCGGCTTTCTTCGGCACCACGCGCGACCCCGCTTCGGTGGGCGTGCGCGCTTCTACGTCCGCGACCATGTCGGCGACCGTGCGATCGGAGCTGTGCCCCAAGGCGGTGACGACCGGTAGGCGGGAGTCGAGGATCGCGCGTGCCACGAGCTCCGTGTTGAACGAGTACAGCTCTTCGAAGCTGCCGCCTCCACGCGCCAGCACGATCACCTGGGCAAGCGCCTCCTGGTTGCACCGGCGCATCGCGCGCGACACGCTCATCGGGGCGGCCGCGCCCTGCACTTGCACCGGATAGACGACCACGCCCATGTTCGGGTATCGCTCCCAGATCGTCTCCTGGAGGTCGTGGATGACCGCCCCGGTCGGGGACGTCAGGAGTGCCACGGCATCCGGCAGAAATGGCAATGGGCGCTTGCGTGCCGCCGCGAACGCGCCCTCGGCCTCGAGCCGGCGCTTCAACTCTTCCAGCCGCGCGCGCAGCTTGCCGACGTCGTCGAACTCGATCTGGTCGACGACGAACCGGATGGTTCCGTACTGCGTCCAGAAATCGACGCGACCCCTGAATACGAACACCTGGCCGTCTTCCGGTAGGGTGGTCACCCGCCGCGCGTCGTCTGCATAGAGGAAGCCGTTGATCAGGCTCTGGCCGTCTTTGATCGCGAAGCTGTAGTGGCCCTTCGTGCCGCGCTTCATACCGCTGACCTCGCCTTTCACGAGCATTGCGGTGAGAGGGCGCAGCTCGCGCCTTATCTCGTTGGCGAGCTCGGTGACGGTGAACGGGCGCTGGGCTTCCTCGGGTCGCAGCATTTCGCTAGCTTAAGCCCCTCTCCCG
>WNGH01024070.1_pt1 | contig 11607 bp, 6 predicted proteins | sample 5400631 | NCBI WGS metagenome assembly WNGH01 (sample SAMN13153373, study PRJNA577476) | soil metagenome | isolation source: 115 cm soil or saprolite under Garry oak tree replicate 1 | place: USA:California | collected 2016-06-15 | reverse complement strand
ATTGGACGGCCTATCTGCGCACTCAACACCTGGAGGGCACGACGGCAGATACTCAGCTCGCGAGGAAATTGTTGCCCAACCTGTGTACGCACAGTCTCACTTACAAGGATTCCCTTATGTTGGATACCACGCTCCAAAATACAGGCGAGATGAAGCATTAAACCTGCCAGCACCTCGATATCAAATGTCTCTCCCACCTCGACCTCAATCAACTCGATCATATGATCGATCAAAGGCATCGCTCGAGCAGGATTGAGAAATAAAAGACTCTGGCCAAGTGTATGGGTGATCTCACGCACCAGTTCGCTGCGCTGAGTTATCACTGGGGTTGAGCCATTAGCCGGCAACATCGAGCCAGAAAAGCCACCAGAAGATTCAACAACTTGCTCCGGCGCACATGGAGGTTGTAGTAAAGCCGGGTCTATCAACGTTCCGCCAAGCAGAGTGCGTAAGCGCGCGATACCATCGCCAAAGAGAAAATCTGTGAGGGCAATAAAGGGGTAGCTCTCCAGGTGTGGATTAATAGTTCCAACAACAGCCACGACGTCTCTATTTCCCACCAGGCGTTGAACATCTGCCTCGGTCTTACCTGACAGGTTGATGTCCATACAAATAATTTCCACCCCCTGCTGACGTAGACCAGGAAGATGCTCCTCAATCAACTCGGCAATCTTTGCCGCGCTACCAAATCCTGTCAAACATACTGAGAGAATGACCCTTGATCGTTGCGATGCCGTAAACTGCACATTCAACCCGTCATTTTCATTCACCATTGCGTTTCGTTGTGGGAACGACGTAGGGAACCGATTTATCGAGGTTCTGATTTTGCTCGATTCGTCTACGGGACGGTACAGACTGAAGGTCTGGAGGCTTGCAGCCAATTGATCAAGGGTGACACTCTTAGAACGCTGAGCCCTGCGCACAGCCTCAACCACCAGTGGCGCACTGACCCCCGCAATGGCGCGCACCTGCACTCCTGCCTGCCCGTCGCCACGCATCACCAGTTCGCCCAGGGAAAGCAGCGAAGCAAAATCAACAAACAACAAAACCCCTCCGCCCTGATCTGCCACGCGCACCCAGTGCGCCACAAGGCCGAGCAATTCCTCCGGAGATTGTTCCAGCGTTAGTTCCACCCAGCGTACCGAGTTAACCCCGACCAGCGTATTCGCCAGCTCCGCGAGGCCTGCAGCAATACCCCGTCCATGGGCCGCAACGACAATACCAACTGTAGACTGTTCGCTGCTTAGTAAAGCATCAGCATTAGCTAACAGCACCGCCAGTACATCCGTCTCGCTTTCTGGCAGAGTTACACCAAGCGCCGAGCGGAATTGTAGCAACGCCCCCTGCGCCACCTCGTATTCGATTGGATAAGTGAAGCGCACGGACTGAATGGCCGGCTCGACAATCATTCGACCATGCGTAATATGTTCAAGCGTACTGGTGAGATGCATGGCAAGCACCAGTGCCAGTTTTTCAGGAAAGGTTCGTGCTAGTTGCTCTTCAGCATATTGTACAATGTGCTGGCTAACCACCGCTATGCGTTCATCGACCAGGTTAGTAGGGGCATCCCTTGGGGTGCCCACCTGTTCCGCAAAACGTTGAAAATAGTGCTGTATATCAATGTGGAGCAGCCTGTTGATTTCATTTTCTTCCAGTCCACTGCGGCGGAGTATCCCCAGGTCTCTACTGATGGTATCGTAGAGATTCTGTGCAGACCCTGGCAAACTGTCCAGACTCAGACCGGTCGGTGTAAAAATATGGGTTGCCTCAAGCAGGTGCGATACAGGCTCCAATGCACGGTTTAGTTCAGCAGTACGTAAGAGACCGCGCCGCACATGATCTGGTAAGACTCCCACATGGATATGTAATTCAGCAAGATTGTTGGTGCGGTATTCAAGGTAGGCCCATGCGCAAACAAGTTGTACATCAGTACGCAACTGACCGATATTGCCAGGACACTCGTAAAGAAGCAGAGCCCGCAAAACTTGCGGCGCAACGTGGATATTCGCTCCAATGCTACTACATTCAGTGGTAAAAAAGGCACGCAGCAGCTCGTAGCGTTCCATCATCATTCGCTCATTGAGGCCCGGCAGACTGATTGTCATCGGAATTCGTCTACGAAATGTTGGCAGTAGCGCAGTATTGGGATCTTCCGTGGTAGCAGCAAGTAGCAGCAGTGAGGATTCGCGCTCCTTCACATCGCCCATACGCCGGAAACGTTCCCGGTCCATCAGGTATAATAACATTTCCTGACCTTCTGGAGGAAGGCGATGTACTTCATCAAGAAAAAGAATACCCCGGTGAGCTTGCTCTACCAGCCCTTCACGATCATGGTCCGCGCCTGTATAGGCCCCACGCACAACACCAAAGAGATGTGCCATCAACAATTGGGGATTGCTCGCGTAATCGGCACAGTTGAAACTAATAAAGGGTGCATCAGCAGGCAATGCGTAGAGTTCCAGTGCAAATCCATGCATCAAACGAGCAAACGTCGTTTTACCAACGCCGCTCGGGCCACAGAGCAAAGTGTGCAGGCCACGTGGTGGGTAAAGCATAGCAGCCTTGGCCTGCTGAATAGCAACTTTCAACCCCTCCCCCCCACCAATTAGCGTTTCAAAACTGGTAACAACAGCGCCTATGTGAACAGAGGCAACGACTGCCAGAGGCTTCCCCGGCTCTTGCGTCACGCGCAGGGGTACATCATGATGGTACTCAATTTCAGGTGGATCCTCCACCATTACTGGAGAGTATTCCGCTTGAACACTCTGCCAGTTGCCGTTACTACCGTTGTTACTACCGTTCTCGTGGAGTGGCCCAGTAGAAGGAGTTTTAACGGTAAAGAGCACAGGACGTCCAGGGATACGCTTAATCTTCCCCTCATTGGTCAATAGATTAAGGTCGCGACTTGCATTGGTTCGATCAACGCCAGCGAAATCTGCTACATCTTCAGCGCTGAAGCCAGCATAACGACGCAACGCACCACTCTGTGCTGATCGCTGTGCACACATTGATCGCAATGCTTCAAGTATCCGATCTTTGCGGAGCACGGAACGACTCCTTCCAGGCAGGCTTTACGAGGCTACCTGTGTTTCAGTGTGATATATACACCTATGTGGGTAAAAAAATAGTATTCAACGTCTCTGTCATACAATAAATACCCCTCATTATATTACGGCTCAAAACAGAGCAATGTCACAATGCTTTACTTTCCCCTATGTTGCTCGCTAATTTCGACCAATTGCCGCTAATTTGAAAGGCATTGTGCAGTCGCCAGGATGATTCACAACCCTTTCTTCGCCTCGCAAAAAGAAAGAGAGTGAGAGAAACAAAAATCATCCAGGAGCCAAATTGACCAACAATAACTGCATCAACAACAAACGTCAAAATAAACTCTGCAACTCCAAAATTAAATGGAGCAATTTGCTCGGTATCTGCTCCAAATACCGAGCACACCTGAAACAGTGATACACCTGATACACCTGATACTCTTGTAACAGTGATACACCTGATACACCTGATACTCTTGTAACAGTGATACACCTGATACACCTGATACTCTTGTAACTCTTGCCATTCTGTTCGAGAAAAAGACTGCTGGCTCACATGCAGACTGATACACCTGATACAGCAGAATAGGTGAATTATCCTTGCAGTTGCAAGAAATTCGTATGGCATGAGCCGCAATAGCAGCATGTTCACAATAATTCACGGACCCCGCCCCCTCTCTGAAACATCGATTGCCGAAATCGCAATGAGTATACCTCCCACAGGAGCCTCATTCCTACTTACAAGCAAACAGGACCCCCACTGCCATCATTGCACAACAGCACCACTGCCGTACAAACACCATCCAAATATGCGACAGCCTCTTGCTTGACACAATCCTCATTCATTCATCCTCGTCCTCCATTTTTGGATACCCCTGGCTTCCAGCCATGGGGAGGAAAAAATGGCTGCCCGCAGGCAGGAAACCCCTTGACGTTTGTTCCATGCTCTGCTACACTTCTCTTATGAACGAAACACTCACTAGAACCATCTGTATCAAGCTTGACGTGAACGGTCACGATGCCGTGTTGCAAGAGACACAACAGCGTTTCAATGCCGCGGCATCGTGGATCGCTACCGTGTGTTGGGATCAGCGCATCACGAACACCAACACCGCTCATCACCGCGTCTATCGTGAGACGCGTTCCCGCTTTGGGCTGGGGTCGCAGTTGGCCTGCTGTGCGCGTGCGAAAGCCGTTGAGGCGGTCAAGGCCGCCCGAACCCAAGAGCAGCAACGGAAACCCCATCAGAAACCTCTCACCTGTCCGCAGTTTGGTCCTCGTGGAAGTGTCCGTTATGACGCACGTACCTACCGCTTGCTGAGTCTGGATCGCCTCTCGCTCAATACTGTGCAGGGGCGTGTGACCTGCCGCCTGATCCTGGGGAAACGGCAACATGACATGCTGATGGACCCCTCGTGGGCTCTCGGCAGTGCTGATCTGGTGTGGCGACAGGGCACCTACTACCTGCATCTCACCCAGAGCAAAGGTGCTCCACCGGTGAGAGAGACCGTGGATACCATCGGTATTGATTTGGGCATGGTGAACGTGGCCACGGATAGCACGGGTGAGTCCTTCACTGGGGCCAAAGTCCATCAAGTTCGTGCGCGCTATCACAAGCGTCGCCAAGCGTTGCAACGGGTGGGGACCCGTTCGGCAAAGCGTCGCCTCAAGCAACTTGCTGGACGCGAGAGGCGTTTTCAAAAAGATGTCAACCAGAAGATCAGTCAGACCCTGGTCCACAAAGCCGTCGTATCGCGCAAGGCACTCGCGCTCGAAGACCTCACGGGGATTCGAGAGAGGACAACGGTTAGGCGTGAGAATCGCTACGAACGGCATTGCTGGGCCTTCTCCCAATTGAGGATGTACATCACCTACAAGGCAGCCTGGGCGAGTGTCCCGGTCAGGTTGGTTGATCCGAGAAACACGAGTCGTACCTGTAGCCGGTGTGGACATTGCGAACAAGCCAATCGACAAACCCAAGCCTCCTTTCGTTGTAAGCAGTGCGGTTTCTGCTTGAATGCGGACATCAACGCCGCGATCACTATCTCCCGGGCTGAAGTCAAGCAGCCCTTGGTAGCACCCGTACGTGGGTAGTTACAAGCCCCTTGGCTTTTGCCCATGGGGTCCTTGACTAATGAATGGTTTAGTAATCTGCTGGCAGCTGTGCGGCTGCCAGCATCTTCCAGACCTGTTTTTGAGCAGGGGATATTGACTACTTATGGTATACTGTTGCCATGCCGATGTAGCTCAGTGGTAGAGCAGCGGTTTTGTAAACCGCCGGTCGTCGGTTCGAGTCCGACCATCGGCTCTCTGTGAACCCAGTCCTAGACTGGGTTTAATAGTTTTTGGCTTGTAGCTTCATTCCAATTTGACATCTACCTTGACTTCTACCATGTCAGACCTCTGTTATTTGGAAACTGCTTTGAGGTCACGATCAGGGAGTCAGCCTTTTGCATCATCAACGCAACTAGATTGAGACAAACCCGGATGGTATTGCCGACTCAAGTATTATAACTGGGCGAAAGATACCTAGCGGTGGCAGTCCAGGAGCGGCTTCGTTCTCATTTTGGCAGCGATCGCCGCAACATGGTTGAGTCTTGTTCTACTTGCGCAAGCCGAAAAAAGGCTCACTCCCTGTGGGCAGCCGATGCAAATCGGATGAGACTCACTCTAGCTGCGCCAATTCGAAAAAAGGTTGACTCCCTGGCTTCCTCGTGCTACATTCAACCAACTCTAAGACATTCATTAGGGTTGGTGAGTGCCAGGCAACTAGCGTTTACTGGCCTTGTCTAGCTGCCTGGCACTCAGCAGGCAATAGCCTAATCAACCCGAATCAACTGCCAATGCTGATTCGTCCCTCCGTTGTCATCAAACTGCTGAATCTGAACTCCGTTATCTGTCGCGAAACCTGGCACGTCCAGCACTTTCCCAGTCCCCTGGGAGACAATCTTATAGGTAATGCCATCGTCGTTGGCCAAGATTAACTGCCACTGCTGATTCACTCCCCCATTGTCTTGAAACTGCTGGATCAGGACCCCGTTATTTGGATTGTTACCTGGCACGTCCAGTACTAACCCACTTGACTGGGAAACAATTTTAAACAAGCTGTTGCCCACAGAGACCAATTCCCAGTGTTGATTTGGTCCCCCGTTATCTTGGAATTGCTGAATCACAGCCCCGTTACCTGTCGCGAAACCCGGCACGTCCAGCACTTTCCCATCGAACTGGGAGGCAATCTTGAAAGTTGTCATGATAGAGGCTCCCTCCTTTTTCAAAGCCCGAAGGCCATTGTGAATGGTATGGTAGATCACTAAGGGGCATGCCAGAAACATATAGCCAAAAAGGATATATCAATGCCCATCATTAGAACGTCAGAATTAGGGAGTTTTAGTGCGTGGTTTAGTATTACTAGCACGCGTGAATAAAGATCCGAATAGGCTCCATAAATGGCCTTAGAACAACAATCCCTAACATCAATCTTGAAATTGTTGGCGAATTGCCACTGGTCATTCAATTTGAGCGGATATGTATTGATGACTCGAACTTGAAAAACCAATTCGCCAACACTATCCTAATGGGGTTCTAACGCACATTTCAGTTGCTACATTTGACATCTAATTTGACATCTACTATATCAGACCTCTGTTATTTGGATACTGCTTTGAGGTCACGAAGGAGGCGCTCAAAAGCTTTCTGATACTCATCGTGGTTTTTCCAGCGGGTGAACAGGGTGTCACGGTAAGATACGCAGGACGTATCTAGACAGCAACAGCTTGCCGTAGGATCCTCCCCAAGAGCAAGATATTCCTGAGCATAGCGGGGATCATCATCATGAAGGAGAGAGCGATATAAGAGTGTCAGGTCAGAGAGAGATCGCCTGCAGAGTCGGGCGACAAGAGGTCACAGCTACCGTAGCTGTTCCGATGCATCACGCCACGATTCCGATCTCGTCACTTCAGGTGAGACCTCCTCAGCATCAGTCACGCGAGGACCGGCTCGATCCTTACAGAAAGACTCGGTGCAATAACCAGCCCGAAACCCACCGAGTGTAGCGAAGCTCAATCCGAGGAAGACCAGATAGGTCATCATTCCTCGTCCCAAGACGATCTCCCCGCTTTCGGGAAGGTGAAGCAGGAGTCTGCGCCAATGGGCAGGAGCGATTCCAAGATCATATCGTTCCCTCTTGATAGCAAGCAAGCCACGAAATTAGTCTAAACATCAACCACCAAATTAAAGCTCAATTTTTCTGCTATCACAGCGTCTATCACTCAGAAGACATCTTTGCATTTTTGTAGGTATTCTCCAACTTATTGCATATTCTACGTAATCGAAAGACGCACAAAGCTTCTTCCAGCAAGGAGGAAGGAGAATACTATGCCCAACACTGGTGGCTTCGATGTCATGCTGCAATTCAAACAAGACATCATCAACGACATCCTGGTGCGCGTCTTAAATGAGTCGCTCATCACAAACCTTCACCTGAAAAGCCCCCTTTCCAGGCTTATCGATGAACCCGTTCCTCCCACACAAGTCAAAGTATGGTGGGACAAACCTGAACTTGAACTCGACGATGCTGACAGCATCAGCCTCTCGGTCGAAGTCACAGGCGGCGCTCGACAGCTCGTTACAGAGCGTACCCTCTCGGTCGATGGTTCCGTCAGTATAACGCGCAAAGCACTGGTTGCCACGGAAGAGAAGGGAGCACCCTACCTCTCCCTTGAGTCTCCTCAACCATTTGACCTGCATATGAGCAAACTCAAAGTGACCTATGAAGGCTCAAAATGGCCCGAACTGCTTTCCAGAATCGATCCTACTCGCGAGACGACCGTCCTGCGGCCTCTGCTCACTATGGCACTGATGCTTCCGCTGTCGCAACTTCCTCTCTCTTACAACGTGGAGTCATTGCCCTTGCATATCCTGGCCCCAAATAGTTCTTCTACACCATCCGAGTGGAATATTCCAGTTACAACCGCGATGATGCGTGTCCTTAAACAGGCTGATGCAGTGGCGATGGGTCTATCATGGACAGGGACCCGCTGTGACCACACACAGATGACCACAGCGTTCCCAGAGGAAGTGAAAAGTAACGCGGCCCTCACTCTCACCTCTAGAGGCTTAAACAATATCATTGGTCAGTTAAGGAGACGAGGTGCCCTCGAGGGAGTCATAACCTCCTCATCGAAGGAAGCACCGGTGAACTGGCAGTGGGAGGTGCTGACTATCCAATGTCATCAGGGTTACATCTCGCTCACCGGGAACTTCAGGAGAAACGCCATCCCCATCCGTGTAATTGCCGATCTCAAGTGCTCCCTGGACCGCAACAGGTCTTTGACGATCACCCCTCTTGCGATCAACACTCATGCGCCCACTACCGAAACCATCGTCAGCTCCTTGTACGAGGTGCTACGGATGATACTACGGGCCAGAGCCAAGAACACACGAGACGACGATAGCCAGGAATGGGGCAAGCTGTTTCAGTGCTTCACCATTCCAGGGACACCGATCGAGGTTGAAGCACCCGCCGACGATATCCTCATTGAGGAAGGGACATTCACGCTCTTATACGATGTTCCGCAAACGCTGAAGGGCTTCCAGGCTGAAGTCCCCTCGCCAGAGCCTCAAGTTACCATCATTGAACCGTACATCCCTATGCAGACAGCGCCAGGCGCACCGGTGAGTATGCAAATGCAGGCACAACTCACCACCCAATCATTTCCTCCCTATGACTACGTTTGGACAACTGGCCCCACTGGAAAACCAACAAACGATCGCGGGCCGGGTATGACAATAACGGGAAGCCCGACCCCGGCGGGGCCTGGTCCGCAGGTATACACAAACGTTCATGTGAAGGTGATTGACACTTTTGGGCAGGTAGCGGAAGCCAGTGCACCTGCCAGATATCAGGCGCAGGCAAGGAGGCAGCAGAGGTCTTCGAGAGGCAGCGGCCTGGGCAATGCAGACAGTACACCAGTTGTTTATGCAGCGGTTGCACCTCCACCTCAGCTTCAATCTCAGCATCGACGGCCTTCAAGAGGATGGATGAAGGGAGTTGGATGCTTGGGAATTATTGCGATTATCGCAATAATCGTCATCAGCATCTTTCCATACATACCTGTTGGTGCTCATTCACCACAGTTAACAGTATCGCCGGGCAGTTTAAATACGAGTAGCTGTGCGCATTCTAATTCAGGTACTTGGACCTGTATTGTGACAGTCGGAGAGAGTTCGAGTTCTCAAGGAAATCTCACCTGGTCTGCAAGCAGTTATGTAGGAGCTAGCTTCAATCCCACAAGCGGAACACTCCAGCCTGGTCAGACAGCGATGGTGTCCATTTCTGTCCCGGATACAACCTGCTTGGCCAGCGCCACTTTCGCTTTTAGGGGACCCGCGAATACTGTCAACGTGCCATGGAGTTGTACACCGCTAGCGCCGCCCAAGTTGACGGAGAGTCCTTCCAGCCTTAACTTTAGCACACTCAACACAGGTACCAGCAAAGTTCTTTCGCTGAAGGTCGGTAACTCTGGTGGACAGCCCTTGACCTGGAATGCTAATACTGGGGGAACGAGTTGGTTGACGCTTGATAAGAGTACAGGTACGATACTACCTGGTGACCCTCAGCAGACCATTAACGTCACGGCTAATACGGCAAATCTGAGCCAGGGAAACTACTCGGCTACCGTGAACATCACCTCCAATGGTGGGAACGCACAGGTGGCAGTCAGCCTGGTGGTGGCTAAGGCAACTCCAACCGCGACTCTCTCCGTTAGCACGTCTACCATTAATGGAAATATCGATTGTAGCTATGATGTAAACAACGGCTGGACCTGTTCTGTGTCAGTGATTAGCGATTCGAGTAACCAGAGCAGCCTGGACTGGTCTGCATCCAGCAGCGGGGCGAGCTTCAACCCACCAAACGGCACCCTCTCCTCTCCAGGCCAGACGACACCGGTAACGGTTTTTGTCTCAGCGAAAACCGTCTGCCCGACACAAATTGATCTGGCCTTCCAAGGCCCGGCGAATATAGTCCATGTCACCTGGAGCTGTGCGTCCCCAACCTTGTCGGTCACGCCCAACAGTTTAAATCCGGGTAATTGTGCTTCGTCTGGTAATGGTCATAGTTGTACAGTCACACTTTCAGATGACCAGGGTGGTGCCAGCTGGTCCGCATCCAGCGGCAGTATCAAAGACGGTGTGACCTTCAGTCCACAGAGTGGGACGGTCTATCCAGGCGGTGTGCAAGTGACGATTTTTGTGCCGGGATGCAACAACAGTATTACCTTCTCCTTCGCAGGTCCGGGAAATACTGCCACTGCATCATGGGGATGCATAGGCTGAGTTAAAACCGCTCGTTTGGTTCTTCCCATTAATTGGTGTTTAGGTTAACGAGAAGAGACAGGCAACCCCCTTGCGGAGAATTGCCTGAACGAGTAATCAGGGTGTCACATCGCGTGGTGCTCCCACGTAGCAAGATTGCGACATTCCCCAGTGCAGATGGTCAAGAGAATATGCTCGCCTAAAATGAGTTCGTGGGACTCGCATAAGTATAGTATCCCTCTCTCTGGCTGCTGGTGATTATCCTGGATGTGGCTGGCCTGGTCTACTGGCGCGTCCGGCGTGGGTCGTGCTCAAACAGCGCCCGAAAGTAGTGCATTTAAGGGATGTATTCTCATCTCCTGGTCTGTATACTATCAATCAGAACACTATCCAAAGATAGTCAGCCTAAAGTGGTGGTACAATCATGCAGGAATGTTGAGTTGTTAGGAGGATGTAACAGATGTCAGACCAGTCCAAAGATACCTCGATCTCTCACGCCAACACGCCCGCCAAGGATACAGTGGACGAGCAGGCGAAGGTGGCGATCTCGACGAGCGGCGAACCGGAGACGCCGGTCAAGACCAGCTATTACCTGATGATGCTTTACGCGGCACTGTTCGGTGCCGGTGCCGCGGCGCTCGCGGCGGCATACATCACGCTCTACAGCCAGGGCATCAAGTTCTTCGAGCAGCCAAGCAGTTTCTTCAAAATCGGCGGCATTTCATTCTGGCCGCTGATCCTGCTGACCGTGGCCGGCGTGCTGCTCGGCCTCGCGATCAAGTTCTTTGGGCAGCATGCGGGATTGGGAGTTGCCCAGGGCCAATACGCCAAGACGGGCCGCCTCACCCCGCGCTATGTGCCCAGCATCCTGCTCGAAGCATTTATCGCGCTGTGGAGTGGTGCTGCCGTTGGCCCTGAGGGCCCGCTTGTTTTTCTGAGCGGCGGGGTTGGAAGCTTCATCGCCGATCGACTCAAGCTCGAGAAAGATGACGTCCCACTCCTCGTCTACAGTGCCATCGCCGGTGCCTTCGGCGGGTTCTTCGGGTCACCGATTGTTGGGGCGCTCGGCGCCTATGAGTACATGTTCATCAAGGAGCTCGATTTCTATCGCCACGTGATCCCCGGGCTCGTCGCCGCTGCCGCTGGCTATAGCGTCTACTTCGCACTCTTGCACACGTCGTGTATAGGAATCTTCAGCTTCCCGAACTATGCCTCTCCCCACCTGTATGACCTGGGGTCGGCTGTG
>WNGH01008679.1_pt1 | contig 11609 bp, 10 predicted proteins | sample 5400631 | NCBI WGS metagenome assembly WNGH01 (sample SAMN13153373, study PRJNA577476) | soil metagenome | isolation source: 115 cm soil or saprolite under Garry oak tree replicate 1 | place: USA:California | collected 2016-06-15 | reverse complement strand
TAGTCGGGCAGATCCTGGCGCCAGGCGAGGCGGCGCACGCCGGCCCGGACGTCGATGACCGACAGCTCGAGGCCGCCCGCGTTCGCCACGACGATCGTGTCGCCGTAATGGCCGAGCGTGTCGCGCGGCCACAAAGCGATGCCCCATGGCACGGGTCCGGCGGTCGGAATGCCGGCCGCGACGAACGACGTGTTGGCGACCTGGAAGATCTCGACGCGCCCGAGCGTCGGGTTCGTGAGATAGAGGCTCGAGTCGTTGCCGTTGAAGATGGCGTCGGCGATGCGGCCGCCGAACGGCAGCGGGCGCGTGATGCCGGCCACGACGACGATCGTGTCGATCAGTCCCTGCGGCGCCATGGGCGCCTGATACGACGGCGCGATCCCTTTGCTCATCCGGATCGGCGCGCTCGGAATCAGCGTCGTGCTGTTGGTGAACGAGCAGTTCCGCGCCACGGCGGCATCGCACGCATACCCCTTCACCACGATGGTGTGGGGCAGCGGCTGCAGGCCCTGTAATCCCAGCGAGAAGTTGCGCGTGATATCGCTGAGGTTGCCCGCGGCGACGTTCACGGTGTCGAACTTCATCCGCACACCGTTGCCCGTATCCACTTCGAACCCGATCCAGGAGATGGCGCTCGGATCCTGCGCGCGGACGTGGATGGTGTCGTCCACTTCGACGCGATCCGCGACGCGGTGCGCCACCACCGGCGGAGCATTGTCGGTCGCGACCGACTGAATCGTCACAGTGACGACGCCGCTAAAGCCGCGCCGGCCCGCCGAGTCCTCCGCGAATCCGACGATGTTGAACGTCCCGCTCGCCGGCACGACGACCAGCGTGTCCACGTACTCGACCGAGTCCGCAAACGGCGGGCTGAACACGATCGAATCCTTGGGCGGTGAGGTCGGGTTGGTCACGCTCCCCGCCGGCGCAACGAGATAACCGATCTTCGTGATACCACCGTTCTGCACGGCGATGACGTCGACCGGAATGCCCTTGCCCGTCGACGCCAGCGCGCCCACGGACGGCAGCACCAGCCGCACCCGCAGCGCCTGCACGTTCGACAGGAAGATCGTGAGCGTGTCTTCGGCGAAGTTGCCGGCCCCATCGGTCGCGCGTCCGATGATCTGAATGCTGCCGCCGGCGCCGGAGCCGGACGGAAACGTGAGCGTGTGAGCGACGGCGTAGGTCTTGACCTGACTGCGGAATGTCGTATCGAGCACCGCGATGAGACCACCGCTGAACGAGAGGTCGACGCTCTTCAGCCCCAGGTTGTCGACGGCCTGCACGGTGAAGCGCAGCCCGCCGGCGATATCCTGCGTATCGCCCGCGGCGTTCGTGAGCGCGATGACCGGTGACGTGACGTCAGGTTGGATGCCGCCAATTCGCCGCGACGTCTCGCACGCGTAGATGGCGAGCGCGAGCGCACTGATGCTCAAGAGTGCGGTACCGCGACTGACGTGCATATCTATCCTCTCCGCTCCGCTCCGCCCCGGCGCTACTGCCCGCTGGGTGCGACGAGATCGTCGATGATGTGAGGCGTGATCAGAATCAGCAGATCACGCCGATTTTCCGTTTGCGACGTAAATCCGAACAGCTTGCCCAGAATCGGCAGATCTACAAGGAACGGAATTCCGGACTTTGTTACCGTGACCTCAGTCACCGTAAGTCCGCCAATTACGGCCGTTTCGCCATCGCTGACCAGGATCTGGTTATCGGCCTGCTGGGTCTGGAAAGTGAATCCAATGTCCACCGACGCCGGACGCACGCTCGAGCGCTCGGCGTGCACTTCCATCAGGATCTGCCGGGTGCCCGTGACGTGCGGCGTGACGCGCAGGTTGATACCGGTTTGCTGGAACTGCACCGTCGCGCGCGGCACGTTGGTACCGGTGCCCCCCGCGGCGCCCACGGAGCTCACGTCGATGACGCGGATTGGCACGCGGTCGCCGACGAGGATCTCGGCCTGGCGGTTGTCGAGCGTCGTGATCGTCGGCTCAGCCTGGATGTCGGCGAGCTCGACGTTGCTCAACGCCTGCACGAATGCCGTCAGATCGAAGTTGCCGATCGCGGTCGAGAAGATCAGGTCGAGCGCCGGGTCGATGACTTCCTGGCTGGCGTTGCCGAGCGCGGAGAGCGAGTTCCCGCCGAGCGAGATGATGTTCTCGTTCGAGGCGAAGTTTTTCGTCGGCACGAGCGCGTCGGGCACGCCGTCGAGATCGGTGTCCACCGGCTGGGCCGAGCGTGGATCGGGACGCTGGATGAGCCGGTTGAAGAACTGCGTCTGCGAGCCGAGGTCGTATTTGACGCCGAGATTCTCGATATCGGTCCGATCGACGAAAATGATCTTCGCCTGGATCGAGACCTGCGGCGTGCGCTGATCGAGCCCCTTCACGAACTCCACGACTTCGTCGATGCGCGAGCTGACTTCGGTGATCACGAGCGAGTTGCTGGTCGAGTCGGCAACGGCCTGGCCGCGCTTCGTCAGAATCGACGCGACGGACGGGACGAGCGAGGTCGCCTTCGCGTAGTTGATGCGCACGAGCCGGGTCGTGATCGGCACCGTCGAGTCGGCGCGCGCGAGCTCGACCTGGCTGACGACGTTGAGGATGGCGCCCGGCAAGGTCCGGACCGCGAGCCCCTGCGACGCGAGCACGGCGTTCATCGCGAGGTCCCACGGCTGGTTCTTGATCTCCGCCGTGACGTTGCCTTTGATATCTTTTCCGAGGATGATCGTGCGGCCGCTGAAGGCGGCGAAGCCCGCGACCACGTCTTCGATGCTGGCGTTGTCCCACTGCACGGTGATGCGGGCCGCCTGCGACTGCTGAACTTCGGCGCTGTGCATCGCGAGGTATTCGTCGATCGACATCGGCCGGCTAGGCATCGGGGTCGTCACCCGGGCGGCTGCTTCGCGGCGAGGAGCGGCGGGAGCAGGGGCTGGCGCCATCGCGACCGTACTGCTCGACCACGCAGCGAACGCGGTGCGTTCGCTGCCGATGCGGACGCGTACCTGGCCGGCCGCGCGCTCGATCTGGTAATCCTTGAGCGCATCGAGATCGATGACGACGCGGACGACGTCGGGCTTGAACTGCCCGTAGCGCACGTTCCGCACGCCGCCGCGGTTCTGGCCGTCGTACAGCGCGACCGGCGCCGTGAGGCGCGTGCCCTGCAGATCGATGACGAGCCGCGCGGGATTCGAGAGGGTGAAATCCTGCACCAGCGCGGCACCCTGCAAGTCGATCACGATCTCGACCTTGCCGCTGGACGGCAGGACACTCACCCCACGCACTTCGCCGTCCCGCCCGCCCGTCGTTGTCCCCGCAAGGGCCCGGGGAGCAACGACGGCGAGCAGGAGGGCGACGCGAGTTAGAGCCTTCATGGTGTTTCCTCCTGCTTGGCGAGCGACAGCGTCTCCTGCCGCTCGAACCCGAATTCCTGCACGGTAAATACGACCTCGCGGGGCCGGATCTGTGTGACCTTCAAGCGCCCGATGATGTCGCCCGCTTTCACCCGGTAGATGCGGCGATTCGTGATGTCGCGCAGCACGGCGACGCTGCGCGAGGCGAAGCGGCCGTCGTACACGACCGTCGTCAGCTTTAGATCGGAAATCAGCGGCCGCACGTCGCCGGACTTGAGCAGCGACATGAACGGATCGCGGCCGCCGCCTTCGTACGCGAACACTTCGCGAATCAGGGACTGGGGCTGCGCGGCCGTCGTGTCCCGCTCCGGCCGCTGCGCAGCGGCCGAGGCCGACACCAGGGCGAATGCGAGCGCGATCGCTGCCGGCGCGGAGTTAGCTGCGCGCACGAGGCGCTCCGGCGGCGGGCTTCGGAGGCGGCGGCGGCCCGGCCGATTTCACGAAGGTGCGAATCGAGAACTCGGCCAGGAGCAGCGCGCCCGCCGTGTCGCCGAGCAGTTTCTGCACCGCCGGCGTGGCGGACGACAGAATGACGTCCTGCGGCACGACGATGCGCGGCAATGACGCGACGTCGGCGAGATACTCGCCGATCTGATCGTAATGGCCGTACACCTCGAGCCGGTAGCGATAGGTATCGAACGGCGAGCCGGGCTCGGGGGTGAGCGGCTGAATCTTGCCGAGCGTGATGCCGCGGACTTTGGCTTTGGTCGAGACATCGTCGATCAGCGTCGGGACTTCGTTGCGCTCGGGCACCAGGCGCCGCATCAGCTCCAGCGAGCCCTGGTACTCTTCCACGCGGCGGCGCAGATCCTCGATGCTGCCGCTCGCGAGGTCGGCCTTGGCGGCTGCGACGATCTTCTCGAGGCTGTCCGACTCCTGGTTCGCCGCCGTCAGCTGCACGATGTCGGGGCTGTGCTTTTTCGTCCAGAAGAAGTAGCCGCCCGCCCCCGCCACGAGGACGAGCAGCGCCATGATCTGGCTGCGTTGGTCGGTCGGTAACATGGCCATAGGGCTTACCTCACCGATTGCACGAGCGGGATCGTGCGGATGTACACCGAATCCGCCACGCGATACTTCACCGTCACGTTGAACTCCGTGACGGGACGGTCCGCTTCGATCACCGTCTGCGAGCTGGCCGGCGTCACGTCCGTGAACCACGGCGACGCGGCGAGTTGTCGCAGGAACGTCGTATAGGCCTGGATATCCACCGTGCGCCCTCTGATGGCGATGCGGACCGCCGGAGCACCGGTAGAATCCCGCTCGACGGTGACGGGACCGTTCGCGGGCGGCGCCGCCTGTCCCGGTGCGACGATCGACGAGACCGACATGATGCTGGTGATCCAGGTGTAGGGCGGCAGCGCCTTCGTCGCCTGATCCAGGACGTGCGGCCAGATGTAGCGGTCGGCGTCGATGCCTTTGATCACATTGATCTCGAAGAGCAGCGAATCGCGAACCTTCTCGGCCTGACGTTTCTGTGCAATCACGATGTCGTAGCGGCGCTTCTCGGTGCGCACGTTCTCGAGCCGCGACTCGGCGGCCGCGAGGCGGGCGCGGTCGGTGATGAAGAGCAACGCCCCGCCGCCTCCCACGACCACCCAGGCCGCAATCGCGCCGAGCAGCCAGGGATCTTTGACCTGCGCGATGAGGCCTTTGAAGTCCGGCATGGACAACTTCATGCCGGCGCCCTTGGAGACCTTCTTCTTTCCTGGGAGTAGGTTTATCTCAATCATGCGGCGCGCCTCAGCGCCAAGCCGACCGCCAGCATCAGCAGCGGTGCGACTTCGTCCACCGGCACGGTCTCGAACACGTCATCTTTCACGCGCAGCCGTTGGACCGGATTGGCCAGCTCGATCGGCACCTTGAGCCGCGCGCCGAGCACTTCATTCAGGCCCGGGATGCGCGCGCCACCGCCCGTCGTGTAGACGCGGGACAGGCCACCGGCCGAGCGCGACGCCGTCGCGAGGAACGCCGCGGCGCGCTCGACCCCGACCGAGATCTCCTCGCCGCGCTGCGCCACGTAGCCGGCCAGGTCGGCGTGTTGCGACTGGCCTTGGATCACCCGTTCCGCTTCCTCGCTCGCGAGACCCTTTTCGCGCTGCAGGTCCTCGCGGAATCGCCGCGTGCCCACGGAGAGATCGCGGGTCAGCACGGGGATGCCGTCCTCGAGGATATTCACGTTGGTCACTTCGTGACCGATGTTGACGAGCCCCACGACGCCTTGCATCGCGTCGGGGTGGTTCAGCTCGAAGGCGTTGTGAATGGCGAAGGCATCGACGTCGATGACGGAGGGATCGAGTCCCGCCTCGCTCAGCAATCCAACCCTGCTCTCCACCAATTCCCGTTTGGCGGCGACGAGCAGCACATTCATCTGCAAGCCTTCGGCATCCGGATCGAGGATCTGGAAATCGAGCTCGACGTTGGCCATATCGAACGGCACGTGCTGCTCGGCTTCCCAGCGGATGACCTCGCGGGCGTCCCCCTCTTTCATCCGGTCCATTTGGATCTTCTTGACGATCACGTCGCGGCCGCCGACGGCGGTCACGACCGATTTGCGCTTGACGCCGGCGGCCTCGAACAAACCCCGAATAGCCTCCGAAACGAGACCGGGGTCCATGACTTCGCCCTCGACGATGGCGTCGGCCGCGACTTCGGTTGTCGCAACTTTGGTCAGTTCGGGCTCGCTGCCGCCGTGGTCGATGACCACGAGCTTGATGATGCCGGACCCGATATCCAGACCGACTGAGGTTTTTTTGCCACCAAATAACCCAAAAAGGGCCATTTGCACCTTTGGTCTAGAGACAAGAAGGGGCGAGGGCAAACTACAATAGGCCCCGCCCCTTATCCTGTCAAGCCTCGAATCGACTTGAAGCCGAAGCAACAACTGTTGCGCCTACAGCTACTTAGGCCACTTTTAGTAGAGCTGGACCCAACCCCGGGAGCGCATCATCGAGATCGGACTCGTGCCCTGTAAAGCCGATAAGATGCTGCAGCTAGAGTAGTTCAGCGTCGCCTTACCACTCAAGCTCTGGATCGACAAGTCAGCGTTCTTTGCCAAGACGCCACCCCAGAAGTGGGCGTCAGTGCTACCACCACCCGCGGTTTTCAGATCGCCCTGGACGATGACGATGCCGAAGAACTGGTACGACCCCTGGACCGTCAAGTCGCCGTCCACCAACAGGATACCTTGGCCCTGGTCACCATTCAGGGTTGCGGAGCCCGCGATGTGAATGATCGGGAAGTAATTGCCGCACGCCGAGGCCGGATTCACCCCGTCGCCCCAGTTGAGCAGGTCGGTTTTGTCGCATCCGGTGGGGCCACCAAAGTGCGGGTTGGTCTTATACGTGCCCCCGCTCAGCACCACGTTGGCGCGCGCCGCCACCTGGTCGTACGTCGCGCCGCCGAACGTCGTGAACGTGTTGTTGTTGATGCTCGGGTCGTTGACCACCGGCGGATTCCCGGTCACCGAGCCGTTACCGTTTTCGGTCACATTGCCGCCCTGATCCCGGATCCCGGGTTGCGACGGACCCGCAGGATCGCAGCTGGTCCAGCCCGTCGGGATCGAATCGGCGCCATTGACCGCGGCGTTACCCGATAAGTTCGTCGAACCCTGCGTGGTCAGCGACGCATGAATGCCGAAGTCGATCGGCGCGATGCGCGTGATCAACCCAAGCCGCTGGCGCGCACCACCACCACCGGCGATGACGCCGGCAGCGCTGGCCCGATCGCGGCCGGTGACGTCGATCAGAAACAGGTTGGGACCCAGCTTGTAGCTGTAGCCGCCATACGACCCCGTGCCGTTAGGCGCTGACTGATTGGTGATCACGACGGAGTCCGGGGGATACTGCGCGCGCTTGTTCATCAGCACCGGGTCCCACGTCATGACGCGCTCTTGCGCACCGGCTTCGGCGACGCCAAACGAGGTGAACACCCGACGCTGGTTCTCGCCGACCCGCTGCTCCTGGGTCCCGGCAAAGAACGCTCCGGCGACCAGCGCCCCGACGACCACCAGGGCGAAGATCGCGACTGCGAGCGCCATGCCGCGCTCATCACGCAGAATCCGTTTCATGCCTTGCTCCTTCATGGGTTACCGTCGGCCCTAGAACCGACGGTTATTGCGCAAAGCCACACTAGTCGTGATGCTGTCGACTATCGTCGCCGCGGCCGCCATGCCGCCGCGCCGCACTGCTGAAACCGTTCGCGCGCGCACGGTGATATCCACGCGTGCCACCTGATTTGCCACCGCGGTCACCGCACCGTTCGCGTTGAAATACTGAAACGTCAAACCGTTCGTGAGCACGGGTCCAATGAGCGGCTGCATCGATCCCGAGGCGGGCTGAAAGCCCACGTACCAGGACGTGTCGCCGGCCGGTTGATAGAGCTGGTAAATCACGTGCTCGTAGCCGCGGACTGGCGCGCCCGTGGGAATCGCGCCGAGCTGATTCACGCCGAGGCCAAGCAGATTCAAGTTGAACGTCACGACCCGGCCCGCCTGCGGCGGAACGATCGCGTCCGGACAGTTCTGCGCCACTGGCACGACACCTGTAAAGGTCCCACGCGCCCAGTAGTCGTCGTTCCGCGACGTCGGATTGCCGTCGTAGTAGATGAGCATCGTATCAGTTGCGATGTTGATCCCGCGCGCGCCGAAGAACAGCGGCTGTCCCGGCGTGCCACCACGGATGACCATCGTGAGGCCGTTCACGGCCCCGCCCAGCACGGGCGGGAGGCAGGCAAACCCGAGCCACCGCATCGCCCGGATCTCGAGCCGGGTGGGCGTCATCGAAACGATGTCGCCCTCGGACGCGTCGATCTCACGCAGCTCGGCCGGCAGGATGTTGGCGGCCGCCCGAATGTTCTGCGACAGATCGATGCGCTGCGTCTGGGCCATGTACAGCCGCTGGTTGTTCACCAGCACGCGGTACAGCGCCGCGCTCACGAGCCCCAGCAACACCAGGGCGACGAGCAGCTCGACCATCGTGAAACCGCGGCGCGCGGCGCGCCCCTGCCCAACGCCTATAAGAATGGGTTGCATGGGATCGTAGTCTCCGTTGAGTCGCGGCGGACGCTGTTTTTGACGGTCTTGTAGAGCGAGACGACTTTCAACCGGTAGTTCTGGTTGCCGACATCGGCGAACGTCCACGTGTTGATCGCGACCCAGGTAGAGCCGCGAAACAGCGTGTCTTGCCCGTTCGCGCGATTGGCGAGAACACACGCGCCGGCGCGCAGCCGCTCCAGCCGGCGCGACGCAAACGACGCCGCGGTGGCGGAGCGCTGTCCCCGCGCGATCATGCGCGTCACCAATGCCGCCGTGGTCACGAGGCCCAGCACACCGACGGTGAGCACGATGATCGCGATGATGATTTCGATGATCGTGAAACCACGCTGGTTCTTTGGGATGTTCATTGGCGGACCACTTTCCCGACAGAGTTGATCATGACCGAATCGGTGTAATGCGCCCCGACGATCCGAATCGAAGTGTTTTGAAACGCCGTCGCGATCCCGCGCGGGTCGTACACGACCGACGCGGCACTCGGCACCAGCGTGACACCGAACTCTTCGCCAACCAGCTTCTTGGTGCCGATCTGGATTGAGGCGGCCGGCGGGTTCACGCCGCACGCGGTCACCCACACGCTGTCGACCGTCATGTTGAGCGTCGCTGCACAACCGCGCTGGACGGCCGTGCTGCGCGCCGTTGCCACCAGCGTCGCGAGCAACGCCTTCGAGCTGCGGACGTTTTGCTTCTCGAGACTATTCCGAAGCCGCGGGAAGCCGATCGCCATGATCACCCCCGCCAGCACGAACACGAACATCATCTCGATGAGACTGAAGCCCTTGCGACCCATGTGACCTCCGTTCGCCGGGTCCTATTACACGATCTGTGCCGAGGCGTAACTACAACTGCGTCAAGCAGATACGTCGAGCAAGGACGTCGAGAAACACCGCAAAACACTGCAGTAGTGCAGATTCTTGCATTAGCTGATGCCGTAGCGGTCAATCTTGTAAAACAACGTCCGCAGGCTGACGCCGAGCCGTTTGGCAGCCTCGCGCCGGTTGCCGTCCGTGGCTTTCAACGCCGCGTGTTTCCTCACCCCCTGACCCCCTCTCCGCGTTGCGGAGCGGGGGAACAGCAGCGAAGTCTCCGCGCTCCAGCACCGCCTTCTCGTTCAGCACGGCCGCACGCTCGATCGCGTTTTCGAGCTGGCGCACGTTTCCCGGCCACTCCTGCTGCTCGAGCCAGGCGATCGCGTCGTCGCTCAGGGACAGCGACCGACCGAACCGCTGCGCCAGTCGCGCGGTGAAATGGCGCGCGAGGGGTGCGATGTCGTCCTCCCGCTCGCGCAGGGGCGGGAGCTCGATGACGACGACATTGACGCGATAGAACAGATCTTCCCGAAATCGGCCGGCGCGGACTTCCGCCTCGAGGTCACGCGCGGTCGCCACGAGCACGCGCGCATCGACGCGGCGCGTCTTCTGATCTCCCACCCGGCGGATCTCGCTCTCCTGCAGCACGCGGAGCAGCTTCGCCTGCAGACCAAGCGGCAGCTCGCCGATTTCGTCGAGCAGGATCGTGCCGCCACTCGCGGCCTCGAACAGCCCTGTCTTGTCGACACTCGCGCCGGTGAACGCGCCGCGCACATGGCCAAACAGCTCCGACTCGAGCAACGATTCCGGAATCGCCGCGCAGTTGATCCCGACGAACGCCTTGCTCCCGCGCGGGCTGGCGCGGTGAATGGCGCGAGCGATCACTTCCTTCCCGGTCCCGCTTTCGCCCGTGATCAGCACGGTCGTGTTGTGCTCGGCGACGCGGGCGACGAGTTCGAGCGCCTGGCGCATGGCGGGGCTTGCTACGATCAGGCCTCGCTCGGCCGGCCCGGCGGCGAGTTGTGCCCTGAGCCCGGCGACTTCCTCCCGCAACCCCTCGCGCTCCGCGGCTTTGCGGAGCGTGAGCACGACTTCGTCGGGCCGGAACGGCTTGGGGAGATAGTCGTAGGCGCCCTCTTTCATCGCGGCGATGGCAGCGTCCTCACCGCCGTACGCGCTCATGACGATGACGAGCGCACCGCCACCGCGCTGGCGGTAGTTGCGCAGGAAGGTGAGACCATCCATCTCCGGCATCCGCACATCGCAGAGAATCAGATCGAAGGACTCGGATGTGGCACGATCGAGGGCACGCCTGCCGTCCTGTTCGGCTGTCACCGTGTAGCCCGCGTCCGTCAACAACAGGCCGAGCGACTGCCGCAGGCCCGGTTCGTCGTCGACAACCAGGACTTTCTTCATCGCGGCAGTGCGATCGGGAAGAAGAGCTTGAAGGCCGCCCCGCCTTCCCGCGCCGCGTCCACCCACACGACGCCGCCCATTTCATGGACCGACCGCGCGACAATCGCGAGTCCGAGACCGGTACCGCGGCCCGGTTCTTTAGTCGTGAAGAACGGCTCGAAGACTTTTTCCCGGTCCGTGGGTGGGACGCCGGGACCAGAGTCGGCAACGAAAATCAGCGTGCCCGGTTGCCCGTCGGCGAACTCGACCCGTGCGGGGCGCCGCTCGGAGACGCGGGGGAAGCGCGCGGTACCAGGATCGCTTTCGCGTTTCGGAAGCGATTGCCCCGGCTCGTAGGCCCAGCGCCTCGCGCCGATGATGATGGAGCCGCCGGGGGGTGTGGCGTCGATCGCATTGAGCAAAAGGTTCACGAGCGTCTGCTCGAGCACGTGGGCTCGACCCATGATCTCGGGGACGTGCAGGCCGAGATCGGTCGAGGCCTGCACGGCGCGGAAGGCTCCCTGCCCCCGCAGCAGCTCGAACGCGCCGCGGACGATGCGGTCTGGATCCACCGGCACGAGTGGGTCCTCCTGCGGCCGGGCGTAGTCGAGCAGGCTGCGCACGATCCGGTCCAGGCGATCGAGCTCGCGTGCCATCCCTTCGATGACTTCCTGCTCCGTTCCGCGCCGGCGCAACACTTCCAGATAGGTGCCGACGGCGCCGAGCGGATTACCGACTTCGTGAGCGACGCCGGCGGCGAGGCGGCCGATACTGGCCAGCTTCTCCGAGCGGACGAGCTGGGACTGCGCGTCGAGCAGGCGGTCGGTCATCCGATTGAGACGCTCGGCGAGGGTGGCAAAGTCCCGCGTGTCGGCGTCTGGAGCGCGCGCGCCGAGGTCGCCATCCGCGACGGCGTCGGCGGTGTCCATGACACGACTCAGCG
>WNGH01005940.1_pt1 | contig 11611 bp, 9 predicted proteins | sample 5400631 | NCBI WGS metagenome assembly WNGH01 (sample SAMN13153373, study PRJNA577476) | soil metagenome | isolation source: 115 cm soil or saprolite under Garry oak tree replicate 1 | place: USA:California | collected 2016-06-15 | reverse complement strand
GTGCCATGGTAGCAGCCGTTGAACACCAGGACGAGCCTCCGCCCGGTGATGCCGCGCGCCAGGCGGATGGCGAAGCGGTTGGCGTCCGTGGCGGTCATGGCGATCTGCCAGTACGGCAGCCCGAACCGCCGCTTGAGCTCCTCCCCCACGACGATCGCGTCCTCCGTCGGCAGCATGAAGGTGATCCCCCGGCGCACCTGCGCCGCCACCGCCTCGGCCACCGGCTCCGGCGAGTGACCCGTCATGGCGCCGGTGTCCCCCAGGCACAGATCGAGATAGCGGTGACCGTCCACGTCGGTGAAGTGGGCCCCGCGAGCCTCACGGACGAACAGAGGGAACGGCCCGGACCAGCGCACCATCCAGTTCATCGGCACGCCGCCGAGGAGCGAGGCGCGGGCGCGATCGAACAGGAGGCGCGACCGGGGGTGCTCCTCGACGAAGCGCCTGGTCTCACGCTCCATGAGCGCGGCGAGACGGGTTCTGGAGATCGCGGCCATAGTTGAGCGGTCATCCTGACATAGTCCCGGGCCGGACGGAAGGGGCGGAGAGGCGCGTCTCCGTACTATGATACCGGCCGTCGAGGACGGTCCGGGGGAGAGGATGCGAGGGCTGAAGGGGAAGGGAGTCCTGGTCACCGGCGGGGCCAGCGGCATCGGGGCCGCCACCGCGGCGCGCTTCCTGGACGAGGGGGCGCGGGTGTGCGTCCTCGACCGGGATCCGCGGGGGAACGAGGCGATCCGGAAGAGCCTGCCGGGCCTCGCGGGGGTCCTGACCGCCGACGTGAGCCGGCTGGCCGATGTCCGGACCGCCTTCGCCGAGGCGGTCCGTCTGATGGGCCGCGTGGACGTTCTCATCAACAATGCCGGCATCAGCATCCGGCATTCGTTCCTGGACATCACCCCGGAGGAATGGGACCGTGTCGTCGGCGTCGATCTGACCGGCGTGTTCTACGTCGCGCAGACTGCGGCCCGGCACATGGTGGAACGAGGAGGCGGCGTCGTCCTGATGACCGCCTCGACCAACGGCATCGTCGGGCACCGCCAGTACGCCGATTACAACGCCTGCAAGGCCGGCGTGATCGAGCTGACGAAGTCGATGGCCCTGGAGCTGGCGCCGGGCGTGCGCGTCAACGCGGTCGCCCCCGGGTACGTGCTGACACCGATGCAGAAGGCGGAGTACACCGACGCCATGCTCGAGGAGGTCAACCGGAAGATTCCGCTCGGACGGCACGCCACTCCCGAGGAGATCGCCGGCCTGTTCGCCTACCTGGCCTCCGAGGACGGCGCCTACTTCACGGGCCAGGTCTTCATCATCGACGGCGGCGAGACCGCCGGCGGCCTGGCGAGCCGCTAGCATGTTCCGGGCGTGCGCGACGGTGTTTCGATGAGGTCCGGGAACGGCGGCGCGCCGGCAGGAGCCGGGGTCCTGCGGGAGAAGGTCGCGGTGATCACCGGCGCCGCCTCGGGAATCGGGCGGGCCACAGCCCTCCTGTTCGGTCGCGAAGGGGCCGCGGTCGTCCTGTTCGATCGGGATGAAAAGGGGGGCCTGGCGGCGACCCGGGCGATCGAAGACGAGGGGGGCCGGGCGATCTTCGTGCACGGCGACGTGACGAAGGACGCGGACGCCGAACGCGCCATCCAGCAGAGCACGGAGCGTTTCGGACGGCTCGACATCCTGTTCAACAACGCAGGCATCATCAGGCGGGCCACGCTCCTCGAGACGAGCGAGGAGGACTGGGACCGCGTCATGCAGGTGAACGTCAAGTCGGTGTTCCTCCTGTCGCGCCGCGCCGTCCCGGTCATGGCGCGCTCCGGCGGAGGTGTCATCATCAACACGGCCTCGAACTGGGGGCTCGTGGGGGGGGCGCGCGGCGCGGTCTATTGCGCGTCGAAGGGGGCGGTGGTCATCCTGACCAAGGCGATGGCGCTCGACCACGGCGCGCAGAACATCCGGGTGAACTGCATCTGCCCCGGCGACACCGACACGCCGATGCTGCGGAGCGAGGCGGGCATGCTCGGCGAGCCGCTCGACCGGTTCCTGCAGGAGTCGGCGCAGGTGCCGCTCCGCCGCGTGGCGCGGCCGGAGGACATCGCGCAGGCGGCGCTCTACCTCGCCTCGGACGCTTCCTCGTTCGTGAGCGGGGCGCCGCTCATCGTGGACGGCGGGTTCGTGGCCGGGTAGGAGGAGAAAGACGATGCGGCTGGAGGGGAAGGTGGCGCTCATCACCGGGGGAACGTCGGGCATCGGCCGGGCGACGGCGGTGCTGTTCGCGCGCGAAGGGGCGAAGGTGGCGCTCACCGGCCGCGACGAAGTGCGCGGCCGCGTCGTCCTGCACGAGGTCAAGAACGCGGGCGGCGAGGGGGTCTTCATCCGTTCGGACGTGCGCCTGGCCTCCGACTGCAGGCACGCCGTGGACGAGACGATCAAGACGTTCAAGAAGATCGATCTCCTGTTCAACAACGCCGGCGTGTTCTTCCCGCGCACCGTCCCCGACTGCCCCGAGGAGGAGTGGGACCAGACGCTGGACGTGAACCTGAAGGGGACGTTCCTGATGTCGAAATACGCCCTGCCCCACATGATCGAGAGACGCGCGGGCGTGATCGTCAACAACAGCAGCGGCTGGGGCCTGGTCGGGGGGGACGCGGCCGCGGCCTACTGCGCCTCGAAGGGGGGCGTGGTCCTGCTCACCAAGGCGATGGCGATCGACCACGGCCGCCACGGAATCCGCGTCAACTGCATCTGTCCGGGCGACGTCGAGACCCCGATGCTCCCCGAGGACGCCAGGCAGCGCGGTCAGACCTGGGAGCAGTACCTGCAGGGGGCGGCGAACCGGCCGCTCGGCCGCATCGGCAAGCCGGAAGAGATCGCCCGCGCCGTCCTGTTCCTGGCGACCGACGACTCGTCGTTCATGACCGGCTCGGCCCTGGTCGTCGACGGCGGCGGCTCGGCGGATTGAGCGGAACGCGCCTCGTCGATCACCAGCGCATCTTGGGGGCCACGATCATCTGGCCGCCGTCCACGAACAGCGTCGTCCCGGTCATGAACGGGCAGGCGCTCGAGGCCAGGAACAGGATCGCCGCGGCGACCTCGTCCGCCTCTCCCGCGCGCCTGAGGACACCGAGGTTCTCGATCGGCGTGCCGCGCGGCGGCAGATCGGCCGTGGACATGTCGGTGTAGATCCAGCCGGGCGCGACGCTGTTCACGCGGATGCCGAACTCGGCGAAATCGATGGCCATCGAGCGCGTCAGACCCACGATTCCCGCCTTGGCCGCGTTGTAGCTGCCTCCCAGGGGATCGCACTCGAAGGCGGACGTCGAGGAGAGGGTCACGATCCGACCGGAGACCTTCGCGTCGCGCATGGCGCGCGCCGCCTCGCGACCGCACAGGAACGTTCCGCGCAGGTGGATGGCGATCATCCGGTCCCACTCCGCGACCGTCGTGTCGGCCAGGTTCTTGTACGGGTCGGCGACGCCCGCGTTGGCGATCATCACGTCCAGCCGTCGGAAGCGCCGCACCGTTTCCTGGACGAGACGCTTCACGTCCGCCTCCGACGTGACGTCGCAGGTCAGGGACTCGACCCTGCCGAGGGAAGCCAGCTGCCGCGTCGCGGCATCGAGCGAGTCCTTGCGCAGCGACGCCAGCATGACCGAGGCGCCTTCGCGCAGAAGGGCCGCCGCCGCGGCCCTGCCGATGCCCCGGGATCCTCCCGTCACGATGGCGACCTGTCCCTTCAACCCGTAATCCATGTCCGTCCTCCCTGGAGTGTCCCGCCGGGCGGGGTCTCTCCGGGTGTTCGCGAGGGAAAGGGTCTTGTATCATCGCGACACGCGCCCGGTCAACGCGCGGAGCACGCCTCATGGCGCTCGCCCTGTACGACATCTTCTGGTCGCACTTCTGCGAGAAGGCGCGCTTCTGCCTCGACTACAAGGGCCTGCCGCACACGATCGTGCCGGTCAACCCGTTCACCAGGCGGGAGGTGATCGATCTCGGATTGCGCGGCGACGTTCCGGTCCTCAAGGACGGCGCCCGCGTGATCGCCGGGTCCGGCGCCATCGCCTCTCACCTCGAGGAGACGCACCCGGATCCACCGCTCCTGCCGCGCGAGACGCGGGCCCTGGAGTCCGTCCTCGCTCTGCAGACGAAGTGCGACGAGTGGCTCGGACCCGACGCCCGGCGCGTCGCCTACGAGGTGGCGCTCGAGAATCCGACCCTCCTCCTGGGGACCATCCTCTGGACCCGCCCGCCGAAGCGCTGGCTGAATCCCCTCCTGCTGCGCCTCGTCGAGCCGCGCGTGCGTCGCAAGTTCAAGATCTTTCCGCGCGAGCTGCAGGAGAGCCGGGAGAGGCTGCGCCGGTTGCTCGGCGAGCTGCAGGCCGCGATCGCGCCGACCGGGTTCCTGGTGGGGGATCGGATGACGCTCGCCGATATCGCGGCGGCGTCCCTCCTGGACCCTCTGGAGATCGTCCCGGAATTCGTCCGCGATCCTGCCCACGCCCCCCTGTTCACATGGAAGCGCCGCCTGGCGCGCCTCCATGGGCGCCGCCAGAGGACCCCGTGGCTTTCGGGCGCACCGCCCCCCGGCTATCCGCGGCTTCCGCTCGAGGAGAACTGACCCGCTCTCGACGGTCCCGCCGCCCCGGCGCGCCTTCATCATCTTTATTACCCGGTTCCCGGGCACCTCCCCGCGGATGGCGCCCCCGGGGGCCGGACCCTATATTGACGCCCGTCGTGCCCTGCCTGAAGTGTGTCCGGCCGCCGGCGCCGGGAATGTGAGGGACGACGGAGCCTCAGGATGGCCGGAGAGCGCAGCGCCACAGCGAGGGTCGTCCGGGGCCCGGGATCCGGGCGCGCCCTCGGCCCCGCGCTGGTCGCCGGGACCGGTCTTCTTCTCGGGCTGCTGGGCGCCATCCTCATCGTGAGCGGCACGACCACCATCGAACGACACGCCTTCGCCTCGATGCGCCAGCGGGGGATCGGCCTGACCCGGATCCTGGCGGTCGCGGCGGCGGGAGCGGAAGAGAACGGCGGCCTCGAGAGGCTCAAGACGGTCCTCGAGCAGGTGGCGGGTGACGGCGATCTGGTGTATGCCGGGATCGTGGACCGGGACGGAGCCGTGGTGCTCGAGGCGGGCGCCGCGGGAGCCCGGCCAATTTATGCGGCGCGCAGTCTGCCGGTGGCTCCGTCGGACCAGGGGGATCGAATCGTCGGTCTCGGCGGCGAACCGCTCTTCCTCTTCACGTTTCCGATCGAGATTCCGGCACGTCCCCTCGAGTCTTCCCCGTTCGCGGCGGGAAGGGGCGGGGCGGAGACTCAGGGCCGCCCGGGCGGAGTCCAGGGGAGCTCGGACGAGACCGGCCTGGGCCCCCGATCGGCCGGCGCCGCCCCGCGCCTGGGTGCCGCCGGGGCGGAACGCGGACTCGCTCAACACGTGGCGGTCGGCCGCGGCTACATCGGTGACGTCCGGGTAGCCTTCGCCGCGGCCCCCGTCGACGACGCGCGTCAATCCTTCGCCGTGCAGGGATCCCTTCTCGGGCTCGCGGTGGTTCTCGGAGGAATGCTCCTGGCCCAGGTGCTCACGCGCCGTCTCGTCGTGCGGCCCGCCCGGGACCTGGCGTCGGTCGCCTCCGGCCTGGAGGCGGGGGATCTCGGCCGGCGCAGCGAGGCCGGCGGAGCCGCCGCCGAGATCGCCTCGATCGGGCGGGCGATCGACGCGCTCGGAGACCGGCTGGAGGGGACCATCCATCGCCTGCGCGCGGAGTCGAGGCGGGTGACCGACCTGGTGCAGGGGTCGGAGTCTTCGGCGGCCACGGTCGTGGCGGGGACCGCCTCCCAGCAGGAGGTCGTTCAGGTCGCCGTGGCGACCGCGGAGTCGCTGACACGCTCGGCGCGCAACGTGGTCTCGAGCGTGAGCGGTCTGTCGGCCTCTTCCGAGGAATCGACGTCCTCGATCCTGGCGATGGTCGCCACGATCGAGGAGGTGGCCGGCCACGCCGACGGATTGACGATGTCGGTCGAAGATACCGCGGCCACCACCGAGGAGGTGGTCGGATCGATCAAGGAGATCGACCGGAACGTCGAGCTCCTGAACCAGTTCGTGGCCGAGACCTCCGAGGCGATGTCCCGCATGGGGAAGGTCATCGAGCAGGTCGAGCGCAACGCCGCCGACAGCAAGGCAATCTCGGAGCTCGTGGCAGGCAACGCCGAGAAGGGGATGCGCGCCGTCGTGCACACGATCGAGGGGATGGACGGCATCTACGGCAGCGTCTCCCAGACCCGGAAGGTCATCGAGTCGGTCGGCCGGAAGGGGCAGGAGATCGGGCTGATCCTGAACGTCATCCAGGAGGTCACGGAGCAGACCGATCTCCTGGCGCTCAACGCCGCCATCATCGCGGCGCAGGCCGGGGAGCACGGCCGCGGCTTCGCCGTCGTGGCGGAGGAGATCCGGCAGCTCGCCGAGCGCACCGCCACGAGCGCGAAGGAGATCGAAAATCTGATCGCCTCGTTCCAGTCGGAGACCGGGCGGGCGGTGCAGGCCATGCAGGAGGGGATGGCCCGCGTCGAGGAGGGGTCCGAGCGCTCCCGCGAGGCGGGCAGGATGCTGAAGGAGATCCTGGAGTCGGCGCGCCAGTCCTCCGGCCGGGTCGGGGAGATCGCCGAGGCGGCCCGCGACCAGGCGCGCTTCAGGCTGGTCGTCAGCGCCTCTGTCGAGAAGGTGCGCGAGATGGCGGCCCAGATCAAGAAGGCGACCGGCGAGCAGACGCTCGGCTCGGAGCAGATCATGTCGGCGGTGGAGAACATGCGCGAGATGTCCGGGCACGTGAAGCGCGCCACCGCCGAGCAGACGCGCGGCTCCCGCTCCGTCACGCACGCCATCGGAAACGTCAGCGGCATGATCGCCGCGATCCACCGGGCCACGTCGGACCAAGCCGAGACCTCCGACCAGTTCCTGAAGGGGCTGGCCGCCGTCTCCTCGTCGATCGGCTCCAACCTCGCCGCCGCCGAGCGCCTGCGGCAGGCCCTCGAAGGCCTGCGCGGCCACGCGCAGTCGATCGCCACCGAGCTCGCCGGCTTCACCGTCCGATCGTAGCGGACCTCCGACCGTCGCTTCCTTTGGACGGCCTCCTCGTGTGGCCGACTTGGAATGATGTCCTTGCGGTGCGACCATCCCGGAAGTCACGGGGGTGCGGGAGGCAGGGGCGCGGGGCCTTCGAGGCGAGGCGTGGGCGCCGGCATGCCCGGCCCGTCCCCGAAGCCGACAGGCCCCGCGCCCCTGCCTCCCGCACCCCCCTTGGGCAACCGGCCCCAGCGCCCCGGTATGGACTTCGTTCGGCGGCTTCCGGTATATTGCGCCCGGCGCGCAGGCTGAGGCGTGCCCGCTTCGCGCGCGGACGACAGGGCGCGCTCCGGATGCCCAGCGCGGTGAAACCGGCCCTCCGAATCATCGTCAGTCTTCTGCTGACGCTGTCTTGTCTCTTCTTCTTCGCGCGGCGCTTCGACGTCCGGGCGGCGACACGGAGCCTGCGCGAGGCGAGCCCCGGGCTCATCCTGCTCAGCGTGGCCCTCACCCTCCTCGCCTACCTGATCAGGGCCTGGCGCTGGCGTGTCCTGATGGCGCCGGTCAAGAAGGGGATCGGGATGTACAACCTGACCTCCACGATGTTCATCGGGTTCATGATCTCGTTCATCGTGCCGTTCCGGCTGGGAGAGGTGGCGCGTCCGGTGCTCCTCGCCCGCCGCGAGAAGATCAGCGCCACGGCGTCGATCGCCGCCGTGGCCCTGGAGAGACTGTTCGACGTCATGACGGTCATGGCGCTCCTGGCGGTGTTCGTCCTGACGGCGCGCGGCTGGGCCCTGGTCTCCCCCCGGGAGGGGGGCGGCGCCGAGCACGAGGCGTCGGTCTACCTGACCAAGGCGATCGTGGCCACGGCCCTCCTCGTCGCGGTCGCGCTGCCGCTCGTGCTGGTGCTCGTCCTGTTCCCGAACTTCGTCATGCGGGTGATGAAGGCCCTGCACGGCCGGCGTCATGGCGGCGCGGCGGCACGTCTGACGGAGATCGTCGAAAAGATGATCGCCGGGCTCGGGATCATCAAGCACAAGAAGCAACTCATGGTGACCATCGCCCTGTCGTTCCTGATGTGGCTGGTCATCGACGCGTCGGTGCTCATGGGCATCCGCGCGTTCGATCTGCGGCTGCGATTCACCGACATGTTTCTGTTGATCGTACCGCTCGGCCTGGGGATCGTCATGCCGACGCCCGGAGGAGTCGGCCCCTACGAGTTCCTGTGCCAGATCTCCCTCAGCGGATTCTGGGGCGTCCCCGAGGCCAGCGCCGGGGCGGCGGCGGTCATGCTGCACGCCATCACGCTCCTGCCGACCATCGCGCTTGGACTCATCTTCATGTGGCACGGCGGAGTGCGCCCCGCGGAAGTCCGGAAGATGGCCACCATCTCGAGGACGCCATGAGATGTCCCTTCTGCGCGCATATCGAGGACAAGGTGGTCGACTCGCGCGAGGGGAAGGACGGTCTGGTGATCCGTCGTCGACGGGAATGCCTGTCGTGCGGCCGCCGCTTCACCTCCTACGAGCGCATCGACGAGATCCCGTTCATGGTGGTCAAGAAGGACGGCACGCGCGAGCCGTACGATCGCAACAAGGTCCTGGGGGGGCTGCGCAAGGCCTGCGAGAAGCGCCCGGTTTCGCCCGCCGCGCTGGAGAGGGTGGCCGACGAGATCGAGCAGATGGTCCAGGAGGCCCCCGAGAGGGAGATCCCGACGGTGAAGCTCGGCGAGCAGGTCATGGACCGCCTGAGGGAGCTGGACAAGGTCGCCTACGTCCGCTTCGCCAGCGTCTACCGGCAGTTCGAGGACGTCGACCAGTTCATGAAGGTGCTGAACGACCTGCTGGAGCAGAGGAAGTAGCCTGCTCCCTTGCAGGTACCGCCAAGCGTCACTATATTGAGCCCCGAATCCGCATGGGAGGTCCCCCATGGCCGACATTGGCCCTTTCGTCGAGATCAGCCGCATCCAGAGCGAAATCAACCGTCTGTTCGATAACCTCCTCGAGTTGAAGTCGTCGGGAAGCGAGGGGGCCGGCGAGTGGCTGCCGGCCGCCGACGTCTACGAGACCCCCGAGGAGCTGGTGGTCCGGTTCGAGGTGCCGGGGGTCCCCCTCAAGGAGCTGAGCCTGGCGGTCAACGGCAACAACCTCATCCTGCGGGGCGAGAAGAAGCGCACCGAGAGCGCCAAGGGCGCCAAATACCACTCCATGGAGCGGGCCTTCGGGAAATTCAAGCGGGTGGTGCACATCTCGTCGCCGGTCAACACGCACAAGGCGAGGACGGAGCTGGCGGAAGGGGTCCTCCGGATCGCCTTCCCGAAGGTGCCCGACAAGCGCGGCGAAGAGCTGCCCATCACGATCAAGATCGGGGAGCGCTCATGAGCAGCCAGCCCGTAGAGGTCCCCGAGGACCAGCTCAGGGTCCCGAAGGAGCTCCCGGTCCTCCCGCTGCGCGACATCGTGGTCTACCCGTTCATCATCGTGCCGTTGTCGGTCAGCCGGGAGCGATCGATCCGGGCGGTCGACCAGGCGCTCGCCGACAACCGGATGATCCTCCTGGTGTCCCAGAAGGACAGCAAGGTCGAGGAGCCGAGCGAGCGGGACCTGTTCAACGTGGGGACGGTGGGCGTAATCATGCGGATGCTGAAGCTGCCGGACGGCCGCATCCGCGTTCTGGTCCAGGGGGTGTGCCGCGCCAAGGTGGACGATTTCATGCGCGGCGAGCAGTTCACGACCGCGACACTGACCCGCATCGTCGAGCCGCAGGTCAAGGCGACGATGGAGCAGGAAGCGATGCTGCGGACCGTGAAGAAATCCCTCGAGAAGAGCGCCTCGCTGGGCAAGGCGATTTCCTCCGAGGTCATGGTCATCGCCAGCAACCTGGAGGACCCCGGCCGGCTCGCGGACCTGGTCGCCAGCAATCTGGACCTCAAGATCGAGGATGCCCAGGCGGTCCTCAAGATGGTCGATCCGGTGGCGCGTCTGAAGAAGGTCAACGACCTCCTGAACAAGGAGCTCGAGCTTTTGAACATGCAGCAGGAGATCAACACGCACGCGCGCGAGGAGATCGACAAATCGCAGCGCGAGTACTTCCTGAGACAGCAGCTCAAGGCGATCCAGAACGAGCTCGGGGAGGGGAACGACCTGGCGGAGGAGGTCGAGCAGTTCCGCGACAAGGCGCGCAAGGCGAAGATGCCCGCGAAGGTCTTCGAGGAGGTCGAGCGCCAGATCAACAAGCTGGAGCGCATGCACCCCGACTCGGCCGAGACCGCCACGGTGCGCAACTACCTCGACTGGATGGTGAACCTGCCCTGGTCGCTGCAGACCAAGGACGCTCTCGATCTCAAGAAGGCGCAGGAGATCCTCGACGCCGATCACTACGGTCTGGAGACGATCAAGGAACGCATCGTGGAATATCTGGCGGTACGCAAGCTGAAGAAGAAGATGCGGGGCCCGATCCTGTGCTTCCTCGGCCCCCCGGGCGTCGGCAAGACGTCGCTCGGTCGATCGATCGCCCGCGCGCTCGGCCGCAAGTTCGTGCGCATCTCCCTCGGCGGCATCCGCGACGAGGCGGAGATCCGCGGCCACCGGCGCACCTACGTCGGGTCGATGCCGGGACGCATCATCCAGGGGATCAGCCAGGGGGGATCCAACAATCCGGTGTTCATGCTGGACGAAGTGGACAAGATTGGCTCCGACTACCGCGGCGACCCCTCGTCCGCCCTCCTCGAGGTCCTCGACCCGGAGCAGAATTATTCGTTCCGCGACCACTACCTCAACGTGCCGTTCGACCTGTCGAACGTCATGTTCGTCGCCACGGCCAACCTCCTCGACCCGATCCAGCCTGCGTTCCGGGACCGCATGGAGGTGATCAGCCTCTCCGGCTACACCGAGGAGGAAAAGGTCGAGATCGCCAAACGGCACCTGATCCCGAAACAGGTCGAGGAGAACGGGCTGTCGGAGGCACAGGTCTCGTTCCCCGACAAGGCGATCCTGACGATCATCTCGAAGTACACGCGCGAGGCGGGGCTCAGGAACCTCGAGCGCGAGATCGCCAAGGTCTGCCGCAAGCTGGCGCGCCGAGTCGCGGAGGGAGAGGGCGGCCCCTACAAGGTCACCCCGGTCCGGGCGGAAGAGCTGCTCGGCGTCCCGCGCGTCACCCCGGAGATGGCCCTGATCAACAACCAGATCGGTGTTGCGACCGGGCTCGCCTGGACCGCGGCCGGCGGCGAGATCCTGTTCGTCGAGGCGACGACGATGCCCGGCAAGGGACGGCTGATCCTGACCGGCCACCTGGGCACCGTCATGAAGGAGTCGGCCCAGGCGGCGCTGTCGTACGCGCGCTCCAAGGCGTCCGAGCTGGGCGTCGCGATGAATGCCTTCGGCGACCTGGACGTTCACGTCCACGTGCCGGAAGGGGCGATCCCGAAGGACGGACCGTCGGCCGGCATCACCATGGCGACGGCCATCATCTCGGTCCTCACCAACCGCCCGGTGAGACGCAGCGTGGCCATGACCGGCGAGATCACGCTGCGCGGCAACGTCCTGCCGATCGG